>JAANMV010003899.1_pt1 | contig 12420 bp, 9 predicted proteins | sample 7279661 | NCBI WGS metagenome assembly JAANMV01 (sample SAMN14094540, study PRJNA606508) | bioreactor metagenome | isolation source: A lab-scale SPAN reactor treating ammonium-rich wastewater day 121 | place: Ireland: Galway | collected 2017-05-16 | reverse complement strand
CGGGTCACCGACGAGCGTGTGCTCCCGGTCGTGGTCGCCGTCTTTGCGGGTCTCGTGAACAAGCGCATCGTGAGTGCCATCAATGCCGCGGGCGCTACTGCCGCCGGGATCTGCGGCGCCGACGGCCGCATCCTGGAGTGCCGTATCGCCGCGCCCGAGCTGGGCTTCGTCGGCGAGCCCGTCGCAGTCCACACCCGTGCCATCACCGCGCTCCACGCCGCCGGCATCATCCCGGTAATCGGGCCGATCGGCTTCGTGCCCGGGCAAGAATCGGACCAGCTCGTCAACGTGAACGCGGACACGGTAGCCGGGGACATCGCAGCTGCCCTGAACGCTGAGCGCCTCGTCTTCCTGACCGACGTGGAAGGTGTGCGCGACGCCAATGGAACGGCCATCCCTCGCCTCACCGCTGAGGAGGCGCGCGGACTCGTTTCCGATGGCACGGTTTCCGGCGGTATGATCCCCAAGGTGGAAGCCTGCCTCCACGCGCTGTCGCTCGGAGTGTCCGTCCAGATTGTCGATGGCCGCCGTGCCGGGATCCTCCGTTCCCTCGATGGAGCTGGCACCGTCCTCACGTTCTGAACCTTACGGTTGAATCTGCCCGTTGTCCCAAGCGTGACATCCGTCTCCCGGGTTGACAGAATCATTGGCAACCGTGAACGAGACTGAGACGATTTCCCCCACCAGCGCCCCAACGGCCGCGGAGACAACCTCGCCCCAGGCCCCGCCGTTTGACCTCGATGATCCCGCGCTCTATCTCAACCGGGAGTTGAGCTGGCTGGAGTTCAACCACCGTGTACTCGAGGAAGCCCGCGACCCGCGCAACCCCCTCCTCGAACGCGTGAAGTTCGTCGCCATCACGGCCAGCAACCTCGACGAGTTCTACACCAAGCGCGTTGGATGGCTGAAGCGGATGCTCGCGGCCGACCCGCGCGCCCAAACCGCCGATGGCCGCACCATTGGGGAACAGATGGAACTTGTCATCGACCGTTGCGTCGCGATGCGCCGCGACATCGATCAGACCTGGAAGGAGTGCCTGGCGGCCCGGCTGGCCGAACACGGCATTCGTATCGTCCGCTACCAGGAGCTGGAACCCGGCGCCCGTGAGCGCCTGACGGCCTACTTCGAGCAGGCCATCTTCCCCGTGCTGACGCCTCTGGTGGTCGATCCGGCCCACCCGTTTCCGTTTATCTCCACCGGCAGCCTTTCACTGGCGTTGAACGTTCGCCATCCGGCATCAGGACAGGACAGGTTCGCCCGCGTGAAGGTTCCCGGGAACCGGCCCCGGTTCGTCGATGCCGGGGACAACCGCTTTGTGCTGATCGAGGACCTGATCGCCGCGCACGTCACAATGCTTTTCCCCGGCATGGAGGTGACCGAAGCGCATGCCCTGCGGGTCATCCGCAGCGCCGAGGTCGGCAGCCCCGGCGAAGAAGCCGACGACCTCCTCGAACTCATCGAGAGTGCCCTCCGCAGGCGCCGCCTCGCTGAAGCGGTTTGCCTCGAAATCACCGGCGTGCTCTTTCAGAACCGGCTCGGTCTGCTGCTCGAAGAGCTGCAGCTCTCTGATCGCGATGTCTACCAGTCGGAAGGGCCGCTTGGGCTGCACGACCTCTTCCAACTCGCGAGCTTGCCATTTCCCGAACTCTGCGATCCGCCGTTCACACCGGCAGTTCCCACGGTTTTCCAGGGCACGGGCGACGCAGCCTCGTTCTTCGCCACGCTGCGCGAGCGCGACATCCTGGTGCACCACCCGTATGAATCTTTCGACTCCACGGTCGTCCGCTTCATCGAAGAGGCCGCCGAGGATCCTGCTGTGCTCGCCATCAAGCAGACGATGTACCGGACCTCGCCGGACTCGCCCATCCTCGAGGCGCTCATCGAGGCCGCCGGGCGGGGAAAGCAGGTAGCGGTGCTGGTTGAGCTGACCGCCCGGTTCGACGAGGCGAACAACATCGAGTGGGCCCGCAAGCTGGAGAGCGCGGGAGTTCATGTGGCCTACGGTCTCCCGGAGATGAAGATCCACTCAAAGATCTGCCTGGTCGTCCGCGAGGAAGTCGGCGGCGTGAACATGTATGCCCATGTGGGAACCGGGAACTACAACTCGACCACGGCCCGCCTCTACACCGACCTCGGCCTCTTCACCTCCGACCCGCACATTTGCACCGACCTCATACGTATCTTCAACTTCCTCACCGGCTACAGCGATGTCGTCGAGACCGATGAACTCCTCGCGGCCCCCGCCAACCTGCGCAGCGGGCTGACGAGCCGGGTCGAGCGCGAGATCGAGAACGCTCGCGCAGGGAGACCCGCCCGCATCGTGTTCAAGATGAACGCGCTCGAAGACCTGGAGTTCACGAGGCTGCTGTACCGCGCCTCCCAGGCCGGCGTGAAGGTCGACCTGATCATTCGTGGTATCTGCCGCCTGCGGCCCGGGATCGCGGGCCTGAGCGAAAACGTGCGGGTCGTCAGCGTCATTGGCCGTTTCCTCGAGCACTCGCGGCTGTACTACTTCGAAAACAACGGCGAACCCGAGTACTTCATCGGCAGCGCGGACGTGATGAAGCGTAACCTCGATGAGCGGATCGAGGTCCTGGCGCCCGTACGCGCGCCCGAGCACCGCCGCCAGCTCGACGAATTGGTGGAAGGCATGCTGGCTGACCGCCGCCAGGGATGGCAGCTTATCGACAGCACCTGGCAGCGTGACCCCTCCGTCACAGAGCCGGGCACCCATGCCATCCTGCTCGCCCGGGCGCCGTTCGCCTGATCTCCGGTTTCCGGTGCGACCCCCAGCCACTACCATGGCACCCGTGGAGGTTGTCATGACTGACTGGGTCGCCGAAGAGCACCGCTACGTATTCCAGAACTACGGGCGTCAGCCCGTGGTGATCGAGCGTGGCGAAGGCACCCGCGCCTGGGATGTCGATGGCAACGAATATCTCGACTTTGTGGGTGGCATCGCCGTGAACACGCTCGGCCACGCAAACCCGGTGGTGGCAAACGCCATCGCCGAGCAGGCCAGGACGCTCATCCACACCTCGAACCTGTTCTACACGAAGCCGATGATCGAACTCGCGAAGCTCCTCGTGGAGAACTCGTGCCTCGACCGGGCATTCTTCTGCAACTCCGGCACCGAGGCCGTCGAAGGCGCGATCAAACTCGCCCGCCGCTGGGGGCACGACACCCGCAACGGCGCCTACGAGATCATCACCACCGTCGACAGCTTCCATGGCCGCTCCCTGGGTGCGCTCGCCGCCACCGGGAACGCCCGCTACCAGGAGCCCTTTGGCCCGCAGTTGCCAGGCTTTGTCCACGTGCCGTGGAACGACCTCGAAGCCATCAAGGCTGCAACCACCGGGCAGACCGTCGCGGTCATGGTCGAGCCCATCCAGGGAGAAGGCGGCGTCAACATGCCCGGCGACGGGTATCTGCGCGGCATCCGCGACTGGTGCAACGAACGAGGCCTCTTGCTCATCCTCGATGAGGTCCAGACTGGCGTGGGACGGACGGGCAGCCTCTGGGCGTACGAACAGGAGGGCATCGAGCCCGACATCATGACCCTCGCAAAGGGATTGGCCGGCGGCGTGCCCATCGGCGCCGTCCTCGCGCGCGAGGAGATCGCCGCCCACCTGGTGAAGGGCGATCACGGGAGCACCTTCGGCGGGAACGCCCTTGCGGCCGCCGCCGGGTTCGCAACGCTCAATTACATCGTCGAAAACGACGTACCGGCACAGGTGCGGCGGGCGTCTGGCCTCCTGATGAGCCGTCTGCGCTCGATGGAGGACCGCCTCGGCGTGGTCAACGAGGTGCGGGGCCGGGGGCTCCTCGTGGCCGTCGGGCTGACCCGGGATTGCTCGGCCGAAGTCGTTGACCAGTGCCGCAAGCGGGGCCTGCTGGTGAACAACGTGCGCCCCAACGCCATTCGCCTGATGCCCCCGCTCAACGTGCGCGACGACGAAATCGGCCGCGCCTGCGACATCCTCGAAGAAGCCATCGCGGCCGCTACGGGCACGCCGGCGAAATAGCGCAGGGCCTGCGTCCCGGCGCTACGATGGCGTTGGAGGGCTTATCCCATGGGTGACGAGTTCCAGGATTTCACACTGGCCGCGGTCCAGGCCGCCCCGGTCTACCTCGACCGCGATGCGAGCATCGAGAAAGCCTGCCGCCTGATCGACGAGGCGGCTGCGCTCGGGTCGGACCTGGCGGCGTTCGGCGAGACGTGGGTCTCGGGCTATGCCTCGTTCGCGGCCTGGCCGAACCACCCGGCCTTCGGCGGCCTGCTGCGGCGCTTCATCCTGAATGGTGTCGAGGTGCCCTCGCCGGCAACTGATGCGCTCTGCCGGGCCGCCCGCCGCGCCGGCACCGACGTGGTCATCGGCGTGGCTGAGCGCGATTCGGCCACGCAGGGAAGCATCTACTGCACGCTGCTCTTCATTGGCCGCGAAGGAAAGCTGCTGGGCAAGCACCGCAAGCTCAAGCCCACGATGTACGAGCGCACCGTCTGGGGCGAGGGCGACGGCAGCTCGCTCGTGCTCTATGACCGCGCGTACGGCCGCCTGGGGGGCCTGAACTGCTGGGAACACCAGATGGTGCTCCCCGGCTACGCCCTTATCAGCCAGGGCATCCAGGTGCATGCGGGGGCGTGGCCGGGAGGCGCCTTCACGCGCCAGGACGTACTTTCGCGCGCTTTCGCCATGCAGTCGGGCGCCTACGTTGTGATGAGCGGCGGGTTGATCCGCGAAGAGGACCTGCCTCCAGACCTCCGGGACCTGCGCATGGAGATCGGCGGGACATCACGCAGCCTCATCCTCCCCTGCGACGGCCTCTCGGGCATCATTGGTCCGAACGGCGATTACCTGGCCGGGCCAGTCCAAAACGAAGAGACGATCCTGACCGCCAAGGCGAACCTGGGCACGGTGATGTTCCAGAAGATGATCGCGGATCACGCGGGCCACTACACCCGCCCCGATGTCTTCGAGCTCCGCGTCAACCGGCGGCCAAAGCGCATTAATGCGCTCGAGAGCGACCCGGCCGCGATTGCCAGCATCCGCTCGGGAATCGAGAACGGATCGGTCCGCAACGGGGACGACCTGCGCGGAGCGGCGGAAGACCTGAAGATAGGCGCTGACGCAGCACGCGGAGGTTAGTGCCAGGTGTGGGTTGGATTTCTCGTGATGGCGCTCGGGGCGGCAGTGCTCACGGCCGTGGGTTGGTATGCCTGGCTCGGGAAACTCCCTCGCCAGCACTTCGCTGGCATTCGCACGCCGTACACCATGGCTAACGACGAGCAGTGGTATGCCACGCACAAATACGGCGCGCCTTACCTCATCTTCGGGGGCGTCGCCACGCTGGCGATGGCGCTCGCGGTCCTGCCATTTGCCATCGCAGGTGCACTGCCGAACGCCTTTGCGACGGCCATCCTGATTGCGGGCGCGTTCGTGATCCTGATTGCCGCGCTGTCTTCGTGGTTCTTTGGGGTGAAGACGGCGAAGGCCCACCTGGCCCGGTAGCCGATTCCCCCGTTATCTCTCCGCGGGCGATACTGGGCCCACCACCCTCCACCCGGGAAGCATCCGTGCCGAAACTGATTCTCGCGTATTCCGGCGGCCTCGATACCACCACCGCCATCAAGTGGCTCTCAGTCGAGCAGGGCTACGACGTCATAGCCCTCAACATCGATGTCGGGAAGTCCCGCGAGCAGCCGGTCGTCGAATCGCGCGGCATTGCGGCCGGCGCGCTCAAGGTGCGCGTCATCGATGCGCGCGAGGACTTCCTCCGCTACTTCGCCTTCCCGGCCCTGGCCGCCGGCGCCGTCTACCAGGACCAGTATCCGCTCGCGACTGCTCTCGCCCGGCCCCTGATGGCGAAGCTGCTGGTGGATGTCGCGCACGAAGAAGGCGCCACCGCTGTCGCCCATGGCTGCACCGGCAAGGGGAACGACCAGGTCCGTTTCGATGTCGGTATCCAGACGCTTGACCCGTCCCTCAGCATCGTCGCTCCCACGCGAGAGAACGCGATGGCGCGGGACTACCAGATCGAATATTTGAAGCAGCACGGCGTGGACATCCCATGGGGCGAAAAGGGGCCGTTCAGCATCGATGAGAACATGTGGGGCCGCAGTGCGGAGGCCGGCGTCCTTGAGGACCCGTGGAACGAACCCCCGCCGGAAGCCTACGAGTGGACGCGTGACCCCGAAGAGGCCCCGGCCACACCGGAATACCTGGAGATTGAGTACGAATCCGGCATGCCGGTCCGCCTCGGCGGGCAGGAGATGGGGCCCGTCGCGATCGTCGAGCGCCTGAACGACCTTGGGGGGCTCCACGGGGTCGGCCGGATCGACCATGTCGAGGATCGGCTTGTTGGCATCAAGAGCCGGGAGATCTACGAAGCGCCCGCGGGGGTTGTCCTCCACGCGGCTCACCGCGCGCTCGAGACACTCACGCTTTCGAAGCAGCAGATCAAGCTCAAGAAAGCCATCGCGATCGAGTACGCGGAGCTCATCTACAACGGCCTCTGGTTCAGTGCGCACCACCAGGATATCGCCGCCTATGTCGCCAGCACCCAGCGCCACGTCACGGGCACGGTGCGCGTGAAGCTCCATCGCGGTAAGGCGACCGTGGTCGGCCGGAAGGCCGTGCAATCCCTGTACGACCGTGGGCTCGCTACCTATGATCGGGGCGATACGTACGACCAGTCGGCCGCCGTCGGGTTTATCAGTATCTGGGGCCTCCAGACCCGAACCCAGGCGCGGGTGCAGCTGCTCGGGGAGCTCCCTGAAGCACTGAAGATCGCGATGCCGCAGGAGCAGCACTGATCCGGACAGGGGAAGCACATGCCAGTCACGACGGAGTCTCTAGCCAGCGTCGGATATGAGGGATCCAGCCCCGGTACCGATACCTGGGGGTACACCCAGGCAAACTTCCTCGTTGCGATCCCGGGCCGCAACTCCAAGGAATCGGCCATCCTGATGAACGAACCCGCCGGGAAGTTCCTCGCAGCTGAACTCGGAATGGCAGATTCGGCAGAGACGCGGGACGCGCTGGCCCGCGCGCTTGGCGAGGTCTGGTTCCCAATCCTCATCGAGCGGGGCGGCGATGTTGAGTCGATCGTAACCGTCTCGCGAGGGTTCCTCGACAACCATCCGGAAGTCATCGAGGCCGTGCGAAAGGCGCTCGCGTGAGCCTGGGCCCGGAGGACTGGTGGCGCGAAGCGGTCGTCTACCAGGTCTACCCGCGCAGCTTCCAGGACACGAACGGCGACGGCATCGGTGACCTCGAAGGTGTGATCCAGCGGCTTGACTACCTGAACGATGGAACAGAGCGTTCCCTCGGTATCGATGCGATCTGGCTGTCGCCGACCTTCCCCTCGCCGATGGCCGACTTCGGCTACGACGTCTCGGACTACTGCGGCGTGCACGCGGACTTCGGCACCATGGAGACGATGGATCGGCTGATCGGCGAGTGCCACCGGCGCGGGATAAGGCTCTTGCTTGACTGGGTGCCGAACCACACGTCCGAAGAGCACCCGTGGTTCATCGAATCGCGCTCATCGCGCCACAACCCCAGGCGCGACTGGTACATATGGCGCGACGCCAAACCCGATGGCTCGCTCCCGAACAACTGGAAGAGCGTGTTTGGCGGCCCCGCATGGACCCTCGACGAGACGACCGGCCAGTACTACCTCCACTCGTTCCTGAAGGAGCAGCCCGACCTGAACTGGCGCAATCCCGAGGTCGAAGCGGCCATGCTCGAGACGCTTCGCTTCTGGTTCGGCCGGGGCATCGATGGTTTCCGAATCGATGTCATGGGGATGATCGTCAAGCACCCTGAGCTTGCGGATAACCCGCTCAACGGCGACTGGATGCCCGGCGATCGCGAACGGAGCACCCAGCTCTGGCAGAACAACCGCAACTACCCCGAGGTCTACGACGCGGTGAAGCGCATCCGCGCTGTCTTCGATGAGTACCCCGGGCGCATGGGCGTGGGCGAGGTGTTTGGAACGGCCGAAGAGGTTGGCCGCTATTACGGCGACGACGATGGAAACGGACTCCACCTCGCATTCAACTTCCAGTTCATCCACGAGGCCGAACACGGCCTGACCGCGTGGGATGCGGGGGCGCTTCGCCGCATCGTCAACGCAGCCGAGGCGTCTCTCCCGGCCGAGGCCCAGCCCTGCTTTGCCCTTGGCAACCACGACCGGCCCCGCTTCATATCACGACATAACGCCGATGCACGCGGCCCGGAACGCGCGCGCGCCGCAGTGATCCTGCTGCTCGGTCTTCGCAACACGCCGTTCATCTACTACGGCGAAGAGATCGGCATGGAAGACGTGGACATCCCCGAAGACCGGCTCCAGGACCCGGCCCGCATCCGCACCATCGGCCGGGACCCGGAGCGGACCCCGATGCAATGGGACGCCTCGCCGGGGCGAGGGTTCTCCCCGGCGGAGCCATGGCTGCCATTTGGAGACACGTCTCCCAATGTCGCAGATCAGGACCGGGACCCCGGCTCATTACTGTCGCTCTACAGGCGGGCCATCTGGCTGCGGCGCAACACGCCGGCACTGCTCAGGGGCGCCTATCGCGAACTCCCCGCCCCGGCCGATGTGTTCGCATGGGCACGCGTGCTCCCGGGCGAACCTTCCGTCGCGGTCGCGGTCAATACCGGGCCCACCCCCCGCGAGGTGGATTTGCCGGGCGGTGGCACGGTCATCCTCGCGACCGACCAGGCGCTCGAGGGTCCGCTAAAATCGGGCAAGCTCACGCTGCCGCCGCTCGCCGCAGCCATGGTCCAGGCTCCGAAGTACTGAGTCCCCGTCAGGCGGCGCATTCGGTATCCTCTGGGTATGACCGAACCGCGCCGTATACCCCTCGACGAAAAGGGCATGCCCGTCCGTAAGGAAGACATCCCCGGCGAGCCCCCGGCCGCGCCACCCGACTGCGACTGCCCGCGGCTCGACCCCGAGGACTGGGACGCCGTCGAAAACGACTGGTCGGACATCGCCTTCGTGAAGACCAGCACCTCCGCGGTGCTTGGCGTCCCGGTTGGCTTCGACTCTTCGCGTGAGGAGTTGCGAAAGAAGGCCGCGAAGGCTGGTGCAACGGTGCCCGAAGACGCCATGCTGTTGATCGGTTCCGGGAAGTTCCGCCGCCCGATTCTGCTTGAGGTCGAGGACGTCGCGGACGGGGCGAAGGATGTCGAACGGCCGGGCGGCATCGCGTATACACGGCTGGTTCCCGCGCCCTGGGGCGAACTCCCCAGGGCCGTCGAGCGCGCGCGCAAGGAGGCGAGCGAGAAGTATGGACGCGAACCGGACGACCTCTGGGTCTGGTATCTCACCTGCCGGCTCTGTTCGAAGGCGCGCAACTTCGAAACGCTCATCGTCGCGCACTATCGCAACGAGTCATGAGCAACGCCGGCCAGCTTGAGCTGTTCCTGTGGGCGCTGCTCGCTCTTGGCCTTGGCGCCGTGGTTGGGTTCGAACGCGAGGTCCGGGGTCACGAGGCGGGCTTCCGTACGAACGCGCTGGTCTGTGGCGGTGCGGCGATCTTCGGGCTCATCAGCAACGAGCTGGGAGACACGCGCATTGCCGCGAATGTCGTCCAGGGCATCGGGTTCCTCGGCGCCGGACTTGTCATCCAGCGGGGCCACATGGTGCGGGGCGTCACCTCCGCTGCGACCATCTGGGTGATGGCCGCGATCGGGCTCCTGGTGGCTAACCAGCTGTGGCTGACTGCGGTCCTCGCCAGTGCGACGGTGGTCGTCGTGCTCGAGCTCGCGCCCGTGTCAGAAAGGTTCTTCCAGTGGGTGCGCAGCCGGGGTGCTGCGCGCTCGGAGGCAGCCACGAACGCGCCTCAAAAGCCGGTGCGACCCGATGAGGATGTTTGAGCTCACTGCGTGACGGTTGCCGCGCGTGTCAAGTAGGATTGGGAGCCTGATGCACAACGTGCGACTGCTTCTCATCCTTACCCCGCCCCGCGGCGCGTAGCCGGCGGGGCGTCTCCTCTGGCCCGCCCTGGCCGGGCCCTCCCTTCTGCAGCCTTGTTCCCTAAGGAGAGTGATCGTGACGGATCGTTACGACCCGCATGCTATCGAGCCGAAGTGGCGCCAGCGCTGGAGCGACGACCAGCTCTACGCCGCCCGCGACGACGACCCCCGGCCCAAGTGGTACGCGCTCACCATGTTCCCGTACCCCTCGGGCGACCTCCACACCGGGCACTGGTACGCAATGGCGCCGTCCGACGCCGCGGCCCGCTACCGGCGCATGCGCGGCCACAACGTCATGTTCCCGATGGGCTTCGACTCCTTCGGCCTCCCCGCGGAGAACGCCGCCATCAAACGCGGCATCGACCCGCAGGAGTGGACCTACGCGAACATCGACCGGATGCGCGGCCAGCTGCGCCTGATGGGCGCCAGCTTCGATTGGGACCGGGAGGTCGTCACGAGTGACCCCGCCTATTACAAGTGGACGCAGTGGTGGTTCCTCCAGCTCTACAACCGGGGGCTGGCTTATCGGGCCGAGGCCGCGGCGAACTGGTGTCCCGGCTGCCACACCGTGCTGGCCAACGAACAGGTCGTTGACGGCCGCTGCGAACGCTCGGATGACGTCGTTGAACGGCGCTTCCTGACCCAGTGGTTCTTCAAGATCACCGCCTACTCGGAGGAGTTGCTCCAGTTCGAAGGCATCGAGTGGCCCGAGCGCATCCGCGCCATGCAGACGAACTGGATCGGGCGGTCCGAGGGCGCCACGTTGCAGTTCCGCGTTGACGTGCCGGGCGTCGATGACTCGATCACCGTGTTCACGACGCGCCCCGATACGGTCTACGGCGCGAGCTTCATGGCGCTGGCACCCGAACACCGGCTGGTCGACCCGGTCACGACGGCGGCCCGGCGCGAAGCCGTCGACGCCTACCGCCAGCAGACCAGCCGCCAGACGGAGATCGAACGTCTTTCGACGGAGAAGGAGAAGACGGGAGTCTTCACGGGCGCCTATGCCATCAATCCCTTCAACGGTGAGCGGATCCCCATCTGGATCGCCGATTACGTGCTCATAACCTACGGCACCGGGGCCGTCATGGGCGTCCCCGCGCACGACCAGCGCGACTTCGAGTTCGCAACCCGCTTCGCCCTGCCGATCGTGCCCGTGTTCGATCATCCGGATATCGATGTGGCCAGGCCGCTGGAGCGCGCGTTCACCCACGGCGGCACAATGATCAACTCCGGCCCGTTCGATGGCACGCCAGAGTCCGAGGCAGTGGCGAAGGTCGTCGCCTATGCGCAGGAGCGCGGTTTCGGCGAAGGTACGGTTACCTATCGCCTGCGCGACTGGCTCATTTCCCGTCAGCGCTACTGGGGCGCGCCAATTCCGATGGTCCACTGCCCGGAACATGGCATTGTCCCCGTGCCCGAATCCGACCTCCCCGTGACGCTGCCAAAGGGAGTGCACTTCGAGCCAACGGGGCAGTCGCCACTCACCCTCATCGAAGACTGGGTGAACGTGCCCTGCCCGATCGACGGCAAGCCCGCCCGTCGCGAAACCGACACCATGGACACGTTCATGTGCTCCAGCTGGTACCAGATGCGGTACGTCGACCCGCACAACCCTGAGCGCCCCTTTTCCAAGGAAGCAGCGGCTAAATGGCTCCCGGTTGACCAGTACACGGGAGGCGCGGAGCACGCGGTCATGCACCTGCTCTATGCCCGCTTCTTCTGGAAGGCGGCCCGCGATATGGGCATGGTCCCGGGCGATGAGCCGATGCTCCGGCTGTTCAACCAGGGCGTGATCCTCGGCCCCGACGGCAACCGCATGTCCAAGAGCCGGGGCAACGTCGTCGCGCCCGACGAACAGGTGAGCCAGTGGGGCGCCGATGCGTTCCGCTGCCAGTTGATGTTCGTCGGCCCGTGGGACCAGGGGGGGCCCTACAACCCAACCGGCATGGCGGGCATCGTCCGCTGGCTGAACCGCCTCTGGTCGCTCTGTGTCGAACCGGTGACCCGTGTCGATGCCCCGGAAGACCCGGCAGCCACGGCCTTGCGGCGAGCCACCCACAAGACCATCCTGGCGGCAACGGCCGACATCGAGAGCTTCCGGTTCAACACCATGATTTCGCGGCTGATGGAGCACACAAGCGCCATGCAACGCGCGCGCGAGGGCGGGACGGTCGACGTGGGTGCGTGGGATGAAGCGGTGCGAACGGCGCTCTTGCTGACGGCCCCCCTCGCGCCGCACATCACTGAGGAGCTCTGGGAGCGCACCGGTGGGCGTTACAGCGTGCACCTCGCGAGCTGGCCCGAGGCTGACGCGGCCCTCGTCCGCGAGGACGAGATCGAAGTGGTCGTGCAGGTCAACGGTAAGGTCCGAGACCGCCTCACACTGCCAGCCGATGCGGATGAAGAGGCTGCGCGGGCGGCCGTTTTCGCC
>JAANMV010003893.1_pt1 | contig 12437 bp, 12 predicted proteins | sample 7279661 | NCBI WGS metagenome assembly JAANMV01 (sample SAMN14094540, study PRJNA606508) | bioreactor metagenome | isolation source: A lab-scale SPAN reactor treating ammonium-rich wastewater day 121 | place: Ireland: Galway | collected 2017-05-16 | reverse complement strand
ATCGGATACTCCCCGGCCGGAACGTGCGTGGTATCTGGCATTTTCGCGCCTCCCTGATCTGTTGTGGTCCGTCGGAAGTGGCGTGCGTGGCGGGCACTGCCCAGAACGCTGCCGGCCCGCAGCCCCGCCTGGCTAAGCTTCTGCGAATAGTCTATCAGACCTCCGGGGGCCACCCGGGCCCATCCTGAGCGCCTTGTCAGGCATTTCTGGCACTGCTAGTGTCACCAACGCGCCAAGTCCGGCGCGGAGGAGCACATGGCGGAACGTTTCGATGTCGTCTTTCTTGGTACCGGCAGCCCCCTCCCCAATAACGATCGCTGCGGGGCCGGCCATGTCGTCGTGGCTGGCGATACGAGCGTCCTGGTCGACTGCGGCTGGGGCGCGGCCCGGAAGATTCTCTTCAGCGGAGTGATGCCGTCAGCAATCGACACGGCCATCTTCACCCACATGCACTCCGACCACATCACCGACTTCCCGGACTTCCTCTTCCTCCGCTGGACCGCCGGTGCGAGCAAGCCTTTGCGCGTCTTCGGGCCCGAAGGCACACAGGAGATGGTCGATGGCTTCCTCATGGCACTCCGCCGCGACATCGGATTCCGGCTCGCCCACCACGCGGGCAAGCTCCACCCTGATGGGATCAAGGTCGAGGTCAGGGAGGTCCCGGTGAGCCAGAATGCGGAGAAGTTCCTCGATATCGGCGGCATGAGCATCGAAAGCTTCGAAGTCAACCATTTCCCGGTGGTCCCCGCCTTCGGCTACCGGATGCGCTTTGATGGGCGCTCGGTCGTCATGTCGGGGGACACCATCTTCTGCGAGTCGCTCCTCCACGCCTCGCAGGGCGCCGACATGCTCGTCTGCGAAGCGATGAACGTGCCCATGCTGGAAATGCGCCGCAACGCCCTCCGCATGATGGGGCGCGAGCTCCAGGCATCGCTCTTCGGCGACATCCCCAGCTACCACATCCCCACGGACGAGGTCGCGAGGCTGGCGAAGAGCGCGGGCGTCGGTAAGCTCGTCCTCTCCCACCTCATCCCGCCCATCCCGAACGATGGGCCGGAGGTGCAGGCGTTTACGCAAGGCATGGCCGAACTCTATGGCGGCCCCATCCACGTCGCCCGCGATACCGAACGTATCGCCGTCGAGAAGCGAGCAACCGCATGACCAACGAAGCCATGTTCGTCGATTCCCTGCGCAACCGGATCCGGGCCATGAACATCCTCTGGGAGCGGGCCGCGAGCGACCTCACGCTCGACCAGGTGAACCACCACGAGCGCGAAGGCGTGCTGCCCATGGCCTTCAGCTTCAGCCACTACATGCGCGCGCAGGACCAGTCCGTGAGCGTCATGTTCCTTCGCGAGCAGCCGCTGTGGGTCAGCGGGGGCTGGGCCGCCAAGGTGGGTGTCAGCATCGATGTCCTCGGGCGCGAAGAGACCGTCGAGGAGATGCAGCACCTGCGGTTCGGCGACTTCGAGGCCTGGAAGCAGTACCAGGCGGAAGTGATCGCGCGCACCTCGCGCGTACTGGATAGCCTCACCGCGGACATGCTGGCCGAAGTCATCCTGCCGCTGTTGCCGCCGCACATGCAGAACATCTTCTGCGCGATCGTCATTGGGCCAGGCGCGCCGCTCCGGAAGCTCGAAGTGCTCGAATGCTTCGTCTACCAGCACGGCCTGCGCCACATGGGCGAGATCGAGCACGGCCGCGCGCTCGTGGGCCTCCAGGGGATGACGAGCTAAGGCGAAGTGGGCAGCGGATGGCCAGGGGCCAACGCGCCCCCGGGGCTTCGCGGCTTGGTCATCAGATCACGGATAGGGCACGGACCAGTTCGCGTAGCCCATGGAGTAGCTGTTGGACACCCAGCAGTCGCTAACGTCGTTGGTGAAGGGCTCAGGGTAGTCCTTGTTGCAAGTTGAGTGGTCTGGGTAGTTAGCTAGCGTCCACCCGCCATCGCTCATTTGGTGTACGTGATACCCGGTCCAGGACGAGCCACACCCGGTTTCGTTGGCAGTCGTGCCTATTGCCTTCGACGTGGACACGAGATTGTACTGTTGAGTGTTGATGTCCTGGTTGTAACTCGATAGTGAGTCGTCGGTATGGTAGTACCACACGCCCGCTCGCCATGTGGCCGTGTTATCGTAAACACTCGCGTACATCGTGTGGCTACAACTAGTTTGGGTCTGACTCGTCAAGTATGCGGTTCCAGACACCGAGAACAAGCCAGAATCGGTAGACGACTTGACGTAGAAGCTTATGGTAGCGCTTGCTGCCCAGTCGAGAGCTGCACCAGAGCTAACCTGTGAGTCATCGTCGTAACAGGGCCCGCTATGCCAGCCGCAGGTAAGGTCGGAAGAACCTCCGGGCCATAGTTCGATATAGACGGAGTAATTAACGGCTTTGGTCTCCTTCGGAACGGCGAGACCAGCCATGGCCCCTATTAGGACGGCGATACCGACGGCCCTGGCTATCGTGACTCTCATTTCATCACCGCCGCTGCGACCTGGAGGCAAAAACCTTCGTTGGCTGCCAGGCCGGAGATCGTTGTTAACACGTCCGTCTCCGGGTTGTAGCCGGCGAGGAAGCACCCTCCAAACTGTTTGCTTCCCACCGAGACGATTGGCCGGGAGACGACGACGGGTACATTGTTGACGGTAGATTCGAACCACCGCTCCCTGGGGGACCCGTAGGTAATGGGCTCGCGACCTCGGATACGATGAACTAGCAGCCCGCTGCCCCCCTCGTTAACGTCTGGGGTGCCGGGCGAGACAGAGAAGGTCCAGGCGATTTCGAACAGCTCCTCCCCGCAGAGAAAGACATCAGGGACGTTCGATGGCACCACTCCGGGTGGCATCGATTCAGGGTCCACACGCAAAGGCCCGGGGGCTGTAGCGACAGAAATCTCCGTCCGCGGTGGTGCAGGCTCGAGTCCCGTCCCGGGGCAGAGGTCGAAGCCGGTCCTGCCTTGCGAGAACGGGTCGATCTCAAGCCCGTTTAGCTCCCCGCGAAACGGCTGGCGCTGGGCATCCTGATTGAGGTATGGCTGATACCAGAACGGCTGTGAAGTGTCTGGCGTTGTGTCCGGTGCCGGCGTGACCGTATGGTCGAGCGGCGTTGCTCCGGTCGCCGCGCGGGACACTGGGTCGGATCCGCGCATCGTGTACGTGGCCGTAAACGTCGCGGTCGCGATCACAGCGATCGCAAAAACGAGAATCACCGTCGGTTTCCGAATGAGTCGCATCCTCCACCCCTTTTGCACACGGGAATACACCCCCCACCACGCCCGACGTTATTCCCCCGCCCCTTGGCCCCGCAAGATCGGTGTGGCCCCTTGTCATACATCTGCAAGCTAAGTAAACGCTCAGGAAGGGTGACACTGCTGCAGTTGGGCTCGCGCCTTCCATCTCAATGAGGGGGCAGGACAGGACCGGGTTTCACGTGCAGGGGATGGAGGAGACCCGGCTCTTCCCTGGCCGCTGCCGGTGGGGTGGGTGTGCGCCACTCAGCCCGCCGGCTTCGGCGTCGAAGAAGGGAGCCAGGCCGGGCCAACTCTTAGATCGCACTTGCACAAAGAGTTAGGCACGCCTAATACTTAGGCATCGATACTCTTACCTCAGGCGGTTCGCCTTACCGATGAAGATCGCCCGTCTCCTCCTCCCCGCCGCCCTCGCTGCACTCCCCCTCTTCGCTGTCGCCTGCGGCGGCGACGATGACGACGACGCGGACAACGGCTCCGCCACTGCCCCGGCAACCGCGACCGCGACCGAAAAGCCCTCCGGTTCCATCACCATCTATTCGGGCCGCGGCGAATCCCTGGTGAAACCGCTCTTCGAGCAGTTCACGAAGGACACCGGCATCGCGGTGAAAGTGAAGTACGGCGACACCGCCGAGCTCGCCGCACTCATCGCCGAGGAAGGCTCGAAGTCGCCGGCCGACGTGTTCTTCGCCCAGGACGCGGGCGCGCTCGGGGCCCTCAAGGCGACGGGCGCGTTCGAGGAACTCCCCGCCTCTATCACCAATCTGGTGCCCGTTACCTACCGGGCCGATGACAATTCCTGGGTCGGGGTGAGCGGCCGCGCCCGCGTCATCGTCTACAACCCGGACCTCGTCACGGCCGAGAAACTTCCCAACTCGGTGAGGGACCTCACCTCTGCAACGTGGAAGGGCAAGGTCGGCTGGGCCCCCACAAACGCGTCGTTCCAGGCTTTCGTCACGGGCTTGCGCCAACTCGAGGGCGAAGATGGCGCGAAGGCCTGGCTCGAGGGCATGGTCGAAAACGACGTGAAGACCTACAAAGACAACAAGGCCATCGTCAGCGCGGTCGCGGCCGGCGAAATCCAGCTCGGGCTGGTGAACCACTACTACCTCTATGGGTTCCTGAAGGACCAGGGCGAGGGTTTCAAGGCCCGCAACCACTACACCGCCGCCGGTGACCCGGGTTCCCTGGTGAACCTTGCCGGAGTCGGCATCCTGAAATCCGCGCCAAACGAAGTCGCGGCTCGCGCGTTCGTCCAGTACCTCCTCGGCGAGGCCGCCCAGAAGTACTTCTCCGAGCAGACCTTCGAGTACCCGATCGCGGATGGGGTCGCCGCGGACAGCCGCCTCAAGCCGCTTTCGGAACTCCAACCGCCGGACCTCGACCTCTCCGACCTGCAAGACCTTCAGGGCACGCTCTCCTTGCTGCGTTCCACGGGTGTCCTGAAGTAGCGATGGTGGCCCGGTTCTTCCGGCCCCGAAATCGCACGGCCCCGGCAGCTATCTGGCTGCCGGGGCTGCTTGTCGTCGCTGCGACGTTCATCCCCGCCTGGTATTTGGCCAGGCGCAGCACCGAGCGCGGCTGGGACCCGTGGGCGCGTGCTCTCGAGAATTCGGCGGCCCCGCTGATGACGCGCAGCCTCACGCTCGCCCTGGTCGTGGCGGTCGCCTCCGTGCTCGTCGCCGTGCCCGCCGCCTGGCTGACCACCCGGGCGGCGCTCCCCGGCCGGCGGGGTTGGGCGGTGCTGATGGCCGCCCCGCTCGCCATCCCCTCGTACATCATGGCCATGACCGTGGTCGACTTCCTGGGTCCGCGGGGTACGCTCCAGGGCTGGCTCGAACCCCTCGGCGTCGAACGCCTGCCGGAGATCTACGGCTTCTGGGGCTCCGCCTTCACGCTCACTGCCGCCAGCTTCCCCTACGTCTACCTGGTCCTGCGCGCCGCCTTCGCTACCGCCGATGTCTCCGAGGAAGAGGCCTCGCGCTCCCTCGGCGCGGGCCCGCTCCGCACGTTCTTCCGTGTCGTGCTTCCAGGGATGGTGCCCGCTATTGCCGCGGGCGTGCTGCTCGTCGTGCTCTACACACTCAGCGACTTCGGCGCGGTCTCCACGCTCAACTACGACACGTTCACGCGGTCGATCTTCGTGGAGTACCAGACCTCGTTTGACCGCACGGGGGCGGCGGTCCTCGGGGCCATGCTGGCGCTGGTCGCCGCCGCCATCCTTGCCGCCGAGCTCACCGTCCGCGGCCGGATGGGCCGGCGCGCATCCCGCCGCCAGTCGCTGATGCGGCCGGTGCCGCTGGGCAGGTGGAAGTGGCCCGCCGCCGGGTTCCTGGCGCTGATCGCGTTGCTCTCGCTGGGCCTGCCCCTGGGTGTGCTCGGCTATTGGCTGGTCAAGGGCCTCCAGGCGAACGCCAACTTCCCCGAGATCGGCTCGGCCGCGCGCCACTCCGTCACCATGGCCATCGGTGGGGCAATCATCACCGTGCTGCTGGCGCTCCCCGTCGCCATCCTGGCTGCGCGGTATACGAGCCCGCTCGGCGCGCTCATGGAACAGGCCGCCTACCTCACCCATGCGCTTCCCGGCGTGGTCGTTGCCCTGGCGCTCGTGTTCTTCGGCATCAGCTACGCGCGCGATCTCTACCAGACCACGTGGATGCTTCTCCTCGCCTACGTCATCCTCTTTCTCCCGAATGCCCTGTCAGCGCTGCGGGCTTCGCTCCTCCGCCAGCCCCGCAGGCTCGAAGACGCGGGCGCGTCGCTGGGCCGCTCGCCGCTCCGGGTGCTGGCCTCGGTGACGATCCCGCTCGCCCGGCCGGGGATGGCCTCGGCGGTGCTGCTGGTCTTCCTCACGGTGATGAAGGAGCTCCCGGCCACCCTCCTCCTCAGTCCACCCGGCTACGACACGCTCCCCGGCCTGGTGTGGAGCCGAAGCACCGACGCGCTGTACGCTGGGGCGGCGCTGCCCGCGCTGGTGCTCGTTGGCCTGGCGGCGATCCCCGTGGCATTGCTGAGCTGGAGGGGCGACCTTGGATCGCTCGAATCCTGAACCGCTAACTTGCGATGGCGTCGAGGTACGCTTCGGTTCGCTGCGCGCGGTCGACGGCGCCAACCTGGCCGTGGCAGCGGGCGAGATCGTCGCCCTCCTGGGCCGCAGTGGTAGCGGCAAGACGACCCTCCTTCGCGCCATCGCCGGCTTCGAACGTGCCACCGCGGGGGAGATCCGCATCGGCGGCCGCCTGGCCGAAAGCCCCACCACCAGCATCCCGGCCCACCGCCGCTCGGTCGGCCTCGTCTTCCAGGAATACGCCCTTTTCCCCCACCAGACCGTTGAGGCGAACATCGCCTACGGTCTCGGCCGCGGCTCGGCCGCGCGGGTGGAAGAACTCATCCGCACAGGCCAGCTCGAGGGGCTCGCGGGCCGCTACCCGCACCAGCTCTCGGGCGGGCAGCAGCAGCGGGTCGCGCTCCTGCGCTCCCTCGCGCCCCGCCCCCGCGTGCTGTTGCTGGACGAGCCGTTTTCGAACCTTGACGCAGGGCTTCGCGTTGCCATGCGCGAGGATGTCGCGACGATCCTCCGGGCCGAGTCGATGACCGCCGTGCTGGTCACCCACGATCGCGCCGACGCCATGGCCATCGCCGACCGCATCGCCGTGATGGAGGCCGGGAAGGTGATCGAGTTCGCCACGCCCCGGGACCTCTACTTCCGGCCCACGAACTGGGCGGCCGCGGGCTATGGCGGCGAGGCCCAATTCCTCAGCGCCACGGCCAGCGGCGGCACGGCGGAGACCCCGCTGGGCATGGTGACCCTGGCCAACGCGTTCGAGGGCCGCTGCCAGGTGCTCGTCCGGCCCGAGTGGATCATGCCGGCGCCCGGCGTGGCGGTCCATGTATCTGCCCGGCGCTTCGAGGGGGCGCATTCGCGGCTGACGCTGGCAGCACCCGATGGCACGCCGATCGCGATGACGATCGCCAGCACGGCGCCCCAGGCGTTCGAGGATCACTTCTGCGTGGCGGTGCGGCAGCCTGTCCCGGCCTACCTGCCCGCGGGGTAGTCAGCGTTCGGCCGCCGCCTCAGCCAGGTAGATCGCCCCGGGGTCCGTGCGCGTTGGAGCTGCGTCGTTTCGTCTCTGAATCCGCGCTGGAACTCCACAGGGTCCACGCCTTCGAAGAACGGGCCAAAGGCCTCGCGGAACCGCTCAAGCCGGCTGTCCAGAACCGGCTGGATGAGGAGCGCGTGGTCCGCATTAGAGAGTTCCAGGAGTTGGCCTTCGGTGATACCGAGCCGGGTGCGGATAGCAGCCGGGATCACGAGCGTGCCTCGTTTACCGACCCGGACCAGGGCGTTCGGGGCCTGCCAGCCATACCGAAGATCATAGGACGTCACCGACCGTTGCGTGCGGAGACACCAGGGCGGGGAGGACTTCGCCATCGCAAGCTCGCCAGCCACGCGCCCACCAGCAGGACGCCCGCCCAGAGGTACCCTCCGAGCACGTCGCTCGGCCAGTGCACGCCTTCGTACACGTTCGCAATCCCGCCGAGGGCGCAGGCAGCCACCGCGATGGCCCAGACAGCCGCCCGCGGCCAGCCCGCCGGGAGCCGGCCCGCGACCAGCCATGCCGCGAGCAGGAACACTACCGTCCCCCCGAGGACGTGTCCCGAGGGGAAACTTTCGCTCGTAAACGTTGCTCGTCGCTCAATGAGGGAGGGGTCGGGCCGCGGACGACCGACCAGGTTCTTGATAGCGGCCTGCGCCGGCGGGAGCACCAGCAGCATGATCGCGAACACCAGCCAGGCCCGCCGCCGCCCCATGAAGTCGAACGCGGTGACCATCGCGGTGCCAACCAGCACCACTACCCAGGTTGTGGTAGCCACTCGCATGAGCTCGGCGGGTGCTTCGAACGTTCCCGGCAAGTCCTGGATCTGCCGGGCGAGCCAGAGGTCCCCGGGCAACCTGTCCCATTCGTGTGCGAGCCAGGACAGCGCAACCGCGCATGCGGTGAGGGCGGCGAAGGCAACGGGTGCCCGCATCCCGCGCCGATTGGTGGATGCGCCTCGCCGGTTCACGCGCTCATCAGCCCGTGACGGCGGTCTCCAGTTCGAACGCCGTGTGGAGGGCGCGGACCGCATCGTGGACGCTGTCGGCGGAGATGATGCAGGTCAGCCGGATCTCGCTGGTGGAGATCAACTCGATGTTGATCCCGGCGTCGAAGAGCGCGCGGAACATCCGGGCGGCGTAGCCGTGTGCCGTCTGGATGCCCACGCCCACGATGCTGACCTTGCCCAGGTTGGCGTCCGAGGTGAACTCGGGCGCGCCCACGGTTTCGCAGATCGCCGGCATGAGGGACTCGGCTTTGCGCAGGTCCTTCCGCGCGAGCGTGAACGTCAGGTCGGTCAGGTTCCCTTCGCTCGAGTTCTGGACGATGGTGTCGACGCTGACGCCGGCCTCGGCCAGGGGCTCGAAGATGTTGGCGGCGATGCCGGGCTGGTCCGGCACCCGCCGGATGGTGATCTTCGCAACGTCGGAGTCGTGGGCGATGCCACGCACGCGGTTTCGTTCTTCCAAGTCTGCTTCTCCTCGAATGAGGGTACCCGGCGCTTCGACCATGCTCGAAGTCACCAGGATCGGGACGTTATAGACGGAGGCGAGCTCCACAGCCCGGTTGTGCATGACCGTCGAGCCCTGGGTCGCCAGTTCGAGCATTTCTTCGTAGCTGATGTCTTTCAGTTTGCGGGCGGTCGGGACGATGCGGGGGTCGGCCGTGTAGACGCCCTCGACATCCTTGCAGTTCTCGCAGCGGCCGGCCCCCAGGGCGATGGCCAGGGCGACAGCGGTGGTGTCGCTCGCGCCGCGCCCGAGGGTGAAAATCTCCTGGTCTTCGTTGACACCCCAGTAGCCAGCGACCACCGGGACGCGCCCGGCGGCCAGTTCGGCGCGAACGCGGTCCGCTTCGACCCGGGAGATGCGGCCCTGGTAGTGCCGGCCCTGGGCGATGATCCCGGCCTGCTGGCCCGTGAGGCCGACCGCTTCCTGTCCCAGGTTCTTCAACGCCATGGCGACGAGCGCCACCGAGACCTGCTCTCCGGTAGAAAGGAGCATGTCCAGCTCTCGGGCGTCCGGGTCGGGGGCAACCTGCAGGGCGAGATCGAGCAGGTCATCGGTCGAGTTGCCCATCGCCGAGACCACGACGACCACCTGGTCGCCCGCCCGGACGCGCTTGATGACGCGTCCGGCGACGTGGCGGATGCGGTCGGCATCGGCGACTGAGGTGCCGCCGTACTTCTGGACTACGAGCATGCTCAGAATGTACCCCGGCGCGACGTAACGGGAGAGACGCTCTCAGCTGTCCGCGTCAATCGCCGGCCAGCCTACCGGGTCGCGCCCCCGGCCACGGCCTTCACGCTGGCTTCCATGATGTTCCGCGCCACCGGCCCTTCCCAGCGGTCGTAGATCGTCCCCTGCTTGTCCACGACGTACACCACCGGCTCTCGGAGCGACCCGTCGGGCCAGATCAGCCACTCGCGCGCGGTCGGGTTCAGTTCCTTCTTTTCGAAGTCCCGCCAGACCTCGATGTGCACGAAGTCGACGTCTTTCTTGTAGAGGTCGTGCAGGTATTCGACTTCCTCGTTCACCGGTCCGCAGAAGCGCGAGGTGCAGAACGCGGGCGTCGAGAACACGATGACGAGCGGCCGCCCCGCCGCGATCGCGTCCTTGATCTTCACGTCGTGCATGTCGTTCGCGGGTTCGCCGGAGTCGATCTCGTGGATGTCCTTCACGTCGGCCTTCGTCAGGTTGTCGCTCCTGTAGGCGGCCTGGCCCGGCGCGGGCATGTTCGGCTTCGCGTAGACCTCGAAGCCGACGCTCGCGACGCCCTTCGTGCCATCCTTGAGGGTGGCCTCCACGGCGATGCCCCATGGCCCTGCGTGGTCGAACGCCGCCGGGGTGAAGTAGCCGACACGGTCTTCGTCCTGGCCGCCGTGGATGTGTGTCTGGCCGCCGGCGTGGACGTGCCGGACCTCTTCGCCGACGCCCGGCGCGCTCTGCACCGCCGCGACGGTGAACACGGGCTTCGGGTTGGCGGGATCGCTCAGGTCGTAGAACGTCGCGCGGGCGGTGGCGCCGCCCTGGGGGAGGTCGTTTGCGTCGGTGATCCCGAAGACGAAGTTGTTCTCGCTGACGTAGAAGTCCGAGCCCGCGACCACGATATTGATCTTCCCGCGCTGGTCGGGCGGGATGTTCCGGGCAGGGTCGCTGGTCGTTGGGAACGTTTCGGCCGAATTGCCGTCATCGCCACCACAGGCGAGGAGCACGATGGCAAGGCCAGAGACGGCCAGGAGCAAGAGGAAACGACGCATGGGGCACCAGCCGGCGGGGGCGCTCTGTGGGCGCCCGGGGCCACCCGCCAGAATACAACCCACCGCGGGAAAGTACAGGCTAAACCGCCATTTCGACTGCCGCTCGCCTCGGGTGCGCGGGCTTCCGCGCCAGGATGAAGAAGACCGACCCTGCGAGCGCGATCCCGGCCAGGATGTCGAACCCGAGCCGGTAGTCGCCGGTACGGTCGTACATGTACCCGGCGATGAGCGGCCCGCTGATCGTCCCGATGATGATGACCATGTTCGAGACGCCCATGATCTTCCCGAAGGCCGACCGGCCGAAGTAGTCGGCCCGGATCGCGGCCATCTGGGGCCCGCGCCAGCCCCAGGCGAGCCCGTGTATCAGGGTGAAGGCCACCACCATCCACACGTTGGCGGCGTGGGAGAGGATGAGCAGCCCCGCGCCATGCATCCCCATGCAGGCCACCAGCAGCGAGCGCTTGTTCACGCGGTCGCCCAGGAAGCCTCCGCTGACGGTCCCGGCCATGAACAGGAGTGTCATCAGGAACACGATCGTCGATGCCTGTCCGAGCGAGTAGCCCTGGCTCTCGCGCAGGTGGGAAATCAGATGTACGCCGATTGCCGAGACGACAAACAGGGCCGACGCGTGCCCCAGCGAGATCCACCAGAAGGCCGGTTGGCGCACTGCCTCGCCGAGCGTGAAGTCGTCCCCGGTCGACCGCGCGACCACCCTCGGGCTCGCGTGGCCAGGGCTGGCCGTGGCGTCCTCGCTATCGCCGTCGGGCCGCAGGCCGTAGTCGTGCGGGTGGTGCCGAAGGACCCGGGTGAGTGGCAGGCCGATAGCCATGATGAGGACGCCCGAGAGAAGGGCCGTGCCCCGCCACCCCAGCCACTCGAGCAGGAGGACAGTGATCGGCACCGCCATGCCGCCAAGCGCGAACCCGGCGGAGGTCAGGCTGATCGCCGTCGCACGCCGCCGTTCGAACCAGTGGACCGCGGCGAAGGTGACCGTCATGTAGCCGGCCATGCTTCCCCCGACCGACATCACGAGGAACGCGCCGTAGAAGGTGAGCGGGGTGTTCACCTGGCTGAACAACATGAACCCGATGCCCATGACGACCACGCCGATGCGCGCCACTGCCCGCGGGCCGATGCGGTCGAGCAACCAGCCCTGGGCAGGCCCGAGGATGCCGCTTTCGGCCTCGCGCAGGGAGGATGCGGCGGAGAGCATGGTCTTGCTCCAGCCGAACTCATCGCGCAGGAGCACGACGTAGGCGCCGTAGGCCTGCCCCAGGAACATCGCCTGCATCATTTGCAGGCCCGCCCCGGCCGCGATGATCCACCACCCGAAGAAGACGCGTGGCGACCGCCGAGCGCGCTCGACAGCGGTCCGCGAGGTGGCCTCGGCCAACGGTCCTCTCCCTCCACCCCGCCCGCTGTGCGAAGTCTAGGACATGTTGCGCTCCCGGACTGCCGCTACCGCCGCCGGTGCAACACAAACCCCGTCGCGAAGAACGCCACCGCCAGCCCGAAGAATCCCAGGCCGAACACCCAGTACCAGAATGTGCTCACCTCGTCCGAGCCATTTGCTTCCCCGGTCGAGGGCGGCGTGGGCGAAGCCGTGCCCGCTTCGGGAGGGGGCGGGCCGTTGCCGCAGATGGTGCCCGCGGCCGGGACGGCGAGGCCCAGGAGGTACGCGTCCACGAGGTCGTCGATGCAGCCGCTGCCCTGGGCGTAGATGGTGTGGCCTTCGCCGCGGTAGGTCACGAGGGTGCCGCTTTCCAGCTGGTCGCTCAGGGCCTTGCCCCACTCGTACGGCGTCGCCGGGTCGTTGGTCGTGGCGATGATG
>JAANMV010003887.1_pt1 | contig 12444 bp, 11 predicted proteins | sample 7279661 | NCBI WGS metagenome assembly JAANMV01 (sample SAMN14094540, study PRJNA606508) | bioreactor metagenome | isolation source: A lab-scale SPAN reactor treating ammonium-rich wastewater day 121 | place: Ireland: Galway | collected 2017-05-16 | reverse complement strand
CTCGCGTCGTCGTCGTAACGGACTCTAGGGAGCCGCCGTGGTCCCGCCAAGGCCAACGCGACGAAGCGCCCGGTTCGCCGGACGAAACGCCGCCGGCGGGCGACCGACCGGAACGCCGGTCGACCCGGCAGCGGGGACTGCGCCCTGCGTCGTCGTCAGCGACGACGCGTCACGGGCGGCGGATGCGCTGGTCGATGGCCCCGAAGATCGACCGCCCCGCATCGTCCAACATCTCGATGCGGATGCGATCGCCGAAGCGCATGAACGGCGTCGCCGGCGCACCGGCGACGATGGTCTCGACGGTGCGCTGCTCGGCGATGCACGAATAGCCGATGCCTCCGGCCGACGCGGGACGTCCGGGACCGCCGTTCTCCTTGTTCGACACCGTGCCCGAACCCACGATCGTGCCGGCGCGAAGTTCGCGCGTCTTCGCGGCGTGCGCGACGAGCCGCGGGAACGAGAACGTCATGTCGACGCCTGCCTCCGGCCGGCCGAACAGCGATCCGTTGAGCGTGGAGACGAGCGGCCGGTGGACCTTGCCGTCGCGCCACGCGGCGCCGAGTTCGTCGGGCGTGACCGCGACCGGCGAGAACGACGACGCGGGCTTCGACTGCAGGAAGCCGAAGCCCTTCGCGAGTTCCGCCGGGATCAGGTTGCGCAGGCTCACGTCGTTGACGAGCATCACGAGACGCACGTGCGCGAGCGCGTCGGCCTCCGCGATGCCCATCGCCACGTCGCCGGTCACCACGGCGACCTCGGCCTCGAAGTCGATGCCGTAGGCCTCGTCCGCCACGACGACGTCCTCGCAGGCGCCGAGCATGCGGTCGGACACGCCCTGGTACATCAGCGGATCGGTCCAGAACTCCGGCGGCATCGCGGCGCCGCGCGCGCGGCGCACGAGTTCGACGTGGTTCACGTAGGCCGAGCCGTCCACCCACTGGTAGGCGCGCGGCAGCGGCGCCATCGCGCGCGCAGGATCGAACGGGTGCGCGTCTTGCAGCCGCCCGGCGTCGAGTTCCGCGGCGATCGCAGACAACGCTGGCGCAACGCGCGTCCAGTCGTCGAGCGCGGCCTGCAGCGTGCGCGCGATCTCGGGTACCTCCACGGAGCGCGAGAGGTTGCGCGCCACGACGACGAGCCTGCCGTCGCGGGTGCCGTCGGCGAGCGTCGCGAGCTTCATGCGGACGCCCCTCCGCCGGATCGCTCCGACGACGCAGCCCCCCGAGGGGAGGCCGCCGCAGGCTGCTCCGGGGGCACCTTGTCCCCGCGCGGCCGCAGCGCATAGCCGTCCGCGCGGTCCTCCATCTCCCATCCGGAGGCGTGCAGCGCCGCGCGCAGGCGATCGGCCTCCGCCCACGCCTTGTTCCGGCGTGCCGCGAGGCGCGCCTCGGCCAGCATCTTCACGTCAGCGGGTGCGTCGACGCTCTTCGGGGTCCACGCGGCGAGCCCGAGCCCGAACACGTCGTCGAAGCGCGCGAGCGTGGCGCGCTTCACCACCGGCGCGAGGTCGCCGCGCAGCACCTCCCAGGCGAGCGCGAGCGCGCGCGGCAGGTTCAGGTCGTCGTTGATCTCGTCGCCGAAGCGTTCGAGCGACGCCGCGTCGGGTGACGCATCAGCCGAGGGCAGCGCGTGGAATCCGTGGCGCATCCGGTCGAGGCCCGTCGCCGCGGCGTCGAGCGCCTCCCAGGAGAAATTGAGCTGGCTGCGGTAGTGCGCGGTGAGGCAGAGATAGCGGTAGGCGAGCGGGTCGACGCCGCGCTCGTCGAGCGTCGCGAGCCGCAGGAAGCCTCCGGCGGACTTCGCCATCTTGGCGTCGTTCGCCAGCAGGAAGTAGCCGTGCATCCAGAAGTTCGCGAGCCGCCGGCGATCGCGCGGAACCTCCGGCCGGCTCGCGAGGCGGCCTTCGGTCTGCGCGATCTCGTTGGTGTGGTGGACCGGGATGTGGTCCTCGCCGCCGCAGTGGATGTCGAAGTAGTCGCCGAGATACTTCTGCGCCATCGCCGAGCACTCGATGTGCCAGCCGGGAAAACCGCGGCCCCAGGGGGAATCCCACTCCATCTGGCGCGCCTCGCCCGGAGGAGAGAACTTCCACAGCGCGAAGTCGGTCGCATGGCGCTTCTCGCCCAGGTCGACACGGTGGCCGGCCTCGAGGCCGGCGACGTCGAGGCGGGCGAGATAGCCGTAGTCGTCGAGCTTCGCGGTATCGAAGTAGACGCCGTCGGAGGTCACGTACGCGAATCCGTTCTTCTCGATCTCGGCCACGAACGCGATCTGCTCGGCGACGTGGTCGGTCGCGCGGCACAGCACCGTCGGCGGCAGCAGGTTCAGGCGTTTCGTGTCGGCGAGGAACGCTTCGGTGTAGTACGCGGCGACCTCCCACGCGGTCTTGCCGGTGCGCCGCGCGCCCTTCTCGATCTTGTCCTCGCCCTCGTCCGCGTCGGAGACGAGGTGGCCGACGTCGGTCACGTTCATCACGTGGTTCACGTCGTGGCCGTTCCAGGTCAGGACGCGCTTCAGCACGTCCTCGAACAGGAAGGTGCGGTAGTTGCCGATGTGCTGGTAGTCGTAGACGGTCGGGCCGCAGGTGTAGAGGCCGACCGGGCCCGACGCGGCGAGCGGCTCGAACGGCCGGACGCGGCGTTCCCAGGTGTCGTAGAGCGCGAGGGGTCGGGGCATCAACGAAAAAGCCGCCGGTCCGGTCGGGACGGCGGCTTTCCTCGGGTGGGCGAAGAACGGCTGGCGCGCCGGCGATCAGGCGGGAGCGACGGGGCGACAGGGAGCGCGGACCATGCCTGCATGGTAGCGTCATCGGGCGCGCCGAAGCAAGCCCGCGGCGTCACAGCGCCTTCGCCATCACAAAGTCGTCCATGACGAAACCGCCGCCGATGTCGGCGACGACCTCGTCGCGGATGGCGAAGCCGCAGGCCCGGTAGGCGGCGATGGCCTTGGCGTTGTGCTTGTTCACGTTGAGGATCAGCGCGCCGGATCGGTCGGCGCGCGCGGCCGTCTCGACGTGTTCGATCAGCCGGCGACCGCCGCCCGTGCCTCGCGCGGACGCGAGCACGTAGAGTTTGTCGAGCTTCGTGGTGGCGGGCTCATCCGCCCGGCACCACGCGGCGAACCCCGCAGGCGACCCACCGACGACGAGGATCGCGAGGCCCGCGCCCTCGTCGTGCACGAAGGCACCGAGCGCCTCGGCCGAATAGCCGCGCGCGAGCATGTAGTCGATCTGCGCGTGCGAGATGATCGCCGGATAGTGCTCGCGCCAGATCACCTCCGCGAGCGCGGCGACGACGGGAATGTCGTCCACGGTCGCGGCGACGATGTCCTGCGGAGCGAGGGGCGGCACCATCGTGATCGGGATGCGGGCCGGGAGCCTACCACGCTCCCGGTACAATCGCGCCTCCGGGCACTCCCCCTTCGCGCACCTTCGCCCCCGCCTCCTTGCTCGCCTCCCTCCCCCGCAGCGCCTGGGTGCTGGTCGTCGCGCTGGCATCGGTGGCGTGGTTCTCCGGTCTCGACCTGCGCAAGCTGCACCACCCCGACGAGGGCCGCTACGCGGAGATCGCGCGCGAGATGAACGTCTCCGGCGACTGGCTCACGCCGCGGTTGAACGGCATCAAGTACTTCGAGAAGCCGCCGCTGCAGTACTGGGTGACGGCGGCCTCGTTCCGGATCTTCGAGACCGACCAGTGGACCGCGCGTCTCGCGCCCGCCGTCGCGGGTTTCACGACGATCTTCGTCGTCGGCTTCACGACCGCGGCGCTCGCCGGACCGACCGCCGGCGCCTACGCGGCGCTCGCGCTCGCGGGCTGCATCTGGCATCTGCTGCTCGCCCACATCGTGACGCTCGACGCCCTGCTCGAGTTCCTGCTCGCCTGTGCGCTCTGCTCGTTCCTGCTCGCGAACCGCGAAGGCTTGTCGCGCCCGGCGGTGCGGGGCTGGATGCTCGCGGCCTGGGCCCAGATCGCGCTGGCCACGCTCACCAAGGGACCGGTCGCGCTCGCGATTCCCGGCATGGCGCTCGTCGCCTATTCGCTCCTCACGCGGGACTGGGGGCCGTGGCGGCGCCTGCATCCGGTGATCGGGCTCGCGCTGTTTCTCGCCATCGCGGCGCCGTGGTTCGTGATGGTGTCCGCGGCGAACCCCGGGTTCGCCGACTTCTTCTTCGTGAACGAACACTTCCGCCGCTTCGCCACCGACGAGGCGAAGCGGCCAGGGCCCTGGTGGTACTTCGTCCCGATCCTCGCCGCAGGCCTCGTGCCCTGGGTCTCGATCGCGCCGTGGACCTGGCGCGGCGCCTGGCGCCAGAGCGCCGTCGGGAACGGCTTCCGCTGGCAGGCCTTCTGCCTCGCCTGGGCCGGCGTCGTGTTCGTGTTCTTCTCGATCTCCCGCTCGAAGCTGCCTTCGTACATCCTGCCGATGTTCCCGGCGCTGATGATGGTGCTGGGCCACTCGCTCGCCTCGATGCCGGCGAACCGGATCGCCTGGCTGCTGCGGCCGTTCGCGATCGGCACCGCCGTGCTCCTCGTGCTCGTCCTCGTCGGATTCGAGCCGATGGTTCCGCATTTCGCGGACGGACGCACGCCACAGGAGTACCTGGCGGCCTACGTGCCTTGGGCGAAGCTCGGCGCGGCCCTCTTCGCCGCCGGGGCGCTCGCGGGCTGGTGGTGGATGAGCCGCGGCGACGACCGTTCGCGGACGCTCGGGCTCATGGCGATCGCGCTGGGCTCGCTCTTCGCGTTCCAGGTGCTGATCGTCGGGTTGGACGTCTTCCGCGCGACGCGCTCCGGATACGATATCCTGCGCGAGGCGAAGAACGCGCGCGGCGCGCCGCTCGACGCCTCGGTTCCGTTCTTTCAGATCGGCAGCTACGACCAGACCGTGCCGTTCTACCTCGGACGCCCGACGACGCTCGTCGCGTTCCGCGATGAATTCGCGATGGGCCTCGACATGGAGCCTGGACTTGCGATTGGGTCCGACGCCGAGTGGATCGCGACCTGGACCGCCCTGAAGGACGGTTACGCGCTCATGCCGCTCCCGGACTACCAGCGCTTCGTCGCGCAGGGCGTGCCGATGAAGGTGCTGGCCCGCAGTCCGCGGCGGGTACTCGTCTCCCGCCGGTGATCCGATGACCCTCGCGGCCTTCGCCTTCCTCGTTGCCGGCGTGCTCTTGAACGCCGCCGCGCAACTCTTCCTCAAGGCCGGCACCAACGCGACCGGCGTCATCACGCTCACCCCGGACACCTGGCTCGCGACCTTCGGACGCCTCGCGACCAACCCGCCGATCGTGGCCGGCATCGCCTGCTACGCGGTGTCGGTCGTCGTCTGGATCCTCGGGCTGTCGCGCGTGCCGGTGTCGGTCGCCTATCCGATGCTGTCGCTGGGCTACGTGGTCAACGCGGTCGCGGCGCACTCGCTCTTCGGCGAAACGGTCACGCTGCAACGCTGGATCGGCATCGGCGTCATCGTGCTGGGCGTCTGGCTGGTCGCGAGGAGCGCATGACCGCGCCAGGCCCGATGCTGCCGTTCGCCCGACCGTCGCTCGACGAGGCGACGATCGCCGGCGTCGCCGACGTGCTGCGCTCCGGGTGGATCACCAGCGGGCCGTGGGTGCAGGCGTTCGAAGGCCGGCTTTCCACGTTGTGCGGCGGACGGCCGGTGCGTGCGGTGAGTTCCGCCACCGCCGCGATCGAGATCGCGCTGCAGCTCGCCGGCATCGGGCCCGGAGACGAGGTGATCAGCTCGGCGCAGAGCTTCTTCGCCGTGCCGAACATGATCGAGAAGGCCGGGGCGACCCCGGTGTTCGTCGACTGCGACCTCGTCACGCGCAACATCGACGTCGCGGCGGTCGCCGCCGCGGTCACGCCGCGCACCCGGGCGATCGTGCCCACGCACTGGCCGGGTTCCGTCTCCGACATGGACGCGCTCGCCGCGATCGCGCGGGCCCGAAGCCTGCGCCTGATCGAGGACGCCGCGCTCACCTTCGGATCGCGCTGGGGCGCCCGGTTCGGCGGCGCGTTCGGCGACATCACCACGTTCAGCTTCCATCCCAACAAGAACCTGACGACGGTCGAGGGCGGCGCGATCGTCGTGAACACCGAGGCCGAGGCGAAGCGCATCGAGGTGCTGCGCTTCCACGGCATCGAACGGCTCGCGGACGGCACGCGCGACGTCGCGTTCCCCGGCGGCAAGTTCAACCTGCCCGACGTCAACGCGCGCATCGGCGTGGGCCAGCTCGACCGCCTCGACGAGATGCTCGCGCGGCGGCGCGCATTGGCCGAGCGCTACTTCGCGTGCTGGCGCCCGGGCACCGATTGCGTCCTCCCGCCCCGGCCCGCCCCGGACGACGGCGCCACCTGGAACATGTTCTGCGTGCTGCTGCCGCTTAAGCGCCTGACGATCGACCGCGCCGGTTTTCGCGCCGCGATGCAGCGCGAAGGCATCGGCACCGGCGTGAGCTACGAGGCGCTGCACCTCTCGACGCTCGGCCGCCGGCACGGCGGCGGCGAGGGCCAGTTCCCCAACGCCGAACGCATCGCGCGCGAGACCGTGACGCTGCCGCTCTTCGTCGACATGACCGATGATGACGTCGACCGCGTCTGCGCGGCCGTCGCGCGCATCCTGGGCGCGCACCGCCGCTGACGATCCCCATGGCCGCACCCGCCCTCTCCGTCGTGATCCCGGTCTACAACGAGGAAGGGACGCTGCCTGCGCTCTTCGAGCGTCTCTACCCGGCGCTCGATGCGCTGGGCCTCGCCTACGAGATCCTGTTCGTCGACGACGGCAGCCGGGACCGCTCCGCCGCGCACCTCGCCGACCAGTTCCGCGCGCGGCAGGACGTGACGCGCGTCGTGCTGTTCAACGCGAACGTCGGCCAGCACACCGCCATCATCGCGGGCTTCGAACGCGTGCGCGGCGAACGCATCGTCACGCTCGACGCCGACCTGCAGAACCCGCCGGAGGAGATCGGCAAGCTCCTCGCGGCGATGGACGCGGGCGCCGACTACGTGGGCGGCGTGCGGAAGGTGCGCGAGGACGCCTGGTGGCGGCGCGCCGCCTCGCGTCTCATGAACGCGTTGCGCGAGCGCATCACCCACATCCGCATGACCGACCAGGGCTGCATGCTGCGCGCGTACAGCCGCGAGATCGTGGACTCGGTGGCGGCGAGCCGCGAAGTGTCGACGTTCATTCCCGCGCTCGCCTACACCTTCGCCCATCATCCGGTCGAGGTCGAGGTCGCGCACGCGGAGCGCGCGGCGGGCGAATCCAAGTATTCGCTCTACAAGCTCGTGCGGCTCAACTTCGACCTCGTGACCGGGTTCTCGCTCGTCCCTTTGCAGTTCTTCTCGCTCGCCGGCATGCTGGTGTCGATCGGTTCGCTCGCGCTCTACGTCGCGGTGATGATCCACGGGCTCGTGACCGGGGAATTCGTCGATTCGCTGCGTTCCCTCTGGGACCGCGACATCCTCGAGTTCTTCCTGATCGGCCTCGTGCTGTTCGGCCTCGGGATCGTCGGCGAGTACGTCGGGCGCATCTACCAGCAGGTGCGCGAACGGCCGCGCTACACGATCCGCGCGGTGCTCGAATGCGACCGGGATCCCGACGACCCGTGAACCTCGACAGGATGGCGGCGCTGGAGGCGCGCGTCGCGCGGCTGATCCGCGATCCCGCCACCGACCGGCTCGAAGCGGAGGCGCGCGCGCTCTCCGGATCGCTGGCCGGCTCGGGCCCCGCGCTGGCGCTCCTGGGCGAGATCGCGCGGCGGCGCGGCGACGCCGCCGCGCCCGAACTCCTCTCGCGCGCGGTCGAACGCTCGCCGGGTCTCGTCGCGGCGTGGCACGCACTGGCACTGGCGCGTGTTCGAGGGGGCGACCGCGAAGGCGCCCGGAGCGCCTGGCAGGCGGTGCTCGAACGCGCTCCCGCCGATCCGGTCGCGCGCTACCAGATCGCGCTGACGTTCCAGGAGGAACGCGACCATCGCGCTGCCGCGTCGTGGTACGAAGCCCATCTCGCATCGCATCCCGGCGACGCGCGGGCGCTCAGGAACCTGGGACTCTCTCGCCTCGCGGCGGGCGACGCGACCGGCGCCGTGTCCGCGCTCGACGAGGCGATGCGCGTCGACCCGGCGTCGACCGTCGGCTGGATCGCGCTCGGCCGGGCGCGAGCGCTGGCCGGTGACCCCGACGGCGCGATCGCCGCCTGGTCGCGCGCGCGCGCGCTCGACCCCGCGCTGGTCGAGCCGCTGGAGCGGTCGGCGGCGGTGCTTGCGACCCGAGCCGCGCTGCCCTCCGCCATCGCGCTGCTCGGCGACGCGATCGCCCTCGATCCGGACAAGGCGTCGCTGCGGTTCGCCCTCGCCGCGCACCGGTCGAGTCTGGGCGAACACCGTGAAGCGCTCGCGGAGCTCCGGCGCGCCGTCGCACTCGCGCCGTCCGACGCGAGCGGTGCGAGTGCGCTCCTGTTCGAGGCGCAGTACGACGACGCCCCGGCGTCGCGGGATGCCACCGCCGCCGCGCACCGCGACTGGGCGGCGCGCTTCGCCGATCCGCTGCCGCCGGTCGCGCGCACGCGCCGCGCCACCCGCGACGATCGCCTGCACGTCGGCTATCTGTCTCCGCGTTTCGGCGCCGGACCGCTCGCCTCGCTGTTCCTGCCGATCCTGGAGCGGCACGACCGTTCGCGCGTGCATGTGACGCTGTATTCGGCGCACGCGCACGAAGGCGCGGTCGCCTCGCGCCTGCGCGAGCGCGCCGACCGCTGGCGCGACCTGCCGCCCGACGACGATGCCGCCGCGCGGCTCATCGCCGCGGACGGCCTCGACCTCCTCGTCGATCTCGCGGGGCACGCCCCGGGTCATCGCCTGGGCGTCCTCGCCCGCCGGCCCGCCGCCATCCAGGTGACCTGGCTCGACTACGCCGACACCACCGGCATGCGCGCGATCGACTTTCTCGTGAGCGATGCGATCCAGATGCCCCCCGAGGAATGGGCGTCCTGCCGCGAACGTCTGGTCCTGCTGCCTTGCCGGTTCGCGTACCTTCCGTTCGGGCCGCCGGTGCCGCCCGAGACCGGCCCGGAGCGAGGCATCAGGTACGGATCGTTCAACCGCCACGCGAAACTCGGCCACGCCACGCTCGATGCGTGGCGTTCGATCCTCGAGGCCGTGCCGGATGCGCGGCTCGCGTTGCGCGCGGCCGCGTACGCGCAGCCGGAAACCGTCGCGTGGATTCGCGATCGCTGGGCCGCGCGCGGCCTGCCGCTCGATCGCATCGACTTCCTGACGTGGCTGCCGCTCACCGAAGCGCTCGCCGCCTACGCGACGGTCGACGTCGCGCTCGATCCGTTTCCGTTCAACGGCGGCGTGACGACCTGCGATGCCCTGGTGCACGGCGTGCCGCTGGTCGCGCTGCGCGGCGACCGCCCGATCGCGCGCCAGAGCGCGTCGCTCCTCGCCGCCGCCGGGCATCCCGAATGGATCGCGGCGACGCCTGACGAATACGTGCGCCGCGCGATTCGATTCGCGCGAACGCCCGGCCTCGCCGCCTCGCGGGCGCAACGCGCTGCCGCGGTCGCGGCCTCGCCGCTGTGCGACGTGGAGGCTTTCGCGCGCCGCCTCGAGCGCGCGTTCGAGGCGATGGTCGAGGCCGGGCCGCGCGGCGACCGCGTCCCCGCCCCGCCGATCGAGATCGCATGAGCGACGCACCGGCGATGCGCGCGGTGGTCTTCGCCTACCACGACGTGGGCGCGCGCTGCCTGCGCACGCTCCTCGCGCACGGCGTCGAGATCCCGCTCGTGGTGACGCACGACGACGACCCGAACGAGGCACGGTGGTTCGAACGCGTCGCGGAGGTCGCACAGGCGCATCGCCTGCCCTGGATCGCGCCGTCCGACCCGAACGCGCCCGAGGTCGTCGCGCGCGTCGCCGCGACCGCGCCCGACTTCCTGTTCAGCTTCTACTACCGGCGGATGCTGGGCGCGCCGATGCTCGCGACCGCGCGCCGCGGAGCGTTCAACCTGCACGGGTCGCTCCTGCCGAAGTACCGCGGACGCGCCCCGGTCAACTGGGCGATCCTCCACGGCGAACGCGAGACCGGCGTGACGCTGCACCACATGGCGATCCGCCCCGACGCGGGGGACATCGTCGAGCAGCAGCGCGTGCCGATCGGACCAGACGACACCGCGAAGGACGTCTTCGACCGGATTGCGACCGCGGCCGCGATCGCGCTCGACCGCGCGCTGCCCGGCGTGCTCGCGGGCACCGCGCCCCGGCGGCCGAACGACCTCGCCGCGGGGTCGTACTTCGGCGCCCGTCGTCCCGAGGACGGCCGCATCGACTGGGCATGGCCGGCGAAGCGCATCCACGACCTCGTGCGCGCCGTCGCCCCGCCGTACCCGGGCGCGTTCTGCGACCTGCCGGGCGGACGCCTCGCGATCCTGAGGACGCGACTGTCCGCCGCGCCGCCCGCCGCTCCGGTCGCGCCGGGGGTTTTCGTCGCCGCGGGGGCGATCTGGGGCCGAGGAGGCGACGGTGGCTGCGTCGCCATCGTCGACGCGGCGATCGACGGGCGTACGGCCGACGCCGCGGCCGTGGAGCGCCTGCTCGCGTCCTGACGTCCGGACTCGAGGACGCCGCCCGCGCAACGTAGGCTCCCGCGATGGACCTCCGCGTACGAGCCGCGCTCGGTGGCCTCGCGATGCTGTGCGCGGCGCACGCCATCGCGCAGGGCGCGAACGTCGCGGCGATCCAGGCGAGCGAGGCGCGCAAGGCGGACGCGCGCACGCTCGCGGCGCTGGAGGCGTTCCGCCATGCGCTCATCGCGCGCTTCGGCGCCGATCCCACGCTCACGATGCTGCGGTGGAGCGAGTCGGAAGGCTCGGCGCTCGTGCAGACCTCCGGTGGCGCGACCGAGTACGTGATCCGGCAGGGAGATGCATGGGTGAGTACGGCGAACCGCAAGCTCGTGCCCTGGGCGCCACCGGCGGTCGCGACCGCGAACGCGTTCCGGCTGTCGAGCGTGAAGAGCGCGCCGATCCGCGCCTGGCTCGACGCCTGGCGCAAGGCGCCGGGTCAGGCGACCGATTTCATCACCGACTACGAGGCCGGCTACGAGCCGTCCGCGGCCCGCCTCGTCGTCCGCGCGCGCGTCGGCAGCATGACCACGTTCGGGCTCGCGCAGCACGCCTTCGATCCGTCGACCGGAAGCTCGGTGACGATCGCCGCCGCACCGCGTCAGGTGCCGAAGGCGATCGCGACCGCGCAAAGGCGCACCGACGACCTGCGGCGCGATGCGTCGGCGGCGCTCGCCGCGCTGCGCAAGGTCGAGCCCTCCGCGCGCCTGGGCTCGATGCGGATCTCGCAGCGCGAGATCGCGTTCACGCTCGCCGACCGCAGGACCTGGACCTTCGATCCGTCGTTCCGGCTGACCGCCGGCCGGCCCTACGACGGCAGCTTCCTGTGCGCCGAGGGCTGGCTCGAGGACGAGGTCGACTGGACGAAGCTCGCCGCGCTGCCGCGCAACGGCGTGCTCGCCGCCAACCTGGACGACGGGGACGAGGCGCACGCGCGCTTCACCGTCGATCGTTCGCGCGACTGCGGGCCGCTGACGATCGAGGTCACCTACGACAACTACAGGATCCCGCAGCCGTGGGCGCGCTTCGATGCCCGCGGCCGCTACCTGACGAGCCGATGACGGGGACCTTCCGCAGGTTCGACCCCAGGGTGCGCGCGTTGCCGGCGGTGTTCGCGCTCGCGCTCGCCTCCTGCGCGACGATTCCCGAGGAGCAGTGTCCGAAGGTGGACTGGTACGCGCTCGGGCTCGAGGACGGCCGCGCCGGACAGCCGGCATCACGCCTCGCCGAACATCGCAAGGCTTGCGCGGGCGTCAAGGTCGAGCCCGACGAACGGGCGTGGCTCGAGGGCCGCAGGGCCGGGCTCGCCGAGTACTGCCGGCTGCCTGGCGCGGTCGCTGCGGGGCTCGCCGGGCGCGGCTACGCGGGCGTGTGCCCGGATCCGCGCTTCGGTCGACTCCACGCGGCGGCGCGGCAGGTGTACGACGCGCGCGCGAAGATCGCGGAGATCGACCGCGACCTCGCGAACCACCGGCGCGACATCGCCGACACCAACACCTCGGACATCCGACGCGACATCCTGCGCGGCCAGGTCCGCAGCCTCGAGAGCGATCGCTCTCGCGCGGTCGGCCGGCTCCGCGACGCCGAACGGGACCTGCAGGCGCTCCGGAGCGCGTCCGGCGCCTGAAACCACCGTTGACGCGGCGGCGCGCCGGAGCGGGCGCCATCACGAACTCCGAAGCTGTGAATGCATCCGGCGTCCCCGCGACGGGGTGTCCCGGCTCGCAGAGTTGCCCGCGGCCCCACGCCGCCGACGCAGCGCGCTCCCGAATGCGTGGCGCGGCAGCGGGCAACGCGGGGATGCAGGGTTCTTTC
>JAANMV010003885.1_pt1 | contig 12445 bp, 10 predicted proteins | sample 7279661 | NCBI WGS metagenome assembly JAANMV01 (sample SAMN14094540, study PRJNA606508) | bioreactor metagenome | isolation source: A lab-scale SPAN reactor treating ammonium-rich wastewater day 121 | place: Ireland: Galway | collected 2017-05-16 | reverse complement strand
AGGGCTTCCTGGAAAGCCGGCTGCCTGGCGGGCCCTGGTACCGGCAACTGCAGCAGGCGCTGGCACACTACCGCGCCATCGTCGCGGGTGGCGGCTGGCCGCTCGTGGCCGACGGGCCGGTGCTGCGCACCGGGGACCGCGATGCCCGCGTGGCCGTGCTGCGCCAGCGGCTGACGCTGGAAGGCGACCTGCCGGCGGGCCCGGACGGAGGCGATGCCGGGTTGTTCGATGCCGCCCTTGCCGGCGCGGTACAGCGTTTCCAGGAGCGCCATGCCCTGGCCCGTGACGGCAGCGTGGGAGCCAGGACCCTGGCGGCCCTCAATGTGCCCGCACAGGCCCGCGTCGACCAGCTGCGCATGTCCCTGGAGCGGGTGCGCTGGCTGGCCGACGATGTGCCGGACACCTACGTCGTGGTCAACGTGGCCGGCTTTCGCGTCGCTTTCGTGCGCGAGCATGCCGTGGTCTGGAGCAGCCGGGTGGTCGTGGGCCGGGCGGCGCGGCAGACACCGATCTTCGGCGGGCTGATGACCTACCTCGACCTCAACCCCACCTGGACGGTGCCGCCGACCATCCTGCGCGAGGACATCCTGCCGAAGCTGCGGCGCGATCCGGGCTACCTGGCGCGCGAGAACATCAGCGTCATCGATCGCAACGGGCGGACGGTGGACCCGCGGGGCATCGACTGGGCGGCCTACGGCCGCGGCATTCCCTACACGCTGCGTCAGGAGCCGGGGCCGAACAATGCCCTCGGCCGCATCAAGCTCATGTTTCCCAACCGGTACGCGGTGTACCTGCACGATACGCCGGCCAGGGCGCTGTTCGACAAGCCGGAGCGCGACTTCAGCTCGGGGTGCATCCGCGTCGAAGACCCGCTGGCGCTCGCGGCGCTGGTGCTGGATGATCCGCAGTGGGACCGCAAGGCGCTGGAAGCCGCCATCGCCACCGGCAAGACGCGGCGCGTCCGGCTGCGCTCGCCGGTGCCGGTGCTGCTGGTCTACCTCACCGCGGTGGCGGACCGCTCGGGCGTGACGCGCTTCTACCGCGATGTCTATGGCCGGGACGCGGCGCTGCTCGCCGCCCTGGATGGACCGGTCAGCCTGCAGCGGCCCGACCGCCAGGTCGCCGGACTGGGGAAATTCGCACCCGATCCTTTGTGAGCCGGCCCGGGACCGGCACAATAGGCAGCTGGATTGCCACACCCCGCCTGGGCGAAGACGCGCCGGCCATGGAGAATGCAGAATGAAGATCAGGTCGCTCATCCCGCTGGCCGCGCTGCTGGCACTCAGTTCCTGCAGCCTGTTCCAGAAGGGGCCCGGGATGTCCGTGGTCCGCTTCTACAACAACAGCGGCCATACGGTCCTCGTCGAGGACAATGAACTGCGCCCGGGCCGGGAGGGCACCTTCAAGTATCCGACCGACAGCGGACGCGCACTGATTGTCTTCTGGAGCGGTTGCGTCCACACCTATATCGCCCCGGATCGCAAGCCGGACGAGTTCCGCGCCACGGACTGGATGCTGCGCGGTGCCTACCGCACGCAGCTGGAGAATGACGGCAGGCTGTACCTGCTGCCGCCGGAAGTGGACCCGCCTGCCGATACCGCCACACTTCAGCAGCCGGCCGGCTTCCCGCTGCTGCCTCGTGAAGGTTCCACCTGCCTGCCCTAGCGATCGCGACCCCGCCGGGCGGAGAAGAAGAATGAAGCGATGGACATGGATGGTGGTGCTGCTGATGGCCGGCACCGGCGGTTGCGTCAACAAGCAGGACGCGAGCAGCAGCGCCGTGCGGATCCTCAATGCGGTGCCGGACGGATCGCGCATGTCGCTGATCGTCAATGGCGCGACCCGGGCCAGCGGCTACGACTACGGCTCGGGCACGCCCTGGGTGGTGCAGGCGGCCGGGCAGACCGCGGTGCGTATCGACGAGGCGCTGCCCGCGGATGCGAGCCCGGCCTACCGCACGCTGCACGATGCCAGCCACTCCTTCGCCGTCAACGACGAGCTGACCCTGGTGGTGCTGGGACAGGCAGCGGGCCAGGCCGAGGAGGTGGTGCAGATCGCCACCCGTACCCGCGGCGTGCCCACGGGCAAGACCCGCTTGCAGTTCATCAACGCCAGCTCCGCCGTCGGGCCGGTCGACGTGTACCTGCTCGCGCCCGGGACCCTGGCCAACCCGGGCACGCAGCTCACGGCGGGCCTGGCCTACAAGGCTTACACGTCCGAGGTCGAGGTCACCGGCGGCAACAACCAGATCGTTGTCACCGAAGCCGGGCAGCCGCAGACCGTGCTGCTCGATTCGGGCCAGCTGTACCTGCCGCTGGAGGGCGCATGGACGGTGGCGATCATCGCCAACCCGGGGGTCGATTCGGCGACGCGCAGGATCAACCTCGTGGTGCTGTCGGGAAGTGGTTCTGCCCTGATCCTGGACAAGGCGGCCAAGGCCCAGGCACGCTTCGTCAACGCCTCGCCTGGCAGTTACGCGATCGACAGCTTCATCAATGCGCTCTCCGTGGATGGCACCGCGAGGCAAGCCTGCGATCCATTGACCACCGAGACCGACACCGTGCTGGAGGAGTGCGCCCAGCCCTACGGCTTCGTCGGCGCGTTCCATGGCATCGCGCCGGGTGCCTACGGCATCAAGACCCAGAAGGCAGCCGATGCCGGTGTCAGCGCCAGGACCCTGTCCGGGACGCTGGCTGCCGGCGTGGCGAGCACCATGGTGATCGATGGCCTGGTTGCCGACACCGACACGACCACCACCACCGGGATGCAGACCCTGCTGGGCACGCGGCGCATGGCCACGGCAGCGCAATTGCGCGTCGTTGATTTCTCGCTGGCCGCGTCGGCGACGCTGGAGGGCGACCCCGCCACCGACCGGCTGGAGCTCTACATCACCCCGCCCTGTGCTGCGCTCGATGACGAGGAGCCGGATTTCTACAACCTGGTGCTGGGCTCGGACATCGGCTACCGGCAGCTGGTGCCGGGCGATTACCAGGTGGTCCTGGCGCGCGGTGACACCGCGGCAACCGCCGGTCCGCCGGTGGTGCTGCTGAGCAAGCGCATGACGCTGGCCGCCGGTGGCATCTACACGGAGCTGATCACCGACAGCCTGGGTGGCGTGCTGCCGGTGGGGTTCCTTTCGGTGGATGACGACCCCGGCCTGCAGGACTGCCCGGCGCCGCCCTGAGGCGCATCAGTAGCGCGGCACCGCCGGGTCGATTTCCAGCGACCAGGCGTCGATGCCGCCGGCGAGGTTGTGCACGTTGCGGAAGCCGCGGCCGCGCAGGTACTCGGCGGCCTTCTGGCTGCGTCCGCCCTTGTGGCAGTGGAACACCACCATGGCATCGCGGGGCAGTGCATCGAGCATGCGGTCGGTGGCTTCGTCCCAGGGCCGCGCGCCGGCGATGGCGGCCTTTTCGCGCTCGTCCGGGCCACGCACGTCGATGAGCTGCAGCGCTTCACCGGCATCCATGCGCGCCTTGAGCGAGCTGACGCTCATCTGCTGCACGGGCGGCGGCGCGTTGGGATTGTCGAACCTGGCGCGGGTGCCCTGCAGGCTTTCTTCCATGCTGATGCGCAGGCCGTCGGCACGGGCCGCCGTCCAGGGTTCCATGTAGAGGTCGATGCCACCGGTGGCGACGCAGAGATCGCCCGCGGCAACCGGACCGAGGCTCAGCGCATGCTGCCAGCGGGCATCGATGCGCAGGTGCACCACCACGCCCTGACGCTGCTCCATGGCGCTGCGCATCATCGCCGCCGCGTCGGCCGCCACCTCCACGCGCGGCGTGCCACTGGCCGGCGCCTCGACGCCGAGCACCTCGGCCAGCTCGCCGGACTCGAACATCTGCAGCACGATGTCGCTGCCGCCGATGAGCTCGCCGCCGACGTAGAGCTGGGGGATGGTCGGCCAGTTGCCGTAGACCTTGATGCCCTCGCGGATCTCCGGGTGGTCGAGGACGTTGATGTCGAGGTACTCGGGCAGCAGCATGTCCAGGGCCGCCACGGTCTTGGCCGAGAACCCGCACTGCGGCTGCTGGCGCTGGCCCTTCATGAAGAGCACCACGCGGTTGCTCCGCAACACGTCTTCGATGATCTCGCGGGTCTGGGTATCCATGGTCCTGCAGGTCCTGGTGCTATTGCACGCTGAAGCTTTCGCCGCAGCCGCACTGGCTGGCAGCGTTGGGATTGCGGAAGGTGAACTTCTCGTTCAGGCCTTCGCGCACGTAGTCGATCTCGGCACCGTCCAGGAACGGCAGGCTGTCCGCGGCGACCACCAGCCGGACACCGGCCGCGTCCATCTCCACGTCCCCGGCACCCACCGCCTCGGCGAACTCCACCGTATAGGTCCAGCCCGAGCAGCCCGACTTGCGCACGCCGAGGCGCAGCCCCACGGCAGCGGCGTTGCGGGCCAGGTAGTCGCGGACCCGGCGGGCGGCAGTTTCGGTCAGGTGGATGGCCATGGCAGGGGATCCTGGTTTCGGCTCAAAACCATGTGCGCATGTTACCGGATATCGGGCCGGAGCCGAAATTGTCAACATTTTGGGGCTCCGCTACCATCGGCGCATGGCCAGGCAGAAACTCAGCGCCGAGCGGCGCGTGGCCGAGCTGGCGCTGCAACTCGGCAGGGCGGCCTACGGCGAATCCTCCGCGGCGAGCCTGACGCCTGCCCAGTGGATGGCGCTGCGATTCTTCGCCCGCGCCAACCGTTTCTCGCGCACGGTATCGGCCTTCGCCGAGTTCCATTCCACGACGCGCGGCACCGCCTCGCAGACCGTCAAGAGCCTGGTGGAGCGCGGCTTCCTGACCCGCGTGCGCTCGACGCGGGATGGGCGCAGCGCCACCTTCAACCTCACCGACAAGGCACGCCGGCAACTGGCCAGGGATCCGTTCGAGGCTGTGGTCGACGCGGCCAACACCCTCACCCCTGCCCAGCGCGATCGCACCGCCAGCGGGCTGCGCCTGATGCTTCACCGGCTCTCGGTGGAACGCGAGCGCCCGGTCCCGGGCATCTGCACCCTGTGCGGGCACCTCTCGGGCTGCAGTGACACGGGATTCACCTGCCGGCTGATGCACGAGCCGCTGACCGCTGCCGAGCTCGAGCAGCTGTGCGTGCACTGCAAGGATTGTGGTGCCGGCGGCAGGGAGAAGCCGGCGAGACGCTAGACCGAGAAGGAGGAGCCGCAGCCGCAGGTCGTGGCCGCACCCGGGTTGCGGATCACGAAGCGCGCGCCCTCGAGGTCTTCCTTGTAATCTATCTCCGCACCGGCGAGGTACTGGATGCTCATGGGGTCCACCAGCAGCGTGACGCCCTGGTTTTCCACGTGGGTGTCGCCTTCCTCGGAGTTCTCGTCGAAGGTGAAGCCGTACTGGAAACCGGAACAGCCGCCACCCGAGATGAACACCCGCAGCTTGAGGTTCGGATTGCCTTCGTCACGGATCAGCGTCGAGACCTTGGCGGCCGCCGCGTCCGTGAACACCAGCCCGGGGGCATCGTCGCTCGTGGAAGTATCCATGCCGCATAGTCTCCGGGGGCTGGGCGGGCACTGTCAAGGAAGCCGGGCGTGGGCGCCATGACGCCTGCCGCGGCGCCTGCCGCAGGCCTCGAGCCGGTGCTGGCGGCCTATGGCGCCGCGGGCAGCCCGGTGGCGCCGCTGGGGGCGGGCCTCATCAACCAGACCTTCGTCGTGGATGCGCCGCAGGGGAGGTTCGTGCTGCAGCGGCTGCACCCCATCTTCCAGGCCGCGATCAATGCCGACATCGACGTGGTCACGCGCCACCTGGCCGGGCAGGGGCTGGTGACACCGCTGCTGGTCCGCACCGCGACCGGTGCGCTCTGGGTGGAGCAGGACGCTGCGGTGTGGCGGGCGCTGACCTGGATCGATGGCGTGGCACTGGACCGCCTCGGGCTTCCCGGCCAGGCACGCGAAGCGGGCCGGGTGCTGGCGGGCTTCCACCGGGCGCTGGGCCCCCTCCGGCATCGCTTTCAGAACGCGCGGCCGGGCGTGCACGATACGGCGCGGCACCTGGCCAATCTGCGTGCCGCACTGGCCCGCCACGCCGGTCATCGGCGCTACGCTGCGGTGGAACCGCTGGCGCGGCGCATACTGGCTGCCGCCGCAGGCCTGCCCGCCCTGGAGGCGGTACCCGAGCGAATCGTCCACGGGGACCCCAAGGCCGGCAACATCCTCTTCTCGCACGAAGGCCAGCATGCCCTCTGCCTGGTCGACCTCGATACGCTGGCGCACATGCAGCTGCCGCTGGAACTCGGCGACGCGTTCCGCTCCTGGTGCAACCCCGGCGGCGAAGACCATGCCCAGGCCTGCTTCTCGCTGGAGTTGTTCCGCGCGGCGGTGACCGGCTACGCGGAAGCGGCCGCCGGCTTCGTCACCGCGGCCGAGTGGCGCAGCCTGGTGACGGCCACGCACAGGATCTACGTCGAGCTGGCGGCGCGCTTCTGCGCCGATGCCCTCGAGGAGAGCTATTTCGGCTGGAACGCCCGCGACTTCGCCAGTGCCAGCGAGCATAACCAGCGGCGCGCCGAGAGCCAGATGGCGGCAGCCGCGTCGCTGGCGGCCCAGGCGACGCAGGCCGAGGCGGTAGTCAGGGCGGCGTTCGACGGCTGAAGCAGGGGCGTCCTCAGCGCTGGTCCCAGCCCTCGGCCTCCAGCATGGCGGCACGATACAGGCGCAGGTTGGTGGCGAGGAAGCCGAGGGCGAGGATGCCGGCGCCGGCACCCACAACCGCCAGCGAATAGCGCAGCGCCTGCGGGTCGCCGAAGCCATAGTCGGTGATGAGCGCCACGGCCGTCGGCCCGATGGTCAGGCCCAGCACATTGAGCACGAAGTAGTAGAGGGCCGTCACCTGCCCCCGCAGCTGGTTGGGCGTGATCATCATCAGCGCCGCCACGCCCGTGGCGGTGATGGCGGCGCCAGCCAGGCTCGACGGGATCAGGAACAGGACGGCACCGGCTGCCGTGGGCATCAGCGGTGCGATGACCGAAGCGGGCACGAAGACCAGCGCGGCAGCGAACAGGCTGGTGCGCATGAGTCCATCGCGCATGCCGCGGGCGTAGAGGCGGTCGGCGATCCAGCCGCCAAGGTTGACGCCAAGCGGGCCGCAGACCAGGGTGATGAGGCCGTAGGCATAGCCGCTCTCGGGGATCGTCCAGCCCCAGCTGCGCACGAACATCGTCGGCACCCAGAAGAACAGCGCATAACCGATGATGGTGACCACCGACATGCCGACGAAGTGCGTGGCGTAGGTCTTCCAGCGCGCGCCGAGGAAGCGCAGCGCGTCTGCCACGGAGAGCTGTTCCTGGACCGTGCCGTCGGCGCCGGCGAGGCGCAGCCGGTCGCGGCGGGGCGGCTCGCGCACGGTGAACATCAGCAGCGCCACCAGCAGGCCCGGCAGGCCCACGAACATGAACACCAGCTGCCAGGGCTGGAGCGGGCCGTAGCCGGGCAGCACCATCGCAGGTGCCGCGGTCGCCACGGAGATGGCCCAGGCGCCGACGATGTTGGCGATGCCGACGCCGAGGCCCACGCCCATGTTGTAGAAGCTGATGGCCTGGCCGCGGCGGTGGCGCGGGAAGTAGTCGCTGATGAGCGACAGCGCCGCGGGATTCAGCGTCGCCTCGCCGACGCCGACACCGACACGCGCCAGGAACAGGGTCCAGTAGTTGCGTGCCAGGCCGCAGGCGGCCGTCATCAGGCACCAGAGCGTGACGCCTATGGCGATCAGGCCGCGGCGGCTGCGCCGGTCGGCCAGGCGGCCGATGGGGATGCCGAGCAGCGTGTAGAACAGCGCGAAGGCGAGCCCGCCGACCAGGCTCACCTGGGTGTCGCTCAGGCCGAGGTCCTCGCGGATCGGCTGGATCAGCAGCGCGAAGATCTGCCGGTCGAGGAAGGAGACCACGTAGCCGAAGGTCAGGACGACGACCACGTACCAGGCATAGGCTGGCGCGGGGTAGTCCTGCGCGGCGTCGCTGCGCGCGGTGTCCGGCGTCAGTGGCATCGCACGCAGCTGTCCAGCTGCACGATACGCTGTGCCGCCGTGGTCGCCGGGCCGGTGCCCCATGGGCTCTTGTGGCAGCTGTCGCAGGACTCGCCGCGTTCCACCACGAGGGCGTGGGAAACGCCGAAGTGCCAGTAGCCGCGGCGTTGCTGGGCCAGCAATGCCGGCAGATTTGCGGGCTGGGCCCGGGGAGCGACCGCGGCCGGCGATGCGTCCGCGGGAGCTGCGTCCGCTGCCTGGCGCCTGCCGAGCGCCTGCGGACCCAGGGCCTGCGCCACCGCGCTGCGGCCGGCGACGCGGCCGATGAGCACGCTCGGGCCGAGGAAGGTTCCCTCGCCGCCATGGCTGCCGTTGATGCCGGCCACGCCCGTCGCCTCGCCCGCGGCGAACAGCCCGCGGATGACCTGGCCGGCACCGCCGAGCACGCGCGTCTCGTGGTCGATTTCCAGGCCACCCATGCTCTTGCGTGTCATCGGGAACAGCTGGATGGCGTAGTACGGCGGCTGGCGCAGCGCCGGCGGCGGGGCTTCGCTCATGCCGGGGCCAATGCGGCCGAAGTCGGTGTCCATGCCCTGGTCGACGAAGCGGTTGAAGCGCTGCACCGTCTCCACCAGCGCGTCGGGCGGCAGGCCGGCTGCTGCGGCCAGCGCGGCAATGTCGTCCGCCCTGCTCACCAGGGTTGGGTTGTCGAGGATTTCCTCCTCGATGGTCTTCGCCGACAGCCAGGCCGCGCCGCGGATCGTCAGCTGCCTGGCGCCGGTGGCGTCGAACACCAGCCAGTGCGTGGCGGGCGACTGGCGCAGCACCGCCCGGTCGGTGACCTTGCTCGAGGCCGCCTCGTTGGTAAAGCGCCGTCCTGTGGCATCGACCCAGATGGCCGCCGGGTTCTGCGTCAGCAGACCGTGGCCGCCACCGGGGTCACGCGGATCCGGCAGGCCGTTGACGAAGGTGACCTGGTGATCCATGCGGGTGAGGGCGGCGCCGAAGGGCTCGACCAGCCGCAGGCCGCTGCCGGTCGCGTACTGCCCGGCGCCGATCAGCAGCCGCGCCGGCGCCGGCAGGTCACGTCGCCAGCTGCGGCGCACGAGATCGAGGTTGCTCTGAAAGCCGCCGGTGGCGAGGATCACGGCCGGCGCGTGGTACAGGCGCCGGCCGCCGCTGCGGCTGCGCTCGGTGCGCACGCCGGCAATCCGGCCGTCGCGGCGGAGGATCTCGGTGACTTCCGTATTCCAGAGGAACTCGATGCGCGGGCGGGCCAGCGCCTCGCGGATCATGGGCACGACGGCATTGACGGCGGCGCCGCGGGTGAAGTGGAAGCGCGGCACGCTGGCCTGGGGAGCGGGCACCACCACGGTGAACTTCACGCCCATGGCCGTGAGCCAGTCGTAGACCTGCTCGCGGGAATTGTCGACGTAGAAGCGCACCCACCAGGGGTCCGCATCCTCGCCCCAGGCCATGAGGTCGCGGTAGGCGATGTCGGGGGAATCGTGGTAGCCCCTGCTGCGCTGGAGCGGCGTGTCGACGAGGGCGAAACCGCCGGCGCGCACCGCATGGCCGCCGGCGACGGAATTCGCCTCGATCACCAGCACGCGCGCACCGTGGCTCTCCGCCTCCAGCGCCGCCGCCAGGCCGGCGATGCCGGCACCGACGACGATGACGTCGGCATCGGCGGCCACGGGATCGGCAGGCTGGCAGGCCGTCACCGCCAGTGCGGTGACGATGGCCAGCGCAGCCAGGCGGCGCCCGGCCGGCATTACGCGCGTGGTCCTCTTCGCGGATGCATCGTCACGGCCGCGGGCCCTCCAACCCCGCGCCAGTATACTAGCCGGCGGACCATGGCGATCTCGCGCAGGACAATCATCCTCGGCAGCCTCGCGGCCGGCGGCGGGCTGGCCGTATGGGCCATCGCCCGGCGGCTGGACGACAGCGCCGCGGCCGCGCGCTTCGCCGCCTCCACGCCGGGGGCGAAGGCCGTCAACGCCTGGGTGAAGATCGGCGCAGAGGGCGAGGTCATCCTCGGGGTGCACCGGGCCGAGATGGGCCAGGGCGTGACCACCTCGCTGCCCATGCTGCTGGCCGAGGAACTCGACGTCGACTGGCAGCAGGTGCGATTCGAGTTCACGCCGGTCGATCGCGCCTACTACAACTTCGGTCCCGCGCAGCGCACCGGACCGCTGGCGGCACTGGAGGCCGGCAGCCTCGCGGAGCGCATTGCCCGCGACGCGTTCCACGCCATGGGCCATGCCGTGACACTCGGCAGCGCCAGCATGCTGGACGCCTGGGATACCGTGCGCGGCGCCGGCGCCGCGGCGCGCGCCATGCTGGTGGCAGCGGCCGCGAGACGCTGGGCCGTGCCGGCAGCAAGGCTGCAGAGCTTCCGCGGGCTGGTGGTGGATCCCGTGACCGGCGCCAGCCTGTCCTATGGCGAACTGGCCGAAGCCGCCGCGAACGAACCGGTGCCCCGCGACCTGCCGTTGCGCGACCCGGCCAGGTTCCGCCTGGTCGGCACCTCGCCGCAGCGCCTGGACATCCCCGCCAAGGTCACCGGCGAGGCGCGCTACGGCATCGACACCGTGCTGCCGGGCATGCTCTTCGCCGCCGTGCGCCACAGCCCGCTGGTGGGCACGCGCATCGCCGGCATCGACAACGCGCCGGAGGTGAGCAGCCTGCCGGGCGTCTCCGGCGTGGTGCGCCTCGGCTCGACGGCGGTGGCGGTGGTCGCGGCGGACAGCTGGACGGCGCTGCGTGCCGCCGCCCGCCTGTCGCTGAAGCCCGAGCCGGCCGACCGGCTGGCGCTGTCCGGCGCTGCGCAGGCCGTGAGCTGGCGGCGCGCGCTGGATGACCCGGACCCGGCGGTGTTCCGCGAGGAGGGTGATGTCGCCACCGCGCTGCAGGCAGGCGCGGTGGTCGAGGCCGTCTACGAGCAGCCGTACCTCGCGCACCTGTGCATGGAGCCGATGAACTGCACCGCGCGGGTGGACGACAGCGGCGTCACGCTCTGGGTCGGCACGCAGGCGGCGAGCATCGCCCGCGACGTCGCGGCGCAGGTGGCGGGGGTTCCGGCGGCGAAGGTGACGGTCTACAGCAGCTTCCTCGGCGGCGGCTTCGGCCGGCGCGCGGAAATGGACTTCGTGCGCCATGCGGTCGGTGCTGCGCGGGCCTGGCCGGGGCGACCGGTGAAGCTCCTCTATTCACGCGAGGAGGATGTGCGCGCCGACATGTTCCGCCCGGCCACCGTGGCGCGCGCCCGCGCCAGGCTCGATGCCGGCGGGCGCATCGCCGTGCTCGACTACGTGCTGGCGTCGCAGTCGGTCGCCGCCAGCTATTTCCGCAGGACGCCGACGCCACGCGGTGGCGACGCACGCGCCGACGCCGCCGCCATGTCCGGCGCGGCCAACCTGCCCTACACCGGCATCCGCCACCTGCGCTGCGCCTTCCAGCCGCGCGAGACCGGCGTGCCGGTCGGCTTCTGGCGCAGCACCGGGTACTCCCAGAACTGCTTTGTCATCGAGTCCTTCATGGACGAGCTGGCGCATGCCGCCGGCCAGGATCCGCTCGCTTTCCGCCTGGCGCACCTCGACGGCCGCCCGAAGCACCAGGCGGTGCTGCGCGAGGCCGCGCGGCGCGCCGGCTGGGGCCAGCCGCTGCCGGCGGGGCAGGGCCGCGGCCTCGCTTTCATCGAAAGCCACGACAGCCTCGTCGCCCAGGTGGTCGAGGTGGCGGTGGATGCCGATGCCGGCAGCGACAAACCCGGCTTCCGCGTGCTGCGCGTCAGCTGCGTCATCGACCCGCGTGTCGTCATCCACCCCGACACCGTCGTCGCGCAGATGGAGGGCGGCATCCTCGACGGACTCTCTGCGGCGCTCTACGGGCGCATCAGCATCCGTGGCGGCGTAGTGGAGCAGGGCAACTTCGACGACTGCCGGCTGCTGTCCCTGGCGGAGACGCCGGAGATCAGCGTGCAGCTGCTACCCCAGGGCGGGCGTCCCGGCGGTGTCGGCGAGCCCGGCGTGCCAGGCCTGGCACCGGCGCTCGCCAACGCGCTCTTCGCGGCGACGGGGCGGCGGCTGCGCAGCATGCCTTTCAGGCTCTAGTCCAGAAGCCGTCGATTGCCGTGGCGACAAATCTCAGGTGAAATCCCGCGGCAGACTACGAAGCCGTCTACTTGCCTTCGAGCGCCGGCTGCCTTTCCCTCTCCGCCGATGGCGCTTGCTCGTCGGATGATGTGGCTGGTGGTTCCTGCGAGCCGGTGTGCGATGCAAAAACGCTGGTGGCACCGTTTCGCTGGAATGCAATCACATCATAGGGCTCCGACCCGGGGCCATCCATTCCGGGAGCGCCCTTTGGCATGCCCTTGATTGCTAGTCCCATGATATTTGGTTTTTTTGTCAGCAACTTCCGGATTTCATCGGCTGACAAGTGACCTTCGAGCAAG
>JAANMV010003883.1_pt1 | contig 12448 bp, 8 predicted proteins | sample 7279661 | NCBI WGS metagenome assembly JAANMV01 (sample SAMN14094540, study PRJNA606508) | bioreactor metagenome | isolation source: A lab-scale SPAN reactor treating ammonium-rich wastewater day 121 | place: Ireland: Galway | collected 2017-05-16 | reverse complement strand
AAGTGCCAGATCAGCCGCTTCAAGGGCCTGGGCGAGATGAATGCCGAGCAGCTGTGGGAAACCACGCTCAACCCCGACACGCGGCGCCTGCTGCCCGTGCACCTGGGCGGCATGGACTTCGGCGCCACCGAGGGCCTTATCACCAAGCTCATGGGCAAGGGCGAAGCCGCTGCGCGCCGCGAGCTGATGGAACTGCACGGCGACAGCGTGGAAGTAGATATTTAAGTGTTTTTTGCCTCTGGCCCTTTATTGATAAGCGCTGGTAGCTATTAAAAATATAGTTAAAAATTTCAGCAGAGCCCCGCAGGGGCCTGCCGATGACGGACCCTCCGCATGAGTGACCAACCCACCCTCGAATTTTCTGCGCCCGAGACGCCTGATGAACCGGGCCTGGGCAGCTACGCCCAGCGCGCCTACCTGGAATACGCGCTGAGCGTGGTCAAGGGACGCGCGCTGCCCGACGTGTGCGACGGCCTCAAGCCCGTGCAGCGGCGCATTCTCTATGCCATGGACCGCATGGGCCTGAGCTACTCGGGCAACACGGCGGCCAAGCCGGTCAAGAGTGCCCGCGTGGTGGGCGACGTGCTGGGCCGCTTTCACCCGCACGGCGACCAGTCGGCCTACGACGCGCTGGTGCGCCTGGCGCAGGATTTTTCGCAGCGCTACCCGCTGATCGACGGCCAGGGCAACTTCGGCAGCCGCGACGGCGATGGCGCGGCGGCGATGCGCTACACCGAGGCCCGCCTGTCGAAGATTACCAGCCTGCTGCTCGACGAGATCGACGAAGGCACGGTCGATTTCATGCCCAACTACGACGGCTCCACGCAGGAGCCGCGCCAGTTGCCCGCGCGCCTGCCGTTTGCGCTGCTCAATGGCGCCAGCGGCATCGCCGTGGGCCTGGCCACCGAGATCCCGAGCCACAACCTGCGCGAAATTGCCGACGCCTGCATTGCGCTCATCAAGACGCCCTCGCTGAGCCACGAAGACCTGCTGGCCCTGGTGCCCGGGCCGGACTACCCCGGCGGTGGCCAGATCATCAGCAGTGCGGGCGACATTCAGGATGCCTACCGCACGGGCCGTGGCAGCCTGAAGGTGCGCGCACGCTGGAAGATCGAAGAGCTCGCGCGCGGCCAGTGGCAACTGGTGGTCAACGAACTGCCACCCGGCGTGAGCACGCAGCGCGTGCTGGAAGAAATCGAAGAGATCACCAACCCCAAGGTCAAGGCAGGCAAAAAGGCGCTGAGCCAGGACCAGACGCAGCTCAAGGCCAGCATCCTGGCCGTGCTCGACGTGGTGCGCGACGAGTCGAGCAAGGACGCGCCCGTGCGCCTGGTGTTCGAGCCCAAGACCGGCAAGGTGCCGCAACAGGAGCTGGTCACCGCGCTGCTGGCGCACACCAGCCTGGAGACTTCGGCACCGATCAACCTGACCATGGTGGGCATCGACGGCAAGCCGGTGCAGAAATCCCTGCGCCAGATGCTCGACGAGTGGATTGCGTTCCGCCAGACCACCATCACACGGCGCAGCCAGCACCGGCTGCAAAAGGTGCTCGACCGCATCCACATCCTCGAAGGGCGGCAGATGGTGCTGCTCAACATCGACGAGGTGATCGCCATCATCCGCCAGTCGGACGAGCCCAAGGCCGCGCTGATCGCGCGCTTCAAGCTCAGCGACCGGCAGGCCGAGGACATCCTTGAAATCCGCCTGCGCCAGCTGGCACGCCTCGAAGCCATCAAGATCGAGCAGGAGTTGAAGGAACTGCGAGAAAACCAGGGCAAGCTCGAAGAAATCCTCGGCAACCCGGCCGCGCTGCGCCGCCTGATGATCAAGGAGATCGAGCAGGATGCCAAGCAATTCCAGGACGCGCGCCGCACCCTGATCCAGGCCGAGAAAAAAGCCGTGGTCGAGGTGAAGGTGGTGGATGAGCCCGTCACCGTGGTGGTGTCACAAAAAGGCTGGGTGCGTGCGCGCACCGGCCATGGCCACGAGGCCGCGAGCTTTGCCTTCAAGGCCGGCGACGGGCTCTATGGCACCTTCGAGTGCCGCTCGGTGGACCAGCTCCTCGTGTTCGGTCACAACGGCCGCATCTATTCTGTGCCAGTGGCGCAACTGCCCGGCGCGCGCGGCGACGGCCAGCCCGTCACCACGCTGATCGACCTGGAGCCCGGCACCACCATCGCCCACTACTTTGCCGGCCCGGCCACGGCGCTGCTGCTGCTGGCGAGCACGGGCGGCTACGGTTTCCTGGCCACGGTGGAGAACATGGTCTCGCGCCAGCGTGGTGGCAAGGCCTTCATCACCGTGGGTGAGGGTGAGGCCATCTGCGCGCCCTCGCACGCCGCGCACACCAGCGGTGGCCAGCCGCTGGCCCCTGCCACCCATGTGGCCTGCGCTTCGGTGGGCGGGCGCATCCTGACCTTCGAGATCGGGGAACTCAAGCTGATGGAGAAAGGCGGGCGCGGACTGATGCTGATCGACCTGGAAGACAAGGACCAGCTCGCCGGTGCGGCCGCCTACACGCGCAGCATCCGCATCGAGGGGCTGGGGCGCGGCGGCAAGCCGCGTGACGAAACGCTAGAGATCCGCTCGCTCAACAACGCGCGTGCAGCGCGTGCGCGCAAGGGCAAGGCGGCCGACCTGGGGTTCAAGCCGTCGGCCGTCACGCGGGTGGAATAGGCGGGAGGGCGCGCCGTGCATGCGGCGGCGCACTTTCCCCGGCCTTCGTGCAGCCCGGCCGGTGCCTGTGCAGTTGTAAAAATGCGAAATATCGCGCACGATGAGCAACGGCAAAACCAAAAAACGGGGGTCGCACATGATGAAGCAATTGCGGATGGCGCATAAGCTCTGGGCAGCGGTGATTTTCATCGTGCTCATGCTGGTGGCGGTGGTGGGTTTTTCGGCCTATCGCTCGGCCAAGGTGCAGGCGCAGGCCGATGTCGTCATCAAGGAAGCCACGGCGCGCGTCGAGGCGGCCATCCGCTGGACCGGGCTGACCGAGACCAACGCGGCGCGCACCCAGGCGCTCATCGTCAGCAACGACCCGGCCGTTGAAGCCGAGTTCAAAGACGATATTGCCGCCACCTCGGCCCAGATCAGCGAGGTGCAGAAATCGCTCGAAGCCATGGCGCTGTCGGACGCCGACAAGGCGCAGATGGGCAAGATCGCCGCAGCCCGCAAGGCCATGATCGACCTGCGCGTCCAGGCCCGCAAGCTCAAGACCGATGGCAACCATGACGAGGCCGTGAAACTGGTCACGCAACAGTACAACCCGGCCGTGGCTGCCTACCTGCAGACCCTGCGGGACTTCGTCAAGATGCAGCAGCAAAGTTCGGTGGACCGGCAGCAGCAACTGGCAGGCGAGCGCATGGTCACCGTGCAACTGGCGGGCGCCATGGTGCTGCTGTTGCTGATTTGCATCGGACTGGGCGCGTATTACCTCATCGGCAGCATCCAGCGTCCCCTGGCCGAGGCGGGCGCCCTGGCGCAGCGCATTGCCGGTGGCGACCTCAGCGCCCAGGAAACCGTGACGCGAAGCGACGAATTTGGCGACCTTCTGCGCTCGCTCTATGCCATGAGCGAGGCTTTGGGCCGCATGGTGCACCAGGTGCGCCAGAGCACCGACAGCATTGCCACGGCCAGCTCCCAGATTGCAGCGGGCAACCACGACCTTTCGGCGCGCACCGAGCAGACCGCCAGCAACCTGCAGGAAACGGCGGCCGCCATGGAGCAATTCACCAGCACCATCCAGCAAAGCGCCGCCAGTGCCCAGCAGGCCAGCACGCTGGCCACCGGAGCCTCGGGTGTGGCACGCCGGGGCGGCGAGGTGGTGAAGGAGGTGGTTGCCACCATGGAAGACATCCACCACAGCAGCCAGAAGATTGCCGACATCATTGGCGTGATCGACGGCATTGCCTTCCAGACCAACATCCTGGCGCTCAATGCAGCCGTGGAAGCAGCCCGCGCCGGCGAACAAGGCCGGGGCTTTGCCGTGGTGGCCAGCGAGGTGCGCAGCCTCGCGGGGCGCAGCGCCGAGGCGGCCAAGGAGATCAAGCAGCTCATCGGTGCCTCGGTCGAGAAGGTGGAGCTGGGTTCACGCCTGGTGCAGGATGCCGGTGGCACCATGCAGGAGATCGTGCAGTCGGTGCAGCGTGTGACCGACATGATCGGCGAGGTCACGGCGGCCAGCACCGAGCAGAGTACGGGCATCGGCCAGGTGAACCAGGCGGTGGTCAACCTCGACCAGATGACGCAGCAGAACGCCGCGCTGGTAGAGGAAAGCACCGCCGCCGCGCAGAGCCTGCGCGAGCAGGCCCGGCAGCTGGCCGAGGCGGTGTCGGTGTTCAAGGTCCAGGGCGGTGGCGTGCAGGCTGCCGCCCCTGTGGCGCGCAGTACCCCGGCACCAGCGCCGGTTCCGGCAGCCGCTGCGGCGCGTGCACCGGCGGCCCGCAAGCCGGCGGTACGGGCCCCGGCACCCAAGGCCTCGGCGCGGCTGGCCCAGCCTGCTGCCACGGCGCCCGCCCGGTCTTCCAAGGCTGCGTCGCCGCCAGCCGCTGCGACGCCCCGCGCGGCGCCCGCCGGGGGCGAGGACGACTGGGAATCCTTCTGACGCGGCACCGCCCGTAATGCGGGCAGGGCCGGGCGGCGGCCCAGGTGATCAGGCCAGTTCGGCGATCAGTTCGATCTCGACGCAGGCACCCAGGGGAATCTGCGCCACGCCGAAAGCGCTGCGCGCATGCACGCCGGCTTCGCCAAACACTTCGCCCAGCAGCTCGCTGGCGCCGTTGGTCACGAGGTGCTGCTCGGTGTAGTCGCCCGTGGAGTTGACCAGGCTCATCACCTTGACGATGCGCTTGACGCGGTTCAGGTCGCCGCCACAGGCCGCCTGCAGCGTGCCCATGAGGTCGATGGCCACGGCACGCGCCGCCAGCTTGCCTTCCTCGGTGGTGATGTTGCGGCCGAACTGGGCGGCCCAGGGCTTGCCATCCTTGCGGGCAATATGGCCACTCAGAAACACCAGGTTGCCGGTCTGCACGAAGGGCACATAGGCGGCAGCGGGCACAGCGACCGGGGGCAGGGTGATGTTCAGGGCAGAAAGCTTGTCGTAAACGCTCATGGGTGTTCCTTGTGAAAACGGTAAACCGGCCTGGAAGGAGCAGGACGCTCCGGTATGCCGTCGGTTGTGGCATGCGGGCCGAGGGTTCGCATGTTACACAGGCAACCGGGTGGCCGGGTGCATGGCCTGAGAACGTCAGGGTCGGGTGTGCTTGCCGGTGCGTGCGTCTTGTTCCGGGGCGTTCCAGGCTGCCGTAGCATCGGCCCATGTCACAAGCCTCCGACATGCCCTCCAGTCCTCTGCCGGCCCGACAGGCCGGGCCGGTGGGCGGGTGGCCGCTGATGCTGTCGGGCGCCGTGGCGGGCGCGGCGCTGCAACTCCAGCAGCCTGTGTTATGGCCTGCCGGAGCCTATGCGGTGCTGGCGCTGCTGGCGGGTGTGCTGGCCTGGGGGGCCTGGCGCGCCCGGCGGGGCGCACTACGGCTGCGTGGCGCGGCCATGGCCTGCGCCGCTGCGCTGGCCGTTTTTGCGCTGACGGGCCTGCGTGCAAGCCACTTTGCCACAGGGGCGCTGAACCCTGCGCTGGAGGGGCGGGACATTCTGGTCACCGGTGTCGTCGCCGCTATGCCCCAGCCCATGGACGCCGGGCTGCGGCTGCGCCTGGCGGTGGAATCCGCCAGCCTGGCCGGAGCGCCCGTGCAACTCCCCGCATGGATCGACCTGGGCTGGTACCACGGCGTTCTGCAGGAGGCGCCGGACCTGGCGCAACTGCAGCGCCAGCCCCAGCGGCTGCGCGCCGGGGAGCGATGGCAGATGGCGGTGCGCCTGAAGGCGCCGCACGGTGCGCGCAATCCGCACGGGTTTGACTACGAACTGTGGCTGTGGGAGCAGGGCGTGCAGGCCACGGGGTATGTGCGGGCGGGGCAGCGCGATGTGCCGCCACGGCGCATCGAGGCCACCTGGCGCCACCCGGTGGAGCAGGCGCGGCAGACGGTGCGAGATGCGATTTTTGAAACCTTGGCCCCCGATGCCACGGACGCCCGGCGCGTCCGGCTGGCGGGGGTGGTGGCCGCCCTGGTCACCGGCGACCAGCGCGCCATCGACCGTGCCGACTGGGACGTGTTCCGCGCCACGGGCGTGGCCCATCTCATGAGCATCTCGGGCCTGCATATCACGCTGTTTGCCTGGCTGGCGGCCGCTGTGGTGCAGGCTCTGTGGCGGCGCTCGCAGCGTTTGTGCCTGGCGCTGCCCGCGCCCTCGGCGGCTCTGATCGGTGGCGTGCTGCTTGCGGCGCTGTACGCGCTGTTCAGTGGCTGGGGAGTGCCTGCACAGCGCACCGTGCTGATGCTGGCCACCGTGAGCCTGCTGCGTCTGGGCGGGCGGCGCTGGCCCTGGCCGCAGGTGTGGCTGTTGGCCTGCGCCGTGGTGGTGGTGCCCGACCCCTGGGCCTTGCAGCAGCCGGGTTTCTGGCTCAGCTTTGTGGCGGTGGCGGTGTTGTTTGCTACTGATACTGTAGCTGTTGGCGACCGAAGGACGGGCGTCAGAGGCCGATTTCTATCATTATTGCATGAGCAGTGGGTGGTCACGCTCGCACTCACCCCCCTGGGCCTGCTGTTGTTCGGGCAGGTGTCGCTGGTGGGTTTGCTGGCGAATGTGCTGGCCATTCCGTGGGTGACACTGGTGGTGACGCCGCTGGCGTTTGCCGGGGTGGTCTGGGCGCCCCTGTGGCAGGCGGCCGCCTGGGGTGTGCAGGGGTTGGCCTGGGTGTTGCAATGGCTGGCGGCCTGGCCCTGGGCGCAGGTGTGGGTGCCCGCCGCGCCGCTGTGGGCAGGCATGGCCGGCGTGGCCGGGGGCGTGCTGCTGGCCCTGCGTCTGCCCTGGCAGGTGCGGGCGCTGGGGCTGCCCCTGTTGCTGCCGGTGCTGCTGTGGCAAGACGCGCGGCCGGTGCCGGGCCGGTTTGAACTGCTGGCGGCCGATGTGGGGCAGGGCAATGCCGTGCTGGTGCGCACGGCCACGCACACCCTGCTGTACGACGCCGGTCCGCGCTACAGCCGGGTGAGCGATGCCGGTGCGCGCGTGCTGGTGCCACTGCTGCGCGCGCTGGGCGAGCGGGTCGATGTGCTGATGCTCAGCCACCGCGACAGCGACCACACCGGCGGTGCCTTTGCGGTGCTGGCACAGCAGCTCCAGGCCCGGCTGACAGGCTCGATCGCGGGCGACCCGACTTTGCAGGCCCTGGGGCCTGCAGCCCCCTGCCTGGCCGGGCAGCGCTGGCAGTGGGATGGCGTGGACTTCGAGCTGCTGCACCCCTTGCCGGACACGATGGGCAAAGGGCCGCAGGGTCAGCGCTCCAACGCGCTCAGCTGTGTGCTGCGGGTGGTCGATGCGCACGGCGCGGCGGCCCTGCTGGCGGGCGATATCGAGGCCGCGCAAGAGCAGGCCCTGGTGGCGCGCGGGGCAGCCCTGCAGGCCGATGTGCTGTTGGTGCCGCACCATGGCAGCAAAACATCTTCCAGCGCGCCCTTCCTGGATGCCGTGCAGCCACGCACCGCACTGGTGCAGGCCGCCTACCGCAGCCGCTTCGGGCACCCCGCGCCCGAAGTGTTGCAGCGCCTGCGCGAGCGCGGTATTGCCGTGGTGGAGTCGCCGCGCTGTGGTGCGGCCACCTGGGCATCGGCCCAGCCCGACCGGGTGGGCTGTGAACGCCAGGACAGGATGCGCTACTGGCAGCATCCGGTGCCCTGATTTTGCTGCGCTCACCGTGCCGCACTGGCGCATAACTTGCTATTCTGGATTCAGAGGAGGCTGCCCATGCAGAAATTTGACGAGATGTACGCCATCCTGCCCTTTGACGGCAGCGATGTGCGAGAGCATTACAAGCGCTACGGCCACTGGCTGGCGCGCCAGGCGCCCGAAACCATGCAAGCCCGCCGCGCCGAGGCCGAGATGATCTTCCGTCGCGTGGGCATCACCTTCGCCGTGTATGGCGACAAGGACGAGGGCGGGGCGGGCAACGAGCGCCTAATCCCGTTCGACGTGGTGCCGCGCATCATTCCGGCCCATGAGTGGGCACGCATGGAGCGCGGGCTGGTGCAGCGCGTGACGGCGCTCAACCGCTTCATCCACGACGTCTACCACGGCCAGGACATCCTGCGCGCGGGCCTCGTTCCCTCCGACCTGGTGCTGGACAACGCCCAGTACCGTCCCCAGATGGCGGGCGTGAAGGTGCCGCGCGACATCTATGCACACATCGCCGGCATCGACATCGTGCGCGCTGCCAATGCGCAGGGCGAGGGCGTGCACTACGTGCTCGAGGACAACCTGCGCGTCCCCAGCGGCGTGAGCTACATGCTGGAGAACCGCCGCATGATGATGCGGCTGTTCCCCGAGCTGTTCAGCATGCACCAGGTGGCACCCGTGGCCCATTACCCCGACCTGCTGCTCGACACCCTGCGTGCCAGCGCACCGGCCGGCGCAGCCACGCCCACGGTGGTGGTGCTCACGCCCGGCATGCTCAACAGCGCGTATTTCGAGCACGCCTTCCTTGCGCAGCAGATGGGCGTGGAGCTGGTTGAGGGGCAGGACCTGGTGGTGCGCGACAACTTCGTCTACATGCGCACCACGCGCGGGCTGCAGCGCGTGCATGTCATCTACCGCCGCGTGGACGATGATTTTCTCGATCCGAAGGTGTTTCGTCCCGATTCCACGCTGGGCTGCGCCGGCCTCATGCAGGCCTACCGCGCGGGCAACGTGGCCATCTGCAACGCCGTGGGCACGGGCGTGGCCGACGACAAGTCGGTCTACCCCTATGTGCCCGAGATGATCCGTTTCTATCTCGGCGAAGAACCCATCCTGCAGAACGTGCCCACCTGGCTGTGCCGCAAGCCGGACGACCTGCAGTACGTGCTGGCCCACCTCGGCGAACTCGTGGTCAAGGAGGTGCACGGTGCCGGTGGCTACGGCATGCTCATCGGCCCGGCGGCCTCCCAGTCGGAGATCGAGAACTTCCGCCGCGCCCTCATCGCCGACCCTGCGCGCTACATCGCCCAGCCCACGCTGAGCCTGTCGAGCTGCCCCACCTTCGTCGACAGCGGCCTGGCGCCGCGCCACATCGACCTGCGTCCTTTCGTGCTCTCGGGCCAGAAGGTGCAGATGGTGGCCGGAGGGCTGACGCGCGTAGCGTTGAAAGAGGGCTCGCTCGTCGTCAATTCATCGCAAGGGGGCGGCACCAAGGACACCTGGGTGCTGCAGGAAGAAGGGAGCAAAGCATGCTGAGCCGCACCGCCGATCATCTGTTCTGGATGTCGAGATACACGGAGAGAGCAGAAAAGACCGCCGCAGGAGGGCTTTCACTAAAACACGGCCGACGCGCGCAGCGCGTGCGGGGTTTTCTGCCCGAGGAGGTTGCATGCTGAGTCGTACCGCTGACCATCTGTTCTGGATGTCGAGATACACCGAGCGGGCAGAAAACACCGCCCGAATGCTCAACGTGGGCTACGAGACCGCGCTCCTGCCCCAATCCACCGCCAAGGCGCAAGAGGGCTGGATGGGCCTGCTGTCGATCAGCGAGCTGATTCCCGCCTATACCGCGCGCCACGGTGCCGTCACGCGCGACGGCGTGCTGGACTTCATGGTGCGCGACGGCAACAACCCCTCGTCCATCCTGTCGTGCCTGCGCGGCGCGCGCGAGAACGCCCGCGCGGTGCGCGGCGCGCTCACTACCGAGGTCTGGGAGACGCAGAACCAGACCTGGCTGGAGTTGCACCGCCAGCTTGAAGGCGGCGCCTTCGAGCGCGACCCGGGCCAGTTCTTCGAATGGGTGAAGTACCGCTCGCACCTCTCGCGCGGCGTCACGCTGGGCACCATGCTGCAGGACGAGGCCTTCCACTTCCTGCGCCTGGGCACCTTCCTGGAGCGGGCCGACAACACGGCGCGCCTGCTCGATGTGAAGTTCCATGCCGTACAGAGCGATTTCCATGGCGTCATCACCGGGCGCGAGCCCGAGGCCGACTTCTACCACTGGAGCGCCATCCTGCGCAGCGTCTCGGCCTTCGAGGTCTACCGCAAGGTCTACCGCGACGTGATCACGCCCGAGCGCGTGGCCGACCTGCTGATCCTGCGCCGCGACATGCCGCGCTCCCTGCACGCCAGCCTGCGCGAGGTGGTGGACAACCTCGCGCTGGTGTCCAACGGCCATTCGGCCGAGACCGAGCGGCGCGCTGGGCGCCTGCTGGCCGACCTGCAGTATGGCCGCATCGACGAAATCCTGGCGACCGGCCTGCACGCGTTTTTGACGCAGTTCCTGGACCGCGTGAACGACCTGGGCGCGGGTATCGGGCGCGATTTCCTCGTCGCGCCCCAGCATTGAACCTCGAAGTGGTGGGAATGCCAGTGGCTCAGCGCCCCACCTGGGTGTTGCGCCGCTGCTGGCGCAGCATGAAGAGGTACAGGCTCTCCACCTTCTCGCGCGCCCAGGGCGTCTTGCGCAAGAATTTCAGGCTGGACGCCACGCTCGGGTCGCTCTGGAAGCAGCGCACGGGGACGAGTTGGCCCAGCTCCTGCCAGCCATAGTGGGCGTGCAGCGCCACCACCATGGCTTCAAGGGTGACGCCGTGTAGGGGGTTGCGGGGCTGCGGCGGCGCGGGGGGCTGGGGAGGCTCGGGGGCTGTCATGCCGCAAGCATAAGCCGATCCGGGCCGGGCCGTTCTCGGGTGCCGGCTGCCAACAACCCGCCGCACTGCCCGGGTACGCGCGGCGCCCGATAATCAAGGCCCCCTTCTTCTTTCCGCTGGCGGCCTCCCCAGCCCGCGTTCATGTCCGTCCAGCCTGCTTCTCCGCTCCGTGTGCTGTCCATCATCCCGCCGATGACGCAGCTCAACACGCCCTACCCATCCACGGCCTATCTCACGGGGTTCCTGCGCTCCTGCGGCATTCCCGCCGTGCAGGAGGATCTGGCGCTGGCGCTGGTGCTGCGGTTGCTCTCTCCCGAGGGGCTGCGCGCCGTGGCCGAGCGGGTGGCCGCCATGCCCGCCAAAAAGCACAGCCCGGCCCTGCAGGCATTTGTGGCGCAGGAGGCGCGTTACCTAGCCACGGTCGGCCCCGCCATTGCCTTTCTGCAAGGGCGCGACAGCACGCTGGCGCACCGCATCGTGGGCCGCAGCTTCCTGCCCGAAGGGCCGCGCTTCGCCTCGCTCGATGTCTATGTGGACGACGAGGGCGGCGACCCGCTGGGCTGGGCCTTCGGCGCCCTGGGCCTGCACGACCGTGCCAAGCACCTGGCCACGCTGTACCTGAACGACCTGGCCGATGTGCTGCGCGACGCGGTGGACCCGCGTTTCGAGTTCGTGCGCTATGCCGAGTCGCTGGCGGGCAGCCAGCCCACCTTCGAGCCGCTGGCGCAGGCGCTGGCGCAGGCCCTCAACCTGGTGGACGACACGCTGCGCGAACTCACATTGGATGCCGTGCAGCGCCATGCGCCCGATGTGGTGCTGCTGTCGGTGCCCTTTCCGGGCTCGGTGTATGCGGCGTTCCGCATCGCGCAGACGATCAAGGCGCAGCACCCGCACATCGTCACGGTGCTGGGCGGCGGCTTTGTCAACACCGAACTGCGCGAGCTGACCGAGCCGCGCGTGTTCGACTATTTCGACTACGTCACGCTGGACGCGGGCGAGCGCCCGCTGCTGGCCTTGCTGGAACATCTGCAGGGCCAGCGCGGCCGCCAGCGCCTGGTGCGCACCTTCGTGCGCGACGATGCGGGTGCCGTGCAGTACGTGAACCTGATGGAAGCCGACGTTCCCTTCGCTGACGTGGGAACGCCCACCTGGGACGGGCTGCCGCTGGGCCAATACCTCTCACTGCTCGACATGCTCAACCCCATGCACCGGCTGTGGAGCGACGGGCGCTGGAACAAGCTCACGGTGGCGCAGGGTTGCTACTGGAAGAAGTGCACCTTCTGTGATGTGAGCCTGGACTACATCGGCCGCTACGAAGGCGCCGAGGCCAGCGTGCTGGCCGACCGCATCGAGCGCATCGTGGGTGAAACGGGTCAGACGGGCTTTCACTTCGTCGATGAAGCCGCGCCGCCCAAGGCCCTCAAGGCCCTGGCCACCGAACTGCTGGCGCGCCAGACGGGCATTTCGTGGTGGGGCAACATCCGGTTCGAGAAAACCTTCAACCCCGAGCTGTGCAACCTGCTGGCCGACAGCGGCTGCATTGCCATTTCGGGCGGGCTGGAGGTGGCGTCGGACCGGCTGCTCGGCCTCATGAAGAAAGGCGTCTCGGTGGACCAGGTGGCGCGCGTCACCCGCGCCTTCAGCGACGCGGGCATCCTGGTGCACGCCTACCTGATGTACGGCTTTCCCACCCAGACGGTGCAGGACACCGTGGATGCGCTGGA
>JAANMV010003879.1_pt1 | contig 12460 bp, 7 predicted proteins | sample 7279661 | NCBI WGS metagenome assembly JAANMV01 (sample SAMN14094540, study PRJNA606508) | bioreactor metagenome | isolation source: A lab-scale SPAN reactor treating ammonium-rich wastewater day 121 | place: Ireland: Galway | collected 2017-05-16 | reverse complement strand
TGGGTAATCCCCACCCCCTGCGGGACGGCAACGATCTTCCCGGTGAGCTTGTTGCTCGCGTGACACTGGATGATCTCGCGCATCAGCCACGCGTTCTCCTTCTTGAGCGCACCCAGCAACCTCTCAGCCGGGCTGTTCGGATCCATCGCTTTCGGTGGCAGCGCCGCTTCCTGGCGCTTCTCTTTGCGGTTCTCTTCCATCTGGGGCCGGTCGCGACGTTTCTCGCGTTTCTCCTGACGTACATCCTGCGTTCGACCAGGCTGTTCCTGTTCCGCTTGATTGGTGGGGGGAGACGCATCCGGCGTCTGGAATATCTCGCCCGTCTCAGGATCGACGTTGTGGGGCGCTGCTGAAATCGGAAGGGTCGGTTGCCCCAGATCGCGAAGTACGGGTACGGGCGGCTTCGATTCAACAGGCGGGATGGAGGTGCAGGCAGCCGGTGGAAGGGTCAGGCTGACCTTAGCCAGGTGACCGTAGTCGAAACCGCTCGGCATGATCAAATCGTTGTGCTTCAGCTTGACTGCCGTTTCAACAACCTCGGCCGACCCAGGCAGGGTGATCGTCCAGTATTTTCCCGACTCAGGGGACCGCTCGAAGACCCCGGCATTGCACAGCATGTCGGCAAGCGTGTCGGGATCTCGCGGCACCCCGGCGAAGGCATCCCGTGCCAGCAGATTCACGACATCCTGTGCTCCGATTTGCCATTCGATGAATACCCCATCGGTTCCAACCCACAGCCGCATGCCGCGGTGGTTGCAGGCCCAGGTCCCTGTGCGGACCAGTCTCCGCATCGCATCGATGAGATGCGGCTCCAGGTGTACCCCGATAGACAAGTGCCCATAGTTCATTGTCGAACGCTTCAGATCATCCTCAATGATTCTGGTGATGACCGGTGCGATGATTCGAGCGATTGGGTTGTCGCCGGCGCCGACCGGATTTCCGGTTACGGCTGAAGACATCATTGGGATGATCTGGTTGTTATCCGAAGATAGGAACTGAAGAACTTCCGGGGTGACGATCTGGTTTACCAGGTAAGCAGATGTTGCCTGAGCGGCCACCTGGTCGCGGGCCTCAGTCCAACGGATGAAAAAGGCATCGGCTCCCACCGATTTAGCCCAGTCATACAAAGGCGAAAGCAATGGCCCCCATTGATGATTGTTCCGATCGAGGACTACCATATTGCTGACGGTGCGGTAGCTCTGGCTGCACACGCCGGCAATGAAGGTGGCGAGGTTCCATTTCGGCAGTAGGTAATAGCGCTGCTCGACGCCGGCGCCGGTCGGGAACACTGAGGAATTGGCCCCCTGCAGGGAATGCAACCCGATCTCGAGGGACATCCTGAACAGTCCGCCGGCGCCGCGGTGATTTGACGTCGCCGTGGCGGGCAGGAGATGGTGATGCCGCGCCAGAGCGAAGATTATTGGCTCGTAGAGCCTGGCGAATTCCTCCCTAGATACCCCGGCCGTACGGAATATCCGACCAATAAGTTCAGCCTGGGAAGCAACGATCTGCTCAGGAGACTTGACCGGGATGCCGGTGTCGAAGGGCGGATAGCGCGGGACGTCAGCCAGTGGATCGGTTGGGTCGAATTGCGGCTCTGGCCCCACTCCTCGAGCTAAAGCTTTGGGATTTCGTTTCTCAGCCGGAGGCGGAGACTTGATCTTTGAAAGAAGTCGCTGAAGCATGCGACGATTTTCGCCGCCGTCAGCTTTCCGCGCATGGACAAACCCTCGCGCAGATGGCGGGGGTTGGGCCGGGAAAGGCCCGAATTTACCCAGCTACAGCAAAAGAAGGGATTGTCCCCGCCTTTTGCTTGGCCTTGGCCTGCTCGCCAAGCCTGGACAAGTTTGCGTTGATCGCGCAGACCGGGCATAACTGGCCCTCGGGCTCCTCGTTCGCGACAACCAGGTATGGCGAGTGACACTCCGGGCAGCTTACGCTGTGCAGGTCTGCGTTGGTGCGCGTGCGGCCAAAGCCGGTCATCACGAGTAGAGAATATGCCTGATTGATGTCGAGTCGCTTGATCCCCTTTACCTGGTGGAGCTTTTCTGTCTTCTGCTTGTAGGCATGGTAGGCCTTCAGCAGTAACCAGCCCCGATTCACTTCGATCGGCAACAGCTTTTCGATCTGTGTGTAGCACTCCATGAAGATAGCGCACTGCAGGTTCCAGCTGTAGCCGATTTCCCGGTTGGCGGCGAAAAAGTGGGCGGTTCCCTGGAAGACTGGTCCGCTCGGCGGCGTTTCGTCACGGAGTAATCGGTAGATCTCTCGCACGCGGCGGTGGGCAGCGCCCGTATAGCGCTCGATGATCTTTGCCTTGGCGCCCTCAAGGACGAGGGCATTGGTGAGCTCGAGGTACTGACTCTGCCAGATCGGGTCATTTGCTTGCACCCCTTCTGGTATGGGCTTGGCCAACATGGTTGACGGATCTCCTCAGTATCGTTTGAATTCAGAACGCCGCTGCGTGAATACGTGCCGCCGCCGGATGAAGCCTCGCGCCTTGGGCCACAACATCCGATGCAAACCTGTAGATCAACCCCTTCCAGTGGTACGCCAAACGCGTGATTTGCTGGTTGCTCATCCCGGCGATTAATTCCACCTGCTCCCAGTCCATCCCCAGAATTACCAGCTTCTCTGTCTGACCGGAAACGATCTCCTTTGCCACGAGGCGTGCATAGTTCAAGTACTCGCGGTTGATTGAGACGATCGCAATAGGGTTTTCATGATTCATCCTGTCTGCGACAAGGATGCTCTTCATCTCTGCCGAGGTGGGTACCAAGCGGGCGAGGCAACTTGTTGCATACGTCAGATATGTGCGCTGCGCTTCCTCCAGTTCACCCATCTGATGCTGGGCCATGCGCAGATTCAGTTCGATCAGGTCTTCCATTATTTCGGTGTGGCAACTCGTTTAAGGTTGTCTCGATAATGTCACTCTGTCGTACTTTTTTTATTTTTCTGAGACGACATTCTGCCAACCCATATTGGGGCAGTCAAGACACATTGTCTATTTATTGAATTACGACAATTATGGGCCGATAAATTTCCCTTCATCGAGATATTACTTTAGTTATACGTTCTTCTTAACTTACACGCAGTTGCTCTTCTTATCCCCCCTGTCGCGACATCAATATTCCATTTTATACTTGCAATATAATGAATTTTATTTCATCGTTTTGTATACATATTGGGGATTTTGTATAACAAAAAATGTCAAACATCCCTTGGATCTGTGCTAAGTGAGCCTTTTTGAGGCGGAATCGATTATGATTGACGGCCATATGGGAGAGCCTGCCAAACAAAGCCCCCAGATTGTTTCGCTACTAGGCGAACGTTCAGTACGCCCGGATCCCTCTATGGATAACAGCCCGGAGCAATTCCGGAAGGTATTTGCCGCTACGCTTCGCTCCATATTGGACCGACAGGGTTTCTCGTCTGCCACTTCCAGGGCGGCGGACGAACTCTCTGAGAGGATGAACCATCGCGTTTCATCCCATGGCATCCTGAAGTGGCTGTCAGCTGAACGGATGCCCGATGCGCCTACCCTAGTCGAACTTTCCTTGATTCTTCGCGAATCTGTGGATTACATGCTGCGCGGAGATGAAACGCTGCGCAGACAGACAAACGATGGACTTAATGAGACGGCTGCCGAACGCGCAGAAAAGCTCCAACTGGTCGACCAGCTTGTGATGCTGCCAAAAACGGCAATCTACGATCCGACCACCTCAGAAAAGAAAATCGTCGCATTGTCGCGGAGCTGGATCGCAGAAAAATTCCCTGGTGTGATGCTCCAAGATATCGACAAGCTGAGAGTGCAGGGTGACCACATGGACCCTGCGATACGACAGGGCGATGAAGTTTTGTACTGGACCGCGCCACGCTTTTTTGAGGACAACAGCGTCTACGTCCTGCAGGTTGGTCACAACCGTATGCTGCGTCGCATACGCCAACTGGTAACTGGTGAATTCGAGATTTCCTGCGAAAATACGCGCTACCCGTCTGAGCGCGTGCCTGCCGACACCTTCCCGCATCCTCTAAACCTGCCCGGGGCCGGTTCGCTTCGGGTTGTAGGTAAGATCCTGGCCGTTATTGCCTTCGGGCGTTGATCGACTCGGCAACGGTTTCCAAGCCACCAGCAAGGCGCAATGGGGCATGATGGTTATGCCCAGCTTGAGAACTTCGATGCTTTGCGGTGATGTCCATCACCGACCCGAATATCCTCACCACCTGCCCACCCTCAATTTCCGGCAATCCGATTGAACGAACCCAGAACCGATTCCCCCGCACGGTTATTTTTTCAGCAATGAAATCCCATGGCTTGCCATTAAGCCGAGCCTCTTCGATCGCTGCGCGCACCATTGGCTGATGTTCGGCGGTGAAGAAACCGATTGCCCGCTCATGCGTTATCTTCGTTTCACTGCGGGTTGTTTCATGCAGCCTGTACATACCATCTGTCCAGTAGAGCTCGCCTGACGCACAATCCAGTTCCCAGCCCCCGCTGCCGGAGATATGCTCGTTCTGTCGCATCAGTCGATCCACCCGGCTCCCGTGGGTGATATCTCGAAGCACCCAGATATCCATACCACTCTGGCAGTACGCAGCAAACCTGACCTGCTTGGTCTGGCCGGTGCGCGTCGTGATCGTGATTTCCCCACGCCGTGCTGGATGCACGTCTCTTTCAGTCTCGTAGTAGCGCCGCATTCCTTGCGCCTTGCCCGGGTGCAGCAGGCGAAACCAGTCATCCAGGGTATTCAACTCCGAGCGATCATACCCGGTGATTTTCTCGACGGCCTTGTTGATAAATATCCGCTCGTCCTGGATCAATGCAGCACCGGCGGGAAGCTGCTCGATAAAACTGCGATAGAAGCGCTCCTGCTCGGCAAGTTCAGCATAGCGCTCTTCGCTTTCCGTGACATCGATCGATGCGCCGAGCACGCCAAGCGCCTTGCCAGAAGGGATCCTTACTGCCTTACCACGGCTCAGGTAGTGGCGAATAGTCCCATCCTTCTGGCGCCGGCGGTACGTGACCTCGAATTCTTCCGCTTCACCCCGCAGGCAGCGGTTCACTTCCGAGCTCACCTTCTCCCAATCGCCATCCACCATGCCTTCTCTGCTCTCAGCGAAGGTGATTATCCTTGGTTCTGCCTGATACCCCAGCATAGATGCGTATACAGCATCGCATTCAATTTCTTGTCTCTCAATGTTGCTCTCCCACAGTCCCACACGCGCCATCTTTTGGGCCAGGACAGTTCGATCACGCTCCTTCCTGGCTTTCTCGAATAGACGGAGGAGTTGCTGCTCGCTGGCCTTCTGATTGGTAATGTCGACGGCAGCACCGATGATTCGCGTGATGCGGCCACTCGCATCGCGTATCGGCGTTCCATTGGCCTGGAACCATCGATAGTGGCCGTCTGCGGTTCGCATGCGGTAGCTGGTCGAGAACTCGAGCCTGTGCCCACGAATACAATCGTTGACCTCATCCATCGCGATTTTCCAGTCGTTCTCAGGAAACAGCTCAGCCCACTGAGCGTAGCTGCGAACTGTTTGCCGGGAATCATCGTGGATCTGTTTGAGCAGTGATTCAGACACGGTGATAACCTGAGAATCTAGATCCGCCTCCCAGAGCCCTACACCACCGTAATTGACCGCCAACTGAAGCTTTTCCTGTTGCTGGCGTATGGTCTCGCGCGCCTCATGGATTGCCGTGACATCCGTATAGAAGCCGATGATGCGGGTTGGTTTCCCCTTGTCGTCCCGCTCGACGCAGATTCCACGGTCGATAATCCAACGGTAGCTGCCATCCTTGGAGAGAATTCGAAACTCCGCCGAGTAGTAACTGCTACGCCCGTTGACGTAATCGATGATGGCTTGTTGGACGCGCAGGGAATCTTCAGGATGAAGGCGGGATGTGAATTCCTCGAAGACGTCATCGATCTCGTCGGGTTCGTAGCCGAGAGAGGACTTCCAGCGATTCGAAAAGTAGATCCGCGAAGCCGACAGATGCCAGTCCCAAACGCCGTCGCTGGCGCCCTCGATGAGACGAAACCAATCGTGTTCCTGGTTTGCGAGCTTTTGGTTGAGCGTCTCGATCTGTGACGCGCCACCTGAAGGCATCCCATTTTTACATGTCATACCGGTTCCTCTGAGCCAGCGCCCCTCTGTATGCGGGTCACTTTAAATGATGATAGCCTCTTTTGAATTTCGAGTGGGTGAACGGGGCTACGGGAGGGGTGGGGTTGGCCGGGTCAAGGGCGGGCAAAGCCCGGCAAAGCGAACCCTTGACGCGGCCAATCCCACTACCACGCTCAAGGGCTTGGGGCAGGCAAAGCCTTGCGGCGCCTGCCCCCGAGCCCGTCCGGCGGCGAGGACTTCCCCGCCCTGGGGCGGGGCTAGGGATGGGGACCGCAGTCCGCCCGTCAGGGCGGAGGGGTTCTACCGATGACATTGGCACCCACTCATTTTTCAAAAGAGCCAAATGATATCCCTCGATGCAATCCCTAGCCCGTGAAATACATCACATTGGCATCCCCCACGGCTGGGTATCCCCGCATCCAGATCATTGCCGTACTTCCGCCAAACGTTTGTCGCTCGGACGATAAATCGTCACCAAGCGCGGCAGCCCCCCCACCTTTTCTGGAGGAGCGATCACCATCAGCACACCCTGCTCCTGGTTAAGGGCAAACCTCCCCTGGCGCCGGTGCTTCAGGTCGTGGAGGGCCGAACGCTTGACCTGCGTGACCGGGCTGGCAGCTTTTGCGATCGTCTGCAGGTTCCGCCACGCCTTCTCGGGCTTTCGACCGAACCTGGCCACATACTGTTCTACGGCATGCGCGGTCAGTTCCACATGGCCAAACCCCCCCACCTCGATCAGGGAAGGTTTCGGTTCTGACACTTTCAGTTCTTCGACTCGCTCCTCGCACTTCTCGTCGACCCAGTCCAATTTCCGGTTCTCGACCTTGATCTCTGCACCAAGAAAACGCGTGCGCAGGAAGAGCGCGTACGGGGCAAGATGGTCTTTGTCCGATTCCGCATTGAGCAGTTTGCGGATCGCACCGAAGGTCACGAACAGGCACAGGCCCGCTCCAGCCTTGTTGTGTCCGCAGGCATGGCGCTCCTCGAGTAGATATTGCGCTGCGGCAAGTTCGGCTGCTATTGCACCGTCCCCATCCAATGGAACGGTTGTACGGATCCGGCCCTTGGCATTCATCCCAGTTGCCCAGAAGGTGTCGTATTCGCGCTCCTTGCCAGTCGGCCGCGTGTGCAGAAAAAGATTGTTCACTTGACACTCCTCATGAAACGGAAGATATACAAACGACGATGTGTTTTGGAAATTTTTCACGTGCGCTTTTCTTTAAGGCCTGAATGACCAAGGCCAAAATGTCCAAGCCCTAAAGAAAAACCCCCATGCATGCATGGGGGGAAGTGGTGCATCACTGCTGGCGTGCCTCAGCCATCGAGGCCTTGATCAACTTCACCATGGCGCCCGAAAGCTCGTTGATGTCCGTCAGGGCGGCTGAATACTTCTCGCCAAAAACCCCTGAAGGATCCACGCCGATGCCCAGGCCGACGACCGCAATGCTATCGGCTCTGGCCCTGGCAACGACATCCTTCGCCGATTCCAGGTTGTTCGGCTGCCCATCTGTCACGACGACGATGATCCTCAGCGTCTCTTCGCGGCGGACCAGATCGGCCACTGCCCAGAGCATGGCCTCGGACATTGGAGTACCACCGTCAGTCGTCAGGCTGGCGATGCGGCTTGCCAGATCGCGCGGCCCTTCCTGCCACCGCTTGATGACGCCGACGCCCTCCTCGCCGCCAACGCATGTCGGGAACACGGAGACTTGCGTCTCGATCCCCGGCACGTCGAAGGCCAGCATGGTAGCCATTGCTGCATAGGCCGCCTGCTGGATATTGGACTGCATCGAACCCGATCTGTCGATCAGGATTGATACAGCGGCGTTAAGGTCGATGCCCTCGCTCTCGCGAAAGAAAACATCTCCCCCGAAAGGCACGGCGTGAAGCTGCGAGAAGTCGAGCATGACACCCGCCCGGCTGTGCAGCTTGTCCGTTTCGGACGCGCTGGACATCCAGTTGAGCGTCTTGGTGCGGATGGCGTTGATGCTCGCCCGGATCTTGTTCATATCCACCGCACTGCGGCGCAACTTCATGGGATGGACGTTCGGCATGGTCACACTGTTCCGTTTCCATTTCGCCTTCGCCGCGGCCTGGTTGATGGCCTGCTCCAGCATTTCACCGACATCCTGCGCCACCTGGTCGTCCGCCATCGACAGCAACTCATCGAGGGCCTTGGCACTACCTGCTCCATTGCCACCGGCGCCGGAGGACGCCCCGGATTGCTCCGGCTCGCCTTCTTGCTGCCCACCCTCGCCAGAGGAATTCGCGGTGTTCTGCGTATCCCCCTGTTCGCCGGTTTCGCCACCCGATTTCCCGGATGACTCCCCCTGCGACGGATCACCAGCTCCTGCTTGCGGCTGGCCGTTTCCGGCTCCGCTGCTTGACTCCCGCTGCTTCCGTTCGCGTTCCTTGTCCTCTTCCTTTTCCTTCTCCTCCTTGATCATCTTGATGATCGCGGCGGTCAGGTCGAAGACTTCACGCTCGGACTCGCAGTTCACCACTTCGTACATCAGCGCATCCAGCCGGGTTTTCATCCCGACCGGAAACCGAGCCTCGGCCACCTTGGCGGTGGGTTCGAGCACCGGAGCCACGCCGCGCTGCGAGAGCACGTCATGACGCAGCTTGTACAGCATGTAGTACTGCAACACTTCCGCTTCCGTCGCCCCCTCAAGCGCGGGCTTGAAGCAGGGATATTTTCCCGCTTCGCCGTCCTCGACAAGGATCTCCACCATCCGGCAGAGGTAACGTCGAGCGGCGGGGAAGGTACGCATCACCAGGCCCTCAATCCGAATGTCCTCGAGGACACCGGCGATAGCCTTCTCAAGCGGGGTATTGCCGGTGAGCGAGAAATCGCTGTGCTTGATGTGGCCGTTCTCGTGATAGATCCAGGCCACAGTCTTCACAACGTCCCGCTCTTCCAGGTCCAGCTCGGGCAGCCTCGGCAGGTAGATGACGTTGCCGTCTGTCGCAGCGCGGTCAGCGCGGACTATCGGGATGTTCGTCCTCTCCGTGATGAAGCTGGTGATTGCGGGCAATGCCCGCTCCAACGATTGAGCCCTGATACTGATACCCATACCACCTCCTCAGAACATCATGGTGGGTTTGGCGCTCGGGGCCTTGCGCAACACCGGCCCGGAGGCAGGCGCTGCAGGGGGCGCCACGGAAGTCACCGGCTGAAGAACCGGGACCGCCACAGGCTGGGGCGCTTCGGCGACTGGCGCGGGTTGCGGCTGCGGGGCTGTCAGTTGCGGGAACAGCACGTCGATCACCTGGATGCCGTTCTTGACCTTGCTGGCAGCATTGACCAGTTCGTCCGTGTCGGACATCACCTGGACCAGCCGTTGCAGTGTCTTGAATTCAACCCCTTCGATGTAGCCTTCACGCGGCAGCATCGCCAGCGTGTTGGCCGCAAGATCGACCGCCCCCTGTACCGCCTCATCGAGAAACGTGAACTTCTGGAGTTTCTCCATTGCGGCCTTGATCGGGCGCAACGACTTCTGCCCGACCTTGGAGCGTTTGAAGGCGTCGTTCTCTTCGAGTTTGACCATTTCCATGGCCACTTCCTCGAACAACTGTCGCCCCAGGCCCCGCACGATTGCATCAACACCCTCCTCCTTGCTCTCGCCTTCGCGAACGAAGGGCTTGATCTGGAAGATGTGCTCCTTGAAGTGGCACTTTGCCACCGCATCGACACGCTCCACCTTCAGCGACCGGATGATCGCCTCGGCTTCCTGGTTGGCGGCCACGTGCTTCTCAAAGAGAGCGTCGTAGTTCGCATCCAGTTGAGCCACCGCATCCGAGTACTCCTGGGCGGCGTCGGCAATCAGCTTCTCGACGGCCGGCAGCTCGCTGCGGGGAACCGCAAACACGCTGCGCGAATCGAGGGCCTTGATCGCCATCTTGCCGATGTCACGGAAGAGGCCACGGCGGATGGTGCAAAAGTCTGTCAGCGCACTGTTCGGGAAGATCTTGATCGATCCTTCGGTGATAGCCTTGGACTTCGGCAGCTTGCCGCCGAGCTTCTTGATGTGCTCCGGAGTGGCGCGGCGGTATCCGCCGAACATCGCGAAGCTGAGGCTCACGAGAGCCAGTTTGTCATCCAACACGTCTTGCATGAGAGATCTCCTAGCAATCGTGCGAACGATCCAACCCCTGGCGGGGATTTTTAAGGACCACCCGCACGGGTTAGAAATGATCGCCGGATGGCGACCAAGCGAACTTTCCGCAAGCTTCACGGAAAGGGTTTCGGCGCGCGCGCACCGAAGTAGTTGCCTGATGACCCCCAGGCGTTGGGCTCCTCACGGAGAAAACCTTCTGCTCTGCGATGACGGCTCAGAGAACCGGCATTGAAGAAAAAAGGGTGAGCGAAAACCCCGGAGGGGTTTTCGCTCTAGGAATCAGCCGCAGTCACCACGAAAACCGCAATTGCGGCAAACGCGACAACCGTCCTGCTTGTGGTACTCGTGGGCACCACACTCGGGGCATTTCTTGCCAGTACCGGCTTTCATGCCGTTGCCTTCACGCGTCTCGCCCGGCTCGTCCTCCGCAAGGAGTCCAAGCCCACCCGTACGGGCGGCGAAACGAGCTGCAAGCGCCGCGACGGGCACCTGGTTGCCATCGGCGTCCAGGATGCCGCGGCGGATGAGAATGCGCTGAAGGGCGTAGGCTACTGCGGCCGCCTCGGACTCGTGGAACAGTGGCACTTTCGTACCGTCTTCCTTTTCGATATGGCCGCACCGCACCACACCCTTGTCCCAGACAACCTCACGCATGTCAGCCAGAGCCTTGGCGATGCAACCGCCCGAGCGCGCCACCATGCTGAGCAGCCGCATGTTGCTGGTGATCCACTGCTGACCGTCCGACTTCTGCCCGGCGGGCATGAAGAACTCGAACGGCCGCTCGATGGCCACCGGTTTGCCGCCGACCACGCCTTCCACCGTCATGAAGGAAACCGTCAGATACACGGTCTTCTTCCCGTCGTAGGTCGTGTATTGCACCTTCGACGTCACCGACTCCAGATCCCCCAGCGGTCGGCTGAGGAACTGCTTGCGCAGCGGATCCTCTTCCGCCAGAGCCGGGGCCGCGGGCGCCTCGGTCGTGTTGCCCACCGAGAGCACGCTGCCCAGCACCTTGTTCGGCCGGTAGGTCGCCAGCCCCTTCAGGCCAGCTTTCCAGGCCTGCAGGTAGAGGTTTTGGAACTCCTCATACGGATAGTCCTCCGGGACGTTGACCGTCTTGGAAATTGCGCTGTCGATGAACGGCGCCACAGCTTCCAGCATGAGGACATGATCAGCGGCCGACATTCCCAGCGCGGTGACGAACTGCTGCGGAAGCTTCTCCGTGTCACCCCCCTTCAGGCGGAACACGCGGTAGGCGTGGTCCTCGACGGGATACAGCCTGGTCGTGCCATCCGGCATGCGCTTCTTGCGGTTGTAGCTCCAGCTGAACGCCGGCTCGATACCGTTCGAAGCGTTGTCCGCGAACGCCAGCGCGATCGTTCCCGTGGGTGCGATCGACAGCAAATGCGAGTTGCGGATGCCGTTCCTCCCGATGCCGATGCGAATGTGCTCGGGAAGCCGTTTGATGAAACTGCCTTGCAGATACTTTTCAGCATCGAACAACGGGAACGCTCCCTTTTCCTGGGCTAGGTTGACGGAGGTGATGTATGCGTAGTTGCGCATCTCCTGCGTCAGGTTGGCGGCCCAGGCGCGGCCCTCGGGGCTGTCGTAGCGAAGCCCCAGCATGACCAGTGCGTCGCCCAGACCCAGGTAGCCCAAGCCAATGCGGCGCTTGGAGTGCGCTTCCTGCTGCTGCTCTGGAAGCGGCCAGTGGGTAAGGTCGAGCACGTTGTCCAGCATGCGGACCCCTACCTTCACCACCTCGTAGAACTTCTCCATGTCGAACGTCGCGCGATCGGTGAACGCGTTCTGCACAAACATGGTGAGGTTGATGGAACCCAGGCAGCAGCAGCCATACGGCGGCAACCACTGCTCAGCGCACGGATTGGTCGATTCCAGATGCTCGATGTAACCGAGGTTGTTCTCCCGGTTGGCCTGATCCACGAACAGAATGCCCGGCTCGGCGTGGTCGTAGGTCGAGCGCATGATCTGGTCCCACAGGTCGCGAGCCTGGACCGTGCGGTAGGCCCACATCCCGGTTGTCAGCTGGCCGGCGTCGGGGAACTCCTTCCGATCCGGCTCGGCCTCGTGCTGCAGCAACCACGTGCCATCGGTTTCCACAGCCCGCATGAACGCATCGGTGACCGCCACGGACAGGTTGAAATTGGACAGATCGCCCTTGTCCTTGGCGTGGATGAACTCCTCGATGT
>JAANMV010003878.1_pt1 | contig 12462 bp, 12 predicted proteins | sample 7279661 | NCBI WGS metagenome assembly JAANMV01 (sample SAMN14094540, study PRJNA606508) | bioreactor metagenome | isolation source: A lab-scale SPAN reactor treating ammonium-rich wastewater day 121 | place: Ireland: Galway | collected 2017-05-16 | reverse complement strand
AATTGTCAATTGTCAATTGTTAATTGTTAATTGTCAATTGTCAATTGTCAATTGTCAATTGTCAATTGTCAATTGTCAATTGTCAATTGTCAATTGTCAATTGTTAATTGTCAATTATCAATTGTTAATTGTTAATTGTTAATTGTCAATTGTTAATTGTCAATTGTTAATTTTTAATTGTCGATTGTCAATTGTCAATTGTCAATTGACAATTGACAATTAATAATCATCATAATCACCACGGAGTAAACAAAAATGACCCATCCTCTTCGTATAACCGTCACCGGCGCTGCCGGGCAGATCGGCTATTCCCTGCTCTTCCGCATCGCCCATGGCGATGTGTTCGGCCCCAACCAGCCGGTGATTTTGCAGATGTTGGAGATCACGCCGGCCATGGGCGCGCTGGAAGGCGTGGCCATGGAACTGGAAGACTGCGCCTTCCCCCTGCTGCACGGCATGGTGCTGACCGATGACGCCAACGTCGGCTTCGACGGCGCCAACTGGGGCTTCCTGGTCGGCGCCTTCCCGCGCAAGGCGGACATGAACCGCAGCGACCTGATCGGCAAAAATGGCCCCATCTTCATTGGCCAGGGCCGGGCCATCAACGCCCGCGCGGCCGCGGATATCCGCGTTTTGGTCGTGGGCAACCCTGCCAACACCAACGCCCTCATCGCCATGCACAACGCGCCCGACGTGCCGCGCGAGCGCTTCCATGCCATGACCCGGCTCGATCACAACCGCGCCATCAGCCAACTGGCCAAGAAAACAGGCGCACTGGTGGGCGATGTGCGTCGTATGACCATCTGGGGCAACCATTCCAACACCATGGTGCCCGACATCTCGCACGCGCTGGTGCGCGGCCAGGCTGCGACCGAGTTGGTGGACGCGGACTGGTATCAGCAGGACTTCGTCCCCACCGTTTCCCTGCGCGGGGGCGCGGTGATCAAGGCCCGCGGCGCTTCTTCCGCCGCGTCCGCGGCCAACGCCGCCATCGATCATGTGCGCAACTGGGCCTTGGGCACCCCGGCGGGGGATTGGGTATCGATGTCTGTGCCCAGCCAGGGCCACTATGGCGCGGCGCAGGGCGTGATCTTCTCCTTCCCCTGCATCTGCCCAGGCGATGGCAGCTACCAGATCGTCGAGGGCCTGGACGTCAGCGCCGAGGTGCAGGCCGGCATCGCCAAGACCGGCGATGAGCTGTTGAGCGAGCGCGCGGTCGTCGCCGACCTGCTGAAATGAACGTGGGGCGTAAAACGTAAAACGTAAAACGTAAAACGTATTGGATATTGATCATCGAATGCCTAATATCCAATATCTAATCACCACGCCCCACGCCCCACGCCCCACGCCCCACGCCCCACGCTCCACGCTCCACGCACCACGCAATAGAGAACAAACATGACCCCTGGCGATCTTCTGAATCTGGAAGACTTCGGCCCCGATCCCCTGGGCGAGGTCGGCCCTGACCATCACAGCGGCTTTGTGGCCGTGGTGGGCCGGCCCAACGTGGGCAAATCCACCCTGATGAATGCCCTGCTTGGCCAGAAGATCGCCATCGTCTCCCCCCGGCCACAGACCACGCGCAACCGCATCACCGGCATCCTCACCACGCCGCAGATGCAGGCCGTCTTCCTTGATACCCCCGGCATCCACGAACCGCGGCACCGGCTGGGCGAGTTCATGCTGGGCGAGGCGCTGGCCGCGCTGCCCGATGCCGATCTGATCCTGTGGGTGGTGGATGTGAGCAAGCCGCCGCAGCCGGATGATCAGCGCGTCGCCGCCATCCTGGCCGGCCTCCCCCTGCCCACGCTGCTGGCCATGAACAAGATCGACATCACCCCCGCCGCCGATCTGCTGGCGCACAGCGCCGCCTACCGCGGCCTGGTTCCCAACGCGGTGGCAGATATCGCGTTCAGCGCCCTCACCGGCCAGGGGATGGCGGCGCTGGCCGACCTGCTGCACGCGCATCTGCCCCCCGGCCCCCGCTTCTTCCCCCCCGATCAGGTCAGCGACATCCAGGAGCGCTTCCTGGTGGCCGAACTGGTGCGCGAGCGGGCGCTGCTGTACCTGCGCCAGGAGGTGCCGCACGCGGTGGCGGTGGATATCCAGGAATTCACCCGGCGAGAGAATGGCGTGATCTACATCGTCGCCCACATCTATGTCGAGCGAGACTCGCAAAAGGGCATCCTGCTGGGCGCGCAGGGGGGCATGCTCAAGCGCATCGGCGCGGCGGCCCGCCAGGAGATCGAGGCGAATCTGGACAGCCCGGTGTATCTGCAACTCTGGGTGAAGGTGAAACCGGGGTGGCGGCGCGACCCGGCGGTGTTGCGGCGGTTGGGCTACGCCTAAGCGGAGGGAAGAGATGGCCACACTATCCGCCCCGGCAGCAGAGGGGACGACCTGGGAGAGAAAAGTCCGCTGGTTCTACAGCTTCCTGCCGCACAAAATGGGCGCGGGCAGCACACTCAGCCTCATGCCCCTGTTCATTACCGATGTCTTGGGGGCGAATGTGGCGGTGGTGGGCATTGCCAGCGCCCTCAGCAGCGCCGCGGCCGTGCCCGCGGCCTGGTTCTGGGGCTGGCTGAGCGATCGCTTCGGCTCGCGGCGCTCCTACCTCGCCCTGGGCTTTCTTGGTTTTGCCCTGCCCACCCTGCTGATGGCTTTCAGCCGCGATATCTACACCTTCCTGTTGCTGGTGGTGGCGGCCGCGGCCACGGGCATGGCCGCTACCCCCGTCAGCAGCACCCTGATCATGGATTCGCTGCCGCGCAGCCACTGGGATCAGGCCTTTGGCCGCTTCAACCAGATCGGCGGCTGGGCCTTGGTAGCAGGCCGCATTTTCGGCTTTTTGTGGATGACCTATGCCGTGTTGTGGTGGGGCAACGAGTTTGCCCAGCGCAATCTCTGGCTGATCGGCGGCGGTTTGGGCCTGCTCAGCGTGGTCGGGGCCTGGCAGATGACGCCGGTGCTGAATCGCCGCCGCCTGCCGGAGCGCGCTCACATGGCCGAGATCGTGGGCAAGACCGGGTTCAGCCTGGTGGAGCGGCCCCGTTATCTGCCCAACAGCCTGCATCACCTGCCCACGCTGAACCCGCTGCGGCTGGTGCGCCAACTGTTGGCTGCCGGCCTGGGCGCGCCGATCCGCCGCTTCAGCCAGCCCCTCATCCTGTATTATCTGGTCAGTTTTCTGCTTTTTACCGCCTCGGTGATGGCCTACACGCCTTTTGCGGTGTGGCAGCGCCAGGAACTGGGCAACACGCCGGGGCACGTCTTCCTGGTGGGCATGGTCAACAGCATCGCCGCCGCGTTCAGCTATCGCTGGGTGGGCGCGGCCATCCAGCGTCGCGACAGCCTGATCGTGCAGGCTGGCACGCTGACCCTGCGGGTGATGGTGTTCGGCGGGTTTGCTGCCGTCTCGCTGCTGGGCTTGCGGGGGCCGGCATCTCTGGCCGTGTTGATCTTCTTGCAGGCTCTCAGCGGCCTGAGTTGGGCCGGGATCGCGGTGGCCGGGAACACGACGGTGGCGCATCTGGCCCCGCGCGGCAGAGAGGGCGCGGCAGTGGGCACCTACAACTCCTTCGTCGGCCTCGGCGCCATCCTGGGCGCGCTGGTCAGCGGCTATGTGGTGTTGTGGCTGGGCTATGGCCTGGCCTTTGCCGTGGGCGCGGGGGGCATTGGCCTGACGGTGCTGATGCTGATGCTGGTGCGCCACTGGGCGCGGGTGAACCATGACGTCACCCCTTGACCTGGAACGCGCGCACTGGGCCGCGGGCCGGCGCGTGGCCGGGCTGGATGAAGCTGGTCGCGGGGCCTGGGCCGGGCCGGTGGTGGCCGCGGCTGTGCTGCTGCCCCCGGATGCCGCGGGCATGGCGCAGGCCCTGGCCGGCGTGACCGATTCCAAACGACTGAGCGGGGCGGCGCGGGAGCGCTTGGCCGCGGCCATCTGGGCGCACGCCGCGGTGGGGCTGGGCGAGGTCAGCGCCGCGGGCATCGATCAGATGGGCATTGTCGAAGCCACCATGCAGGCCATGATCCAGGCCGTGCACCACCTGCCCCTGCCACCCGATGGCTTGCTGATCGATCACATCCCCCGGCCCCTGGGCGAGTGGCCGCAGCAGCGCCTGCCGCGCGGGGAGATGGCCTCTCTTTCCATTGCTGCGGCGTCTATCGTGGCCAAGGTGCAGCGCGATCGCTTGATGGCCGAATTGGAGGAAGCGTGGCCGGGCTATGGCTTTGGCCAGCACAAGGGCTATGGCACGGCCCAGCATCGCCTCGCCCTCGCCCGCCTTGGCCCCACACCGCTGCACCGCCGCACCTGGGCGCCGTTTTTGCAGTTGCGCCTGCCCCTGGATCCGTGCTAAAGTAGGCGCGGACGCGTCGGAATGATGCGTAACGCGTTTACTGCACAGATTGGACAGGAGTGAGATGAGCCACGCACGTAAAGATCTGGGCGCGCTGGGCGAGGAACTGGCCGCCGCAGCCTTGCAGCAGGCGGGCCTGCGCATCATGGCCCGCAATTGGCGCTGCCCTGCCGGCGAGATCGACCTCGTGGCCGAGGAGAAAGGCGTGCTGGCGGTTGTGGAGGTGAAAACGCGGCGCGGCCGGGCCGGCGGCGCGCCTGAGCAAGCTGTGGACCCCTGGAAACAGCAAAAACTATGCGAATTGGCCGAGGTTTTGAGCGAGGCGCTGGGCTGGGATGGCCCTGTGCGCATCGACATGGTGGGGGTAGAGTTCGATGACACGGGCAAGTTGCTGCGCGTCAGTCACTGGCGCGAGGCGGTGGATTGCTGGTGAAGCCGCTGCTCATCCTGGTGGGGCCCACCGCCGTGGGCAAGACCGAAGTCTCATTGCGGCTGGCGCAGGCTCTGGACGGCGAGGTTGTGTCCGCGGACTCGCGGCAGGTGTACCGGGGCATGGACATCGGCACGGCCAAGCCCAGCCCGGCGGAGCTGGCCGCCGTCCCCCATCATTTGATTGACATAAAATCGCCAGGAGAAGTGATCTCGCTGGGCGAGTACAAGCAGTTGGCCGAGGCCTGTATCGCCGACATCCAGGGCCGCGGGCGGCTGCCGCTGCTGGTGGGCGGCACCGGCCAATATGTGCGGGCAGTGGTGCAGGGCTGGACCGTGCCGGAGGTGCCGCCGCAACCTGATCTGCGGGCCGAATTGGCGGAGTTGGCCGAGCGGGCGGGCAAAGACGCGCTCTTCGCCCGCTTGCAAGCGCTGGACCCGGCCAGCGCCGCCCGTATCGATCCCCGCAACCTGCGCCGGGTGATCCGGGCGATCGAGGTCACCCTGGTTTCGGGCCGGCCCTTCAGCGCCTGGCAGACTCACGTCCCGCCTCCCTTCACCCCCATCCAGATCGGCCTCACCCGCCCGCGGGAGCAGCTTTATGCCCGCGCCGACGCCCGCATCGAGGGCATGTTCGCCGCCGGGTTCGTGGCCGAGGTGGAGAAGTTGCTGGCCGCGGGCTACGGCCCCGATTCCCCCGGTTTTTCCAGCCTGGGGTATCGCGAAGTCGCCGCCTATCTGGCCGGCGAGCACGATCTGGAAACCGCGCAACTGTTGATCCGCCGCCGCACCCGCGAATTCATCCGCAGGCAATACAATTGGTTCCGATTGGACGATCCGGCCATTAACTGGTTCGACCTGGCGGAATCGGTGGTCAGTATTCAGTATTCAGTAATCAGTGGTCAGTGGTCAGTAATCAGTAAAAACTGAACACTGACCACTGAACACTGAATACTGAATACTGAATACTGAACACTGAATACTGAATACTGACCACTGACCACTAGATATTGAAGCGGATGTGTACGATGTCGCCGTCTTGCACGATGTAATCCCGGCCTTCGAGGCGCAGCGCGCCCAGCTTGCGCGCCTCGGCCAGCGAGCCGGCCGCGATCAAATCGGTGTAGGCCACCACCTCGGCGCGGATAAAGCCGCGGGCCAGATCGGTGTGGATGGCCGCGGCTGCGTCCAGAGCCGCGCCGCCCACGGGCAATGTCCAGGCCCGCACCTCATCCTCGCCCACGGTGAAGAAAGAGTGCACGCGCAGCAGTTGGTAGGAGAGATGGATGATGCGGCTCAGGCCCGGCTCGGCAATGCCGAACTCGGCCAGGAACTCGGCGGCCTCTTCCGCCGGCATCTGCGCCAGTTCGGCCTCCAGCTTGCCGCGCAGGGCCACCACGGCCTTGTGCGGGCCTGACTTCGTATAGTCATTGACTATCGTTTCCTCCTCCTCATCTCCCACGTTCAGCAACACCAGCAGCGGCTTCTGCGATAGAAAGGCGAAACCACGCAGCGATTTCTCCTCCTCCGGGCTGAGCTTATCGACCACGTTGCGCAGCGGCTGCTCCCCTTCCAGCGCGGCCAGCAGCCGCTCCAGCAGCGCCTGCTCTGCTTTCAGCGCCTCCGTTTCCTTGGGATTTCCCCCCTTGCCCACACGCTCCCCGATCCGCTGCAAACGGTTGCTGACCAGCAGCATGTCATTCAGGATCAGCTCCGTCTCCACCAGCGCGATGTCGCGCGCCGGGTCGATCTCCCCCTCCGGGTGCAGGACATCGGGGTCGGTAAAGGCCCGCACCACCAGCAACAGCGCGTCGTTGCCGCTGATCTCGTTCAGCAGCGGCCCGCTCAGCCCGCCCGACTCGCCCAACCCGCGCGCCAGGCCGGCGATGTCCTTGTATTGCACCTGGGCGTAGGTGACTTTGCGCGGGCGGTACAGGGCCGTCAGCCGCTCCACCCGCTCGTCCGGCACCTGCACGATGGCATGATGCACCGCCATCTGGCCGGTAGAGTAGGCCGCGGTCTCCACCTGACCGCGGGTGAGGGCGTTGAAGATGGTGGTTTTGCCGCTGTTGGGCAGGCCAATGATGCCGATGTTCATGATGTGTATGCCTTGTGTACTTCTTCAGCGATGATGCGCACGCCCTGCCGCACCACATCTTCATCCTGCGCGTAGCTGACGCGGATGCATTCCTGTTTGTGCCGCCATGCCTCCTCCAGGCCAGGGAAGAAATAATGCCCGGCTACCACGATCACGCCCCGCGCTTTCAGGCGTTCGTACAGGGTCTGGCTGCTGATCGGCAGGCCCTCGAACCAGAGCCAGAGGAAGAAAGCGCCTTCGGGCCGGTGCACGCGCCAGGGAATCTCTCCCATCTCCTGCTGCAGCCAGGCCAGCGCCTGCTCGGCCCGCGTCTGGTAAAAGGGCCGGATCACCTCCTGGCTGACGCGGATCACCTCGCCGCTTTCGACCAGATCGAGGGCCAGGGCCGCGCCCACACTGCCGGGGGCCAGGCTCAGCACCGCGTTCATCGCCGTCACCGCCTGCGCGATCTCTGGGCGGGCGATGACGATGCCGGTGCGCGGGCCGGGAATCCCCAGTTTGGACAGGCTCATGCACAGGACGATCTGTTCTTCCCACACCGGCTGCGCCTGGCTGAAGATGATGCCGGGGAAGGGCAGCCCGTAGGCGTTGTCGATGATGAAGGGGATGTCGTGCTGCCGGGCCAGGGCGCTGAGTTGGGCGATCTCGGCGTCGGTGAGCACGTTGCCGGTGGGGTTGGTGGGCCGCGACACGCAGATGGCGCCGATCCCCTCGTCCACGCTCAGGGCGGCGAAATCGGGATGGTATTTGAACAGGTGGCGGTCGAGATACTCGATCTGCGGGCGGTGGGAGATGAAATAATCGGGGCCGAGGCCGACGTCGGCATAGCCGATGTATTCGGGGGCCAGGGGCAGCAAGATCTTTTTGAAACCGCCATCCGCGAATGCGCCGGCGAAGAGGTTGAAGAGGTAGAAAAAGGAGGTCTGGCTGCCGTTGGTGAGGGCGATATGCTCTGGCCCGATCTCCCAGCCGAAATTACGGCGCAGCAGGCGGGCCAGCGCGGCGATGAAGGGGGCGTGGCCTTGGGGCGATGTGTAATCGCCGACCATGCGCTCGAAGCTTTCCTCATCGTGCAGCATGTTCAGCATGCGCTGGCGCAGCAGCAATTGCACCTGGGGGATTTTGGCAGGATTGCCCCCGCCGAGCATGATCGTATGCTTGTCGCCCGCGGCCAGGGCGCTGCCCAGATCATCCATCAATTGCAGGATGCCCGATTGGCCGGTGAATTTTTGTCCGAAAGTCGAGAGGTGCATGCGGGGTGAGGTCTCCTTGGAAATGGGGCTGATGGCGGCAGTATAGCCCCGGCGACTGCTCTCCGCCAACCTCGCGACCCTGTCAGTCGCGACCCCAGCGGTCGGAGCGCTCGCAGCGCTCCGACCGCTGATCGCGTCACCCCACGCCCAACGCGCGTGCGGCCGCGGCCAGGAAATAGGGATGGATGAGCCGGGGGATGAGCACGCGGGCGAGCGCGGGCCGCGTGCGTTGCACATGCTCGCCCAATTCAGCGGCCCGCTGCAGCAGGCGCAGGGCGCGGCACAGGGCCACGTCGTCAGCGGCGCCGCCAGCGTCGTACCCATCTCGCAGGGCCATGCGCGCCAGGCCGAGGCCGGCGTCATCGTAGAGCCGGCCGCGGCTGAGCACTTGCCAGCGGTCGATGAAATCGAGGCTGGCATCGAGAAAGCCGAGATCGTAGGCGGCAGGCCCGGTCAGAGCCAGATCGGTGTCGAGCACGGCCACGCCGCCATCGGCCTGCACCAGCACGTTGCGCAGGGTGAGATCGCCGTGCAGAAGCACCGGATCGCCCCAGGTTCGCCCCGCCAACACGCGCTCGAAGTGATTTTTTATCGCCGTCAGGTCGGCGATCTCGGTATTTTGCGCGGCCAATTGCTGCCAAATCCCCGCCAAACGCGCCGCCGGCGCCGGCGCGGGCCGGGCCGTGGCGGGCGGGGGCAGGCGGTGCAGGTGCGCTAGCCAGCGCCCGGTTGTGTGCAGGGCGTGACAGGCGGCAGCGAGGCCGCGGCCGTGTCCGTGGGGGCGGCGGCAGGCCTGCATCACCCGAAACAGGGGCCGGCCCGGCAGCGCCGCCATCACCACAGCCGGGGGGTCGGCGAGCAGCAGCAGAGGGCGGGCCGTGCGCAGGTCGGGCTGGGCCGCGAAGTGCGCGTGCAGGGTTTGCAGGGCCGCGAATTCGGCCGCGGGGGCCGCGGCGCGTTCGCCAAAGGCCTGTTTGACGATGATCCGCGCCCACACCTGGCCCGCGACGCTGGCCTCGAACCAGTGCTGGCGAGAGTAGGTGTGCTGGCGAGGGGGGCCGAGCAGCCTGAGCCTGGGCCGTTGCCCCTGCAGATCGGGCAGTTCGGCGGCGAGGCGGTCGGCGAGATGCGCTTGCCACGGGGGCGCGTTCATGGCCAGGCCTGGATGCGGGCCAGCATCAGCGCCTCCAGTTCGGCGGCCATGCGATCCGCGGTGAGATGGCTGCGGGCAAAGGTCTGTCCGGCCGCGGCCACCTGGCCGCGCAGCGCTGCATCGGCCAGCAGACGGGCCGCGGCCGCGGTGAGCGCGTCCAGATCATCCACCGGGACGATGAAGCCGGTGCGGCCATTTTCGATCATGTCTGCGGCGCCGGCGGTGTCGGTGCGCACCACGGCCACGCCCATCATCATCGCCTCGGCCGGGGTGAGGCCGAAGCCTTCGACGTCGGAGGGGAAGAGGAGGAGATCCATGGCCGCGTAGGCCGCGGCCATCTCCTCGATGTGGCCGGGCAGGGCCAGGCGGCCCGCGGCCAGCAGATCGGCGGCGCGCGCGCGCAGTTCCTGCGCGTGATCGGGCGGCGCGCCCGCGGGCAGGTCGCCGCAGATCAGGAAGCGGGCCTGGGGAAAATGGGGGGCCAGGCGCCGGGCCGCGGCGATGAAGAGATCGTGGCGTTTGTTGGGGGCCAGGGACGCGGCCGCGCCGATGACCAGATGCTGCTGATCCCAGCCCAGGCGGGCGCGGAACGCGGCCCCATCCGCGCTCAGGGGCATCCGTTCCAGGGGCGCGCCATCGAGGATGACCACGCTTTTGTGTGGCAGGGCCAGGCTGCGCTGCACCGCGCTGGAGACGCAGATCACCCGGTCGCTGAGGCTCGCGGCGATCCGTTCGCCCAGGCCCGGGGCGCGCTGGCGGCGCACGTGCCACCACAGGGGCACGCGGGCCAGTCGCGCGGCCAGCCCCGCGTAGAGGGCGGCGCGGGTGCTGTTGGTGTGGACGCCGGCCACCCCGCGGCGGCGGATGATCTGGGCCAGGGCGTGGGCGTGGCCCAGCAGCAGGGGGGAGAGGAGGGCTTTGCCCAGCCGCGGGGGCATGCCGCGGCGCTGATCCAGGCGGCGCCAGGCCGCGGGCAGGGGCAGGTGCAGGCTCTCGATCCCGGCCGCGGCCACGCGGCGGCTGAGTTCGCCCTGGCCGGGCGCGATGAACAGGGGCCGCGCCTGTTGCAGCCGTTCCAACGTCCACAGCAGCGCCCGGCCCGCGCCGTAGAAGCGGAAGTCATTGGCTTCATAGAACAGAATGGTGGGGCGATCGTGGGGCACGGCGGCAACCGGTGAGGGGGGCGTCAGGGCGCGGCGGGCGCGTCGTCCGCGGCGAGCAGGGCCTGCAGCACGCCGCGCAGGGGGCCGGGCGTGCGCCGGGAGAGGGACACCCCGGCGGCCAGCAGCAGCCGCCCGGCCGCGCCCCACCACCAGGCCAGCCGGTTGCGCGCGGTCTGCGGCAGCAGTTTGCGGTGCAGATAGCGGTCGTTGCGCGTGCGCGTGTAGAAACGCCGGCGCAAATCGGCCCGGCCCGTGCGCGTGCGGTGATGCAGCAGCCGGGCGTCTGGCGTCTGCCACAGGGGGCAGCGCTGGCCCAGGCGGTAGGACACGTCCACATCCTCCCCATCCGCGTAGCCGCCCAGGGCTTCATCGAAGCGCAGGGGCAGCGCATCCAGCGCGCCGCGGCGATAGCTCATGCAGAAGCCGGGCATCGCCTCCACCGGGATTTCGACCGCGGGCCGGGCCACCCAGCCCACGCCCAGCGCGCCCGACACGCGCACGCGGTCGCCCGTGGCCCGCACGTGTGTCAGCCCGAACAGCCGCTTCAGCCAGTGCGCGGGGCCGGAGGATTGTTGCCAGCCCAGGTCGCTGCCCATGACTCCGCCGATGCCTTGGCCCCAGCGCCGTTCGTACACTGCCAGCAGCGCGGCCAGGTAGCCCGGCTCCAGCTCCACATCGTCATCGAAAAAGGCGATCACGTCGGCCCCCGTGCGCTGCAAGCCCAGATTCCGCTGCCGGGGCAGGCCGGGGGGGGAGGGGAGAGTGGAGAGGGGAGAGTGGAGAGTGGAGAGGGGAGAGGGGAGAGTGGAGAGTGGAGAGTGGAGAGGGGAGACTTCCATCGTCCATCGTCCATCGTCCATCGTCTGCGCTGAGGCATCGACGATGAGGATTTCGTCCGCGGGGCGGGTTTGGGCGGCGAGGCTGGCCAGGCAGCGGGCCAGTTCCTGGGGGCGGTCTTTGGTGCAGAGGATGACGGCGAGGGTGAGGGAGGGGGAGTGGGGAGTGGGGATTGGCGTGGGGCGTGGTGCGTGGTGCGTGGGGCGTGGTGCGGTCATGGATGCGATTTCTCTCCGGCCTGGAGCGTAGCCATCGCCTGGCGGAGCCACAGCCACTCGACATAAGCATCATCGGCTGCGAAGTCCTCAATCCCGGCTTGGTGATACAGCGCTTCCAGTTCTGCGAATGTCTTTTCCTGTTCCGCTGCAATCTCGGCAATACGTCGCGCATATGCGGCGATACGCGCTTGGATCATCTCATTTTGCCGATCTTTTACGTTTGTCATCAAAGACACCGTTTTTTTTTTTTTTTTTTTTGGGGGGGGGAGCCAAAAAAACAGGACTTCTATGAACGTTGGCAAATTGTAACAGTTCACCTAACGTGTCATGTGAACTATGCTGGCGGCGAGGGAGAAGCCGGATTCATCCGGCGCTGTTCTGTAGCCCGGACATTGATATCCGGGCGGGCCCTGATCGCGGCGAATGCGTGCGATTGCAGGAGTCATTTATGAATGTTCGTTCAGAAGTCTGACTTCAGGGATATCCCCTTCATGTTTTTTGTGTCACGCGTTCAAGATTTCTGCGGGTGACAGCGGCATACGAAGCACCGATGGCTTCGTAAATGTGTAGGGCGGCTGCAAAGAATTTCGTAGCATTCTGCCAGTCTTCCTGCGCTTCAGCTACTTCGCCGAGACTGTCGAGGACGTTTGCTTCGCCCACGCGTGCTCCGATATGTCGATAAGGCTCAAGCGCCTGAGCGTAGTAGGTCCTAGCTGCGGTGAAATCGCCCTGCCTCCGCGCGATTTCACCTCTGGCAAAGGCGACGTTGGCCTGGCCGAGGCTTGAGCCGACCTGTTGGAAGAGGCGGAAGGCGTGCTCGTAGTGTTGGAGGGCTTCGTCGCGGCGGTCGAGGAAGGCGAGGACGTCGCCTTGGGCCTTGAGGACGTTGGCCTGGCCGAGGCGGTCGCCGACCTGTTGGAAGAGGCGGAAGGCGTGCTCGTAGTGTTGGA
>JAANMV010003876.1_pt1 | contig 12474 bp, 6 predicted proteins | sample 7279661 | NCBI WGS metagenome assembly JAANMV01 (sample SAMN14094540, study PRJNA606508) | bioreactor metagenome | isolation source: A lab-scale SPAN reactor treating ammonium-rich wastewater day 121 | place: Ireland: Galway | collected 2017-05-16 | reverse complement strand
CCCCCACCGACCCCGCACGGAGGCAATGCCCAACTGGGTGTCGGCGGTTTGAGCGCGGAACCGCGACGCCGTGCCGTCGAAACCTGGGATGGCCCGCGTATCGCGCCACTGCATGACGCTCTGCCTCGCGAGCATCGCGTGGGTCTCGCCTTCCACGAGGGCGTGCACGATCCGGCCGGACGGACTCTCGACACGCACCCGTCCTCGGCCAGCCAGCGTCTGCGCCGCGAGCCGGAGCCTCCATTCGGACCCGTCCGTGGCCGTGATCGTCACGACCGACCCGACGTCGGCATCCCGGAGAGGATCGCTCGCTTCACCCGACAGCGAAGCGAGCACGCGAAATGCGGCGCGCACGCGAGGCTCCGATGCGGGCCAGCGTGATTCCGTCCCATCCAACCCGCGAACCACGATCATCCACTCGCGGGCGAAACCCTCCGACCTCACGATGATTGACGGAGACCCCGGCGAATCGAGCCGGATCGACTCGACCTGCGAGGGCAGGAGGCTCAACAAGGGCACCGGCCCGCTCCGCACGGGACGGGACTGCACCACGAGAACCGCCGCCCCGATGAGGGCGACACTCAGCAGCACGATCACGCCCCGCAGCCGTCGCACGGGGCAACTCTACCGCACGACCGTGCCCCGCGGCGTAGAGTGAGAGCGATGGCGGGCAAGCCAAGCGACGGACGAACGGCTCGCACGCCAACCTGGCGAACGGCCGATCCGCCGCTCGTCGGCATCACGACGGACCTCTGCGAATCTCCCAACGGCGCGCGTGCCTTCGCCTACACGCGCTACGCCCACGCGGTCACCGCCGCGGGTGGAGTGCCCGTCCTCCTGCCGCCGATCAGGGCAGCGGCGGGCGAGCACGCACGCCGATTCTCCGCGTTCGTTCTCACGGGTGGCGACGATCCCCGCATGGAGCCGTTCGGCGGCACAACCCACCCGCTCGCCACACCTGTTCACACCGACCGGCAGGCATACGAAGCCGCCCTGCTCGACGTACTCGAGCAACGCCACCGCGACAAGCCCGTCCTCGGCGTCTGCCTCGGCATGCAGATGATGGCGCTCCACGCAGGCGGCGCTCTCGACCAGCGCATGGAGGAATCCTCGCCATCGATCGCCGCGATGCACCGGGACGGAACACACGAGGTCGTGCCGGCCGACACCGGCCCGCACAGACCACTCGGTGCAGGTCCGCTCGTCGTTTTCAGCCGCCATCGGCAGGCCGTCTCCGATTCAGGCGGGCTGCGTGTGCTCGCGCGATGCCCCGATGGGGTGATCGAGGCTGTCTGGGATCCGGACCGCGTGTTTTACGTCGGCGTGCAGTGGCACCCGGAGCGCACGGAGCATGAAGCCGCGGGCATCGGCCTCTTCCGAAGGCTCGTTGCTGCGTGCGGCACGGCCTGACCCCCCCGCAACGTGGGACGCGTTCGCGTTCGATGACAGTCCTGCGCCGCGCAGCACGTGTGCCGGATGACGAGCGTGCATCGATGGTGCGTTCCACCCGCGCGAGGAACCCGTGTGACGACTGAACTCCCGCGAGCAGCCCGCCGATCGTCCCTGATCGGGGTGGCCGCGCCGCTCCGGGGAGGCACGACCATGGCGAGAACGAGGGTGCTGCTGGCCCAGCGGGACTCGACGCGGCGTGGCTTGCTCAACGCGAGGCTGGGAGAGGGGCGACCATTCCTGGACGTCATGTGCGTCAGCGACGGGGATCACCTTCTCCGAGCCGCGCGTGACAGGCACTTCGACTGTGCGGTTCTCGACGCCGATCTTGTCCCGCGTCCGGCGAGCGCGGCCCTCGACGCGGTACGCCGCACCATCGCACCCTGTCCGCTCATCGTCGTCTCCGCCTGCAGCGAGCAGCAGGTCGCCGTCGAGTGCTTCCGTGCAGGCGTGGCGGACTTCGTACCGATGACGGATGCCCTGCTTGGGGACACGCTCTGGAGGCGCGTCGAGAACGCGATCGCTGAGGCGCGCCGGAGCCACGGCGAACGCCGTACCCAGGCTCGCCGCCTCGCCCGAATGCGACGCCTCGCGGAGACCGACCACCTCACCGGTCTTTTCAACCGCAGGCACCTCGACCTGCTCATGTCCGGCAGCCGCTCCAGGCACGACCGGCGACGGTTCATGAGCGCGGTGATGTTTGACGTCGACCACTTCAAGCGGGTGAACGACTCGTACGGTCACGCCGCGGGAGACGACGTGATCCGCGCCATCGCCGCCACGATCGCCCACGCCGCCGGACCAGGTGCGACCGCCGTGCGCTGGGGCGGCGAGGAGTTCGTCCTTCTACGCCACGTCGGGCGAGAGAGCGAGGCGTGGCGCGCGGCGGAACTCCTCCGCCGCAGAGTGGCCGCACAGCGCATCCAGACCCGCGCCGGCCCGCTGCGCGTCACGGTGAGCGCGGGCGTGGCCATCGCCCCCACGAACGGCCTGAGCGAGGAGATCATCTTCCGGGCCGACCATGCCCTGTGCATGGCCAAAGACCGAGGCCGGAACCGTGTCTGCACGTGGGGCATGGCGCTCGCCGAACGGGAGGCCGACGACCTCGAACTCGCCCGAACGATGAGCGTCGAACAGCGTCGTGAGGCGCTGATTCGCCGCCTCGCACCCTCCATGGGTCCTTCGCAGCAGGAGCACACCGGCACGCACTGTGAGCAGGCCGCATCACTCGCGTGCGAGATCATGGATCGACTCGGTATCCGCGGGGCGGAATCGGAACGTATTCGGCTGGCGGCGTTGCTGCACGACGTCGGCAAGTGCGCCGCTCCGGACGACCTGCTGGCACACCCCGCCGCGCTCGACAATCTGGAGCGGTCGATCCTGGGGGCGGTCGGCGAGGAAAGCGCCCGCCTCGCGGAGCGGCTCGGCGCGGGCACCGCCGGCTCGATGTACGTCCGCCGATCACACACGCAAGGTGCAGCGCAGGCAAGGAGCTCGCTTCCCGTGGGCGCAAGCATCGTCGCCGTCTCCGATGCGCTCGCGGCGATGATGAGCGACCGTCCCTACCGGCGTGCCAGAACTCGCGCTGAGGCGGTGGCCGAACTTCGAGGGGACCGAAGCGGCCGCTTCGATCCCGCCGTGCTCGAGGTCGCCGAGAAGGCCGCTTCGACAACAGCGGGGGTGGCCGCATGAAACCCGACGCCAAGAGAGGAGACTTCGGATGGAACGCCGATGCGCCCTTCCAGCTTCGACGCCGCCAGGACCACCGCGCCTACTGCTGCGACGACCGCGTCGCCTGGCGCATCGTCGGCTCGATCTCCCTTTGTCCGGGCCGGCTGCGCGACGCGTCGAAAAGCGGGTTCGGCCTGGTCGTTCCCGACCAACTGGCCCCGCGAACGGGGGATGCGCTCGTCCTGCTGGCGCGCAACCAAGCGTCTCCATCGCACTGCCGCGTCGTCAGGGTTGCGCGATGCAAGGACGGTGGCGTGATGGTCGGATGTCGGAGAGTGTCGTCTGAAGACCGCCGCAGCACGCGGGCGCGCACGAGAGCGCTGCCCAACGGCCGCCCTCGCCGGATCGCCTGAGCGGCAGGATCACACGCGAACGGCAACCTCCGTCAGGTTCTCCGGCGTCCAGACGTCCGTGCCCGGATCCCAGTGGTAGCGGATGACCTCCCGGTTGGTGTTTCGTCCGAAGACGTTGAGCCTGCCGTCGGCCCCCGCATACCCGCTCAGCCCGCCGCCGTCGGGACGCGGTGAGCCACCGGGGAGCACTTCATCAAAGGAACTGACGACCCACTCGCCCTCGAACTGCGGAACCCACCAGTAGATCACCAGGTCGCCGTCCGGCCCGACGCCGGCGACATTCAGCCCGCCCCACGGCGTGACGTAACTCGTGAGCGAGCCGACCGCCAGTTGCGGCCCCGAGAAGAGGGCCGTGAGGTCGCTCACCTCCCAGTTGCCCTCGAACTGCGGAACCCACCACGTCACGAGCACCGAACCGGACTCGTCCGTACCGGCGATGTTGATCCCGTCCCACGACGTGAGGTAGATGGTCAGACCGCCGGTGATCGTCGGCGCGCCGGTAATGGCAGACAGGTCGTCGGTGCGCCAGAGCGTGAACCCTTCGGCATCGGCGATCCAGACCGTGTGCAGACGGCCCGATGCGTCCACGCCCACGATGTTGCGGGCGTTCCAGCTCGTGACGTAACTCGTGATGCGACCCACGAACGCGGGAGTGCTCATGCCCTGCGCGGCGAGATGATCCGTGCTCAGATTCGCGAGCGACCACACGAAGCCCCCGTCCGGGTTCACCGCGCCGGTCTGCACGAAGAGCAGCAGATGCCCGGCCGCAGAAATGACCGCGACGTGCGCGACCCCCGTCGTATCCACGAACGCCGTCAGTTGCCCGGTCAGGTCGTCGGCAAGTCCCATCTCGGTCGAGAGATTGCGGAAACTCCACGCGCCGTTCCGCAGCACGAAGAGCAGCAGGCCGTCCACCGAGACCGCGGCCGCGTAGAGCAGCCCGTCCTTGCCGTCCACGAAGAAGCTCACGTCGCCGACGAGCGAGGGCGAACCCGTCGCCGCCTGGAGATCGCGTGCTTCCCACGCCTGGCTACCAGGGTCGATCTGCCGGTACACGAGCGGCCGGTTGTCGGAGTTTCTCGCCCCGACGTAGTAGCGGCCGTCGGCGCCCTGCACGCCGGAGACGACAGCCCCGTTCGCGGCCAGCAGCGAATAGATGACCGTGAGATCGAGCGTGAGTTTGTTCGTTTCGACACCGGCGAAGTCGACGCCGATGGCGATGATGGTCAGCCCGGGGCCGAGCGGCGCGCCGCTCCCCAGCACGGCGAGAATCGACCAACCGTCCTCGCCGTCCTCGTCGGTGCCGAGCGCCTCGCCTTCGTCGATCGCGTTGTTGCCGTTAAAGTCCGCCCAGAACGCGACGCGCCGGATCGACGCCGGGTTATCGCGTGCCTGCACCGAGAGCGTGAACTGCTGGTCGCGCGTGAGCGTGAGCAGACTGGACTGCAGCCCGTCGATGCTCGACGCTGTGCGGATGTTGTTGTATGCGCTGATCGTCCCGGCCGTGGCGCTCAGCGTCGCGACGCCGAGGTACGCCCTTCCCTCGAATCGCCCGACAGCCAGCCCGGCAGGGGAGGCCGCGACGACATGCGAGACGATCGGCGACAGGAATCCGAGGCCGCCGTCGCCCTCGAGCACGGCCACCCGGTCAGAGCCTTGCACCGCGACGATCGCGTCGGGCTTGCCGTCCACGTTCACGTCGGCGAACTCGATGGCGCCCGCCCCGGCGCCGACCTCAACGGAGATGCCCGCCGGCGAGTAGAAGCCCAGCCCGTTGTTGCGCCAGACCACGATCTTCCCCTCGGTCGTCGTGGCGACCGCGTCCAGGTCGCCGTCGCCGTCGAGGTCCGCGAGCGCGAGACGAACGCCCAGCCCGCCGAGATCCGCGGCGATCGACGGCCCGATGAAGTTCATGTCGCCGTTGTTGCGGAGCCATTGCAGCGCAGCGCCGCCCGTCGAGGTCAGCATGGCGATGTCGAGGTCGCCGTCTTCGTCCAGGTCGCCAAGCCGGATCGAGACCGGGTTCCCCGGCACGGCGATCGAGACGGGCGCGCCGAACGAGCCGGCCCCGTCGTTGATGAGCACATCGATCATCGACGCCGTCGAGCACGCGACCACGAGGTCGGGCACGCCGTCGCCGTCCATGTCGCCGATGCGAACTTCCTGCGGGCCGCCGGACGTTGCGAAGACGCCGCCCGCGGCGAACCCGCCCGCTCCGTCGCCGAAGAAGACCGCCACGACGTCGTCCTGGTTGAGACTGACCGCGAGATCGGCACGGCCGTCGCCGTTCAGATCGCCGATCGCCACAAAGACGGGCCTGCCGCCGGTGGCAAAGGTCGGCCCCGCGAGAAAGTTGCCCAGCCCGTCGGAGAAATACACGCGAACCGTGCCGTCCTCGGGGAACGCGGCAACCAGGTCGTCCCGGCCGTCGCCGTCGAGGTCTGCTGCGGCCATGGCCGCGCCGACCGGCGCGCCCGCCGACGAGTCGCGCCTGGCCGCGAACGCGCCCTCACCGTCGCCGAAGAGCACGGTGAGCGTGTCGCTCTCCTCGTTGACCACCAGCACGTCGAGCGCGCCATCCTCGTCCATGTCCTCGAGCGTCACGCCCCGCGGCGTCTGCCCGACAAGAAACCCCGGCGAAGTCGTGAAGTTGCCGTTGCCCAGCCCGAAGCCGACCTGAACGTTGCTCGCGTCGGCGTTCCCCGCGATAAAGTCGAGGCGGCCATCGCCGTTGAGATCGGCCAGCGCGACGGATCGCGGCCTGGCGTCCACGGACACCAGGAAACCCGGGTTGGTCAGCGCGCCCGTGCCGTCGTTGAGCCGGACCGTGACCACGTCGTCATCGGCGCACGCGACAACCACGTCGAGGTGCCCATCGCCGTTCAGGTCGCCGAGTGCAACGTCCTCCGGGTTCGCGCTCACGAGGTACTGCACTGGCGCGGCGAACGCGCCTGAGCCGTCGTTGATAAAGACACGGATCGCGTCGTCCTCCGAGGCAGCGACCACGAGGTCCGGCGCGCCGTCGCCCGTAAGATCGCCGACCGCAACCGCCCGTGGCGCGGTTCCGCCCGGGAGAAGTGTCGCGGGACCGAATCCGCCCGTCCCGTCGCCGATGTAGACGCCGACGAAGTTCAGGAGGAAGTTGGTCGTCACAAGGTCGAGGTCGCCGTCGCCGTTCAGGTCGGCCAGCGCAAGCCCGACCGGTCCGCCGTTGCCGGCGATGCGCGTCGCGTCGCCGAACGTTCCGTCGCCGTTGCCGAGGAAGACCGCGATGGAGTTGTTGCCGAACTCACTCACGACGAGGTCGATCGCCCCGTCGCCGTTCAGGTCGCCCGCGACAACGCGCGACGCCGAGCCGAGCGTGTCGAGTGTCTGCGAGCGTGTGAACGATCCGTCGCCGCGTCCGAGCAGCACCGTGACGGTGTTCGAATCAAAGTCCGCCGTCGCCGCGTCGAGGATGCCGTCGTCATCGAAATCCGCGACGACCAGCCCGGTCGGCGCGTCACCGACAGCCGTGGTCGGCGCGTCGTACACGACCGCGAGAAGAGCCCGCCCTTCGAGGGCCTCGGATCGGCACGAATCTCCCGCGGGAAGTGCGGACTCGGAGCGGGCACGAACTCGCGTCTTGCTCATGGGCATCCCCTGCCTGTGCGCGCGGCCACCCGGCCGGACCAAGTCTATCGGCAGGCCGGGGCACGATCATCCACAGACGCGAACCGGCTACGAACGCAGCCCCGTCAGCAACGCCTCGACGACCTTCTTCGCGTCGCCGAAGAGCATCCGCGTGTTCTCGCGGTAGAACAGAGGGTTGTCCACGCCCGCGTAGCCCGTGGCCATCCCCCGCTTCATCACGATCACCGTGCGGGCCTTCCAGACTTCAAGCACAGGCATCCCGGCGATCGGACTCCCAGGGTCGTCCTGGGCAGCGGGATTCACGATGTCATTCGCCCCGATGACGAGCACGACGTCCGTCTGCGGGAAGTCGGGGTTGATCTCCTCCATCTCGAGCACGACGTCGTACGGCACGCCCGCCTCGGCGAGCAGCACGTTCATGTGCCCCGGCAGCCTCCCCGCAACCGGGTGGATCGCGAAACGAACGAGCACGCCGGCCGATTCGAGCAGGCGGACGCATTCCGCCAGCGCGTGCTGCGCCTGGGCGACGGCCATGCCGTACCCCGGCACGATGATGACGCTCCGCGCCGACTTCAGAAGCGAGACGGCGGCGGGAGCGTCGATCGGCGTGACCTCACCCCCCGGCGCCTCGCCCGACGGCGCGGCCCCGCCCTCGGTGCCGAACCCGCCGAGGATAACACTGATGAACGAACGGTTCATCCCCCGGCACATGATGTAGCTCAGGATCGCGCCGCTGCTGCCGACCAGCGCGCCTGTCACGATCAGCAGGTCGTTCTCCAGCATGAAGCCCGCCGCCGATGCCGCCCAACCCGAGTAACTGTTCAGCATCGAGACGACGACCGGCATATCCGCCCCACCGATCGCGGCCACGAGGTGCATCCCCAGCACACCCGTGATGGCCGTCGCGATCAGCAACTCCGCCATTCCCGCCCCGCCGGTCGCCATGCCGTAGCGAACGCCGAGCACGACCGTCACCAGCAGCGCGGCGGCGTTCGCAGCGTGACGGGCCGGAAGAATCAGCGGCTTGCCGCTCACCAACCCCTGCAACTTCAGGAACGCGACGACCGAGCCGGTGAACGTGATCGAACCGATGCACGCCCCGAGATACACCTCGACGCGATGCACCAGTTCGCCCGATCCGGTTTGCGAGGCGTGCGGCTCGAGGTGCCCCGCCACCGCCACCAGCACCGCCGCAAGCCCGACGAAACTGTGCAGAATCGCCACGAGTTGCGGCATCGCCGTCATCCGGACCCTCGCCGCGACCACCGCACCGACGATCACCGCCGGCGCCATCGCCGCCGCCAGCAGGGCGTAATCGCCCACTCGTTCTCCGAGCGTCGTTGCGATCAGGGCAAGCGCCATGCCCGCGATGCCGCACGCGACCCCGCGCCGTGCCGTCTCGGGGCGCGATAGCCCGCCGAGCGCGAGGATGAACAGCGCGCTGGCCGCGATGTACGACGCCGTCACCATGCTCTCCGGCATCACGCTGACGATCCTCCCGTCGGGGCGTGCTTCCGGAACATGGAGAGCATCCGCCGCGTCACCAGGAACCCGCCCGCGACGTTCACCGTGGCAACGAGCACCGCCACCATCCCCAACACCGCCGGCAACCCCCGCCCCTGGCCTGTGAGGTGCAGCATCCCGCCGATCACGATGATGCCGCTGATCGCGTTCGTGATGCTCATCAGCGGCGTGTGCAGCGCCGGCGTGACGTTCCACACAACCAGCCAGCCCACGAAGCACGCCAGCACGAACACCGTGAGGTGCGAGAGCAGCGCGGGCGGCGCGGTCAGGCCGATGAGCAGCAGCAGCACGCCCGCCAGCCCCAGCCAGAACACCCTCTGCCACGGCCGCGACTTCCTCTCGACCGCGGCCGGCGCCAGGGCCACTTTCGCAGGCTCTGCACGCTCTCGCCCGGTCGCAACCACCGGCTCGACCTGCGGCTTCGGCGGCGGCCAGGTGATCTCGCCCCTGTGCGCGATCAGCGCACCTCGTATTACCTCGTCCCCCAGGTCCGGCTCCAGGTCCGCACCCAGCGCCTCGACCAGGTGGAAGACCGTCGTCGCGTACAACTGGCTCGACTGGCTCGCCATCCGGCTCGGCAGGTCCGTGAATCCGACAATCGTGACGCCCTTGTGCTCCACGACCTCATCCGGTCGCGTCAGCGCGCAGTTCCCGCCCTGCTCAGCCGCCAGGTCCACCACGACCGAACCAGGCCTCATGCTCTCGACCATGCCCGCGGTCACGAGCACCGGCGCCCGCTTGCCGGGGATGAGTGCGGTCGTGATGATCGCGTCGACTTCCATCGCCTGCGCCGCGAAGAGGGCCATCTCCGCCTCGACGTAGGCCTTGGACATTTCCTTCCCATAGCCGCCTCCCCCCTCGCCCTCCTCATCGACGTGCAGCTCGAGGAACTCCGCGCCCATGCTGCGGACCTGGTCGCGCGTCGCGGCACGCGTGTCGAACGCACGCACGATCGCTCCGAGGCTCCGGGCGGTACCGATCGCGGACAACCCCGCGACGCCGGCCCCGATGACCAGCACCTTCGCCGGATCGACACGCCCTGCAGCCGTCATCTGCCCAGCGAAGAACCGCGGCAGAGAATGGGCGGCCTCGACCACCGCCCGGTACCCGGCGACGTTCGCCATCGCGCTGAGGGCGTCCATCTTCTGCGCCCGCGTGATGCGGGGCACGCAGTCCATGGCGAGCGCGGTGATGCGCCGCGACGCCAACCGCTCCAGCAGCTCCCGGTTCTGCCCCGGCCAGATGAAGCAAACGAGCCTCCCGCCCTCCCGGATCAGGTCCGCCTCGTGCACACCCAGCCCTGGGTGCGCCTCCGGCCCGCGCACCTTCGCGATCAGGTCCGCTCGCTGCCAGAGTTCGCGGGCGTCTTCAACGACCTCCGCCCCGGCCTCGACGAACGCCGAATCAGAACAGCCCGCCGCGTCGCCCGCGCCTCGCTCGACTAGCACCCCGAACCCGGCCTTGCGGTAGCGCAACACCGTCTGCGGCGTGGCGGCAACGCGGCACTCGCCTTGGTGCACTTCTTTCGGGATGCCGACAAGCACGGTCCGATTCTCCGGTCGAGTGACCCGCTCCGGGCCGGGAGGCGGAAGGATACTGTGTCCGCCGCGTGGCGTCTCAGCCCGCCGCAGCCGCCTGCACCCGCCCCCACTGCTCATCGAGACGCCTCGCCGAAACCGGTTGAGCGGTACCGAGTCCCTGCGAGAACACCGAGACGCGAAGTTCCTCGACCATCCATCGGTACGAGCGGAGTTCGTCTCGCGCCACGGGCGGATGCGAGTCGAGCCGTTCAAGAGCGTCGATGTACCGCCACCACGCCGGCGCGACCGTGTCCAACGCGGCCCGCTCTCCGGCCGTGCGGCCTGCCGCCAGCCTGCGAAGCCGGGCCTCGAGCGCGGCGAGATAACGCGGATAGTGCCGCAATTGGTCGGCCGCCGTGGACGCCAGGAACCCGGCCGGGATCAGGTGATCCAACTGCGAGGCGATGTCCTCCCCGGATTCGCCATGCAGGAGTTCGGGGTTGCTTTCAATGAGTACGCGAACCCGCTGCACGGCTTCGAGCGTCCTCTCTGCAACCCTCGCCGCTTCGACGAGCGCGGGCGAGAGGCGGCCCCACGTCTCGGACACCGCCCGCTCGAACGCTGCCGACGTCCGGATCGACGCGAGCGGGACGGGGCACGCGCGCTCGACCGCCATCACCGCAAGATCGTCGTGCAGCGCGTCCGCGCTTCCGAGCGTGGCGTACAGAAGCCGGAGCCGCTCGACGCCCGGCAGGTGCTCGATGAGCGTCCGCAACTCGCCGGCGAGCCGAACGCGGAGGAGTCGTCGGACGCCGATCGGCCACGCCGCCTCGGCCTCATCGCGCGAGGTGAACAGCCGCACCGCAGCCGCTCGCATCTCCTCGGCCATCGCCGGCCACGCCCGCACGCTCGCGCCGCCGAGCGCGATCACGACGCTCTCGGGCGGGTCGCCGATCGTCCAGTCGGAGATCGCCGCCCGGTTGTAGTCGCTCCGCACGACGCGGAGCGCTTCGGCCAGCGCGCCGCGTATCGACGCGCGAACGGCGGCGACGTCGTGCCCGCAAGCCACCGCACGGCCGCCCTCGTCCACCACGGCGACACGCGCCCTCAAGTGCCCCGGCACGGCGTCCGGGGCGAAGTTGCCGGCTCGGACCGTCACGCCGCGCGTGCGGCCGATGAACGCCGCGAGTCCTTCGACCAGCGGACACGTACGATCCGGCGACGACGCCAGGAACGAATCCACGATCTCGGGCGCAGGCCCGAGCGACCGCCGCGCCGCGCGAGGCAGGGTCCGCACGAGCGCGATCGCCGCGTCGCGGACGTTTCCCGGCACCGCCCAGTCCACCGCCGCCTGCGTGAGCGACCACGCCGCCCCAAGCGGCACGGTGATGGTGACTCCGTCCGCATCTCCGCCGGGGTCGTGCGCGTAGTCCATCGGCAGTTCCACGCCGCCGACGCGGATCGTGTCGGGAAACAACTCCACCGACGCGGCCTCCGCGAGCGGCCCGGCGAGTTCGCGCTCGTCGAAATAGAGCGCCATCGGATCGTCGCGTTCCGCGCGCAGCCGCCACGCCTCGAACGCACGCCCCGTCCAGACGCCCGGCGGCACTCGGCGGTCGTAGAAGTCGAAGCGCCGCTGGGCCTGCGCCGCACTCTCGTCGCGGCGGAGTTTCGCGCTCAGCGTGCGCACTCGTTCGACCACGCGCCGGTTGTGCCGCTCGAAATCGGCCCCGCTCGCGTGCCCGCCCTCGACCAGCGCGTGGTGAATGAACAGCGCCCGCGCCTCGGCCGGGTTCACGCCCCCGAAATCAACCCGCCTGCGATCGACCACCGGCAGCCCGAGCAGCGACACCGTCTCGAACGCGACCGCACGCTCGCGCCGCGCATCCCATCGCGGCTCGGAATATGTCCGCGACAGCAGGTGCGACCCGAGCCGCTCCACCCACGACGCTCGCACCGGCGCGACAATCCTCGCGTACAGCCGCGTCGTCTGCACCAGCTCCGCCGCAACAACCCAAGGCGGATCGCGCCCGTGCATCACGGACCCCGGGTGAATCCTGAACTTCGTCCCGCTCGGCCCCTCGTACTCGTGGCGCTCGCGCAGCCGGCCCACGTGCACCAGCAGCCCCGTCAGCAGCGCCCGGTGCACGCGGTCCCCGTGCGGGTGCGCGGCGTTGATCCGCATCCCGAGTTCCATCGCCATCGCGTGCAGCTGGTGGTGAACGTCCTGCCACTCCCGCATCCGCGCGTGCGACAGGAACCGC
>JAANMV010003875.1_pt1 | contig 12475 bp, 10 predicted proteins | sample 7279661 | NCBI WGS metagenome assembly JAANMV01 (sample SAMN14094540, study PRJNA606508) | bioreactor metagenome | isolation source: A lab-scale SPAN reactor treating ammonium-rich wastewater day 121 | place: Ireland: Galway | collected 2017-05-16 | reverse complement strand
GCGTCCGGCATTGGGCGATCTGCCAGAGGATGCCGCAGGTGCCGTAACTGGCGCCGGCCACGTCCGGATCGAAGAAGGTATACACCGAGGAGAGGCCATCGGTGAGCACGTCGACGATGCACGCCATGCGCAGCAGGCCGTTCTCGCGGAACTCGACCAGGCGGCTGTCGACATGGCTTTGCAGCAGGAAGTGGGCGTACTGCTCGCGGCTGTCCTGGTCCATGCCGCCGCCGGAATGGCGCGAGGATTGATAGCGCTGGTAGAGGGTGTAGTGCTCCTCGCGGAAAGCCAGCGGCAGTTCGCGCGCCTCCAGGCCGGCGTGGCGGGCGCTGGCGCGGCGCTGGGCGCGGTTCGGCGCGAAGCGTGCGACCGGCAGGCGCACGGGGACGCAGGCGCGGCAGGCATCGCAGTACGGACGATAGGTGAAGATGCCGCTGCGGCGGAAGCCGGAATGCACCAGCTCGCTGTAGATGCGGGCGTCGATCAGGTGGCTGGGGGTGGCGACTTGCGAACGGGCGATGCGGCCGGGCAGGTAGGAGCAGGCGTAGGGGGCCGTTGCATAAAATTGCAGCAGGGGAAAGGGCAGGTCCTTGAGCAGGCTCATGTGTCGTCCGCGGCAAACAAGTCCGACGCGCCTGCGCCGGGCCAGCGGCCGGGGCCCGCGCCTTCGCGCGTCCAGGCCTCCAGGCCGCGCGTCAGTTCCCGCCGGCGGATTTCCCGCGCGCCGAGCGAGGCCAGGTGCGCCGTCTTCATCTGGCAATCTATCACGGCGAATCCGCGTCGTTCAAGGTAGCGCGCCAGGTGCGCCAGCGCGATCTTCGAGGCATCGGTGCGGCGGGTGAACATCGACTCGCCATAAAAGGCGCGGCCGATCGCCACGCCGTACAAGCCGCCGGCGAGCTTTCCGTCGATCCAGGTTTCGACCGAGTGGGCATGGCCGAGTTCGTGCAGGCGGATGTAGGCCTGCTGCATCTGCGGCGTGATCCAGGTGCCGTCCTGGTCCCGCCGCGGCAGGCTGCACTCGTGGATCACCTGTGCAAAGGCCGTGTCGAGGCGTACGTCGTAGCCGCCGCGCCGCAGCGTGCGGGCGAGCGAGCGCGAGATCTTCACCTCTTGCGGAAACAGCACCATGCGCGGGTCGGGGCTCCACCAGAGGATGGGCTCGCCTTCCGAAAACCAGGGAAAGATGCCGTGGCGGTAGGCGTCGAGCAGGCGCTGCGGCGACAGGTCGCCGCCGGCGCAGAGCAGGCCGTTGGGGCGGCGCAACGCGCTTTCCACGGAAGGGAAGGGCGCCTCGCCTTCCAGCCAGGGGATCATGCGTCTGGGAAGACGACGACATGGTCGACGTCGAGGCGGATGCCGATCTTCTCGCCGACGGCGTGGTTGTGGTGGCTCGGCACCAGCGACAGCAGTTGCCGGCCGCTGGGCAATTTCAGGGTGTACAGGAAGTCGGCGCCGCGGAAGGCCTTCGCCACGACCTCGGCCTGGGCCACGGCCGCATCGTCGTGCACCACGTCGTCGGGGCGCAGCAGGACCGAGACGCGGCAGCCCTTGCCGCACCGTTCGCAGCCGGCCTCGCAGTCGGTCGGAATCGAGCCGGCCAGCGTGCCCAGTTCGATGCGCACCTCGCGCGCATTGAGCACCTCGCCCTCCAGGAACACGCCCTGGCCGACGAAATCGGCGACGAAGCGGTTGGCCGGCCGATGGTACAGGTTGTAGGGCGTGTCCCACTGCTGGATGCGGCCCTCGTGCATGATGCCGATCTCGTCGGCGACGGCGAAGGCCTCGTGCTGGTCGTGGGTGACCAGCACGGCGGTGATGCCGGACTGCTTGAGGATGTCGCGCACCTCGAGCGAGAGGCGCTCGCGCAGGTCGACGTCGAGGTTCGAGAAGGGCTCGTCGAGCAGCAGCAGTTGCGGCTTTGGCGCCAGGGCGCGCGCCAGCGCCACGCGCTGCTGCTGCCCGCCGGACAACTCGTGCGGGTATTTCGCGCCTAAACCGGACAGGCCGACCGTGGCGAGCAGCGATTCGACGCGCGAGCGCCGTTCCGCCGGGACTGACTTTTGCAGGCCGAAACCGATGTTGTCGGCAACCGTGAGGTGGGGGAACAGCGCGTAGTCCTGAAACACCATGCCGATGCGCCGCCGTTCCGGCGGCACATGCGCGGCCGGGCTGCTCACCATCTGGCCGCCCAGGCGGATTTCGCCTTGCGTGAGGGCCTCGAAGCCGGCAATGGCGCGCAATACCGTCGTCTTGCCGCAGCCGGACGGGCCGAGCAGGCAGCCGATCGTTCCTTGTTCCAGAGAACAGGACAGGTCACTGACGACGACTTGCTTGCCGTAGGCGTGGGAAATGTTCTTGAGTTCGAGCAGGGGCATCGTCAGCCAATCAATTACAATTCTCATTATGCTTCAGGCAGCGCCTTGACGCACGAACCCATGCGGACGATTCCCTTGACTTCTTCGCCATCCTGGCCGGTTTTCCGTGGCGGGAGCGGGCTCGCCGTCATGGCGCTCGTCGTCGCCGTCCTGGCGGCGTTGCCGATCGCCAGCATCTGGGCCAAGCTGTTCGCCGTCGGCACCGGCGAAACGTGGGCGCACCTGGCGGCCACCGTGCTGCCGGAATACGTCGCCAATACCCTGTGGCTGTGCTGCGGCGTCGGCTGCGGCGTGATTCTCCTCGGCGTATCCACCGCATGGCTCGTCACCCTGCACGAGTTTCCCGGCCGACGCCTGTTCGAGTGGGCGCTGGTGCTGCCGCTGGCCGTCCCGGCCTATGTCATGGCCTACACCTACACCGATCTGCTGCAGTTCGTCGGTCCGCTGCAGACGGGATTGCGCGAAACCTTCGGCTGGCAGAAGGACGATTACTGGTTCCCCGACGTGCGCACGCCCGGCGGCGCCGTCCTCATGTTCACCTTCGTTCTCTATCCCTACGTCTATCTGCTCGCCCGCACCGCCTTCCTGGAGCAGACGAGCGGCATGCAGGAGGTTGGCCGCTCGCTCGGCCTCGGCGCCTGGGGCAGCTTCTTCCGCATCTCGCTGCCGCTGGCACGGCCGGCGATCGCGGCGGGCACCGCGCTGGCCCTGATGGAGACGCTGGCGGACTACGGCACCGTGGCGTATTTCTCCGTGCAGACGTTCACCACCGGCATCTACCGTGCCTGGTTCTCGCTGGGCGACCGCGTCGCCGCGGCGCAGCTCTCGGCGGCCTTGCTCGGCTTTGTCGTGCTGGTGCTGCTGGCGGAACGCTCGGGCCGCGGCCGCGCCCGTTTCCACAACACCACCGGCCGCAACCGGCCGCTGCCGGGACGCAGGCTGAGGGGATTTCGCGCCGCCGGCGCGCTGGCCGCCTGCGCCCTGCCTTTGCTGCTGGGCTTCCTGCTGCCGGCCGGTCTCCTGCTGAAAATGGCACTGACCGAGGGCGACGCCCAGTTCGGCAGGCGTTTCGTCCAGCTCGCCGGCAACAGCTTCACGCTGGCGGCCGTGACGGCGTTGCTGGCGATGGGTTTTGCCGTGCTGCTGGGCTACGCCGCGCGGATGTCCCGGGCACGCTGGCCGGAGTGGCTGAATCGTATCGTCGGATTAGGCTATGCCGTGCCGGGTTCGGTGATCGCCGTCGGGGTGCTGATTCCGGTGACGCGGCTCGACAACTGGCTGGCGGAATGGATCGCTTCCTGGTCGGGCGCCAGCCCGGGCTTGCTGCTCACCGGCGGCATCGCCGCGCTGGTGTATGCCTATCTGGTGCGCTTTCTGGCCATTGCCCTGCAAACGGTGGAGGCGAGTCTGGGCAAGATCACGCCGAGCATGGACGATGCCGCCCGCTCGCTGGGGCTGGGGCTGCGAACGACGCTACGGCAGGTGCACCTGCCGCTGCTGCGCGGCAGTCTGCTGACGACCGGCTTGCTGGTGTTCGTGGATGTGATGAAGGAATTGCCGGCGACGCTGGTGATGCGTCCGTTCAACTTCGACACGCTGGCGACGCAGGCCTACATCCTCGCATCGGACGAGCGGCTGGGGGAAGCATCGACCGCCGCACTGGCGATCGTTGCCGTGGGTGTCCTGCCGTTGATCGCGGTGTCGCGCCAGATCGCCAAAGGCGTTTCGCGCACTTCCACCTGCTAACCCCAGATGACGCGCCAGCCCTTGCGTTCGATGTAGCGGGAGACTTCGTGGTAGGGCTTGCCGATCATCCAGTGCAATACCGGTCCGGCGCTGATGCAGGTCCACTTCGACCCGCGCTTGCGCCACAAGGCTTCGTCGTGGAAATTCGGTGCCGTCACCTTCATGACCTTGCCGTGAGCCATCGCAGTCATGCCATTCTCCGTTCGTCCTGGTAGTCCTCTTAACGACTGAGATGGGTGTCGGCATGAGTCGGTTCTAGGCTTTTCTCCCTAAAATTTTTCAATTGGCTCAGTGAGTTGCGCTTACACCGCCCTGTAATCAGACAGTTGCTGGCGCCGCTTGAAGTAGTTTCGAAAATGACGAAAAAACCGGGCTCCGCCTGCGCCCGGCACTCGTGTAGGACGGATTCCTACCTCCAGCCGGCGCGGTCGAAAACTTTCTGTGCCAGGGCGGTGTTTTTCGACAGCAGTCCGACATTCAGTCCGTCGGGCTGGAAGGAGCCCATTGCTTCGAGCGCAGGATTCCTGGCATTGGCGGTTTTTACGGCCGGCCACTCGTTATTGCCGTTGGCGAAATAGGCCTGGGCCTCGTCGCTGGCCAGATATTCCAGGAATTTCACGGCGGCGTCTTTGTGGGGAGCGGTCTTCAGCATGCCGCCGCCCGAAATGTTGATGTGGGTGCCGAAGCTCTTCTGGTTGGGCCAGACAATGCCGACCTTTTCCATGGCTTTTCTGTCCTCCTGCTTTTCCGAGCGCAGCAGGCGGGCGAGGTAATAGGAGTTGGAGATCGAGACGCCGCACTCGCCGGCCGCCACGGCCCTGATCTGGTCGGTGTCGCCGCCCTTGGGCGAGCGGGCAAAGTTGGCGACCAGTCCCCTGGCCCATTCCTCGGTTTTCTGCTCGCCCAGATGGTGGATCAGGGCGGAGCCCAATGAAAGATTGTAGGGATGGGCGCCGGAGCGGACGCAGACCTTTCCCTTCAGTTTCGGGTTGGCGAGATCCTCGTAATTCTGCACGTCGGCGGGATTGACTGCCGCCTTGTTGTAGATGATGACGCGGGCGCGGGTTGAAAAGGCGAACCAGTCCGGCGTGCGCAGATGGCCGGGAATGCGCTCCTCGAGGATTTTCGATTTGACCGGGGCGAACAGGCCGAGCGTTTCGGCCTGGGCCAGGCGGGCGGCGTCGACGGTGATGAAGATGTCGGCCGGGCTGTTGGCGCCTTCGTTTCTGATGCGTTCGAGCAGTTCGTCTTCCTTGCCCTCGATGCGGTTGATCTTGATGCCCGTCTGCCGGGTGAAGTTGTCGTACAAGGCCTCGTCGGTCTGGTAGTGGCGGGCCGAATACAGGTTGAGCGCTTTATCCTGTGCGAGCGCCGGTGCGACGAGGACTGCGGCGAGAAAAAGCAGGCAGGGACGTATGGTTTGCAAGGCGGCACCCGTGTCATCGAAAAGGAATGCGCGAATCCTAGCAAGGAAAGAAATCAAATGCAAATCATTCGCATTAACAGCGAATGGCAAAATCGCTATTGCGAAGGATGGAAAGCGCGTCAGGGGTTAATTCGAGGTGGGCAGGATGTCCGCGGCGGCAATCCGCCGGGCGCCGTTGAAGCGTTTCACCCAGTAACTCTGGCGCATGTCCTCGACGCGGACTTCGCCGCCGGAGGCGGGAGAGTGTACGAAGCGGTGTTCGCCCAGATAGATGCCGACATGGGAAAAACCGCGCCGCAGGGTATTGAAGAACACCAGATCACCTGGTTGCAACTCGTCCCGCTTCACGGTCTCGCCGACCCTGCTGATGTCGCGGGAGGTGCGCGGCAGCAGCAGCCCCAGGCTTTCCCTGAATACGTAACGGACGTAACCGCTGCAATCGAAGCCGGTTTCAGGATTCTCGCCACCGCGCCGATAGTTGACTCCGACGAAAGACAATGCGCGCACGACCAGTTCCTGGGCGTTCGCGGCATAGCGATCGAGGAACGACGGCTCCTTTTGGACTGAAAGCTCATCCGAGGCAAAAGCCATGGATACCGTAGCCAGCAACCACCCGCCAAAGACAATCTGTCTAAAATTCATGGGCTTGAATATAAGCCCGAGAAGGGAATTTGTAAAGCCAAACATGTGTTCCAGCTTGAAGAAAATATTACAGGCTTCTGACGAATAACGGAATTTTCTGTGTTTAGGTATAATCGGTCGGATACCGGATATACCGGCATGTGTCCAGTAACGGGAGGATGCCCATGAGTCCATTCAAGGCTTTTCTGATCGATCAGAAGGACGGCAAGACCATCGCCGGTTTCACCGACTTCAAGGAAGATCAGCTCGACAAAGGCGAGGTAACGATCAAGGTCGCCTATTCCAGCGTGAACTACAAGGATGCCCTGGCTGCCACCGGCGCCGGGCGCATCATCCGGCGCTACCCGTGCGTCGGGGGTATCGACATGGCGGGATCCGTGGCGAAGAGCACCGATGCCCGCTTCAAGGAAGGCGACGAAGTGATCGCCACCAGCTACGACATCGGCGTGGCCCATCATGGCGGTTACGCCGAGTACGGCCGCGTGCCGGCCGATTGGGTGGTGCCGCTGCCGAAAGGTCTGTCGCTGTTCGATGCCATGGCGCTCGGCACCGCCGGCTACACCGCCGGTTTGGGCGTGGTACGCATGGAAGAAAACGGCCTGGCGCCCGCCAACGGCAAGGTCATCGTCAGCGGCGCCACCGGCGGCGTCGGCAGCATCGCCATCGATATCCTGTCGCGCCTCGGCTACGAGGTCGTGGCGCTGACCGGCAAGGAAAGCCAAACCGAATACCTGAAGGGCCTCGGCGCGAAGGAAGTCATGCTGCGTTCCAGTCTCGATCTGTCGAAAATCAAGCCGCTCGACAGGGCCCTGTGGGCCGGCGCCGTGGACAACCTCGGCGGCGAGGTGCTGGCCTGGATGGCCAGCACCATGCAGCAGAACGGCGTCATCGCCAGCATCGGCCTGGCGGCGAGCATGAGCCTCAACACCACCGTGGCGCCCTTCATCCTGCGCGGCGCCAGCCTGCTCGGCATCGATTCCGGCTATACCGCGATGCCGCTGCGGCGCAAGGTCTGGGAACGCCTGGCCGGCGATATGCGGCCGGCCCATCTGTCCGGCATGACGCGCACCGTCAAACTGGCCGACCTGCCGCCCGTCTTCGACGCGTTCATCAAGGGCCAGGCGCACGGACGCGTGGTGGTCGATTGCGGCGGGTGACATCCCAGTCATGAGCGAAGCGGCCGTTCCCCCGTTGCCCAGGGTGCTTGTCGTCGACGACTCGCGCATGGTGCGCGCGACCATCGTCAAGCACATCAAGAGCCGGTTCGAAGTGCGGGAGGAGGGCGATGGCGAATCAGGCTGGCAGACCTTGATGCTCGACCCGAGCGTCCAGGTGCTGATTTCCGACCTCACCATGCCGAAGCTGGACGGCTATGGCTTGCTCAAGCGTGTGCGGGCATCGAACATCCCGCGCCTCCGCGAAATGCCGGTCATCATGATTTCCGGCGACGAGGACGAGGCGGCGCGCATTCGCGCCAAGGAGTGCGGCGCGACCGACTTCATCACCAAGGGCATCGGCACCGTCGAACTGCTTTCGCGGCTGGAGGCCCTGGTCAAGCTGGTGCAAGCGCGCAAGGAACTGGATGCCATGTCCAGGCAGGTCATGGTCGATCCGGAATCCGGCTTGCCGACCGAGGAATACCTGAAGCAGCAGGGTCGGCAGGCGCTGGCCCTGGCGCAACGGCACGGCAGCGAAATCAGCGTCATTGTCGTGGAGATCGACCATTTCGACGCCCTCGTCGTCAAGCTGGGGCGTCCCATCGGCGACCAGCTGATCCAGCAGTTCCGCAGCGTACTGTCGAAGCGGGTTCGTCTGGAGGACACGGTGTCCCAGACCGGTCCGGCACAATTCACCGTGGTGTGCCCCGGCATCCGGCTCGAGGATGCCCGCGCCTTCGCCAACCGGCTCGACCAGACCATCCGCAACGCCACGATCAGCTATCGCGGCGAGCGGGTCGAGGTCAGCCTGAAGTTCGGCCTCGCCAACAGCAAGGACGACGAATGGCAGACCATGACGCACCTGCTGCAGCTGGCCGAAGGCAGGGCGGTGCAGGAGGAAAAGAAGGCGTCCGAAGAGCCTGCGCCCGAAGTGGCCGCAGAGCCGCCGCTCCCTGGCCTGGGCGTGGAAGATGCCTTGGCCCTGCTGCAGGCCGGCGAATCCGAGGGTGTCAAGCCGCATCTGGCGGCGATTGCCGCCCAACTGATGCCACTGCTCAAGCTGATCGATGCCGAGCTCCGGCTAGGCATGAACCCGGACAACGCCGAGGTCCAGCTGAAGAAGCTCGGCTGAGGGCGCGTCAGCCCTTGACGACCGGAATCTTACCGATGCGCGCCTGCCATTCGCGCGGGCCGGTCAGGTGCACCGAAGTGCCCTTCGCGTCGACCGCCACGGTCACCGGCATGTCCTTCACCTCGAACTCGTAGATTGCCTCCATGCCGAGATCGCCGAAGGCCGCCACGCGCGCGGCGCGGATGGCTTTCGAGACCAGGTAGGCCGCGCCGCCGACGGCCATCAGATACACCGCCTTGTTGTCGCGGATCGCCTCGATGGCGGCGGGTCCCCGTTCCGCCTTGCCGACCATGCCGAGCAGTCCCGTTTGTTCCAGCATCTGGCGGGTGAACTTGTCCATGCGGGTGGCGGTGGTCGGTCCGGCCGGTCCGACCGCTTCGTCTCGCACCGGGTCGACCGGGCCGACGTAGTAGATGAAGCGGTTGGTGAAGTCCACCGGCAGCTTCTCGCCCTGGTTCAGCATGTCCACCATGCGCTTGTGGGCAGCGTCTCGGCCGGTGAGGAGCTTGCCGTTGAGGAGAAGGACGTCGCCCGGTTGCCAGCTTGCGACTTCGTCGCGCGTGATCGTGTCGAGATCGACGCGCTTGCCCTTGCTGGCGTCGTAGGTGAGTTTCGGCCAGTCGACGAGGTCGGGCGGCTCGAGCTTCGCCGGACCGGAGCCGTCGAGATGGAAATGAGCATGGCGGGTGGCGGCGCAGTTGGGGATCATCGCCACCGGCAGGGAGGCGGCATGCGTCGGGTAATCGAGGATCTTCACGTCCAGCACCGTCGTCAGGCCGCCGAGGCCCTGGGCGCCGATGCCCAGGGCATTGACCTTCTCGTAGAGCTCGAGGCGCAGTTCCTCGACGCGGTTCTGCGGACCGCGGGCGATCAACTCGTGGATGTCCACCGGCGCCATCAGCGATTCCTTGGCCAGCAGCATGGCCTTCTCCGGCGTGCCGCCGATGCCTAGCCCCAGGATGCCCGGCGGGCACCAGCCGGCGCCCATGGTCGGCACGGTCTTCAGCACCCAGTCGACGATCGAGTCGGATGGATTGAGCGCATGGAACTTCGACTTGTTCTCCGAGCCGCCGCCCTTGGCGGCGCAGATCACCTCGACGTGGTCGCCCGGCACGATCTCGGTGTGCACCACCGACGGCGTGTTGTCCTTGGAATTGGTGCGCGCGCCGGCGGGGTCGAGCAGCACGGAGGCGCGCAGCTTGTTGTCGGGGTTGTTGTAGGCGCGGCGCACGCCCTCATCGACCATTTCCTGCACGCTCATCGTGGCGTCCCAGCGGGCATTCATGCCGACCTTGAGGAAGACCACGGCGATGCCGGTGTCCTGGCAGATCGGGCGGTGGCCCTCGGCGCACATGCGCGAGTTGATGAGGATCTGGGCGATGGCGTCCTTGGCGGCCGGGCTCTGCTCGCGCTCGTAGGCGGCGGCGAGCGCCTTGATGTAGTCGGCCGGGTGGTAGTAGCTGATGTACTGGAAGGCGTCGGCGATGCTCTGGATGAAGTCTTCCTGGCGGATCGGATGGGACATGACATTCCTTCGCTTCAGTGTTTGGCGTGGCTGCTGATCATCAATGTCTGCATCATGATCTTGTCGGACCAGGCGATAGCCAGGGCCGAGACCAGGAAGGCTGCGTGGATGGAAATCTGTGTGATGATGACGCGATTTTCCACATGCGCGGCGTTGATGAAGGTGCGCAGCAGATGGATCGAGGAAATGCTGATCAGCGCCACCGCCAGCTTGACCTTGAGCACGCCGGCATTGACGTGGGAGAGCCATTCCGGCTGGTCCGGATTGCCTTCGAGGTCGAGCTTGGAGACAAAGGTCTCATAGCCGCCGATGATGACCATGATCAGCAGGTTGGCGATCATGACCACGTCGATCAGGCCCAGCACGATGAGCATGACCTCGGCTTCGCCAAGGCTGCCCGCCTTGGTCACCAGAATCGCCAATTCATGCATGAATTGATAAACATACACGCCCTGGGCGACAATCAGGCCCACGTAGAGGGGGGCTTGCAGCCAGCGGCTCCAGAAAATGAAACCTTCCAGGGCCTTGACGGGGCGTTCGGTGGCTTTTCGCATGGTTTTTCGGGAAGTCGTGCGCTAAAACAAAATTCTAGCATTCATGCTGCAATGCGGCAGTGGGCTGGGGTGAGAGCGCGTGTAAGAAGGACGTAAGCTTATGTCTATAAATTGCCTGTTTCGCTAAAATGGCCGCATTCATAGAAATAATACCCTGAACAAGGACAAGGCGAATTCTGCTGCCGACGGTGCATTGCCGGCCGTGTCACTGCCACATTCCAGTACTTGCTAGAGGAGAGGTTCAGATGTCCACGATCGAATCGGTCTTGAATGAAACCCGTGTTTTCCCGCCGCCCCCCGAGTGCGTCGCCCAGGCGAACGTGTCGGGCATGGATGCCTACCGGGAGCTGTATGCCAAGAGCGAGAAGGACTACCAGGGGTTCTGGGGCAAGATCGCCCGCGACAACCTGATCTGGCACAAGCAGTTCTCCAAGGTGCTGGATGAATCCAATGCGCCCTTCTATACCTGGTTCGAAGACGGCGAGATCAACGTTTCCTACAACTGCCTCGACCGACACCTGGAATCGAAACCGCACAAGACCGCCATCATCTTCGAGGCCGACAACGGCCAGGTGACAAAGATCACCTACAAGGAGCTCTATCACCGCGTCTGCCGCTTCGCCAACGGCCTGAAGAAGCTGGGTATCACCAAGGGCGACCGTGTCCTCATCTACCTGCCGATGTCGATCGAGGCGGTGGTGGCCATGCAGGCCTGCGCCCGCATCGGCGCCATCCACTCGGTGGTGTTCGGCGGCTTCTCTGCGAAGAGCGTGCAGGAACGCATCATCGACGCCAAGGCCCGGCTGGTCATCACCGCCGACGGCCAGTACCGCGGCGGCAAGGAAATGGCGCTGAAGCCGGCCGTCGACGAGGCGCTCGGCATGGGCGGCTGCGGCTCCATCGAGAAGGTCATCGTTTACAAGCGCACCGGCGGCGAGGTCACCTGGAACGCCGCGCACGACATCTGGTGGCATGAGCTGGAGGAAGGCCTGGCCGACGAGTGCCCGCCGACCTATGTCGGCGCCGAGCATCCGCTGTTCATCCTGTATACCTCCGGCTCGACCGGCAAGCCGAAGGGCGTGCAGCATTCCAGCGGAGGCTATCTCCTCGGCGCGGTCATGAGCATGAAGTGGGTGTTCGACATCAAATCGAACGATGTCTTCTGGTGTACCGCCGACGTCGGCTGGGTCACCGGCCACACCTACGTCACCTACGGACCGCTGGCGATGGGCGCGACCGAAGTGATCTTCGAGGGCGTGCCGACCTATCCGGACGCCGGACGCTTCTGGAAGATGATCCAGGACCACAAAGTCAGTGTCTTCTACACGGCGCCAACGGCGATCCGCTCGCTCATCAAGGCCGGCGCGGACCTGCCGAAGAACTACAACCTGTCGAGCCTGCGTATCCTCGGCACGGTGGGCGAGCCGATCAACCCGGAAGCCTGGATGTGGTACCACAACACCGTCGGCCAGGGGCGCTGCCCGATCGTCGACACCTGGTGGCAGACCGAGACCGGCGGCCACATGATTTCCCCGCTGCCGGGCGCCACGCCCACCAAGCCGGGTTCCTGCACGCTGCCGCTGCCGGGCATCATGGCCGCCATCGTCGATGAGACCGGCACGGACGTCGAACTGGGCAAGGGCGGCTTCCTCGTCATCAAGAAGCCGTGGCCGTTCATGATCCGCAACATCTGGGGCGATCCCGATCGCTTCAAGAAGTCCTACTATCCGGACGACTTCGGCGGCAAGTATTACCTGGCCGGCGACGGCGCCAACCGCGACCTGGACGGCTATTTCTGGATCATGGGCCGCATCGACGACGTGCTCAACGTCTCCGGCCACCGCCTCGGCACCATGGAAATCGAATCGGCGCTGGTGGCGCACCCGCTGGTGGCGGAAGCCGCCGTGGTCGGCCG
>JAANMV010003873.1_pt1 | contig 12479 bp, 15 predicted proteins | sample 7279661 | NCBI WGS metagenome assembly JAANMV01 (sample SAMN14094540, study PRJNA606508) | bioreactor metagenome | isolation source: A lab-scale SPAN reactor treating ammonium-rich wastewater day 121 | place: Ireland: Galway | collected 2017-05-16 | reverse complement strand
TCGCCCGCCACGGCGCGCGGGCCGTACACCATGCCGTCGAAGCGGGCGAGGTTGCTGCTCGCCTCCGGCATGGCGATCAGGTAGTACGTGGCGATGGCGGCAGTGGTGCTGCTCGCCATTCTCACGGCAACCGGCGGCGGCGTGGTCCGCGACCTCCTGGCCGACCGCGTCCCCCTCGTCCTCCGATCGGAGGTCAACGCGACTGCAGCGGGGGTTGGCGGGCTGGCAGTGTGGTTCGCCGAGCCGGTTTCCTCTGGTGGAGCGGCAATGCTCGGCGTCTCCGTGGCCGCGCTCGTCCGGGTCGGAGGGCTCGCGTTCAACATCCATCTGCCCCACCCCGGGGGTGGCGAGGGGAGGCAGGGGCGGCTGCTGTGAGGCTGCGATTCTTTGACGCGCCCGGGCGTGCAAGAGTAGGATCGAACAATCCATCAAAGGTATCTAGCGCCCGAAAACTGGCGTCACTCGTGTCATCTCATCTGACTTTCCTGGAGACGTTTCATGCTGGCGATAGCCATTATCGTCGGCCTCGTGGGTTTGCTGGCAGGTGCTGGAGCGGGCTTTTTGGTCCGCCGCAGGGCCGAGGGAACATCACTGCAACAGGCAGAGGAGCAGGCCAGCCGGATCCTCGCTGAGGCCGAAACCCGTCAGAAAGAGCTCTTGCTCGAGGCGAAAGAGGAAACTCTCTCCCTCCGCAATTCGCTCGAAGCCGAACTCAAAGAGCGCCGCACCGAAGTCGCGCGTATCGAACAGCGCCTCACGCAAAAGGAAGAGAACCTCGACGGCAAGGTCGAAGCCCTCGACCGCAAGGTCGAATCCCTCGAGCGCCGGGAGCAATCCGTGCGCGACCGCGAAGCCCAGATCGAGCAACTCCGCTCCGAGGCCGAGGAAATGCGCCAACGGCAGGCCACCGAACTCGAACGCGTGGCCCACTTGACCGTCGACGAAGCGCGCCAGCAGCTCATGGCCGCCATCGAGGTGGAGATCCGCGACGAAGCGAGCCGCCGTGTCCGCGAGATCGAAAAAGAAGTTGAAGCCACCGCCGGTCCGCGCGCTCGCAAGATCCTCGCAACGGCCATCCAGCGCTACACCTCGGAGGTCACCGCCGAGACTACCGTTTCGGTCGTCCCCATCCCCAGCGACGACATGAAGGGCCGCATCATCGGCCGCGAGGGGCGCAATATCCGCGCTATCGAGGCAGCCACCGGCGTGGACCTCATCATCGACGACACCCCGGACGCGGTGACCGTGAGCGCGTTCGACCCGGTCCGGCGCGAGATCGCGCGCCAGACGCTTTCGATGCTCGTCCAGGACGGCCGCATCCATCCGACCCGGATCGAGGAGGCGGTAAACAAGGCCCGCCGCGACGTGGAAGCCACCATGCAGGAGGCAGCCGAGGCTGCCGCCGTCGAGGCGGGCGTACTCAACCTCCACCCGGAAGTTCTCAAGGTCTTCGGACGGCTGCGCTACCGCACCAGCTACGGCCAGAACGTCATGCGCCACAGCATCGAGACCGGCCACATCGCCGCAATGATCGCCCGCGAGATCGGCGCGGACGTTGACGTTGCGCGCGCCGGCGGCTTCCTCCACGACCTGGGCAAGGCCGTCGACCACGAGGTCGAAGGCACCCACGCCATCATTGGTGCGGATATCGCCCGCCGCTTCAAGGTGCGCGAAGCGATAGCGCACTGCATCGAGGCCCACCACGAAGAGGTCGAGCCCCGGAGCGTCGAAGCGGTCATCGTGATGATGGCCGATGCCATCTCCGGCGGCCGGCCCGGCGCACGGCGCGAATCGCTCGAAGCCTACATCAAGCGCCTCGAGACCCTGGAGAGCATCGCGAAAAGCTACAAAGGCGTCGAAGCCGCCTTCGCGATCCAGGCCGGCCGGGAAATCCGCGTCATCGTCAAACCCGAGATCATCGACGACCTCGAAGCGATGAGGATCGCCCGCGACGTGAGCCAGAAGATCGAAGAGACGATGGAATACCCGGGCCAGATCAAGGTGACCGTCGTCCGCGAGACCCGCGCCACCGAATACGCGCGCTAGACGATGCGATTGCTTTTTCTTGGCGACATCGTGGGGAACGCCGGCCGCGAAGCCGTGGTCAGCATGGTCCCGGACCTGCGCTATGAACTTGGCCTCGATTATGTCGTCGCAAACGGCGAGAACTGCTCCGGCGGCAAGGGCCTGACGCCCAAACACGCCGACGAACTCCTTGACTGCGGCATCGACGTGATCACTGGCGGGAACCACACCTTCCAGCACCGTGACCTCTACCCTTACCTGGAAAGCACGCCGGCGGTGCTGCGGCCCCACAACTACCCGGCCGGGGCACCGGGCACGGGCATTGCCGAAGTCGGCAACCTGGTCGTCCTGAACCTCATCGGGCGGGTCTTCATGCCCGCTGATTACGAGGACCCCTTCCGCGCGGCCGACGACGCGCTCAAGAACACACCCGCGAACCGCTTCGTCCTGGTAGATTTCCATGCCGAAGCGACGAGTGAGAAGCAGGCGATGGGCTGGCACCTCGACGGTCGCGTCACGGCCGTCGTGGGCACGCACACGCACGTGCCAACGGCCGACAACCGGGTATTGCCCGGCGGCACCGCCTTCTGCAGCGACGCCGGTATGTGCGGGGCACGCGACTCAATCATCGGCGACGAGGTGCAGGCGGTCCTCCGCCGCTTCCTCACGCAGATGCCGACCCGGCTCGCCCCCGCCACCGGCCCGGCAATCCTCAACGGGCTGTTCATCGAAGCCGACGACACCAACAAACGAGCGACCAGCATTGTCCGCTGCGATCGGATGGGACCCCTGTGACAAAAGGCGATTTTCACCTCCACAGCACCGCCTCCGACGGGGTCTACTCGCCCACCTGGGTGATGGAAACGGCCGCCGAGAGGGGAGTGCGCGCCGTCTCGCTGACAGACCATGACACGACCGAGGGCCTTGCCGAAGCCCGCCAGGCCGCGGACCGCCTCGGGCTCCAGCTCATCCCCGGCATCGAAGTCAGCACCGACCTCGGAAAGGCCGATGTGCATCTGCTCGGTTACGGCTTTGACGTCGAGGCGAAGCAGCTACAGGACTTCCTCCGCTGGCAGCGCGAAGGGCGCCTCGAACGGGTCCATACCATCGTCCGGATCCTTCGCGAGAACGGCATGCCGCTCGAGGTCGACCGCGTGCTCGAAATCGCCGGCGAAGCCACCGTCGGGCGTCCCCACGTTGCGCGCGCGCTCGTCGAAAAGGGCCACGTCAAGAGCGTCCAGGAGGCCTTCGACCTCTGGCTCGGCAACGGCAAGCCGGCCGACGTGAACCGCGAGAAGCTCATCCCCATCGACGCAATCCAGATGATCCGCGACCACGGTGGCGTGGTATTCGTCGCCCATGCGGTCTTCATCGGCGAGGACTACCCGGAAGCCGTCGAACAACTCGCCCGCTGGGGCCTCGATGGCATCGAGACGTATTACAAGCACTACGACGCGGAGACGATCCGCACCCACGAGCAGATCGCGGCCCGGCTGGGCCTCGCGAAGTCCGGCGGCAGCGACTTCCACGGCCTGGGCAACCCCGACGATCGCGAGATCGGCGACATCCCGTTCCCGGACGAGCAGGTCGACGCATTCCTCGCCTATCTTGATCGCCAGGGCGTGGACACCGGAAAGCAGGTGCGTTGATGCTGGAAACCGACGAGATCGAGCAGATCATCCCTCACCGGTACCCTTTCCTCCTGGTCGACCGCATCATCGAGATCGAGGAGGGAAAGCGGGCCGTCGGGATCAAGAACGTGACGGCGAACGAGTGGTTCTTCGAAGGCCATTTCCCCGGGAAGAAGGTCATGCCGGGCGTCCTCATTGTCGAAGCGTTGGCCCAGGTGGCGGCGGTCACACTGCTCAAGGGCGTAGAGATGGCCGGCAAGTCGCCCCTGTTCGGCGGGATCGAGAACATGCGCTTCCGCAAGCCGGTCCTCCCGGGAGACCAGCTTCGGCTCGAATTCACGCTCGAAAAGATGCGCGGGCCTATCGGCAAAGGACGTGTCAAGGCCACCGTCGATGGCAAGCTCGCTGCCGAAGGCACGATTTCCTTCGCGCTGGTCGACCTCACCACGGAAGCGGGCTCCTGACCGTCCTCCGGCTGCCCTGCCCCTTTACGCGGCGGCGGGTAGGATCGTAAAGAACCATATGAGCGCTCCCAACTCCTCCACCGACTACTACGAAGTCCTGCAGGTCTCGCCCACCGCGAGCCCTGAAGTGATCGAAGCGGCCTACCAGGGGCTCATGCGGAAGTATGGCGCCGACGCCGACCCCGCCGTGCGCGAGCTCCGGCAGCACGTCGAAGCCGCCTTCGCAGTGCTCTCGAACGAAGGACGCCGGGCCGCCTATGATGCAGTGCGCAACGGCGCCCCCGCGCGCCCCGAGCCACCGGCCGAACCTGAGCCCTATACCTTCCGTCCAGCCACGGTCGTCGAGTGCCCGCGGGATCCCGGGGTGCAGACGGCCCTCCGCTGCAGCCGCTGCGAAACGCCGATCTGCCCGAAGTGCCTCATCCAGAGCCCGGTTGGCGCTCGCTGCCGTGATTGCGCCCGGATCGTCAAGTCGCCGATCTACACGCTCAACAATCGAGGCATCGCGCGGGCCGCGGTCGCATCCCTCGTGGGCGGCGTGGTGATGGGACTCATCTGGGGCCTCGTCCTCCTACCATTCACCTTCGGCTTCTTCTCTATCTTCCTCGGGGCCGGGTTGGGCTACGCCTTCACTCGTGCGCTCGAGGTCGCAACCGGCCGCAAACGCGGGCCGATCGTGGTTTCGTTCGCGATCGCGGGGATCGGCGTCGCCTGGGGAATGACGTTGCTGTTCATCCCGATGCGGCTCGCGTTCTACGGGCTGGTTGCCGCCGGGATAGCTGCGTACCTGGCCTACCAGAACCTGCGCTAATCGAATCCGGAGCGGATCCGGAGAGTTGCGGGACGGGGCGGGCGGACTACCAGGGATAGTGCTGGACGTAGAAGCTCATGCCGATGATGAACCCCACTACGCCGACTCCAAGGACCAGGATGGTGAGCAGGTCCTTCTTCACATGGCTGTAGTCGCGCGTCACATGGTGTTCGCGGTGGCGTGCCGGCGCTCTGCGCAGCTCTCGCGAACGCTCGGCTTGCTGGTCCGCATCCATGCCGGTGACCGGGCGAGGGAGGGCGGTGGCCGGCGCATTGAGGCGGCGGCGAGGGCGGCGAGGCTGGCGTGCGGTCATCCATCGCATGGTAGCGATGGGGCTACGAACGGTACAGCCGCCGTGCTGGCTACACTTCCTTGACGGCGATGTCGATCGTGAACTCGCCGAAGCTGACGAGGAGCGGCACCACCAGCCGCGTCAGGTTGAGCGTGGCGATCGAACTCCCCTTGCCGAGCAGAAGCACGGGAGGCGACATGTCGCTCGGAAACCCGTTCTTTTCGAGCCCGATGCCTGCCTGGCCCGTGATCATGTTCGCGAGCTCCCCGATGGCGCTCTGTCCGAGCGCATCAAGTTCGGCTATCGGCTCACCGATCATCCTCGAAGCGAAGCCAAGGGCCGTCTCCATCGACATCGAATAGATGACCAGGCCGGCCACACCGCCGGTGATCGCGATGAGCGCGCTGACCTCGTTGCTGGTCTGCGGCGAGCGCACGCGGTGCAGTTGGCCCCGGTTCACGGGCTCCTGGCACTCTTGCTGGATCACCCGGGCCGCGGCTTCAACGAACGGCCCGATGAGTTCCAGCCGCGCGCGTTCGGGAGCCTCGGCAGCAGCCTTCGCAGCCTCATCAACCGTAATCTTCGCCAGCATATGATCCTCCAGGGGCAGCCGACTGCTGCCGGCCGGGTGTTGGGAAAGCGTCGCGGCCGGTCAGCTCACCTGAAGGGTCCGCCCAAGGTCCGTGGCGTATGCGCCGAAGTCGTCGATATCGCGCGAGGTAATGGTCACCGTACCGGGCAGCTGGCCCTGCTCTTCGAGCCGCAGCGCAATCTCCCAGCGAGCCCAGGTCTTCAGGAGCGCCGTCTTCTCGACGGCCGCAAACCGCGCGCGGGCCATCTGCTGGACGATCTTCCTGTGGGCATCCTGGGAGATCATCACCGTCACGTTCGACATGCCTGCGCGCCCACCGTCCACTTTGAAGACGAGGCGATGAAATCCCGAGCCCCCACTCATGATCTCGGACGACATCAGCACAGCCCGGACTGGAATCGTGTTACTCATCGGCGCCGTCATCTCCGAACGTCCTCACCAATCCATCATCGTCAACCAGTCCCGAAACCTGTAGCGCAAGCTTTCGGCCCTGCGTACCCGCGAATCCCGCGAACCGTTCGCAGTTCCCGACGAGCACCCGCAATGGATCGGAAACGAGGTGGTCGAGCACGATGACGTCGCCCGGTGACAGCTCAGCAAGGTCCGTTGCATCCACGCGGGCGTCTCCGAGCATCGTGCGCACCAGGACTGAAAGCGGCATTAGTTGCTCCTCCTTCACCCGCGCCTCGTCCTTCACTGAACGCGACGGCCGGTTGTCGAACAGGCTCTGGCCGGTCAGCTTGGGGAGGATCTGCTCCAGGATGGTCAGCGGGAAGCACAGCGAAATTCCGCCCGTCTGTTCGGCCAGGCGGACTTCGTACCAGGCAGTAATCACGAACTCCGACGGCTGGATGGCGTGCATGACCTGCGGTCCGAGCGCGAGCTCTGAGACGTCCGGCGTCAGCTCGACCACGCGCGCCCAGGGCTCGATCAGCGACCGCGCGATGTCCATACCAATGTGCCGGATGAGGGAGGTCTCGATATCCGTGAGGTCGCGGTTCATGACCCGGGCCGCGCGCTTGCCCTTGCCGCCGAGCAGCCTGTCGATGATGCCGAAGGCCACGTCGAGCCCGAAGGCCGTGACGGCATAACCCTGCAAAGGCGACATGTCGATGATGATCACCACCGACGACGGGCCGATCTGGTTCACGTATTCCTCATAGATGCCGCGCTCCAGGGCGCTCAGGCGCGCTTCGACCGGCGCCCGCAGCCGCCCCGAGAAGTTCGCGGCAATCGCCCCGGCCACTCCCTGCTGGATGATCTGCAGTCCGCGGATCTGCTCCTTCGAGAGCTTCTCCGGGTGACGGAAGTCGTAGAGCTTTACGCGCTTGCCCGCATCCTTGCGGGCAGGCGGAGGCAGTGCCACCACTGCGTCAGACTCAAGCTGGCTGACATCGGCGGTAAGCAGGGCATCGATTTCGCGTTGACTGAGGACGGCGTTTTCGGATGCCACAGTGACTCCTCTCCGGCGCACAGTCTCCCTGTAATGACTATCGGCCGGGTATACGAGAAGTCCCTAGTGGTACCCCGGTGTCACCCTCGTAGCAAGAGACTCGCATCGGGGATATCCCGGGCAGCTTTGGGGGCACCGCCGAATGACGCCCGCGCAACCTTCGCTCGTAGCTTTAGGAACCAACCGGCGCCACCTGCCGGACTTCCAGGAGGTATGCCCGTGGCCACCAAGGCGGAACCCACCACAGAGCTCACCGGTCAGCCCGCGACCGAGGAACACGTCGTTATCTTTCGGCTCGCCGATGAGTACTACGCTCTCGATATCCAGACCGTCCAGGAGATCGTCCGCATGCAGACGATCACCTCGATCCCTGGCTCCGACTTCTGGGTCGAGGGCATCACCAACCTCCGTGGCCGCGTCGTGCCGGTCATTGACCTCCGCAAGCGTTGCGGCGTCGACGCCGGCGAGTATTCCACGGAAACCCGGATCGTCGTCGTAAGCAGCGGGAACGGCATGGTCGGCCTGATCGTCGACGCCGTCTCGGAAGTGCTGCGCATCCCGGGCGACCAGGTCGAACCCCCGAGCTCAATCGTCTCCGTCCCGGAGAACACCTACCTGCGCGGCATCGCCAAGCTCGATGAGCGGCTGGTCTCCCTCATGGACCTCGAAGGCGTCCTCCCCGCGGAGATCGAAGACGACCTTGCCTACGCTGCTTCCCGCGCAGCCTGACCCGCGCCCGAACTCCACCTTCACCCTACGCACCACGAGGAGTGCCGCCGCATGGCAAGCACTAAAGGCCAACGCCTGCAGTTCGATCTCGACGATGACGACCTGAAGCTCTTCTGCGAAGAGGCAGACGAGCAAATCGAGCTGCTCGACACCTCGCTGGTGCAGCTTGAAGGCGAGCCTGATCCGGACCTGCTCCAGCAGATTTTCCGCGCCGCCCACACGCTCAAGGGTTCCAGCGCCACCATCGGCCACAAGAAGATGGCAAGCCTCACCCACGCGATGGAAACGGTACTTGACGCTGTCCGCCAGGGCCGCCGCCGCCCGGGCTCCGAGGTCGTCGACGCCCTCCTCGCCGGCCTTGACGCCCTGCGCGTGCTCGCCGACGAGGTGGTCACGGGCATCGATTCGGGCATTGAGACGGCCCGCCTGGAGGCCGACCTCCATGCCGTCCTTGAGTCGCACGACGAGACAGAGGCAGCGGCGCCCGCCGAAGCTTCGGGCGTCGCCTACCGGCTCGACCCCGAGCAGGCCGAAGCCGCACTCGCCGGGATGGACAATGGCACCTCCCTCTACTTCCTGGAAGTTGCGATTGCGGTGGAATGCCAACTGCCGTCGATCCGCAGCTTTCAGGCGCTGCAGGAAGCCGACGCCCTGGGCCAGGTGCTTGCAACATGGCCGGAACGCGAACATGTGGAAGCGGGCGCCGGCGAGTTCTCGTTGGCCTGCTTCCTGCTTTCCAGCCAGTCCGATGAGCAGCTCCAGGCGGCCATCCAGGCCGTCACCGACGTCCAGAGCGTCCAGGCCCGCTCGATCGCGCCCGAAGACATCGACAAGCCGCTCACCACAACCAGTCAGCCTGCGCACCCGGGCAGCGGCTTGACCGGCCGCCCGCAGCTCACGCTCGTGGAAGATGGCGCTCCGGCCGACGGTGCCCGCGGAAGCTCGCGCAAGGCAACCCAGTCCGTACGTATCGATGTCGAGCGCCTCGACGGGCTCATGAACCTGGTGGGCGAGCTGGTCATCGACCGCACCCGCCTCCAACAGATCCGTGAACAGCTCAGTGCGGTGCTGAAAGACGCAAACCTCACCGAACTCACGGAGAACTTCGAGGAAACCACCTCGCACCTGGCCCGTGTCACCGACGAACTGCAGGAGCAGATCATGCGCAGCCGCATGCTGCCCGTGCGGTCGGTCCTCACCCGTCTGCCCCGGCTGGTACGCGATGTCGCTGCCAAGTGCGGCAAGAAGGTCGAACTTGTAACCGCCGGCGAAGAGACCGAGCTCGACCGGTCCGTGATCGAAGAAATCTCCGACCCGCTGGTCCACATCCTCCGCAACGCCGTTGACCACGGCATCGAGTCCCCCGAGGAGCGGCGCGCCGCGGGCAAACCGGAGACCGGCCTGGTAACCGTCACCGCCTGGAACCAGGAAACCTACATCTACCTCTCGGTGAAGGACGACGGCAAAGGCATCGACACATCGACGCTGCGCCGGAAGGTCGTCGAAAAAGGGCTCATGACGCGCGACGCGGCCGAGTCCGCGAGCGAACAGGAGGCCATCCAGTGGATCTTCCTGCCTGGCCTTTCAACCGCGAAGCAGATCTCTGATGTTTCCGGGCGCGGCGTTGGGATGGACATCGTCCGCACGAACATCGAACGCCTCAACGGGCAGATCACCCTCCACAGCACCCCCGGCACGGGCTCTGAGGTCATCATCCAGCTGCCGCTCACGCTCGCGACCACGAAGGCGCTCATGGTCGTGGCCAATGCCACCGTGTACGCGATTCCGCTGGTGTCTGTCACGGAAGCGCTCGCCGACCACGAAGCCGACATCCACACGGTCAACGGCAGGAAGACGCTCCGGCTCCGCCAGCGCCTGCTGCCGATGATCGACCTCGCGCGCGCCCTGGGCGACGGCCGCCCACGCCAGATGGAAGCGGGGCGGTTTGTGGTCGCCGCCCGCCACGGCGAACGCCAGGTCGCCTTCATGGTCGACCGCCTGCTCGGTGAGCAGGACGTTGTCGTCAAGTCGCTTGGCCACATGGTCGGCAACCGCAGGGGACTCACGGGCGCAACCATCCTCGGGGATGGCACGCTCGGTCTGATCGTCGATACCGCCAGCCTGGTCAGTGAACAGGCTGCGCTCGCAACACCGGCCTGAGCGGGCCCGGACCAAGGGGAGGGACTTATGGCACAAGAAGCGCTTGTCCAAATGCTCACGTTAGTCGCCCGCGACGGCGCCGTCCGGGCGGGTCGCGGTCTCAGCGGACTCATGGGTCAGCAGATCTCGATCCACGTCCCCAACGTCCGGATCGGCACCAAGGCTGACGCCTGCGACGCGGTCGGCGGCGAGGAAAACCTTGTGCTCGGGGCCTACCTCTCGATCTCGGGGGACATCACGGGCCATGTCATGTTGCTGTTCCCGGTCGCGCGGGCGCTGGAGTGTGTCGACCTGATGTGCGGGCAAGCGCCCGGCACCACCGTCGAGCCCGACGAACTGGCCCAGTCCGCCGTCGGAGAACTTGGCAACATCGTCGGTTCGGCGTTTGTGAACGCTTTGGCCGACGACCTGAACCTCATCCTCCATCCCAGCCCGCCAACGATCATCCACGATATGGCCATCGCGCTCGTGCAGTCGGTCTATGCCGAGGTCCTCTCGCAGGGCGGCGATGTCGTGATGATGGATGCCGTCTTCGAGGACGAAAAAGGCCGCACCGCCGGTCTCCTCATCGTGGCGCCGGACCCGACCTCGGTCGAGCGGCTCATGAAGGTGGCCGCATGACTGCCCCGCCTTCCGAGGCCCGCCGCGTTTCGGTGGGGATCGGGCAACTCGCTATCAGCCGGGACCCCAAGGAGGTCCTCGTTGCGTACGGGCTCGGGTCCTGCATCGGCATCAGTTGCTACGACCCGCAGTCGCGCGTGAGCGGCCTCGCCCACGTCTTGCTCCCCAGCTCCGACGGCAAGCGCGTCGAGGACCGCGAACCGGCCAGGTTTGCCGATACCGGGATCGACCTGCTCCTCCGGCGCCTCGCCGAGGCTGGAGCGTCCCCCCGGCGACTCATCGTCAAGGTCGCCGGGGGCGCTGCTGTGCTCGGCCCGGCGAACGCGGAAAAATTCAAGATTGGCGAAAGAAATGCCGAAGCCATCAGGGAACGGTTGAAGCACCACGGCATCGCGCCTGCTGCGACCGATGTCGGTGGTGCGAAGGGTCGCACCCTCGAAGTCCACGTTGGCACCGGCAAGACATTCGTGAGAACGGCCGCTTCACCGGCCAACGAACTGTAGGAGTCCTCCCTTGGCAACAATTCTTGTGGTCGATGACGCAGCCTTCATGCGGATGCGCATGTCGAAAATCCTGAGCGAAGCGGGCTACCAGGTCGTCCAGGCCGAAAACGGCCTCGAAGCGGTCGCGAAGTACAAGTCCGAAAAACCGGACGCCGTTCTCATGGATATCACGATGCCAGAAATGGACGGCCTCACCGCGCTTAAGGAGATCAAGTCCCACGACCCGGCCGCGCGGGTCGCCATGGTCACCGCCCTCGGCCAGCAGCAGATCGTCCTGGAGGCCGTGAAGAGCGGCGCCAAGGACTTCCTGGTGAAGCCCTGCGAAGGCGAACGCGTCCTCGCTGCCGTCAGCAAGCTCTGCGCATAGGAGGGATCCCCGTGGCCTTCCCGGCCTCTTCAAAGGACCGCCAGATCCGGGTCCTTATCGTCGATGACTCCGCCTTCATGCGGCGCGCCATCGAACGGCTCCTCTCCCAGGACCCCCGCGTGACCGTGGTTGGCAGCGCCGGCGACGGCATGGAGGGCGTGAAGCGTGCGCTCGAGCTCCGCCCCGACGTCATCACCATGGACGTCGAGATGCCGCGCATGGACGGGGTCACGGCCGTGAGCGAGATCATGCAGGCCATTCCGACGCCGATCGTCATGGTATCGACCCTCACCAGCGAGGGCGCTGCCACCGCCATCCGCGCTCTGGAGGCCGGCGCCGTCGAATGCATCGGCAAGCCGAGCGGTGTCAGCACTGACCTCGTCAACGTCGGAGAAAAGCTGGTTGAGGCCGTCGAGCGCGCGAGCGTGGCCCGCGTTCGCCGTCACCGCATCTCGCTCGTCCCTCCCCGTCCGGCGGCCCCCCTCACAGCACACCCGGGTGGCATCACCGGGGGCAGGATGCCCGCCCACAACCTGCTGGTCGTCGGCTCCTCGACTGGTGGCCCACCGGCCCTCACCCAGGTCATCCCGCATCTTCCGGCTGACCTGATGGCCCGGCGGTGGGCCCCCAGCGCAGTGACCTCCCAGCCTCCCGACGCCGCCCGCCCGCAGGTCTCCATCGTCATCCCGACGTACAACGAGCGTGGCCGCCTGGCCGATCTCGTCGCCACGCTGGCCGCCACCTTCGAACGCCTCGGCCTCCGCGGCGAACTCGTGGTGGTGGACGACAACTCGCCCGACGGCACCGGGGCGCTCGCCGACGAGCTGGCGA
>JAANMV010003870.1_pt1 | contig 12490 bp, 9 predicted proteins | sample 7279661 | NCBI WGS metagenome assembly JAANMV01 (sample SAMN14094540, study PRJNA606508) | bioreactor metagenome | isolation source: A lab-scale SPAN reactor treating ammonium-rich wastewater day 121 | place: Ireland: Galway | collected 2017-05-16 | reverse complement strand
CCAGCCGGGCCTTCGCCTGGTCTTCATCGGCTACAACCCCGCCATCTACTCCGCTGAGGCCGGCCACTACTACGCCCGCCCCGGGAACACCTTCTGGCGCCACCTCAGCCAGAGCGGCATCGCCGGCCGCGATGTCGGCCCCGCAGACGATCACCTCCTCCCTGCCGAAGCGGGCATCGGCTTCAGCGACCTCTGCTGCCGCCCCACCGTCCGCGCCGAGCATCTCTCGCGCGATGAGATCATCGAAGGCGCCCACCGTCTCCATGCCGAGCTTCTCGAGTTCCAGCCCGACGTTGCCTGCTTCTCCGGCCGCGGCATCTACCAGCTCTTCGGCCGCCACGCCCTCGGCCTGAAGGCCCGTGAGCTCGCCTCCCGTCCCTACGGCGAGCAGCCCGAGCGCATCGGCGCCACCATCCCCTGGGTCATCCCCTCCTCCAGCGGGCTCGCCTCGAAGTGGCACCGCGAGCGCCTCGACTGGCTCCACCGCTTGAGCGACGCGATCGGCCCACCACACCCCCGGCGGGATAGCTAATAGCCCCCGGCTGGGGCACCCTTAGACCATGCAACTCGGCATCATCGGACTCGCCCGTTCCGGCAAGACCACCGTCTTCAACGCCGTCACTCGCGGCGCCGCCCAGGTGGGCGCCTATAGCTCCTCCGCCCAGCCCAACGTCGGCGTCGTCAACGTCCCCGATGAGCGCGTCGACCGCCTCGCCGAGATGTACAGGCCGAAGAAGGTCACCTACGCCACCATCCAATACGTTGATTTCCCCGCCGCAGGCGAGTCCTTCGGCAAGGGCGAGGGCCCCGCGGGCAAGTTCATCAACGACCTCGCCCGCACCGACGCCCTGATTCATGTCGTCCGTGCCTTCGAAGACGATTCCGTCCCCCACCCCGATGTCGCCATCGACCCGGACCGCGACATCGCCACCATGGACCTCGAACTCTCCTTCGCCGACCTCGCCATCATCGAGAAGCGCCTCCAGCGGATGGAGACCGAGCTCCGCTCCATGAAGGCCGGCGAACGCGACCAGCTCCAGCGCCTGAAAAGCCTCCTCGAACGCATGAAGGCCGGCCTCGAAAACGAGGTTCCCATCCGCGAACAGGCCCTCGACGACGAAGATCGCCGCCTGCTCGAAGGCACCCAGTTCCTCACCTCCAAGCCGCTCATGCTCATCATCAACATCGGTGAGGCCGACCTTGCCCGGCGCTCTGAACTCGAAGAGCAGTACCGCGCGAAGTACCGCCGGCCCGCCCGCGATGTCGCCGTCTTCTGCGGTAAGTTCGAAATGGACCTGAACGAACTCAGCGACGAAGACGCGGCCGAGTTCCGCGCCTCTGCCGGTGTCACCGAGAGCGGCATGGCCGGTGCCATCCGCATCAGTTACGAGCTCCTCGGCCTCATCAGCTTCCTTACCGCCGGCCCCGATGAATGCCGCGCCTGGACTGTCGAAGCCGGTTCAACCGCACCCGAGGCCGCCGGCAAAATCCACAGCGATCTCAAGCGAGGCTTCATCCGCGCCGAAGTCATTCGCTTCACCGATCTCATCGCTGCAGGCAGCGAAGCCGAAGCGAAGAAACGCGGACTACTTCGGACTGAAGGCAAGCAATACGTCGTCCAGGATGGCGACGTCGTGAACATCCTCTTTAACGTCTAAACCCACCGGCCGAATCTCAATGGTTACCGGCCGGCAAGCACCCGGGCCGCGGCGTCGGCTGTCCTTCGCCGAGGAGCAGTACGAAAGCCGATAGCGGCCCCCGGCACCTGCCTCACCCGAGGCGGACCGTCCCGTCGACGATACCTGTGATCCGTGCGCCATCGAGCCACCAGACTCGTCCCCCCCTCAATTCGCCGACGAGGACCGACCGGCCGCTGACCTCGCGCACCTGTCCGATGGCCGAACCGCCCTGGTCCTGGACTTGCATACCCGCCCGAAGTCCCGCCAGACGTGGGTCACACTCGATCATCTCTCCCTCCGGCAGAGGAAATCAGAAGAGGCCGTTCCAGGTCTCTGGGAGCAGGTGGAACGGCCTCTTCAATCGGATACAGGGGGGATTCCTGTTGCGCTGAATTTACGGACCGCGCTCTCCTGAGCGAGACGAATTTGTTGAGGGGATTTCGCTCATCCATACGCGTGGCCTATAGCTCGACTGCCACCTTTGCTTCGTCCCGGCACCCAATGGCAGTGTGCTGGGCACTCGACTATCTTGTTCTTCGAACAGTTAGCGGATCATCGCCGCCCGGTCGGCAGCCCCGGCCCCTGGTCCGCACCGCAGCTCACGAATGGAGTCACCCAAATGTCTGAAGCCTGGATCATCGACGGCGTCCGCTCGCCCCGTGGAGGGGGCAAGCCCGGCGTCGGCAGCCTCACCCACATCCACCCCCAGCGCGTCCTCGCCCAGGTGCTTAACGCACTGAAAGACCACGCCGGATTTGACCCTGCCGGCGTTGAAGACGTCATCATGGGCAACAACTCGGGCGTCGGCGACCACTCCATGGACATCGCCCGCATGGCCACCCTCGATGCCGGCTGGCCCGTAACGGTCCCCGGCGTCACCCTCCACCGCTTCTGCGGCTCCGGCCAGCAGGCGGTCAACATGGCCGCGATGAGCATCATGTCCGGCCAGAACGACCTCCTTGTTGCCGGTGGCGTCGAGTCCATGTCTCGCCCCGCCCCCATGAGCGTCGATGGCTTCACCGCCAACAACGCGCACCTTTACGCCCAGTACCCCCTCATCCCCCAGGGCATCTCCGCCGACCTCATCGCCACCCTCGAAGGCTTCTCCCGCGAGGAATGCGACCGGCTTGCCGCCGAAAGCCAGCGCCGTGCTGCCGAGGCCATCGACGCCGGCCGCTTCAAGCGCAGTGTTGTCCCGATCCACAACGATGACGGCACCCTCGCCCTTGACCACGACGAGCACCCCCGGCCCGGTACCACGGTCGAGAGCCTCGCCGGCCTGAACCCTTCGTTCGCGAAGATGGGCATCATGGTCCCCCCGAACGACACCCGCACCTATGACGAGATCTGCAAGGCCGTCTACCCCCAGGTCAACGAAGTGAACCATGTCCACCACGCCGGTAACTCCTCGGGCGTCGTCGACGGCGCAAGCGCGCTCCTCCTGGCCTCGCCCGAATACGCGAAAGCCCACGGCCTCAAGCCCCGTGCCCGCCTCGTCCAGACCGCCACCGCTGGTTCCGAACCGGTAATCATGCTGACTGCCCCTGCGCCCGCCTCCCAGATAGCCCTCAAGAAGGCAGGCATGCGCAAGGAGGACATCGACCTCTTCGAGGTCAACGAAGCCTTCGCCTCAGTCGTGCTGAAGTACCAGCGCGAAATGGGCCTCGACGGCGAGCGCATGAACGTGAACGGCGGAGCCATTGCCCTCGGCCACCCCATCGGAGCCACTGGCGGCATGCTCATCCAGACTGCTCTCGATGAGCTCGAGCGCCGCAACAAGTCCACCGCGCTCATCACCATGTGTACCGGCGGCGGCATGGGCACCGCCACCATCATCGAACGGATCTAGCCCGGGCTTCCCACCCGGGCCAGCCAATGCGGATGAGGCCGCCCACGCATGTACCGGGCCGGGCGGCCTCGTCCACACGGGAGGACCAACAATGACTGGCTTCGCCGACGTACTGTACGAAGTGGGGGACGGCACCGCGTGGATCACGCTCAACCGCCCCGAGAAGTTGAACGCCCTTACCTGGTCATCGTGGGCCGAAATCGAAACAGCGATCGACCGCGCCGACGCTGACGATGCGGTCCGTTGCGTCGTGATCACCGGCGCGGGCCGGGGTTTCTGCGCCGGGACCGACCTCACCGCCGACCCCAACCAGCCGCAATTCCCCCGCCCCATCGAAGGCCGTGCCGCCCTCCAGCGCACCCGCTACCTCGGCCCCGAGCGTGTGCACCGTTGCCGCAAGCCGGTCATCGCCGCCGTCAACGGCGTGGCCGTCGGCGCCGGCCTCTCGCTCGCCCTTGCCGCCGACATTCGCATCGCAGCGGAATCGGCCCGTTTCAGCGCCATCTTCGTCAAGCGCGGCATCGGCCCCGATACCGGCGCCACCTGGTTCCTCCCCCGTCTCGTCGGCAGCGACCAGGCCCTCGCCATGCTCTGGACCGGCAAGATGGTCCCCGCCGCCGAGGCGAAGGAGATCGGCCTCGTCACGGAGGTCGTCGCCGATGACGCGCTTGTTCAGCGGACCACCGAACTTGCCAGTTCGATCGCGCACGGCCCCTCGATCGCCATCGAGATCGCCAAGCGCCTGGTCTATGACGGCGCCACGCGAGACCTCGTGACCCAGACCGAGCAGGAGCAGTTCCTCCAGCAGGCCACGCAGGCCACCGAGGACGCGAAAGAGGGACGGCTGTCCTTTATCGAACGCCGCGAGCCTCGTTTTGCTGGCCGCTGAACCTTAGCCCAGCATCCGCCGGGGCAAGGCGCCCTCCAGCTCCAGTAACTCCTGCTTCATCGCCAGGCCCCCGCCGAAACCATGCAACGAGCCATCAGCCGCCACCACCCGGTGGCACGGCAGCCACAACGGTATCGGGTTCGCGCCAACCGCCGCCCCCACCGCCCGGGGCGCCTGCCCCTCCCCGATGTGGCGAGCCAGCCATCCGTAGCTCCGGGTCTCGCCTCGCGGTATCTCGCGCAGGGCCAACCACACCTTGCGCTGCAAGGGCGCACACCCCGGCAGGTCCACCGGGAACTCCTCGATTGGCGCGTGCTCGCCGGCGGCATAGGCCCGGAGGAGCGACAGCGCTCGCTCGCCGTCCGGGTTGTCGCCGGAGACGGCCCCGAACGAGCGCAGCTCGCCTTCGGCCGAATCCCGTGTCCGATGGAACAGGGTGGCGTAGCGAATCCCGGCCGGGCTTAGCGCAACCCCCGCCCAGCCCAGGCTCGTTTCCGTCACATGAAGACTCAACGAGGCGATCATCACCCTGCTCAACGCGCGGCCCCGGCCCGGGTCATGCCTTTTTCGAACGCGGCGGCCGCTGCTTGCGCCGCAGCAGCTTCCCGAGCAGCGCGCCCCGCAGGCTCTGGTACGACTGTGCTGCCTGCTCCTCGTCGATCCGTTGCAGGTCCGGGCGTCCGTACCGCGTCTCTTCATAGGCGTCCGAGAGCGTCAGCGCAGCCTCTTCCTGTTCGATCGCACGGCCCATCCGCCGCGACCACTCCCGTGGCGTCTCAGCCTGCCGGCTCCCAAGGCCGGCCCACCCGGCCAACCGTTGTGTCTTGGCCCACAGCTGCGCCCGGCCCTCGAGTCCACCCATGCCCCAGTTCCACGCTACGCGCCCTGCCAGGCCCCCGGCCGCCACGACAGCCAGCACACCGGCAAGCGCCCATACGATCATCCAGTTGAAGGGCTCGTTCACCGTGGGTGGCTCGGCCAGGGCGTCCGTCACGGGGCCCGGAATGTCGTCGGGGGTCAGGCCGTCGCCGAACAGGTCGCCCAGGTCCGGCGAAATGAATGGCTCGTCCTGCGGGAACAGGTCGAGCGACCCCAGCCCGCCGGCCCCGCCTTCCGGCCTGTCTGCCGTCGGGTTGAAATCGATCCACCCGAGTCCCGGGAAGAACACTTCCACCCAGCTGTACGCGTTGTCCTTGCGGACCGTGTAGTTCGTTTCGATACCCGTACCGGGGTCCAGCACGTACCCGACCGTCACCCGCGCCGGGATGCCCTGCGTCCGCAACATCACGGCCAGTGCCGTCGACTGGTAGTCGAAGTACCCGCGCTTCAGCTCGAACAAGAAGAAGTCCACCGCATCGCGCCCCGGTGGCGGCGACTCTACCGCCAGGTCGTAGGGGAACGTCCGGATGTACGTCTCCAGGGCCTTCGCCTTCTCATATGGTGTTACGGCATTTGCCTCGGCAATCACCCGCGCTGCCTCGTTCGCCACCCGTTCCGGCAGGCTCTCCGGGAGCTGCAGGTATCGATCCGCCACCCAGTCCGGGTATTCCGCGCCCGCCTCAAGCAGCTGGATCAGCGTCGCCCGGCTCTGCGTCCCAATCGTGTTGTAGGTGTCGCCCTTTCTCAGCCCGCGCCGGCTGCGCATCTCCTCGATGTCGCCCGCGAACCCCTTCGGTGTCTCGATCGTCGTGTCGATGTTCGCCGCGATCGGCGACCCGGGCGTCAGCAGGGTGCTCTCCGGGTCCAGCACCGTCGCCCGCAGGATAGACACATCCCGCGACTCGTAGGTCGCCTCCTGCTCGTCCACACCGGTCGCGGCCGCGTCCACCCGCTGGGTATCCCGCTTGCCCTGCTTCCACCCGTTCCCCGTATACACGTCGTAGCTCGTGGCCCGGATCAGCCCTGCTTCGGGGCTCTGGATCTCGTAGAGCTCCTTTGTCCCCAGCGATACGTTGCCCTGGATTGGCAGCGTGCTGCCGAACGAATGGAGCTGGGCGCCCTTGCGCGAATCGATGTTGTGGAACAGCCGGACGAGCGAGTCCGACTGGTTCGTGATCGGCTTTGCAATCGTGTCGAACACGCTCTCCGCAGCCTTCGCCTGGTTGCCTAGCGGCACCCACCATGCCGCGATGATCAGGCCCGCCGCCACCACGACCGTCAACTGGATCGCGCTCACGCTGATGAAGTCCGGGTACTCGATCCCCTCGCGCTTCCACTGCGTCTGGTTCTTCTGCAGGTAGAGCCGCGCGATCAGCACGATCGCGCCGAACAGGAACGTCACAAACGCGCCGCTCGGCTGCCCGGATAGGAAGCTGATATTCGTGAGCAGGATCACCCCGCTCGGGATTACCGCCAGCCAGGCGTTCTGCCACCGGTACAGGGACCATGCGGCGAAGTACGTCGCCAGGAAGATCAGCGCATGCACCAGCGTCACAAAGGGCAGGTTGTCGTTGCTGATGTCGCCCGCCCGCACCACCGCCCACCACTCCTCCATGCGGATGCGGAAATCGACCAGGCGGTCGCCCAGCCCGGTCCCGTCCGCATAGCTTTGCGCCGCGAGCACCACCACCACCAGCCCCAGCGCGAGCCCCACCGGGTGAATCGCCGCGGCAAAGAACTTGATCCGCGCGGCCACCATGCCGATGAGCAGCCCCGCGATCGCCGTCGGCACGAACGGCGGCATGTTGTCCACCCAGTTCGCCTGCTCGAGCGATACCGCGACGCTGATGAACGTGATCGCGGCCGCCGCGAACGTCAGCCAGTCCTCCCAGCTCATCACCAGCCGCGGCGCTTGCAGCGCCGCCATGCCCACGCGTTGCCCGGCCGAACGCTCCAGCGGGGGGTTTATGCTTGCCATGCGCCTGCTCCCGTCGCGGTGGGGCTCAGTGCCAGTCCCAGGTCGTCACCCTTGCGTACAACATAAGTCATGATGTCGCTCGCCGTCAGTTGCCCGTAGAGCAGCAGCGGCGACCGGTCGCTTCCAAACGTCGATGGGTCGAGCAGCACTACCGCCGCCCGCACGCCGCGCTGCGTCAGCGACTGGATGGCAGTCAACCAGTGGTCATCCGTCGCCGAAGTAATCACCACCAGCGTCGTGTGCCGCCCGAACCTTCGCTGCTCTTCCATCAGCAGGTTGCCCAGTGGCGCGTCGCCGACTGCGTACGCCATTGCCAGCGTTTCCAGGATGCGGGTGAGCTGTTGCTGGCCGCGTTCCGGTTCCAGCACCCGCAGGTCGCGCCCGAACGTCATCAGGCCAACGGGGCGGTTGTTGACGATGTAGTGGCGCGCCACGCTCGCCGCGATCCGCACCCCGTACTCTTCGGTGCTCTCTTCCTCCCGCCCGGCGTTCACCCGCCGCTCCAGGTCCAGGATCACCCAGATGTCGCTCGCGGGGTCCAGCTCGAACGTCTTCACCATCAGCTCGCCCGTGCGGGCGGTGCTCCGCCAGTGAATGCGGTTGAAGGCGTCGCCGGGCGCGTACTCACGGATTCCCGACGCGTTCGGCGTGATGTAGTGCGTCCGCTTTCGGAACCGCCCCTCGCCGGGGAGGTTCGCCGGTGGCGCCTGGAAGTGCGGCAGGTCCACCACCTGGGGGTACACCAGGATTTGCTGCTGGCCCCCGATCTCGCGCACTCGCCGGAAGAGCCCGAACGGGTCGACCGCCGTCAATCGCAGCGGCCCCCAGTCGAACAGGCCGCGCCGCCGCAGCGGCGTGTTCACCACCCAGTTCCGGCTCCGCCGCGGCGGAACAATCACCACCCGCTTCGAACGGTGGCCGGGCAGGTCGCTCGGGTCTTCCACTTCCAGCCAGACTTTCGGGAGGAACGATTTGTTCCGTACCTCGATGATCTCCTGGGCTTCCTGCCCCACCTGGGCGCGGGCCGTCTTCCGGTCCACCTCCGCATCGATGTCCCGCGTGTTCCACCACACCAGCAGCCATGCCGCCGGCACCGCCATCGCGATGATGTAGACCAGCCGGAACAGCAGCCAGAAGCCCGTCCCGAATGCCACGAACACGCAGGTCAGCAGGATCAGCAGGACAAGCGTGAGCGTCCGCCGCTCGGCGCTGAACAGTGACCGTACTGCCTGCTTCATTCCACGCCCTGCCTAGACGCGCGCCCGTGCGCCCGGCACGGCCACCCGCTGCAGGCACTGCGCGATCACGTCGGCCTGGGTCATGCCCTTCACCTTTGCGCCCGGGCTCACGATCACCCGGTGTGCCAGGGTAAAGAGCGCGAGCTCCTTCACGTCGTCTGGCGTTACGAAGTCCCGCCCCTCGAGCAGCGCTTTCGCCTGTGCCGTCCGGAACAGCGCCAGCGAACCGCGCGGGCTCGCCCCCAGGTACACCGCCTCGTGCTCCCGGGTCGCGTTCGCCAGTTGCACGATGTACTGCTTGATCAGCGGATCGACGTAGATCTCCTTCACCGCTTTCTGCAGCTGCAGGATTTCGTTCGCGTCCGTCACCTGCTGCAACGCCTCGATCGGGTGCTGCGTCTGCTGCTGGTCCAGCACCAGCACTTCGTCCGTTGGGCTCGGATACCCGAGGTAGATCCGGACCATGAAGCGGTCGAGCTGAGCTTCGGGCAACGGGAACGTCCCTTCGTACTCGATCGGGTTCTGCGTCGCCAGCACCATGAACGGTCCCGGCAGTCTGTGCGTTACTCCGTCGACCGTGACCTGCCGCTCCTCCATCGCCTCGAGGAGCGCCGACTGCGTCTTCGGCGTCGCCCGGTTTACTTCGTCCGCCAGCACCACCTGCGCGATGATCGGCCCCGGCCGGAACTCGAAGTCGCCCGTCTTCTGGTTGTAGATCGAAACACCGGTGACGTCGCTCGGAAGCAGGTCTGGCGTGAACTGGATGCGCCGGAACGTACACCCGGTCGAAACCGCGATCGCCCGCGCGAGCATCGTCTTGCCCACGCCCGGCACGTCCTCGATCAGCATGTGCCCGCCGCAGAGCAGTGCGGTCACCGCCAGCCGCAGCTCCCGCGACTTCCCCACAATGACATGCTCAACGTTCGAAATGATCCGCTCGGCAACTATCTTCGGGTCTTCCACGAAGCCGTCTCCCAGGGACGCCGGGGCCGCCGCCACGCCGTATCGCGTGCCACGCCGAACCCGTGTCAGATTCGCGGATTATAGCAATCCCCAATTCCGGCCCGGTTAAGCGGCTTGCACCGGGCGGTCTCCGCCGCATCCCCCGCCAGCCGGGCATTCCGCGACGGTCTCCCGCCCTCCTGATGGGTGATGCGCTAACACCGCCCTGTCCCGTAAGGTGGAATTGTTCGCTCTTTCACAAAGTTGAGCGGGAGGATTGATGCCAGTTCTGCCAGAGCTCCGCCCGGAGCGTTCTTTGCTCGAACGCTGGGCGCGCTTCACTCACCGCCGCCGCGGGACGGTCATCGTCTCCTGGATCGTCGTCCTGGTGGCGCTCGTGTTCGCCTTGAACCGGTTCGGCGGCGAATTCTCCACCGAGTTCAGCCTCCCCGGTTCCGAGTCCCAGCGGGCGCGAGACCTTCTCGAAGAACGCTTCCCCTCCCGTGCCGGTGGCGATGCCAGCATCGTTTTCGAAGCACCGGCAGGCATCGAAACGGCCCGTCCTGCCATCGAGGCAACCCTCGGCGAACTTGCCGCCCTCCCCAACGTTGCCGAAATCGAATCTCCCTTCGAGAGCGCCGGCTTCATCTCGGAAGATGGCACCATCGCCCGCGCTGTCCTGCACTTCGATCTCCCCCTGCGGGACATCCCCCGCTCGACCGCGAAGGGGGTGATGTCCATCGCCGACGGCAACTCCACCGGGGATCTGACTGTTGTCGCCGGCGGAAACGTCATCCAGTTCAACGAGCATCCCGAAATCGGCTCCGAGCTCTACGGCCTCATCGCCGCCGTCTTCATCCTGATGATCGCCTTTGGCTCCGTCGTCGCCATGGGCCTCCCGATCGGCGCGGCCCTCTTCGGCCTCGGCGCCGGGTTCGCCATCCTTGGCATCCTCTCCCGCTGGCTCGGCTTCCCCGACTTCAGCGCCCAGTTCGCCGCCATGATCGGGATCGGCGTCGGCATCGACTACAGCCTTCTGGTCGTCACCCGCTTCCGCGAAGGCCTCCACGCTGGCCGCAACGTCGAGGACTCCGTCGTCATCGCCGTCACCACCGCCGGCCGGGCGGTCATCTTCGCGGGCCTGGTCGTGGCCCTCGCCTTCATGGGCCTCTTCGTGATGGGCCTGCCCTTCGTTGCCATGCTGGGCACCGCCGGCGCCATCGTCGTTGTCCTGGCGGTTGTGGTAGCCGTCACCATCACGCCGGCCGCGCTCTCCCTGGTCGGTCATCGCATCGATAGCCTCAAGGTCCCCTTCCTTCACCAGAACGAGGGTATCGACGAATCCAGCGTCTGGTTCCGGCTCAGCCGCGCCATCCAGGCCCGGCCGCTGATCTACGCCCTCGGCTCGGTCGCGGTCCTCCTCGCGCTCTCCATCCCCATCCTCTCGATGGACCTGGGCTTCACCGACGCCGGCAACGGCAGCGCTAACCTCCAGAGCCGCCGCTCCTACGACCTGCTCGCCAGGGGCTTCGGCCCCGGCTTCAACGGCCCTCTTGTCATCGTCGCGGACTTCGCGGAAGGCGGCCAGGAAACAATCCCCGCGGTCCAGGAGGCCGTTGCCGCCACTCCCGGCGTGGCCCGCGTGTTTCCTCCGGTTGTGAACCCCGCCGGCGACACCGCGGTCATCACCGTCATGCCCACCACCAAACCCCAGGACGACGCGACGACCGACCTCGTGAAGTACCTTCGGGGCGACGTGCTCGACGCGCTCGATACCAACGGCGCCCAGTACTGGGTTTCTGGCGCCACCGCCGGCAACATCGACGCCGCCACCCGCATCGGCCAGCGCATGCCCCTCCTCTTTGTGGGCGTCATCGGCGTCAGCTTCATCCTCCTGACCGCCGTCTTCCGTTCCGTCGTGATCGCGGTCAAAGCCTCGATCATGAACCTGCTCTCGATCGGCGCCGCCTACGGCGTCATCGTCGCGATCTTCCAGTGGGGCTGGTTCGCCGGCATCGTCGGCGTCGACAAGGGGCCGGTCGAAGTCTTCCTCCCGATGATGATGTTCGCCATCCTCTTCGGGCTCTCGATGGACTACGAAGTCTTCCTCATCTCCCGCATCCGCGAGGAATACCTCCGCACCGGCAACACCGAAATCGCCGTCGCCAACGGGCTCACCGCCACCGCCCGCGTCATCACCGCCGCGGCTGCCATCATGGTCACCGTCTTCCTGTCCTTCGTCCTCGGCCCCGACCGCATCATCAAGGAGTTCGGTATCGGGCTCGCCACCGCCATCTTCGTCGATGCCACCATCGTCCGGCTGTTCCTGGTGCCTTCGACCATGGAACTCCTGCGCGAGGCCAACTGGTGGATGCCCCGCTGGCTCGACCGCATTCTCCCCAACCTCCACATCGAAGGCCCCTCGGAGCACGGCCCGGTCACCCTCCCCGCCGCAGGGGGGAAGTAGCGCCTACGAGCGCGAGTGCCCGAGGCGCGCCGGTGATGGCGCGCTGGGATGTCCCTCGCCCGAAGTCCATTCATGCGGGCGTGCAACTGGCTGCCAACCGGGACGCGCACCCTCCCCCACCCGTTACACTCACCCCGTGTCTTCCATCGACTGGCCCGCCCGCGCCCGCGATCTCGCCCCTGCCTTCGCTGACCGCGCCGAACAACACGACCGCGAGGGTTCCTTCCCCTTCGACAATTTCGCCGACCTCCGCGCGGCTGGCTTCTACGGCCTCACCGTCCCCGGCCGCTTCGGCGGGGCCGAAGCCTCGCTCGGCACGTATCTGGCCGTCCTCGAACAGATCGCCCGCGCCGATGGCTCCACAGCCCTCGCCTTCATGATGCACCTGAAGACCTTTGGCCAGGAGCGCGAATCCCCGTCCTATCCGCCCGAGTGGTTTGAGCGCATGTGCACCGGCGCTGTCCAGCACGGCCAGCTCGTGAACACCGTTGCCACTGAAGAGGGCCTTGGTAGCCCCGCCGGCGGTGGACTCCCCGACACGACAGCCATCCCGGACGATGGCGGCTGGC
>JAANMV010003867.1_pt1 | contig 12497 bp, 9 predicted proteins | sample 7279661 | NCBI WGS metagenome assembly JAANMV01 (sample SAMN14094540, study PRJNA606508) | bioreactor metagenome | isolation source: A lab-scale SPAN reactor treating ammonium-rich wastewater day 121 | place: Ireland: Galway | collected 2017-05-16 | reverse complement strand
AGTGGATTCCAATAGCACGTGCTAACTGAGCTAAACGAGCAATTGGTGTTTCTACTTCTTTACCCGCGGTCATAATTAAATCGGCAAATTCGTCGACTACTAATACAATATATGGTAAAAAGCGGTGACCGTTTTCTGGATTTAATTTGCGGTTTCTAAATTTCTCGTTGTATTCTTTTATGTTACGAACCATAGCATCTTTTAATAAAGAATAACGGTTGTCCATCTCAATACATAACGAATTTAAAGTATTGATTACTTTAGTGTTATCGGTAATGATAGCATCGCCACCATCAGGTAATTTCGCTAAATAATGACGTTCAATTTTATTGAATAAAGTTAATTCTACTTTCTTTGGATCCACCAAAACGAATTTCACTTCGGCTGGATGTTTTTTATATAATAACGAAGTCAACACGGCATTCAATCCTACCGATTTTCCTTGACCTGTAGCACCAGCCATTAATAAGTGTGGCATTTTGGCTAAATCCACTACGAAAGTTTCGTTTGAAATGGTTTTTCCTAATGCTATTGGCAATTCCATTTCTGCTGTTTGGAATTTAGGTGAAGCAATTACGCTTTTCATTGAAACCATGGTTGGATTGTTGTTTGGTACTTCAATACCAATGGTTCCTTTTCCAGGAATTGGCGCAATAATACGAATTCCTAAAGCCGCCAAAGACAACGCAATATCGTCTTCTAAGTTTTTAATTTTGGAAATACGGATTCCAGCATCTGGTACAATTTCGTATAAAGTTACCGTTGGTCCTACAGTCGCTTTAATTTGCGAAATACCAATGCTGTAATTTTTTAGAGTATCAACAATTTTATTTTTGTTTTCTTCTAATTCGGCTTGGTTAATAGTAATCCCGCCAGAAGAATATTCTTTTAATAAATCGATAGGAGGGAATTGGTAATTCGATAGTTCTAATGTTGGGTCAAAAAGACCAAAATCTTGTACCAATTTAGCTGCTAAGTTTTCTTCAACAACTTCCTCTTCTGCCACTTTTTCAATTACAAAAGCGTCTTCGTTTACGAAATCTTCCTTTGGAATACTTCTGTCTTCGATAGAAAAATTAGTTACTTCTGGAGTTTCAACTTTTGGTTTTGGATCTAAAGTTAATTCCGATGCTGTAGCAATTGTTGGTTTTAAAGCTTCTTTGTTGATTTCGAAATTCGAAGGATAGGTTTTCAATTCAAAATTCCCCATTTCTTCTTCGTCTTCAGTCAAGATAAAGTCGTCTTTTGAATTGGTTGGTGAAGTTATTGGTAAATCGGTATTTACTTCATCTTCCGTTTCATCTGTACTGTTTTCTGGTACTGGAACTGTTGTATTTGCAGCAGCTATATCTTGATTTAATTCGGCTTGTGGTTTTTCAAAAACTTTAGTAAAACTTTCGGGTGACATCTTGATTTTGAAAACTAAGAATAATACGATTCCGAATAAAAGCACTAATAAAGTTCCTGTTTTTCCGATGTAATCTTGAATGAAAAGATTCATTTCAAATCCAACAGTTCCTCCTAATTGTGGAATATATTCCCAGAAAAAACCTAGAATGATAGAAATGAAAATGATGAGATAAAAATCCCAAAAGAAACTTCTTTTTAGTTTTGATAAAGCCATATCTAATACCAAGTAAGCTCCCATTAAGAAAAGGATTCTCACAAAAATGAAAGACGCTACTCCAAAACCTTTATAAAGGAAGAAGTCAGCTAAATAGGCTCCAAATTTACCCAACCAGTTTTCAGCTTTAGCACTTCTATTGGCTAATTCAGATACGATGTTTTGATCGTTATTTCCTGTGATGAAGTAAGAAATAAAGGATAGCAATAAGGCTATAGAAAAGAAAATCAACAAAATACCGAAAATAAATTTCTGCTGACGACTAATTCGCCAAGAGAATTTTTCTTTGGTTTCAGTAGGAGAATTTACGGAATCTTTACTTGTTTTTTTGGCCATGTAAACGGAACAATTTTTACAAAAGTAGCTAAATTAAAACAAATATGGAAAATAAATAATGCATCCGATGGCGATAGCAGTTAAAGCTGCAAAAAATACGGCTCCAGCTGCAATATCTTTAATAAAACCGATGCGTTCGTGATAATCGGGATGCACAAAATCGGCTATTTTTTCTACAGCGGTATTTAAGCCTTCAATGCTTAGTACTAATCCAAATACTAGGATTTGCATCATCCATTCGTATCGGTTGATACCAAAGTAAAACCCTGCTACCGTCATAATTACTGCAATTGTAGCTTGCACCATAATGCTGTGTTCGGAAGTAATTAATTTGATAGCCCCTTTTACTGCATAACTAATGCTTTTTAATCGGCCAGAGAAAAGCGTTTCGTCTTTTTCGAATTTCATTTATGAGGTAATTAAAAACTGTCCTAAAATTAGCAATCTAATTCTAGGACAGTTGAATTTTTTATAAAACAGCTAAAGCTGCATCGTAGTTTGGCTCGTCAGCAATTTCTTTTACTTGCTCCGTGTGTAGAATCGTTCCGTTTTCATCTAAAACCACTACCACACGAGAATGTAAACCTGCTAATGGTCCGTCAGTGATTTCTAAACCGTAGTTTTTTCCAAAACTTCCGTCTTTAAAATCCGATAAGTTGATTACGTTTTCTAAACCTTCAGCACCACAAAAACGTTTTTGAGCAAAAGGTAAGTCTCTAGAAATACACAATACTTTAGTGTTTGCTAAAGCACTTGCTTTTTCGTTGAATTTTCTAACAGAAGCAGCACAAGTTCCCGTATCAACACTTGGGAAAATGTTTAAAACCACTTTTGAACCCGCAAAGTCAGCTAAAGTAGCTGTTCCTAAATCTGTTTTTACCAGATTGAAATCAGTAGCTTTTGAACCTACTGCTGGCAATTCGCCATTTGTGTGAACAGGATTTCCTCCTAATGTAATTGATGCCATAGCTTTAAATTTTTTTGAATAACAAAAGTAAAGAATAATTGGTTAAAGTGTATCTTATACTTTAGTTAAGATTTTTTTCTTTTTTTAAAACCATGAATTTGTTTTCAGCGTAAATGTCATTATAAAACTTAAAAAAAATTATATTATGAAAACAAACAAAATTTTTGCTACAGCAATTGTAGCTTTAGGGTTATTAGTAGGTTCAACTTCTTTTGCACAAACTAAAGAAAAAACAGTTGAAGTAGGAGGTGCTCCAATGTATCCAAGTAAAAACATTGTAGAAAATGCGGTTAATTCTAAAGACCACACTACATTAGTAGCAGCTGTTAAAGCAGCTGGATTAGTTGATGTTTTAATGTCTGATGGACCATTCACCGTTTTTGCCCCAACAAATGCTGCGTTTGCTAAATTACCCGCTGGAACAGTTGAAACCTTATTAAAACCTGAAAATTTAAAAACGTTACAAACTATTTTAACCTATCATGTTGTAGCTGGGAAAATGAATGCAAAAGATATTGACGCTGCGATTAAAAAAGGGAACGGAAAAGCTACTTTAAAAACAGTTAGTGGTGGTACTTTAACAGCTTGGATGAAAGGTAAAGATTTGTATATTACGGATGAAAATGGAAACAGTGCTAAAGTAACAATTGCAGATGTAAACCAAAAAAATGGAGTAATTCATGTGGTGGATACAGTAGTTACACCTAAGGCATAATTCTGAATGTGTTTAGTTTAATTTGTGAAAAAAAGCTCTGAATGAAAGTTCAGAGCTTTTTTATTTTATCGTTGCAACCAATTTTTAAAATCGAAGAAGTTTTGAGGTGCCACACCATGACCGACAGGATATTCGTGATATTCGACTTCTAAACCTAAATTTTCTAAAGCCGGTTTTGCTTTTCTAGCCCATTCCACCGGAATGACTTGGTCAACCGAACCATGAGAAACAAAGAATTTTAAATGAGATATCGCACTTGTATCGATTACTTCTGGCATAATTTCTTGATTGAAATACCCGCTTAAGGCTACAACTTTACTAATTTTTTCAGGATAGGTTAGGGCAGTAGCATAGCTTAAAATAGCACCTTGACTGAAACCAATTAAGGTTACATTTTTTGTATCGATTGGATACTGTTTTACTACTTCCTCAATAAAACTTCCAATTAGTTCAACCGATTGTTTTGCTTGAACATTATCCGAAAATTTATTTTCATCAGCATCAAAATGAATGGCATACCAAGCGTGTCCGTAAGGTTGTAAATCATAAGGCGCACGAACCGAAATTACATAATGATCTTGTGGTAATTCAGAAGCGAATGAAAACAAATCTTCTTCGTTACTACCATAGCCGTGTAGTAATAGCAATAGTGGATTTTTATCGTGTTTGATTTTTGGTTCTTGGACTAAATAGTATAAATTCATTTCTAGTAAATAGGTTAAAAGTTTAGGTGTTTAAAAGGTTAAAAGGGTTTAGAAACTTTTAAATAGATTTTGATAGAATTCGCCTAAAAATGGGACTGTTTTTTGTTCCCCATTCAAGGCATTCATAAATCCAAATAACCATAAAATAAAGATGAAAGTCCAAAAAGAGGCAGAAACCATCCAACTATCAAAATACCCTACAGGATATCCTAGTAAAAAGAAAGTTAGAAAAATTCCTAATGCTTGACGAATATGAAAACTAGCAAAACCATTTTTGTTTTCGCTATTCATAAAAATAGCTATTATGGTTCCAATAATAGTCAAATAGCTCACGATTGCGGTTTGTTTTCCTTGTTCGATTTCGTTCATGATACTTAAATTATGAGTTTATAATCAGTTGTCCATTATTATAAATTCCGATGGCTTTTCCTTTCATTTTTTGTCCTAGGAAAGCCGAATTTTTTGATTTAGATACGATGTTTTCTTTTCCAAATGTCCAATTATCTTCTGTAGTGAACATAGAAATATCAGCTTTATTGCCAATTGCTAATGATGGATTTTCTACACTGAAAACCAATTTATTAGCATTTAATTTTTCAACTACCACTTCAAGAGGTAAAATGGTTAATAAAGCACCAAAAGCACTTTCCAAACCAATGGTTCCATCTTTCGCTAAATCAAATTCTAATTTTTTGTGTTCGATATCTAACGGATTGTGATCAGAAGTAATACAATCAATCGTTCCATCCAAAACGGCTTCAATTAAAGCTTTTCTTGTAGCTTCTTCACGTAATGGAGGCAATACTTTGTATCTCGTATCAAATCCCATTAACACTTCGTCGTTTAAGACTAAATTGTGAACGGCAACGCTGCAAGTTACTTGTAAACCTTTTGCTTTTGCTTCTTTGATTAATTTGATGCTTCCTTGAGTGGATATGGTTGGGATGTGTAATTTTCCGCCTGTGTATTCTAATAAAAATAAGTTACGCGCGACTTGTAATTCTTCTGCTAAAGCAGGAATACCTTTCATCCCTAGTTTTGTACTAATCACACCTTCATTTGCAATTCCAACTCCTTTTAACGTGCTGTCTTGACAAAAAGCAATTAACATGCCGTCGAAATCTTGTACGTATTGCAAAGCAATTTTTTGAAGGTTAGCATTTTGCAACGCTTTTTTATAATCCCCAAACGCAATGGCTCCAGCATTTTTCATGTCGAATAATTCGGCTAAATCTTTGCCTTCACTACCTTTTGTTAAGGCTCCGATAGGATATAAAGTTGTCGCTTGGTTTTTTGCTCTGTCCAATACAAATCGCACTTGTGCTTGATTGTCAATGGTTGGATTTGAATTCGGTTGTAAAGCTACCGCTGTAAATCCGCTTTTAGCTGCAACTTTTAATCCGTTTTCTATTGTTTCGCGGTCTTCGTAGCCTGGTTCTCCAAAAGAAACTGAACTGTCCATCCAGCCTTTTGAAACGTGTAAATTAGGAATATTCACGACCTCAAAACCCGAAGTAGCTGAAATTTCTTTTTCTATTTGAGTTATCGTGCCGTTTTCAATTTTAATGTCCATCACTTGGTTGTGAAACGGACTTGAAGCGTCGATAATTTTGGCTTGTTTTAGAATAACTTGCGTCATTTTACAAATTTTTGGATTAGTAGTTCTGTTATTAAAAATAGTAGTGTTGCGATGATAAACCATTTCCAAATTTCATTGCTTGTACGTTCGGAAGCAATGTCATTTAAAACGGTTGATATGTTGTTTACTTTATTGAAATTCTCAAAATTGGCAGTCGAAACTTGCGTTAAATCGCTTTCGGTTCTTGGATAGTTGAAGCTGATTTTCTTTAACGAATTGTTAGCTTTGATAACATCAAAATTCCCTGCTTCTTCTGGATAATCGCCAAAAGACAGTTTGCATTTTGTGTTCAAAATTTGTTGCATCGGAATGAAACTATAACCATCTTTTTGTACCGAAACGACTTCGTCTTTTGCTAAAATAGTTTCTAAAATTAGGTTTTCATTTTCTCCAATGGTATAAGCGTTAATTCCCGTTTTGCCTTGATTTTGTCCCATGTTGTAAAAGGTTGGAACAATTAAAGGTGCATTTTGGAAGTTACTATTCTGTTTGTTAATCGGAGCCGAAAAAGCGTAAAAAGTTCCTAATCGATTGGTAGTTGAACCTACAAAAACCAAGTTGTCTTCGTATTGTAAAATATTCGTAATTCCTGATAAAGTAAAGCTTTCTTTTACATTTGGATATTGAAAATTAGTCACTTTCTTCTCAAAAACCGTTTGGTATAATGGATGATTAAAGTTGATTTTTGTGATTTGTTTTCCAGATGTTGATAGTTGCGAATAGCTCAATCCACCGAAGTTTTTTGCGAAAGTATTCAATTGACTTGGCGTGTTTTTCGCATTCGGAATCAAAACAATATTGCCACCTTTTTCGTAGAAGGATTTTAAAGTAGTTCCTAAAGCAACTGGCAAATCTTCCAATTCATTCAACACAATCGCATCTTGATTTTCAATTTGATTGTAGTCTAAAGTAGTCAATTCCGTGCTTTGGAAATTGAATTCATCAGCAGTGAAAATGCGACTCAAGAAATTGTTTTTATCTGAATTTCCGATAGCAATTACATTCGCTTTTTCTGGTTTTGAAATGCTTAAATAGTAATCGTTGTCGTAGCTTAAACTATTGTCTTCGATACTGATGTTTCCATGAAAATCGTTTTTTGGAATGGTGATTGCAATTTCTGTCTTTTGATTTTCAAATTTAGCAATGGTTTTTGCAATCGCTTTGTTGTTACTAAATACAGAAAGTGGTATTTCATTATCCGTTTCCCCAAAAGCTTGAAGTGTGATTTTCAATTCGTAAAACTGATCCAAAACTTCAGAAATCTCAACTTTATCAATGCTGATATTGGTTTTGTTTTGTGCCTCGGGTTGGATGAAATACACGACATTATTTTCAGCTAAATCCAATGCTTTTTTACTTTCGGATTGAATCGCATCGGTAATGATAACGTAGTCTTTTTTGGTGTTTTTCTTTTTGGTTTCGACTTGATTAATCAAATAATCCAATTGAAATGGCATTGCGGAATATTTCAAATTCTGCAATTCTTTTTGAATGGATTTGATATCGGTGTCCCAAAACACTTCGGAATTGGTGAGTAATGAGAATTGTTGGTTTTCAGGTAATTCTTCTAATAAATCTTGAATGCTTCGTTTGAGTAATTCGCCTTTAGCTCCTTTGGCTTGCATCGAAAACGAGTTGTCTAATAAAATGATGAGTTCGTTTCCTTTGTTTGTGGTGTCTTTGGCGTCAAAAAAAGGTTGGGCAAAAGCTAAAATTAAACAAGCTAACAACAATAAACGTGTTGCTAATAACAACCATTTCTTGATTTTAGAACTTTTTCGGGTTTGAATTTGAAGCTCTTTTAGGAGTTTTACGTTAGTAAAATATTCTTTTTTAAAACGTCGTAATTGAAATAAATGCACCAAAATTGGTATGACCAACAGAAAAAGGAAGTAGAGAATTTCTGGATGTTTGAACTGCATTTATTATTAGAATTTGTCAAAAGTACGAAATTCAATTTAGAATTTAGAAATTAGAATTCAGAAAATGTTGGGTGGCTTTTTTTTGGAACGCGGATGACACGGATTTGAGAAATTTACACGGATTTTTTTCTGCCAACTCAAAACTGAACACTGACCACTAAAATATTACCTCTTCTTTTTCTTCTCCGCGCGTTTTCTTTCCACGGCACGGTTTCTGGATTCTGTTTTTCTTGGAGTTCGTTTTCCTGGACCGCCTAGGTTAACTTTTTTGTTTTTGTCTTTCTTTTGATGAAAAGCTTCGCCACCTTCTTTTTTAGGGGTTTTTAGTAAGAACTTCATTTTTTTCTTTTCCTTTTCGAAGTCTAAATAGCGTTCTTCTATTTTTAAATCTTCTGGAATTGGAAGTTCTTTGATTTCGGTATTCATTAATAATTCTACCTCAATTTTTGGTTCTATTTCACTTGGTGAAATCAAACTTATCGCAACACCTTTTTTATCGGCACGACCTGTTCTACCAATACGGTGCATGTATTTTTCGGGTTCTTCGGTAAATTGTAAGTTAATAACATGGGTGATATCGGAAATATCTAAACCTCGCGCCATAATATCGGTAGTTACTAAACCTCTTAATTCGCCCGCTTGAAAAGCTGCCATCGTATTCAAACGATAATTTTGTGATTTGTTTGAGTGAATGACACCAAATTGCTCTGGAAATTCGCTTTCTAAGGTTTCAGAAACTAATTCAACTATACGTTTGTTGTTTACGAAAATCAACACACGATCCATTCCTTCTGTTTCGCGAATTAAGTGCTTTAGTAGATTTAATTTGGTCAAGAAATTTGGAACTTGATATACAATTTGCTCGATTTGTTCTAATGGAGTTCCACTTGGTGCTAAGGAAACTTCTTCAGGAAAATCAAAATATTCGTCTAACATTTCATCAACTTCTTCGGTCATGGTGGCCGAGAATAAGATGTTTTGTTTTTTGCCACGCATCATGGTTAAAATAGAAGTCAATTGCGCACGGAACCCTAAGTTTAAGATTTCGTCAAATTCGTCAATGACTAACTTTTGTAGGGCATCAAAACGTAAAACACCGTCAAGCGCTAAATCCATAACACGACCTGGCGTTCCAACTAAAATATCGACACCTTCTGCTAGTGCTTTTCTTTGCGTGTTGATGTTAACGCCACCATATATACCAAGAGTTCGTACACTCATGTATTTGGTCAATTTTTCAACTTCTTCTGCTACTTGCACTACTAATTCACGCGTTGGAACTAAAATAACTACTCTTGGTGATTCGTTATTTTGAAATTTCCATTGTTTTAAAATAGGTAATAGGTAGGCGAAGGTTTTACCTGTTCCAGTTTGTGCAATTCCCATTACGTCTCTTCCTGATAGAATTACAGAATGCGATTTTTCTTGAATAGGCGTAGCGTGCACAAAACCTAATTCGTCTAATGCTTTTTGTAGTGATTTTGGTAAATCGAATTCTAAGAAAGTTTTCATATGCGTAAATAAAATTGTTGGCAAAGGTACATAAACTTTTTGGAATGGTATTTGTGCCTTGCTGCAAGAGTAAACTAGTTGTATTTACTTCATTTTATTAGTACTTTCGATTTTTAAACAATAAATTCGCCGAAGTTTAGTTTTTACTCCAGCTATGAAATTGAAACTTTTTCTTTTTTTCTTTATTTGTGTTATTTCCTGGGAAGGAAAGGGGCAAACCATTGAAAAAAAAGCAGATAGTATTTCAATTTATCAAGATATTAATGACTTATCGAAAAGAAATAAGTTTTCTCGTTTTGTTTATAAGCTAATTTTTAGAGAATCGGCTTTAAAAGCAGAAAATTTGATTCCATCCAAGCCAAAGAAGGAAGAAAAAGTAGTCAAAAAACACCAAGAAGGAAAGATTATTCGAAACATTACGATTGAAACGTTAGATCCATTTGGGTTTTCGGTCACAGATGAAAAAAAACTCCCAAAGCGGAAATTGGAGAAATTTGGAAATTCGGTTCATCTTAAAACTAAGGAAGTAACGATTCGAAATATTATGCTTTTTAGAAAGCACGATAAATTAGATTCTAAGTTATTGCTAGAATCGGAACGTTTGATTAGAAGCCAGCGTTATATTCGAGAAGTTACCATTGTTCCTGTTGATATTCCAAAAAATAAAGATTCAATAGATATTAAAATTAGAGTTTTGGATTCCTGGACTTTAATTCCAACCGGTAGTTTGTCATCTACAGAAAGTAGTGCTAAGTTAACTGAGCGTAATATTTTAGGTTTTGGACATTTGATAAGCGGAAACATTAAAAATCGTTTTGACACTAGAGAGCGAGCGGTTTATGCTCAATATTCCATTAACAATATTAAGGATACTTATTTCCGTTTTGATTTAGATTATGCAAATGAATTTAATAATGATAGTAAGCGAAGTATAAACATCAATCGCCCCTTTTATTCTGTTATTGCCAAAAACGCAGGAGGTTTTTACTTTGAGAATAGTTTACGAACCGAGCAATTTCCAGTTTTAGATACGATTTCGTTGCAAAATGTTTCTTATGATTTTCAGGAGTATTGGTATGGTAGGGCTTTTAAAATCAATTCAAAATCAAATCCAGAACGTTATTTTACGAACTTGATTTTGGCTTTAACTTACAATCAAAAAGTATTTGGAAGAATGCCAGAAGCTACTTTAGATCCATCCAATTATTTTTCTAATGAGAAGAATTGGATTGGAATGATTGGGGTTTCTAAACAAAAGTTCTATCAAGACACCTTTGTTTTCAATTATAATATTACTGAGGATATTCCGTATGGAGAAAATATTGCTTTAATCATTGGTCATCAAGAAAAAAACAGCAATTCTCGAATGTACACCGGTTTGAGTGTTTCTTATGGTAAAAAATATTCTTTTGGTTATGCTAGTGGTTTTGCGGAATGGGGAAGTTTTTACGATGCTGGATTTACCGAACAAACCACTTTTAGATTGGGTTTGAATTATTTTAGTCCCTTAATTAATTTGGGAAGTTGGCGATTCCGACAGTTTATAAAACCCACTTATGTTTGGGGAAACAATCGAGATGAATCGTTTAAAGATCGTTTGATTTTTTTTGAAGCAGATGGTTTACCTGGATTTAATAGTCGTTTGAATGGTACTCAAAAATGGACCCTTTCTTTTCAAACACAATCGTATATTCCGGGAAGTTGGTATGGTTTCCGATTTAGTCCGTATCTTAACATGACGTTAGGTTCTTTAGCAAACGAAAAAGCTTTGTTTTCGAGTAAAGTGTATTCGAAATTCAGTATTGGTGCATTAATTAATAATGACTTTTTGGTGTTTAATAGTTTCCAAATTTCGTTCTCGTATTATCCTACGATTCCTTTTGAAGGTGATGGTATCAACAAATTCAATTCGCTAGAAAACACGAATTTATCGCTTTATGACTTCCAATTGTCAAAACCGGCTTACATTCGATATGAATAGTTTTTTTGTTTCAAGTTTATGTTTCAAGCTATAAGTTTTTACACAGAGCACCACCGAGTATTTATTAACTTGGTTAACGTTGAAAGAGCTACACAGAGACGTTTCACTTCTATTCAATTCAAAATACTTAACTCCTAAATTGTCATTGAGAACAGCTTGGTTTCTGGTGCTTTTCTGATTAATCTTAAATCGAATGCCATACAAATATTACGAACAAAAGGTTTTCCTTTTTCGGTTACGGTAATAGTATCATCTTGAATGGTTAATAAACCGTCGTCTTGCATTTCTTCTAAACTAGCCAATACCGAAGGTAATTCAGGAAAATCTAAAGCTTTATCTTTCCAAGAAGTGGTAAATTGGCACATCAAATTCAAGATATGTCTTCTGATAATTAAATCTTCTGGAGTTAAAACGTGTCCTCTGAAAATGGGTAATTGATTTTCGGCTAAATGCGTGTAATAATCTTCTATTGTTTTTTCGTTTTGTGCAAAACTGTACCAACTATCGCTAATAGAAGAAACGCCTAAACCAATCATCAATTGCGTTTTTGAAGCGGTATAGCCCATGAAATTACGATGTAGTTTTCCTTCTTTAAATGAAGTAAACATGCTGTCGTTTTCTAAAGCAAAGTGGTCCATTCCAATTTCGTGATAGCCATTTTGCGCTAGTTGTTTTTTACCTTCTTCATACAACATGCGTTTCTCGTCGTCTTTTGGTAAATCTTCGTCTTTAAATCCACGTTGGCCATTTCCTTTAATCCATGGCACATGCGCATAACTGTAAAAAGCTAATCGATCTGGGAATAACGACTTAGTTTTATCAATAGTGTCTTTAACATCCGCTAATGTTTGAAATGGTAATCCGAAAATCAAATCGTGACCAATAGATGTATAGCCAATTTCTTTTGCCCAAAACGTAACTTTAGCTACATTATGAAAAGGTTGAATTCTATGAATGGCTTCTTGTACTTTTGGCGAATAATCTTGCACGCCAAAACTAACACGTCTAAATCCTAAATCGTATAATTTTTGAAGGTGTTGTTTTGTGGTATTGTTAGGATGTCCTTCGAAGCTAAATTCATGTTCTTCGGCTTTAGT
>JAANMV010003866.1_pt1 | contig 12497 bp, 8 predicted proteins | sample 7279661 | NCBI WGS metagenome assembly JAANMV01 (sample SAMN14094540, study PRJNA606508) | bioreactor metagenome | isolation source: A lab-scale SPAN reactor treating ammonium-rich wastewater day 121 | place: Ireland: Galway | collected 2017-05-16 | reverse complement strand
TCGATACGCGAACCAATCTCACACCACAACCTTACGCCCCACCGCCAGTGAAAAGCTTTGAAAAGCCGCCTAAAGCAGCGCACCGTGGGGACTTTACCCAAATCGCAAATCGCATCATTGCAACCTTACATAATAATTAGAAATCTTGTGAGATGTTCTTAATTGCGTCGTGGAACAAAACGCTTCGCTCGCCAGGCTGAACGGTATAAACACCGTTCTTGAATATAGAAGGATCTATGTTATTGCTAAAGTCAAGTTTATTTAAGCCTTTGCTGTCTACTCTGACCTTGAAAATCGCAACTTTGGACAGATCTTTATTGGCATATGCTAACGCCTCATCCAAAGTTGTTGCAAATTGCCGCCCTTCGAGACTGTTGGCGCCGGCAAGCAGGCGTAGCCCGGGTGCTCGCCACCCGGTGAATGGACGCGGGGCCGCCGGGAAAAAAACCTATTCTGCACGGGCGAACTCGACTGCGAATGGCTCGACCGTTCAGCCTCAATTTGGATCGTATTCGCCGAACGTGACATACCGGTGAAACGACGACCAGGGCCCATCCTTCGCTCGTTGAACCACGGCATAGGCGAAGACTGTGAAGCGCGCCTTCGCTGCGAACGCGCCGGAGGTTGCTGATGATGGTATTTTATGGCGACGATCGCTGGCATCGCAAGGCAACCTTTCGGTCCAAGAACCGGATGCTCGCATCCGGGCTACGCCCGCTTTCGTTGTTTGGTGCCAAATACCACATGGTAGTGCAAACTGAGAAACGTGGACGACATGCTTCCCTCGCTGGTGGAATCGGTCATCGGGCACGCCGCGTCTGCGACCCCGGACCGGGGTCGATGGACTATTCCACATGTTCAGGGATGGGATGGTTTCCACTACCCGGGCGTATCGCTGCGCTCAACGGTCTGGCTACGATCTTCGATCCCTGCCGGGATCGGCGGGCACGCGCTCCCCCCACGTGCGGCCCTCCCCCGCACTCGCTGCGCTACGCGGGGGGAGGGAGCACAGCTACCGGGCTTATCGCTGCGCTCAACGGCCTGGCTACGATCTTCGATCCCTGCTGGGATCGGCTGGCGCGCGCCGAAGGTCGAACTCTCCCGAGCGACAGCCCGCTACGCCCCCAGTGGCACCCCGCCGTTGCAGCGTGCCACGCCAGACGGTCGCGCCCGCCCAACTGCCACCCCCGCCCGAATAGCCTGCAGCGCCAGTTCCTCTTGTCCCGCGGCCCATTTTGCACTAACTATACCACCGCAGGGCAGGGGCCATTGGAGTTGCCATGCCCGTGCTAGCGGCGGAGTGCTTTCACCATGTCTGCTTCAACACCTTTGGCTTTCCCTGCCGACGACAAGCTTCCGCCCGCCCAACCGCACCCCGCGTCCGAACGATTATGGCTCGGCTTTGCCGTGTGGGGAATTTTGGCCCTGGCCGTGGCCGCGCCTCGGGCTCTTTCGGGCTTTGAATCGCCGGGCAGCGTGCCCACCATTTATCGCAACGCCGGCGTCAGTTGGATCGAAGGCCGCGACCTGTACGGCCTGTCCGGCTGGGACTTCGTTTACTTTCCGCAATCGGCCGCGCTGTTCACGCCCTTGGCGGCTCTGCCCGAGGTGCCTTGCGCGTTTTTGTGGCGCGTGCTCAACGTGGCCATTTTTGCCTGGGGAGTGCTGGCGCTGACCCGCCTGGCGCAGCGGCGGGCGGCGAGGGTTCGGTTTCTGCTCGTCTCGCTCATCGCGGTGGGCTTGTGCTGGAGCGCCGCCCGGCATGGGCAAATGACGCTGGCGATGGGAGGGCTGATGTTCGCGGCCGCGGCGGAGCTGGACCGCCAACGGTGGAACCGGGCGGCCATCTGGCTGGTGCTATCGGTGGCGATCAAGCCGCTTTCGGTGGTGATGCTGCTGCTGGCGGCGGCGCTGTATCCGCGCACCATGTTGCCAATCGTGCTGGCCACCGTGGCGGCCGTGCTGTTGCCGTTTGGCATGCAAGAACCCGGCTACGTGTGGCGGCAAATGACCCTTTGCGTGCAATCGCTGCAGGTGTCGGTCGAAGGCGGATTGACCGCGACCTGGCCGCAGCTTTTCGCGATCGCCAGCGCCGTGGGCCTCGACGTGCCCCGGCAAGCCCAAACCGTGATCCGCCTCGCCGCCGCGCTCGGCACGCTGCTGTTGTGTTACCTGGCCAAGCGGCGGCATCCGTCCTCCTCGGCGATTTTGTTCACGGTTGCCCTGGCGGTCGGCTATATCCTGCTGTTCAACATGCGCACCGAGCGCAACACCTACGCGCTGATGGCCCCGCTGCTGGGCTTATCGTTCGCGATGGCGCGCGCCGAGCGGCATTATGTTCGCCTGGCCTTTCTCGGCGCGCTGGCCCTGACCATGCTGCTGAGCCATCCCCTCAGCCGTCGATTGGGCGAAGGCAGCGAAGACTGGCTCAAGCCGCTGGTCTGCCTGCTGTTTGTGGTCGCGGTGGTTGCCTGGACTTTTCCCCTGCGCGGCCGGTGCCAAAAGAACGCGGCATTGCAACCGCTGAAGGATGGCGAGCTAACGGGTCCGCACGACGGCGCTCCAAGCGGCGCCCGCCGGCGCCGCGACCCCGCGAAGCAACGAGGGAGTACTTCGCCAGGGCATAACGCATCGGCGCGGGGCACGCCCAGCGCGCGCGGTCGCTGATCGTTGCCGCCTGCCGGTTCAGGTTCGGCCGTTGCTGCCTGGCGCGGCATCGCCGTGAAGCGTCTGGGCGCCAGCCAGGGCAAAGCCGGTAATCATCTCTGGGCGGCGGCCCGGCGAGAGTGTTATCTTCTTGGCAATCGTTGCCGTCGACGCGCCCCGCCGCGTTGGTTTCCCGGTCGCTGTTGTGCCGCGACCGTTCCGCTTGCTCCTGGCAGGGTTTTCACCTTGGCTTCACCTACCGAACGCGCCCCCTCGTTGACCAGCATGTGTGCCATGGCCGTGGCGGTGGGCGTGATCGCCGGGCTGGGCGCGTGGATCTTTCGGCTGCTGATTGGAGTGATTCACAACCTGTTCTTCCTGGGCCAATTCGCTAGGGCGTACGACACCACGGTGCATACGCCGCCCGGCCCTTGGGGCGCCGGTATTATTTTGGCGCCGGTGATCGGCTCGCTGGGGGTTACCTGGCTGGTGAAAACGTTTGCGCCCGAGGCCAAAGGGCATGGCGTGCCCGAGGTGATCGACGCCATCCATTACGGCGGCGGGCGGATTCGGCCGGTGGTGGCGGTGGTCAAGTCGCTGGCTTCGGCGCTTTCGATCGGCAGCGGCGGGTCGGTGGGGCGCGAGGGCCCGATCATTCAAATCGGCTCGGCATTCGGGTCCACCCTGGGGCAACTGCTGCGCGTGCCTGCCCGGCAGCGAATCACGCTGATCGCCGCGGGGGCGGGGGGCGGAATCGCGGCCACGTTCAACGCCCCGCTGGGGGGCGTGCTGTTTGCGATCGAACTGCTGCTGGTGTCGGTCAATCTTCGCAATCTGCTGCCGGTGACGTTGGCGACCGTGGTGGCGAGCTACATCGGCAGGGCATTGCTCGGGGCGCAGCCGGCGTTCCAATTTTTGCCGCTGGAGGTGAACGACTTTCACCTGCAAAACCCCGCGACGTTGCTGCTGTTTTTGCCGCTGGGATTGGTGCTGGGCCTGGCGGCGGTGCTGCTGGTGCGCAGCATTTACTGGGCCGAGGATTTATTCGACGCCCTGCCGCTTTCGCCCTACGTGTGCCACATGCTGGGCATGCTCGGCGTGGGCGTGGTGATCTATTTGCTGCTGCGGTTTACGGGCTATTACTACGTGCAGGGCGTGGGGTATGCCACGATCATGGATGTGATTCGCAACACGTTGACCGATCCGTGGTTTTTGCTGGGGCTGGCCGCGCTCAAGCTGCTGGTGACCTGCCTGACCCTGGGTTCGGGAGGCTCGGGAGGTGTGTTTTCGCCCGCCTTGTACGTGGGCGCCACCCTGGGCGCGGCGTGCGGCATTCTTTGGAATCGCGCCGTGCCATCCGTTCCGCTCGAGGTGACCACCTTTGCCCTGGCCGGCATGGCGGCCGCCGTGGGCGCCAGCACCGGCGCCATGCTCACCGCGATTGTGATGCTGCACGAAATGACCGACGACAACAACATCATCTTGCCTGTCCTGCTGACCACCGTGGTCGCCGCCGCCGTGCGCAAGGCGATCTCGCCCGACAGCATTTACACGCTCAAACTTCGCCGCCGAGGGCACGTGGTGCCCGACAGTTTGCAGGCAGCGCTGGACGATGCCCGCGCCGTGCGCGACATCATGAACCCCCGCTTTGCCATCCGCGAGGTTGCGGCGGCAGATGCCAGCACGACGACAACCGCCGACTCCCATCCGCCCGCCGCCGAAGTCACCTTGCTCGCGCGGTCGGGCTGTGTGATCGGGGTGGAGGTTGCGGGCCGTGACCACGCCGGCCATCGACCGCCGGAAAAAACCGAAGCCGGCCAGGGCTTTGTGGTGGTGGCGCCCGAAACGTCGCTGATCGACGCGCTGCGGAGCATCGCCGCCGGGAGCGCCGCCTGCGCGGTGGTGACGTCGGCGGCCGGGTCGGTGGTCGACGCGCGGCAACTGCGGGCGAGCGAAGTGCTCGGCGTGCTGACCGCGCACGATATTGGCCGCTACCGGCTGTCGGTCGCCGAGTTGTTTTCGTGATGTTGGCCGCGGCGGGCCAAACACCCCGCGGGCTCAGGCGAGAATCTCCGTCAGCAGCTCGCCGCCGACGTCGGTCAGGCGGAAGTCGCGACCGTTGAAGCGGTAGGTGAGCCGCGTGTGTTCCAGGCCCATCAGGTGCAGCAAGGTGGCGTGCAAGTCGTTGACGTGCACCTTGTTCTCGACGGCTTTGTAGCCAAAGGGATCGGTCGCGCCGTAGTGCAAGCCGCCCTTTACTCCGGCGCCGGCCAGCCAAATGGTGAAGCCGTTGGGGTTGTGGTCGCGCCCCTTGGCTCCCTGCGAGTCGGAGGTGCGGCCGAATTCGCCGCCCCAGATGACGAGCGTCGACTCGAGCAGGCCGCGGGCGTGCAGATCTTGCAGCAGCGCCGCCGCCGGCTGATCGGTGTGCAGCCCGCACGAGCGATGGTTGGATTGCACGTCGGTGTGGCAATCCCAGGGCACGTCGTTCACGCTGCCGTCTCCCGAGACGCCCTTGCCGGCGAAGATTTGAACGAACCGCACGCCCCGCTCCACCAGCCGCCGCGCCAGCAGGCATTGGCGGGCGAAGGTAGCGCAAGGGGGCTGATCGAGACCGTACAGCTTGTGGGTGGCCTCGGATTCGCGCGACAGGTCCAGGGCCTCCGGCGCCGCCATCTGCATGCGATAAGCGAGTTCGTAGGAATTGATGCGGGCGGCCAGGTCGGCCTGAGTGGGTCGGCCGGCGGCATGTTCCTGATTGAGTTCGCGAATCAAGTCGAGCTGGGCGCGCTGCTGCGGGTCGCTGTGTTTGCCGTCGCGGGCGAGGTTGTCGATCGCCTCTTTGCGCCGGGCGTCGAGCGCCAGCGCCTGGTACGTTTTGGGCAAGAAGCCGGCCGACCAGATTTGGTCGTCGCCCCGGGGCCGGGTGTCGTGCAGCACCACGTAGGCCGGGAGGTTCTGGTTCTGCGAACCAAGGCCGTACGTCATCCAGGCGCCCAGGGCCGGCAAGCCGGGGCGGTTGGTGCCGCACATCAGTTCGATGGACGCCGGGGCATGGTTGTTTTGCCGCAGGTGCATCGAGTGCAGAAAACACATCTTGTCGACGTGTTGCGAAAGATGCGGAAACAGGTCGGGCACCCAGGTGCCCGACTCGCCGTGCTGCTGCCATGCAAACGGAGATTTCAGGCACTTGCCGCTGGTGGTGAAGAAGCCTGTTTTGGGATCGGCGCCGGCGAGTTCCTGGCCGTCGCGCTTTTGCAGTTCGGGCTTGTAATCCCAGGTATCGACCTGCGAGGGCGCGCCGGTCATGAACAGCCAGATGATCGATTTCACCTTGCCGGGAAAATGCGGCTCGCGGGCCGCGAGCGGATTAACGTTTGCGGCGGCGGAGCTTGGCGGCGTGCCGGGCGAGTCGGCATGCAGCAGGCTGGCCAACGCCAGCGAGCCGAACCCCAGGCCTGCCTGTTGCAGAAAACGGCGCCGCGAGGGCAATACCAGGTCGGATGGTGAATCGTAGTGGAACATGCGATGGTCTCAGCGCGGCCGTGCCGCGGGTGGGAAACAGTCGGGATGGTCGGGGCGCGTTCAGTCGATGTAAACAAACTCGTTAAGGCACAGCAGCACGTGGCAAAACTCGACCAGGGCGCGATCGAGCGCCTGGGGCGTATCGCCGCCGGCCGCCGCCTGCTGTTCGCCAATGAATGCCAGCATGCGCGTCCGTTCGGCATCGGTCGGGCTGCGAGCCAAGGCAATCCGATACCCGTGCTCAATCGCTTCCTCCAGCGGCGCATCCTTGGCCGGGCGAATCCGGGCCTGCAGCTTCTCGGCTTGCTGCCGGACAAACGGCGAATTCATCATCGCCAAAGCCTGGGTGGGAACCGTGGTGCTCACCCGGCGGCCGATGCTTTGCGTGGGTTCGGGAGCGTCGAACATGGTCATCAGGGGAATCAATTCGCTTCGCTTGACGCGGAGGTACACGCTGCGCCGCTGGGTGTTGTCGAGCACGCTGGGCCCGTACATGGCGAGGTCCAGGTTGCCTCCCACGGCAAGCAGCGCGTCGCGAATCGCCTCGGCTTCCAGCCGCCGCGAGGGGAAGTGCCAAAGGTAGCGATTGGCGGGATCGCGCTGCAGGTTCTCCGGCGAAACTTCGTGCGACTGCTGGTAGGCGGCGCTGAGCATCACCTGCTTGTGCAAGGGCTTGAGTTTCCAGCCGTTGCGCACCAGTTCGTGCGCCAGCCACTCCAGCAGTTCCGGATGCGTGGGAGGTTCGCCCTGCGAGCCAAAATCGTTGGGAGTGCCCACGATCGCCTGGCCAAAATGGTGTTGCCACACGCGATTCACCATCACACGCGCCAGCAGCGGGCCGGCGCCCCGATCGAGGTCGGTCATCCATTGCGCGAGGGCCAGGCGCGGATCGACCGGCGATGGCGCGGTGGGCGGTTCGTCGCCGCGCCAGAGCACCTGCACAAAGCCCGGCGCTGCGATGCCTTGCTTGTTATCGACTTCGCCGCGCCGCAGGTGGTAAACGTCTTGCCCTCCGGCCACGGTGGTGTAGACCTCGACCAGCTTGGGGCGAGGTTGTCCCGCGGCGTGGGCCCGCACGGCCTGAAAACGAGCGGCCGTTTCGGGATCGAAGGGCGCGAACCAGCGGGCAGCGGCTTGGGCTTCGTCCGCGGAGAGCGGTTGATTTCGCCCGGCCGCAATGGCCTGCAACTCGCCCAAGTGTTGCGGGGCCACGTCGCCCGCCCACGTGGCCGGGTTGGGCTGGGTGCTCAGGGCCAGGCGCAGGCGGCCGAGGCCCTGGTCGCGAAACCGCAGTTCCACGGTCAACTCGGTGCCGGCCGCCGTGCCATCCAGCGGCTCTGCCAACTCGAACACCGCGGCGTTGTCTTTCTTGGCGGTGGCGCGCACCACCCAGGCCGTTTCGGGCTTGCCGTCGACGGCGTTGCCCAGCGGCTGGTTTTCGTCCTCGAAAGCCGCGAAGACCGGCTTCAATTTCAACGGCCGCGCGGCCTGGTCGCCGTTTGGGCTAAGCGGTTTTGCCGTGATGGTGATTTCGGCCAACTGGAAGCTGCCGTCGTTGTTCAAGCCCGGTCCGCGCTGGGGCAGCGACTTGTCGGTGAAGGTATCGAGCCGGATCGAACTGACGTTCTTTTGATGGGTATGGAATGTGAGGCGATACGTCTCCTGGGTGCCCACGGTGCGCTCGCCGCCTCGGTCGCGGAGCCGAGTGCCGGGCTTGAGCGCGCCGTCGTGCGCCAGGACGCCGGCGGGCAGCTCCTTCAAGTACGAGCGCTCGGCCGCGAAGGCCACCGGTTCGAGAACCTGCCACCGCGGCTGCTCGGGCTGCTTGGGCAACTCGGACTTTCGCCACGTTTCGAATCGCGGCGGCAATTCGGTTGAAGTGAAGGCGTGGAGGGCGGCCACCAGCGGTTCGTGCGCGGACTGGTGCTGCCGCCAGGCTTGTTCGGTCGCCGCCGGGTCGGCCTCGACGGTGCGCGTGCCGTGAACGGTGCGAGCCAGCGAGGCCGCCAGGGCGTAATAATCGGGCTGCGGAATCGGATCGTACTTGTGGTCGTGGCAGCGCACGCAGCCCAGCGTCATGCCGAGCATCGAACCGCCAATGGTCATCAGCATGTCGTCTAGTTGGTCGTAGCGAATCCGCTCCACCGTCTTGGCGGTGATTTGGCCGGGGTACGGACCGGCAACGAGAAAGCCCGCCGCCGATACGCCATCGATCGTGTCGGGCTCCAGCAAGTCGCCCGCCAACTGCAGTTGCACGAACCGGTCGAAGGGAAGATCGTCGTTCAGCGAGCGAATGACCCAATCGCGATAGTGGTACGCCCCGGGCCGAAAGCCGTCGAACTCGTAGCCGCCGCTTTCGGCAAAGCGGGCCGCATCGAGCCAATGCCGCGCCCAGCGCTCGCCGTAACGGGGGCTGGCCAACAGTTGGTCGATCACTTTCTCGAAGGCCAAGGGCGAAGAATCGTTGACAAACTCCGCCACCTGCTCGGGCGTGGGAGGAAGGCCCACCAGATCGAAATACGCGCGGCGAACCAGCCGCTCCTTGCTGGCAGGGCGATTCGGTTGGAGGCCGGCCGCCTGCTGGGCCTGCAGAATGAAACCGTCGATCGGCCGCGAGGCGTCGAGGGGCATTCCGGGAGACAGCGGTTGAAACGCCCACCAGGTGCGACCCTGGGCCACGTCGATTTCGCGAGGGGCTTTGATCGGCGAATCGCCTTGCCGCGGGTCGGGGGCGCCCATTTCGATCCAGCGGGCAAAGTCGGCAATCACCTCGCCGGCAAGCTTGCCTGCCGGGGGCATCTCCAGGCCATCGTACCGCAGCGCCTTCAGCAGCAGGCTGTCGGCCGGTTTGCCTTTCACCAGCGCCGCGCCCGACTCGCCACCCGCCGCGATGCCTGCCGCCGAGTCGAGATACAGTTCTGCCTGCAACTTCTTGTTGTCGCGGGCTTCGACGGAATGGCAACTGTAGCAGTGCTGAACGAGCACCGGCCGAATCTTCTGCTCAAAGAACCGCACCCCTTCGTCGTCGGCCGCGTGCCCCGGCCAGGGACCAAGCACCGCGGCCAACGCAAGCGGCAGGAGAATCGCCTTCCAACAACACGTGTTCATTGGCAGATGGCCTCAATCGAGCTGGGGGGGCGGCGTTTCCGGCCGTGCGGCGAATGGAACCGCCGGCGGCACGGGAGGGTGGAATGCCAAGTACCAGTTATACTCGCAAAACAAGGCGGTTGCATGCTGCGAGCGGGCGGCTATTCCCAATCTGTTGGGATGGCGGTTCGCACGATTTCGCGCTGCCAGGGCGACTCGTGAATGGCCCAGGCGGTGATCGAATGCCGGGGCGTGCAGGCCTCGGCCGTTTGCCCCGTTTGGTGGCAGCGCTGCCATGTGGCTTGTTCCTCGCGTTGCCACGGCGGCAGCCGGCCGGGCACGTTGCTTCGCCGCCAGGCCAGTTTCCCTTGGTCGAAGACGGCCACGATCAACCCCGCCGCCACGTCGAGCATCCGTTTGGCGATCAATTCGTGACTGGCCGTGCTGAAACGCGCTTTCAGCGTCCGCAGGCAACCGCCAGATTCGCGATACGCCTGTTCGAACGGCTCGCGAGGAAGCAGGATGCGGGCGGCCAGTTGGTTGGCGACGCGCTCGCGGGCTCCGGCCACCTCGCGCGGATCGATCGACAAGGCCGCAAACACGCGATGGCTGACGTGTTCGCCGATCTCGTGGGCGACCGCCCAATGTTGCCGCTCGGGCCGAGGGTCTTCGCGCAACAGAATCAAAGGCTGGCCGCCGCTCTGCGCTGGTTCAACAGAACGCGCAACTCCGGCCAGCGGCCGACCCAGCGAGGGCAACCGCACGCACCGCGCTCGGCCGGTTTGCTGGTTGTCCATCGCCACCACCATGCCCTGGCGCGCGGCCACGGCCAGCGCGTCGACCGGCGGCTCGCTCCAACCGCATTCGGCGAGGACCTCCCTGGCCGTTTCATCGAGGACCGCCGTCCATTCCTCGGCAGAAATCTCGGGCCACATCGATTGGCGTTTCCCCTCCCGAGCAGCAGGCTGAAATGAACATGCGTATACTATCCATGCTAGCATCGAAATGCAACCCGTCTTGGGTGCCCGGCGGCCCGGAAAGCGCGAACGACGTTGTCACCACGAACGGGCGCCCGGCATGGCTAATCCGACAAGTCGACAACCCACGCGTCGCCAATCCGCCTCTCGATCGTCGCCCGCGCCAGGTTGAACCAGCGGTTGGCCGCGTTCAGCACTTCGCTGTCGGCCGAGACGACCACGCCGGGGCATTGCTTGAGCAGCGGGTCGGGATCGGCGACGAGTTCTGCCTCCCAGCCCCAACCGCCCTGCCGCGCCGTTTCTTCCAACAGGGTCTTCAGCCGGCCGCTGTTCGAAACCGGCTGATCGAGCAGCCACCGGCAACGGCCCACGCCATATTCCTGCAGCAACCCGCCCACCAGTTGTATGGCTGGCAATGTTTCCGCCACTTTGCGGTAGCTGCCGTGCATGCTGGCCATGTCGCGAAAGCAGCCATCGCGGGCGTGCAGCACCACGCCGCCCGACAGCGCCGCCTCGATCGTGGTCAGCAGGTTGTAACCGTCGATCCAAACTTCTGCCCCGGCCAACGCATCGCCGGCGACCTGATGCGCGCGGCGCCGCGCCAACTGCCCCTCGCCGCAGGCGCAGCGGGCCGCCGCCAACCGCTGCCGGGCATCCAGCGCGTAGCGATCGCCCACCAGCTTCAGCGACGACACCCCCGCATAACCGCGAGTGAGCAGCCAGCTCAAGTCGCGCACGGCTTCGCGCAGCCGGGGCACGCACTCGGCGGCGAACAGCTGCCGGTCTTGAGGGTGCGGGCCGCGGTGCTGGCGCTTGTCGGGCATGATGCTTAACGCGGCTGGAAAAAAAGCGAACCCTGTGCAGGGCAGAGATGCCGGGCGCGCGCAGCCACCGCGCGCCCGGCGGCCGGATTTCACAGCCGCTGCACGGCGTTGCCGCTGAGCCGGCGGATCAGCCGGCGCATTTCGAGCACGCTGATTGTGGCCAGCACCTGGTGGACCGGCAAGCCTGCCTTGGCGATCACGTTGTCGATCGGCGTCGAGGCCGTTTCAATCGCCTGCAGCACCTGCTGCTCTTGTTCGTTCAGCAACAGCTCGGCCGGGTGATGGACGGTTTCGCCGCCGGGGCGCTCCATCGGCTGGACCAGCGGGCCGAGTTCGTCGAGGATGTCTTGCACGCTTTCGACCAGCCGCGCGCCGTCGCGCAGCAACCGGTGGCAGCCTTGGGCCATGCGATTGTCGACCTGGCCCGGCACGGCGAACACCTCGCGCCCTTGCTCCATGGCGTGCCGCGCGGTGATGAGCGCGCCGCTGGCCAGCGCGGCCTCGACAATCACCACGCCCAGCGATAGCGCCGAAATGATGCGGTTGCGCTGCGGAAACACTCCGCGAATCGGCGCCGCCTGGGGATGGTACTCGCTGATCACCGCGCCGCTGGCCGCCACTTTTTCGGCCAGCTGCTTGTGCTCGGGCGGATAGATATTGAGCACGCCGCTGCCGAGGATGGCCAAGGTTCGCCCTCCGGCATCGAGCGCTCCGCGATGCGCCGCGGCGTCGATTCCCCGGGCCAATCCGCTCACCACCGTGAAGCCTGCCCGGGCCAGGCCGCCCCCCAACCGTTCGGCAATTCGCAATCCGTACTGCGTGGCGTGCCGGGTGCCCACGATCGCCACCGCCATGGCGTCGGCCGGCGTCAGCGTGCCGCGAAGGAACAGCACGCCGGGCGGATCGTGCGTTTCGTGCAGCAAACGGGGGTAGGCGTCGTCGGTATCGCACAGCAGGTCGATCCGGTGCTGCCGGCACAGGGCCAAGGTTTCGGCCACCGGCACCTCTTGCCGCGCCTGGGCAATGGCTTCGCTCAGTTTGCGGCCAATGCCCGGCACTTCGCGAAGCTGCGCCGCCGAGGCGGCAAACACGCCCGTCGGATCGCCAAACCGGTCGAGCAGCGCCTGGCGCAACCGCGGCCCCACGCCAGGCAGCAGCGCCAGCCGCAAGCGATCGAACAGTGCGGGATCGTCGTCAGACACGCGGGCTTGCCCCCCCCCTGCCAAGAAACGGTGGTTCCAAAACTCTGCGACCATGGTACGAACGACCACCGGCGGTTGCCAACGAAAGTTGGCAGGACCATGCGCAAAATAACGTGCCCATCGCGCACGGCCGCAGTCCGCAAGCCGCGGCGGTCTCCATGCCCGCCGACTTGGAACACGCCGTGCCGCTTGATCTTCACCAAAACTTTGCAACCCGCGATCGGGGGGGATACACT
>JAANMV010003865.1_pt1 | contig 12498 bp, 11 predicted proteins | sample 7279661 | NCBI WGS metagenome assembly JAANMV01 (sample SAMN14094540, study PRJNA606508) | bioreactor metagenome | isolation source: A lab-scale SPAN reactor treating ammonium-rich wastewater day 121 | place: Ireland: Galway | collected 2017-05-16 | reverse complement strand
GACTGGTTCAAGCATCATCTCAAGGTCGGCTGGACTTTGCCTGTTCGCTTCGATTTACCTCCCGAGCTAATCCTTCATGAAAATGTCCGGTAGAGAATAGTTGGCCAAGCCCAGATCTTAATAGGTTTTTGAGTTTCGATTTTGCGGAAACCATCAGAAATTGGGGTGATTGGCGAAATCAGCCAGGACAAACGAAGACGTACATCATCCAATCCAAATGGTGCAGTAATCCCGAACATGTCGCAGAATGCACCAATCGGGCTATAGCTTACCGGGAGATGCGTTTCAGTCTGGCGGCATCCACCATGCTGGATGCATACCACAGTTACCTTCATTTGGAGCCAAGCGAAGAACAGCTCACCCCGACAGGCAAGGCCGTCCCGACCTGGTTTGATGAATATGCTGTATACCCTGGAAACAAAGCCGCAACCACGATTGCGGACAAACAGAAAGGGATCGGTTGGTTGGGTTGGCCGACCTCAGAGATGACGGCAATCAATTTGGATGGGACTTTAGGAGACACTATTCAATCTGCATTAAACCGATCAGATTGGATTGACTACATCAACAATCATGCCTGGTTGAGGTACTTTGAGCATGGTGTAGCGCTACTCAATCCGACGGGCGGACTCATTGAAGCCGCTGAAATGCCTGTTCTGGACGGTGAGTTTAGAAGAATAGATGGGACACAAAGGGGTTATGGAAATTATACTGTGAACAATGGAGCAATGTGGGTGGGGCCGACCAAACCGGAAGACGCCCTACCGCCCTATGATGGCTTACTATTGATTCGAGACGAGATTAACAATAACGTCCAGGAATTGGAATTAACCGTCACCCAAGATAGTCAATCCGGCTCTTACTACCACCGATCTATCTATGGCGATCCACCTCCCGGATGCGCAGAAAACAGATGGTGCAATTTCCGTCATGAAGGAGCTACCCTAATTGGAGTTGATTGGGAAAACACTTCGATTTCCAACGGTGTACTCAAATTCACAATTCCGAGTGAGGCTCAATTGACTAGCACGTCTCATATAGAGGAATCGCGCCTTTCTCTTTATGTTGACTCAAACATCAACTCGAATCCAAGACTATGGATCGACACCAATATTGAAAACAGGCCGCTAGTGCGATGGTATAGCAATTACGGTGAGGGCTGGGCAACTTCTCCTAACCTCCGAAATCTCATTTCTGGCGGGACAGATACACTGACTTTTTATCTGCAATCCGACTTTGTCGAATCTCCCTTCTCCTTCCGCGCTTTGGAGTACGGTTCCGGTGAATTCGCTTCTGTATTGACAATCCACTACCATAATTCAGGGGGGAGTGGAGAGATCAACGATCCAACAGTCGTGTTTCAGCATGGCGTTGATGGCTACGCCGGCGGTGAAGACACGCACATCGTTACATCTGGCTGGGAATCACCGACGCCTCACGACACTTTCCCCGTCATCTATCTTCGCACCAGTCGCGATGAAGATGAAGTCAAGTCTTCCCTTGTTCGTTTTGACGGAATTTCGTTGCCCACAAATGCACAGATCACCAATGCGGTTGTGGCATTCTACTACAATGGACAATCCGTCAACGGCGGTGCGATCAATGTCCACCTGTCCGGTCCTTATCCCGACTGGTTGGCTCCTCAAACAACCTGGACCAACTTCCAAAATAACCAGAATTGGCAAGTGGACGGAGTTAAGGGCATTGATGATCGTCAGGTTTATCTCAGTGAACGGGTCGTCGACTATACTGAAGTCGGCTCCTGGCTATATTTCAATGTCACCAATCTGGCCCAACAGGGTGTTTATGAATATGTGCTCCATGCCTCCAGTTTGGGCGTCAACAAAGACATCAAGATCCCTTCCAACGAGTATTGGAACCCGGCCCTCCGCCCCAAGCTGATGATCTGGTGCACACAATAGCTTTTGCCCCGATTCACCATCAAGGAGTTTGTATGATGAAAAGCTTACCTGGTCGCTTTGTCTTGAATGCGCTCTTGTTGCTTGTCCTTTCAATGATGCCCGCTCTGCCTTTGTCTGCACAGAGTGGGAATCCTCCAGCGTTCACGCCGGCTTCGATCCGATTTGAAGACGATGTCATTTCTGTGACCGTGGACGGCGATAACGCTTATGTGGGAACATACACAAAACTTTATATCCTGGACACCACACATCCCATGAATCCTCGTACAACAGGCAGTCTTGACATTCCTGTTTTAGATGCAGTGATCGAGGACAAAATGATGTATGCGACAAGCGGTTCATACTTGTTGGTGATGGATGTCACCGATTCTGCATTTCCGCAAATGCTAAGTATGAATAGAATGCCTTCTGGCTCGCACAAAGCGATTGCGCTTTTTGATACGCACGTTTACATCGGTCATAACACCGGCTTGGCGGCAATTAATGTGTCAGACCCCTATTCTCCCACGCTGGTGGGTAACCTCGAATATGTGGTAGGAGGGGTGAATGGTATCGAAATTAGAGAAGTGGTTACTGATATGGGTCAACGCAGATATGCGTATCTCGCCACGCAGCGGAATCGTGTCTGGGAGGGGTTCTACGGCGGAGGATTACGCATCGTCGATGTCACCGATCCCGCTGATATGCAGCAAATCTACCCATGCCGTAGTGCAATCTGCCCTACGGATTGCGATATGTTAGATCTCGCAGGTGAAGGTGACTACATTTTTACGATCCAAGCTATTGATCACGAGAATGATAGACTCTACATTCACGATATTTCTGATCCAGATGCTATCCAAGAAGTAGCCTTTCATGAGATGTCGCAGCCCGCTTGGCATGTCGCCGTACAGAACAACCAAGCGCATGTGGCAACAGGCAGCGCGCTCGAAAACTTTGGCTCTATCCAAACATTCGATGTGACCGACAAAGCCAATCCCAGACAGGTAGGATTACACGGGATAGAAGTCAACCCAATTAATGCCCGGCTGGCGGCGTCGCCGGCCTGTCTCTTCGTGCCGCAGGGAGCCAGGGGCTTGAAGATCCTGTGCGAGTCCACCATCACCCCCACCCCACCATCTTTGGTGTACCTGCCGATGGTGCAGGCGGCGGGGTGAAGCAGGCCCAATCAGCACCCGCGCAAGTGATACTCGCCGCCAGCGACACGGTCGCCATACCCGGCCAGAAATTGCAGCAGGCTGTGCACATCGGCAAAGTTGCTGACCATGCCCAGCGAAGCCCGCAGCGCCCCTTTGGGTTTGTCGCCCAGGCACTCCTGATAGCGGTCGAGATCGAAATGGCCATTCTGCGTGGCCAGTTCGGCGCAGCGCCGCACCTCGGCGGCGCCGTGCGTGAGGCTGTACTCGCCGGCGCCGGGGTTGCAAAAACACCCCGCCCGGATCGAAATCCCGGCCGCGGTCGCCTCCGCCTCGATCAGTTGGAAGGGGAAGACGTGCCCGGCGGGGTCGAGGACGTTGAACGGGATCGTGCCCCCGCGACCCTCGGCGTCGCCCGGGCCGTAGATGTGGATGATGGGCGCGGCGTTGCTGTGGCGCAGGGCCTGCATCTCGCCTAGCAAATACGTGGTCAGGGTCATGACCCGCTCGTGAATGGCCTCGATGCCTATCTCGTCCAGCAAGCTCAACCCCAGGCTGATGGCGGGCAAGCCCAGATAATTGACCGTGCCCTCTTCGAAGGCTTCGTGGTCGGGGGCCATGATGTGCAGATCGGCTTTGGTGGAGACCAGGCGCACGGTGCCGCCGGCGAACCAGGGCCGCTGCAATTTCGCCAGCGCCTGCCGCCGGGCCAGCAGCGCCCCGATGCCCGTGGGATAACCGAACATTTTATAAAACGAAATCGCCGCGAAATCGGGCTGCACCTGGCCCAGGTCGAGGCGATTGGAGGGAACGAAGGCAGCGGCGTCGAGCAGGACATCGTAGCCAAGCTCGCGGGCGAGATTGACCCAGGTCAGCGGGTGCTGCACGCCGGAGAAATTGGATTGGGCGGGAAAGGCGAAGAGTCCAGCCGCGCCGGACCGCGACGGATCGAGATAGGGCGTGATGTCGGGGGCGCGCAGGCTGTCGGGATCGAGCGGGATGTAGGTGATGGCGGCGCCGCGGGCGCGGGCGAATTCGCGAATGCCGTGCACCGAGTTGTGGTTATCCGCCACCAACAGGAAGCGCTTGTCCGGGCCGAAGGGATAACTCTCGGCCAGCAGCTTCAGCGCGCCGCTGGCATTGGCGGTGAAGATGACCGTATATTCGTCTGCATCCGCCCGGAAATAGCGGAGCACGTCCGCCCGCGCTCGCTCCACCAGCGCCGTCGCCGCCAGCGAGGTCGGGTTCTGCGAATGCGGATTGCCCAGGACTGTTTGCAGCAGCAGATCGGCGTGCGCCTGCACCAACCTGCCGGCATACAGGCCGCCGCCGGTGTAATCGAGATAGACCTGACCCTGATCATCCAGCCGGGCGAACTCGCGGCGGCGCAGATCATCCAGCGCCTGCGTTTTTTGATAGGCGGGATGAGCGGCGAGAAAGGCGGCGAAGGCGCTGTGATTGAGCATAAGCGGGGCCTCCGTGGGGCGTGGGGCGTAAAACGTAAAACGTAAAACGTAAAACGTGGGGCGTGAGGCGTGAGGCGTGAGGCGCACCAATCTACCAATCTACCAATCTACCAACCAACCAACCAACCAACCAACCACCCACCCACCCACCCCCCCTACCCCACCTCCCCCAACAGCCAGCGATGGTGCGCCCAGATCGCTTTGATCTGCCAGGGCAGGCGGGCGTGATCGAGCCAGGCGTATTTGAGCACGCGCTGGCGCAGGTCGGGCTGGGCGCCGGTGTAATAGGCCATGGTGCTCCAGGCCCAGCCCTCGCCCGTGAACTGATCCTCCAGCTTTTTGCTGCGGATGCCCAGCTTTTTCAGCACCTCGTTGGCGGGCATGACCGTGTCGGGCCAGGGCGGCACGTCGATCACGCCGGTGGCGATGATCTTGACCCCGGCGGCTTCCAACGTGCGCCGGATCAGGCCGATGTTCACCCAGCGTTCGGCGATGGTGGGGAAGAAATCGCGGTCGAGCAGCCATTTGCGCATCCAATAGCCCACTTGCAGGGTGTTGGGCATGGCCACGAACACCAGTTTGCGGCTGACTCTGGCCATCTCCCGCAGCAGGGCGGCGGCGTCGGGCAAGTACCACAGCGCCGCCCAGTTCCAGGCCAGATCGACCGAGTTGTCGGGCAGGGGCAGGCTGCCCCACTGATCGGGCGAGATGGGTGTGATGGTAGGGTGCAGGCCCAGCTCGGCCCAGATGCGCTGGACGTGGGTAGCGCGGTCGGGCGTATCATCCAGCAGGGTCACGTCGCAGCCGGCCTGGGCGAAGGGGATGCTGTTGATGCCGCTGACGCCGGCCATGCCGTAGATCGGCGCTTCCAGCACGCTGCCGATGGCATGGCGGCGGCGCAGATCCTCCAAAAAATCGTTGAGCACAAAGCGCTCGTAGACGAGGCCCAGGCCTTCGTTGTAGTCGGTCAGGTATTTTTGCCAGATGTGGCGTTGGGCGTGGCCGGTGGGTGGGGTCATGGGCGTGTCCTCGTGCAAGGGGGGGCTGCATCGTAGCACAGAGGGGAGGAGAGGAGGTAATCTGCCGCCGCACAAGCCATCGTCCAACATCGTTCTGGCCAGGGGGTGGGAACGCAGCCCAATTGACAATTGCCGGGCAACGATTGACAATGCCCCGCATGAAGTCCTTCCGCCCCCGCCAGCGCGCCCTGCTGATCGCCCTGCTGCTGCTGGCCTTTGCCCTGCGCCTGCATCGCCTGGGCGCGGACAGCCTGTGGTACGACGAGGGTGTCAGCGCCCTGCTGGCGGCCAAGCCCCTGCCGGCTATGTGGGCGCACACCGCCGGCGATATCCATCCGCCCCTGTATTACGCGCTGCTGCACCTGTGGACCGGGCTGGCGGGACGCAGCGAATTCGCCCTCGCCTTCCTCTCCCTCTGGTTCGGCATGGCCGCGCTGCCCCTGGCCGCCCAGATCGGTCGCCGGCTCTACGGGCCTAGCGCCGGCCTGCTCGCCGCCTTCCTCGTCGCCATCAGCCCTTTTGCCATTTGGTACGCGCAGGAAGTGCGCATGTACACCCTGGGCAGCTTCCTGCTCCTGCTCCTGCTGGCGCTCAGCCTTGCCCTGCTCCGCCGGCCCCGGCCCCGGCCCGCGCTCTTTGTGGGCATCGCCCTGCTGGCTGCTCTGGCCCTGTGGACACTCTATTACAGCGCCTTTGCCCTGTTGGCGCTCAATCTCTTCCTCATTCCCTGGCTGTTCTGGCGGGCACAGGCCCGGCTCTGGCCCTGGCTGCTGGCGCAGGCCGCGGCGCTGGCCCTCTATTTGCCCTGGCTGCCCATCGCCCTGCGCCAGGCTTTCGATCCCCCTGTGCCGCCCTGGCGCGATCCCCTGCCCTGGCGCGATCTACTGTTGCAAGCCGCCCGCGAGGGCAGCGTGGCCCTGGCTTATGGCCAGACCCTCGACCCTGCGCAGTGGCAGCCTCTGGCCGCGCTCATCCTGCTCGCGGCCCTGGCCAGTTGGCGATCCCGCGCCCGCGCGGCTACGGCCCTGCTCTGGATGGCCAGCCTCGGCCCCCTGGCCCTCATCCTCGCCGCCTCTCTCCTCTTCACGCCCCTCTATCATGTCCGCTATCTCAGCCTCTACGCCGCGGCTTTCCCCATCCTCCTTGCCGCCGGGCTGCTGCATCTTGCCCGCTCGGCCCGTGGGCGCTGGCTGAGCTTGCTGATCGGCCTGCTCCTCCTCGCCGGCTCGACCCTGAGCCTGCGCAACTATTACGGCGACCGCTTCGCCTACGAGGCCGCGGACGATCTGCGCGGGGCCGTGCGCCTGATCTACGACCGGATCGGCCCCGGCGAAGCCCTGCTCATCGACGCCGGCTACCTCTACCCCGCTTTCCTCTATGATTGGCCGGGGGAGATCGCCTGGCTGGGCCGCCTCAGCGATCTTGATCAGGCCCCGGCCCCGGACGCGGGCCTGATCGTGGCCCTCGCTGGCCATGTGGATGGCGATCCCGGCATTGGCTGGGGCGACCCGGCCAGCGATTTCTACGCCATCAGCCGGGCAGAGACCGCGGCCCGCCTGACCGACCTCTTCGCCCGCCATCACACCCTCTGGCTGCTGCGCGGCTACGATACTGTCAACGACCCGCAGGGCTTCATTCGCGACTGGCTGGCCGATCATGGCCAGTTGCTGCACGACCAGGTCTTCCCCGGCCAGAGCTTCATCCGTGTGCAGGCCTGGCGCACCACGCAAACCCCGCGCCGCGCCCTGCCCGCGCAGGTGCAGCCCCTCGTGCAGGAATTCAGCGGCGGCATCCGGCTGCTGGGCTACCTGCGCGACCCCGCGGCCCCGCCCCTGCGCCTGACCCTGTTCTGGCAGCGCCGCGGCGCCATCGATCGCGACTGGAAAGTGTTCGTGCAGTTGCTCTCCGCGCAGCAGGAGGTGATCGCCCAGGATGACGCATCGCCCCTGCGCGGGCTGTACCCCACCAGCCGCTGGCAGCCGGGCGAGATCGTCGAATCCACCTTTATTCTGCGCCTGCCGGCCCCGCCGCCCCCCGGCTCCGGCCCCTTCAGCCTGATCACCGGGTTCTACGACGAGGGCAGCGGCGCCCGCCTGCCCCTCGCTGCCGGGGGGGATGCAGTGCAGCTGGAGGTGTGGGAGGGGCGCTGACGCGCGTCAGCCCCGGTTCATCTCCCAGATCAGCCGCAGCCCGATCAGCGTCAGCCAGGGCTCCACCCGTTCGATCACCGGCGTTTCCGCCGCGATCAGGGCGGCATCCTCGCCGGTGGCGATCACACGCATGCCCTCGCCCAGCTCCTGGCGAAAGCGGGCGACCATGCCTTCGACCAAACCGGCAAAGCCGAACAGCAGCCCCGACTGCATGCTTTCGGTGGTGTTGCGCCCGATCGCCCGCTCTGGCCGGGCCAGGGGGATGGCAGCCAGTTGGGCGGCGCCGGCGCCCAGCGCGTCTGCGGCCATGTGCAGGCCGGGGGCGATGGCATGGCCGAGATAATCACCCTCGGCGTCGAGCGCGTCGAAAGTGAGGGTGGTGCCGCAATCGACCACGCACACCGGGCCGCCGAACAGGGCCTTGGCCGCGGCCGCGTTCGCCACCCGATCCGCGCCCAATTGCCGCGGGGCCTCGCGGCGGATGCGCACACCCGTCTTCACGCCCACGCCCACGATCAGAGGAGGCTGGCCCACGGCGCGGCGGCACACCTCTGTCCACACCGGGGTCAAGGCCGGGGCCACGCTGGCCAGGATGGCGGCCTGGGGCGCGGATTCCAGCCCGGCCTGAGCCAGCAGCGCGTGCAGTTGCAGGGCGTATTCATCGGCGGGGCGGCCCTTCTGCGCCTGCAAGCGCCACTGCGCGCGCAACTTCTCGCCGGCAAACAGCCCCAGCGACACAGCCACATTCGAGATATCGACACAAAGCAGCATCACAGCCTCCGCAGGCAGACGGGGGGAAAAGGAAACCACCAGCGCATTGTAGCGGAGCCGCGGCAGAAGCAAAAATCCCCAGCCCCCCCGCCCCACGCACCCATTGGACTTGAAAAACAGCGCTTGATCTGCTAAAGTAACACCTGCAACCGACCTTCACCGGCGGTCAGCCCCTCTTCCCCCCCCCATCCCACCCGCTCGCTCGGATCCGCGCAGACCGAGACGGCACATAGCCTGCTCCTCACCGAGCCTATCCCTGCCACAGGTCTGCCCGCCTGTGGTTTTTTATTACCCTTTTCCCTTCCAATTCCACGACAACCAACATTCCCTACCCCAACCAACCCACCAACCCACCAACCAACCAACCATGATCACCCGCACCCTCTTCAAAAGCAAAATCCACCGCGCCACGGTCACCGCGGCCGATCCAGACTACATCGGCTCCATCACCATCGACGAGACCCTGCTCCAGGCCGCGGACATCTTGCCCTACGAGCGCGTTCAGGTCGTCAACATCGCCAACGGCGCCCGCCTGGAAACGTATGCCATCCCCGGCCCTGCCGGCCAGGGCGACATCTGCCTGAACGGCGCCGCCGCCCGCCTGGTCACCCCCGGCGACAAGGTGATCATCATGACCTACGTGCAGATAAGCGAGCCGATCCCACAGCCCTGGCAGCCGACGGTGGTGCATGTGGACGAAGGCAACGGCATCCTCTCCACCGGTCAGGGCGTCGCGCCCGGCCGCTACAGCGACCTGATCGCGGCCCTGGACTGACGATGACCCCCCCCGCCCCTGTCCCGCGCCCCACCCTGGCCCTGATCGGGGCTGGCCGTGTGGGAACTACCCTGGCCCTGGCCGCGCAGCGCTGCGGCTACACCCTGGCCGCCGTGCACACGCGCAGCCCCGAACGGGCCGCGGCGCTGCTGGCCGCCACCGGCGCGCAGTTGGCCGCGGATGTGCCCACCGCCGCGGCCAGCGCGGATTTGATCCTCATCGCCGTGCCCGATGACGCCATCGCCGCGGTGGATGCCGCCGGCGCCGGGGCCTGGCGGGCCGGATCAGGCGTGGTGCATCACTCTGGCCTGCACAGCGCCGCCCTGTTGCAGCACGCGGCCGCGGCGGGCGCGCGCGCCGGCGCCCTGCATCCCTTGCAGACGATCCCCAATCCGCAGATCGGGCTGACCCTGCTGCCCGGAACCTATTTCAGCATCAGCGGCCACGCCGACCTGCTGCCCACGCTGGCCGCGTTCGTCGCCGACCTCGGCGGCCACGCCCTCACCCTTCCCGATCAGGCCAAACCGCTGTACCACGCGGCCGCGGTCTTCGCCAGCAATTATCTCACCACCTGCTTTGCCCAGGCGGTGGCCATTTTGGTGGATCTGGGCATCGCCCCCAGCGAGGCGGCGGCGGCGCTGTTGCCCCTGGCGCGGGGCGCCATCGCCGGCCTGGCTGATCCTGGCCTGCCGCAGGCGCTGACCGGCCCCATCAGCCGCGGGGATGCCGGCGTGCTGGCCATCCACCAGCGCCATCTCGCCGCCCGCCATCCCCATCTGCTGCCCCTGTATCGGGCGCTGGCCGCGGCGGCGCTGCCGCTGGCCGCGGCCCAGGGCCGGCTGACCCCGGCGACGCTGGCTGCTTTGGCCGCGGCAGTGCCTGCCGGGGAAGCGCCGCGCGAACCCTGAACCGCACCCCTGCTCATCCTTTCTGGAGGTATTGCCATGAAGACAACCATTCGCCACATCCAACAAAAAAAAGAGCGCGGGGAGCCGATCGTGATGCTCACCGCCTACGATTACACCACCGCCAAGATCGCGGCCAGCGCCGGCGTGGACATCTTGCTGGTGGGCGACAGCCTGGGCATGGTCATCCAGGGCTACGAGACGACCCTGCCCGTCACCCTGGATGAGATGATCTACCACACGCGGGCGGTGGCGCGGGGCGCGCCCGAAGCCCTCGTCATCGCCGACATGCCTTTCATGACCTACCAGATCTCGCCGGAGCAGGCCCTGGCCAACGCCGGCCGGGTGATGCAGGAGAGCGGGGCCCAGGGCGTGAAGCTGGAGGGGGGCAGCCACATGGCCGAGACGGTGCGCCGGTTGGTGCAGGTTGGCATCCCGGTCATGGCCCACATCGGCCTGACGCCGCAGAGTGTGAACCAGTTCGGCGGCTGGCGGGTGCAGGGCCGCAGCAGCGCCGAGGCGGAACGCCTGCGGGCCGACGCCCAGGCGCTGGCCGCGGCCGGGGCCTTCGCCATTGTGTTGGAACTGACGCCGGCGGCGTTGGCCGCAACCATCACCGCGGCCAGCCCCATCCCCACCATCGGCATCGGCGCCGGCCCGCACTGCGATGGTCAGGTGCAGGTCATCCACGACATCCTCGGCCTGTTCGAGGATTTTCTGCCCAAACATGCCCGCCGCTACGCCGAATTGGCCGCGACCATGCGTCAGGCCATCGGCCAATACAGCGCCGATGTGCGCGCCCGCGCCTTCCCCACGGCGGAACAGTCGTTTTAAATTGGACGATGGACGCGATAAGCTATCGTCCATCGTCCACCGCCCACCGTCCGCTCAACACACGTAAGCCATGCACCTCCTCACCACCGTCGTCGACATGCATCGCCAGCGCAGGGCGTTGGCTGGATCGGTCGGCGTTGTGCCCACGATGGGCTATCTGCACGAGGGCCACATCTCGCTGGCCCGCCGCGCCCGCGCCGAAAATGACCATGTCATCGCCACCATTTTCGTCAACCCCAGCCAATTCGGGCCGGGGGAAGACCTGGCCGCCTATCCCCGCGACCTGCCCCGCGACCTCGACCTGCTCGAAGCCGCGGGGGTGGACATGGTTTTTGTGCCCTCCACCGCCGAACTGTACCCACCCGGCTATGAGACCTGGATCGACCTGGCCGATCTGCCCACGAAGCTGGAAGGCGCGCAGCGGCCTGGCCATTTTCGCGGCGTTGCCACCATCGTGACCAAGCTGTTCAACCTCACCCGGCCCACCCGCGCCTATTTTGGCCAGAAGGACGCACAGCAAGCGATCCTCCTCCGCCGTCTGACGGTGGATCTCAACTTCGACCTCGATCTGATCATCTGCCCCACGGTGCGGGAGCCGCATGGGTTGGCCATGAGTTCGCGCAACGCCTATCTCACGGCGGAGGAACGGCAGCGCGCGGGCGTGCTCTATCGCGCGCTCAGCGCCGCCGCCGAAGCCTACGAGCGGGGCGAACGGGACGCCGAGAGCCTGCGCCGCGGCATGGCCGCCATTCTCGCGGCCGAGCCGGCAGCCCAGCCCGAATACATCAGCATTGCGCATCTGGAGACGCTGGACGAGATCGTGGGGGAGATGCGCGTTCCTGCCCTGGCCTCGGTGGCCGCGCGCGTGGGCAAGGCCCGGCTGATCGACAATGTGTGGCTGGGGCGAGAGGTCGGCTGATCGGGACAAAAAAACAGCCCATCCTGGGTGCAGGATGGGCTGCGTGTGGCAAGAGAAGGGCGGTTTACATGCCCCCGCGCCCCTCGCGACGGCGCTGCGACTGGCGGGCCTTGCGGATCGCCTTCTGTTTTTGCAGGCGCCGCACCTCGCTGGGAGGTGTAAACCAGCGCTTGCGGCGCACCTCCGGCAGGATGCGCGCCTTCATGACTTCCTTGCGGAAGCGGCGCAACAGCGAATCCTGCGATTCACCGCTGTTCAATTTAACGCTCATTGAGTCTCACCTCCTTTGGGGCAAAAAGTTGCCAGGGGTTGCGCCCTGGCACGGTGAAATCATAGTCGAGAGAGGGGGGTTCTGTCAATTTTGCCCAGCCTGACGCATGACCGCCTGTCGGGAGGGATGCGGGCGATGGCGTCGGCTTGCCTCGACTCCGCCTGCTCGATACGACGGATCTGCGTATGTTCTCGATAATTCGAGGTAACAATTCACCTTATTTTGTCATTGCGAGTGACCCATCCCGCCGCAGCGGGATGCGCCCTGGCAAGAAACTGGCAGGAGCCGGGAGTTTCTAGGTAGATGCGATTGCCCTGGCCCCGTGAATGA
>JAANMV010003864.1_pt1 | contig 12498 bp, 8 predicted proteins | sample 7279661 | NCBI WGS metagenome assembly JAANMV01 (sample SAMN14094540, study PRJNA606508) | bioreactor metagenome | isolation source: A lab-scale SPAN reactor treating ammonium-rich wastewater day 121 | place: Ireland: Galway | collected 2017-05-16 | reverse complement strand
GGACACGCTGACCGCCCTCAGTCCGGAACTCCGCCTCGGCCGAACTTGAAACGGTCGCGCCATGCTGCTCCACGGCGATGAGCTGCGCCTCCTGGATGCCGGCCCAGAGGCTCGCCGGCGTCCCCCGCGGGGGCCGCCCTTTCCGCCAGGTGGCAAGGGCCTCCTCGATGAGGGCCGCCACGATGTCCAGGTCGCCCGATTCGACCCGCTTGCGCCATGAGCGGTGCTGGAACATCTCGGCCGAAACAGCCCAGCCAACGACGAGGAAAATCGCAAGCGTGACGACCATGCCGACAATGATCACCGTTGCGCCCCCGCGCGGCTGGCGAGCTCGTTGCGAGCCGCTGCGAACATCACGTCGATGGGCGCCCGCACCCCGGTCCAGAGTTCGAACGCGAGCGCACCCTGGTAAATCAGCATGGGCAGGCCGCCGATCGAACGGAGCCCGCGACGAGCCGCCTCGGCCAGGAACGGTGTGAGTTCGGGCGCGTACACAATATCCACGATGAGGGTACCGGGCCGCGCGCTATCCAGGGCGGCCGGGATGCCGGATGGAGCCGGGCCGCCACGCATTCCTATCGAGGTGCAGTTCACGACGCAATCGTACTCGCCGAGGGCCACGTCGAGCGGTACCGCGCGCACGATGCCGCTCCCGCTGCCAACCGCTTCGGCAAGGCGGACAGCGCGTTCCGGGGTCCGGTTCGCGATGGCGACAGCGGCCGCGTTGGCCTCGGCCAGCGCGAACGCGATTCCCCGCGCTGCGCCTCCCGCCCCGAGCAGCAGTACGCGCTTCCCGGCGGGGTCGAACACGGCTTCCGCCTTGAGGGCGGCAACGAATCCGGGGCCGTCGGTATTGAACCCGAACAGGCGGCCCTCGCGGTTCACGATGGTGTTCACCGCGCCCATGCGAGCGCTCTGGCCGCCCAGCTCGTCGAGGAGCGGGATGACGGCTTCCTTGTGCGGGATGGTCACGTTCGCGCCCAGCACGTCCGGCTCGCGCAGGGATGCAATACGCTCAGGCAGCCTTCCTCCCGGGGTGTCCCATCTCTCGTACACGACATCGAGCCCGCAATGCGCGAACGCCGCCGACTGGAATACCGGCGAGAGCGAGTGGGCTACCGGGTGCCCGATGATACCGGCCTGCCGCGTCACCGCCCGCCGACCGTCGCGATGTTTCGTTCGTGTTCGGCGAAGGTAACCGCGAATGCGTGTGAGCCGTCGCCCTTGATCGCATCGGCGACGAAGTAGTAGTAGTCCGTCTCCTCGGGGTTCGCAACAGCCTCGATGGAGGCCAGCCCGGGGTTCGTGATCGGGCCGGGGGGCAGGCCGGGGAACAGGTAGCTGTTGTAGGGAGACGGGTTCTCGAGGTCGAGGATGGTCAGTTCCCTCTTCCACCAGCCGAACTCGTCGACCGACTTCGGGTCGAGCGCTGCGGCGAATTGGACCGTCGGGTCGGCCTGGAGGCGGTCGTTCTCGGCCAGGCGGTTGTAGAACACCCCGGCGATCAGCGGGCGTTCATCCGCCAGCACCGCCTCCCGCTCTACCACAGCGGCGAGCGTCAACGCCTGGTGAGGGTTGAGCCCTTGCGCAAGCGCCGCCGCCCGCAGCGCGGGCGAGAACCGCCGGTCCAGCGTCTCGATCATCAACGCGACCAGGTCGTCCATCGTGGAGCCTTCCGGGAGGATGTAGGTGTCGGGGAAGAGGTAGCCCTGGAGGTCCGCGCCCTCGGGCAGCGTCTCGGCCAGCCCGGTGGGCAACCTGGCCCGCCCGGCGGCAGCGATGAACTCCTCGCGGGGCCCGAAGCCCGCCTGTTCAGCGAGCACGGCCATCTCTTCGAACCGGATACCCTCCGGGAAGGTCACCTTCAGGACCGGCACGAGATCCCGGACCGTCAGCCGGTTCAGGATGGAAAGCGTCGAGGAGTTCTTCGCCAGCAGGAAGTCCCCGGCGCTGAGCTGGCGATGCACACCCATCAGGCTCGCGAGCAGCTCGAATTGGCGCGCCGAACGGATAATGCCGAGCTCCTCGAGGTCTTTCCCGATGTCGCCCGCTGAGCGGCCCGCTTCGAGCGTGTAGGGCACCTGGGTGCGGTCGCTGCTCACCGGGGCGGCACCGGGGAAGTCGCCGCCGAGGACATCTTTCGGTGTGCGCGCAACGCAGTAGCTTGCAACCAGGATGGCCGCCACGGTGAACAGCAACCCAATGATCGCGATTGGCGTTGGCAGTGCCCGCTTCATCGGCGCCCCCCGCGCCGGCGATCGAGCACGGTCTGGAGGATGACGGCGGCGGCAGCCGAGTCGAGTGTACCGTCGCGTTTCTTCCCCGCGCCGGGCACCAGCCATTCCGCCTGTGCCGAGGAGAGCCGCTCATCGACTTCGGTCACGGGCACGGCGAGGAGCTTGCGGAGCTCGGCGACGAACTGGCCGACTTCCTCTGCCTGCGCACCCCGCGCGCCCTGGAGCGTAAGCGGGAGGCCGACAACCACTTCCGCGACGCCTTCCGAGCGCACAAGTTCGGCGATGCGGCGGAGCGCGGCCGTCCGCCCCTTCTCGATGATCGCCGGGCGCGGGTGGGCCAGGATACCCAGGTCATCAGAAATCGCGACGCCAATGCGCGCCCCACCAGGGTCAAGGGCCAGGAGTCGTCGGGTCGGTGGAGCTGTCGGTTGTGGTTGGGTCATTCGTTGTCGAGGCATCGCCGGCGGGTTCGGCACTGTGGCTCCGGAGTTCGGCATCAATCCGGAACCCGAAGCGCGGCACCCATGGCGCCCATCCCGGCGTCAACTTCACCTCTGCTTCCTGAATACCATACCGGTCTGAGAGAGTCGACCGCGCGTCCTCCGTTGACTTCCCCTTCACGGCATCCTTCACCGCGGCGGCGGTGACACCCCGGGCGAACTCACCCTGGAGCCGGACCTCGGTCCGGACTAGCCCCGTGTCCGCATCGAGCTGACGCGCCCCGGTCTCCAGGGCCGTCACCGTCCCCGGCAGAAACTCGCCCGCGCCGCCTTCGGACTGAAGCACCCGCCGGGCTAATTGATCGAGCGTCTCCGCCAGCACCGCAAGGGCCGACACCTTCACCGTCACCCGCAGGAGCACGATATCGGTGGGGGTGCCGACCGGGGGTTCGGGCAGCGTGTACTCCGCCGTCGTCTCCGCCGTCCGCAAGAACACCGCATCGTGGGGCCGGGCCTCCACCAGCCCGCGCTTGATCATCTCGGAACCCTCGAGTGCCTTCGCGAGCGTCTGCAGGTTCACCACGTCCTGCGGGTCGACCGCGGGGCGGGGTTCACTCACGCCGCCAGCGGCTGCCTCCGGGTTGGTGACCTCCAGGAAGCGGAACTTCTCATCAAACCAGCCGCCAACCGTGTCTGGACCGAGGTTGCCGCCGGTTCCCGGCTTCGCGGCCGTTGCGGTTCCAGTTATGTTCCCTTCGCGCGGCACCGTGAGCGTCTCATCCAGCTCGAATGGGAAATAGGAAGGCCCGGCAAGGAGCACTGTTCCGGCGGCGACAACTACATCCGCCTGCGTCCGGTTACTGATGACCACCGATACGGTGGCGGGCTGGACGCCAACCTCCGTCGTGCCGGTTGCGGCGACGGCGAGCGTGATGACCTGCTCGCCCGAGATCCGCGTGGCGGGGACCTCCAGGGTGTCCAGGTCGACTTCCGTGACGTCCTCCGAGGCGGTGATGGTGACGACACTGCTGACGGTTTCAGTGGGCGGATAGGCGACCACGCTTGCCGAAGGCGCCATGGTGAGGACCAGCCCCAGCGCGAAAAGCCCGACGGCGGCGATGACCACGAGCTGTACGTACCGGCCGATCGCAGGCGTAGCCAGGCTCCACCGCCCCACGCCGACCACGTGGCGGCCACCGGCGTCCCAGCGCACGCTCTCTGGCCGGCGCGAAACCGGGACACCTACCTGGCGAGCCCGCGACGCCAGCGACGACGACCGGGTGGCGATCGCGACGATCTTGCCCGCCTCTTCCCCGTGCCGCACGAGCCTGCGCATGCCGAGCTCCGTGCTCAGCTGGCGATTGCCATCCGGAGCGTGGATGACAACTGCCCAGGTGGGGGCCCCGTCGACCCTGCCGCAAATCGCGGCAATGTCTTCGGAGCGTTCGACGAGGACCACGCTGGCGAGGCTCTCCACCGGCCGCTCGTCGCCTTCGTACCTCGCCTCGCCATCCGGTTCGGAGTCCTCTTGCGACACAGTTCCCCCTCGCTTTCCGTCCCGCTATCCCGTCAGCGCGGCGAGGCCCAGGCGCCGCCCCTCGCCCAGTGCCGCGTCGATTTTCGAGGCATCCTTCGCGCCGGCCTGGGCAAGGTCGGGGCGGCCCCCGCCGCCACCGCCGGCCACTTTCGCCACTTCGCGGATCAGGTTGCCGGCATGGATGCCGCGCTCGACAAGCTCGGGCGTGGCCGCCGCGAGGAACGCCGGCCGCCCCTCGATGTTGGCGGCCAGGATGATGAGCGCGGGCTTCAGTTTCTCGCGTACCTTGTCGGCGATGTCGCGGAGCACGTCGGCGTTGGCGGCATCGACCCGCGCAGCGACGAGAAACGCGTCACCCACCTTCTGGGCGCCTTCGGTGAGGCCCTCGGCGACTGCCGCGCCCTGGAGCCGCTGGAGCTGATCGCTCTGGCGGCGGAGCCGTTCGAGTTCGGCCTGCATGGCGTCCAGCCGTTCCTCGATTTCGCTCGGGCCGGTGCCAAGCCGCTCGGCCAGGCGAAGGATGCGCTCCTGCTGTTCGAGCAGGTAGGCCTCGGCAGCGCGCCCCGAGACGGCTTCGAGGCGCCGTGTGCCAGCCGCTACCGCCGATTCGCGAATGATGTGGACGAATCCGATTTCCCCGGTGTGGTGGACGTGGGTGCCGCCACATAGCTCGGCGCTGAACATGTCGCCGTCGTCCCTGATCTCCACCACGCGGACTTCGGCTCCGTACTTGTCGCCGAAGAACGCGAGTGCACCCGATTCGACGGCCTGGCGGTAGCCAGTGGTGCGCCACTCGACTTCAAGGTTGTGACGGATCTTCTCGTTCGCAAGCTGCTGCACCTCCACGAGGGCCGAACGCGGCGCCTGCTCGAGGTGGGTGAAGTCGAACCGGAGGCGCTCGGGCGTCACCAGGGAGCCCTGCTGGCGGACGTGGCCGCCGAGGATGGAACGGAGGGCGGCATGCAGGAGATGCGTGCCGGTGTGGTTCCGGGCTGAGCCGGACCGCCACTGCAGGTCTACCGTTGCATCGGCGCTTTCAGCCACCCGGATGGCCCCCTCGGCAACGCGGCCGCGGTGGACGATTGCGCCCCCTGCTGCCTGCGTGTCTTCAACAATGAAGACGCCCGAAGGCGTGCGAATGTTCCCGTGGTCGCCCACCTGGCCACCGCCTTCCGGGTAAAAGGGTGTGGTGGTCAGGATCAGCTCACACGCCTCGCCCCCTGTGGCGATGTCGGCCAGTGCGCCGCCTTTGAGGATGGCCACCACCGCCGCATCGGCCTCGATATGCGAGTACCCCACGAAGTCGCTGTGGTCCTCTCCCAGCGACTGCAGCACAGGCGAAACCTCGCCCTTGAGGAACTTGCCTTGCTGGCGAGCGCGCGCCCGCTGCGCCTCGAGGGCGGCCTCGAATCCACGGTCGTCGAGCCCGAATCCTTCGACCGCGGCGATCTCCCGCGTGAGTTCGAGCGGCATGCCGTAAGTGTCGTAGAGGCTGAATGCTTCCTCGCCGGGCACGGCCTCCGCGCCACCGGCGCCCAGCCGTTCGAGGAGCGCTTCGAGCCGCAGCGAGCCCGCCGCCAGCGTCCGCGTGAAACGCTCCTCTTCCGCGGAAAGGGCGCGCTTGATGAAGTCACCGTTTTCGGCCAGGTGGGGGTAGGCGCCACCCATCTTGCCGATCGCCGCCTCGGCCAACCGCGCCGTGAACGGCTCGCGAACCCCGACCTTGCGGGCGAAGTAGATGGCCCGCCGGACAACGCGGCGCAGCACATACCCGCGTCCCTCGTTACTCGGCACCACCCCGTCGCCGACGAGCAGCGTGGCCGCGCGGCAATGCTCCGACATCGCCCGGATGGCGTAGGCCTGCTCTTCGGTGGCGCCGCCGCCCAGATAGTCGACGCCGACCACCGCCGCGGCCTCGGCGAGGATCGGGAGAAAAATGTCGGTCTCGAAAACCGAGCCGACACCCTGGAGCACCATCGCAACGCGCTCCAGGCCACTCCCGGTGTCGATGTTTTGGGCCGGGAGGTCCGTGCGTGTGCCGTCCGGGTGCTGGTACAGCTGCATGAACACCAGGTTCCAGATCTCCAGGAACCGGTCGCTGTAGCCGACGCCGGCCGGCTTGCCGTCAGGGCCGGTGTGCAACTGGGCGCCTTCAACGCCCTCCTCGGGGTGAAGGTCAAAGTAGATCTCGCTGTCCGGCCCGCAGGGGCCGCTCGCGCCGGGCGTATCCCTGGAGAAGCTGAACCAGTAGTTCAGATCCTCATCGCGCCGGTGGATGTGATGGTCGGGCAACCCCACTTCGCGCCAGAAGCCGTAGGAATCGTCGTCGTCGAGAAAGATCGTGGCGTGCAGCCGCGAGCCGTCGATTCCGTACACCTTCGTCATGAGCTCCCACGCGAACTGCACCGCTTCGCGCTTGAAGTAGTCGCCAAAGCTGAAGTTGCCCAGCATCTCGAACGCGGTGCAGTGGCTCATGTCGCCGACTTCCTCGATGTCGGTGGTGCGGAAGCAGCGCTGCACCGTTACGGCGCGCGGGCCGGGCGGGGCCTGCTCGCCCATGAATATGGGCTTGAATTGCTGCATTCCGGCACTGGTGAACATCGACGTCGGGTCGCCGATCGGGACCAGCGGCCACGGCGGCAGATGGGCATGGCCCCGCTCCTTGAAGAAGGAAACGAAGGCCTCTCGTATCTCGTCAGACGTGCGGGGTGGGTTTGACATGGTGTCGTCGAATCCTATGTGGCGCCCCCGCAACGTGTCGAGGGTTGGCGCCCGGGCCGAGTCTGTACGGGGAAATTGCTTGACAGCCTTTTTCACCACTTCCTACGATGCCCGTGGACGTCTGTGTTACGTCCCTTATGCGCACCGAATCTGAGCCTCCCAGTACCCGTCCCGGCCTCCCACCCCAGCGTCTCTTGCTGTGCCCCGGTGGAGCAGCCCCGTGAGCCGCCTCGGCGTCGTTGTGCTTGCCGCCGGGATGGGCACCCGGATGAACTCGGCGCTGCCCAAGGTGCTCCATCCAGTCTGCGGGATGCCCATGGGCGCCCACGTGATCGCGGCCGCGCGGGAACTCGGCCCGGCCCGAATCGCGGTGGTCGTCGGCCACCAGGGCGACTTCGTCCGCGACCAGCTCGCGGCGCCCGACCTGGTCTTCGTCGACCAGACCGAGCTGCTGGGGACCGCGGACGCCGTCCGGCGCTGCGAGAGCGCCCTCGCCGGCTGCGACCGCGTGATGGTCCTGAATGGTGATTGTCCGCTCATCACCCCGCTCCTGCTTCAAGGCCTCAACGATGCCCTCGCAAGTTCCGGCGCGATGGCCTTCGTCTCCTGCAAGGTGGATGACCCCGGACGCCTCGGCCGGGTAGTGCGCGATGCTTTGGGCTCGGTGAAAGCCATCGTCGAAGCCGCGGACTACGAGGGGCCGGATGGCCCCGGGGAAATCAACGCCGGTCAATACATCTTCGACGCCGACTGGCTCTGGCGGACACTCCCCCAGGTGCCAGTCAGCCCGAAAGGCGAGTACTACCTGACCAGCCTCGCCGGCGCTGCCGCTGCACTGCGGCCGGCGGCGACGGTCACCGCGGCAGCAACCGAAGCCCTTGGCGTCGACGACCGGGTCAAGCTGGCCGAGGCCGAGGCACTGATGCGCGCCCGCATCCTCGAACGCCACATGCTCGCGGGCGTGACCATCTCCGACCCGGCGGCGACCTACATCGACGCCGGCGTGAAGCTCGCCCAGGACGTCACTGTCCTCCCCGGCAGCCACCTCCAGGGCGCGACCACCGTCGAGACGGGCGCGGTCATCGGTCCTGCCTCCACGCTGCGCAACGCGGTCATCGGTCCCGCTACCCGCGTGCAGTCATCGGTCGTGGAGGATTCGCGGATCGGGGCGCGCTGCAACGTTGGGCCGTTCGCCCACGTCCGCGGAAACACCACTGCCGGCGACGACTGCGAAATCGGGAACTACGCAGAGGTGAAGAACTCCGTCCTCGGAAACGGCGTGAAGATGCACCACTTCAGCTACATGGGGGATGCCGACATCGGCGCGCGGGCCAACATCGCGGCCGGTTCGATCACCAGCAATTTCGATGGGGTACGAAAGCATCGCACCACCATCGGCGAGGACGCGTTCATCGGCTGCGACACCCTGCTCATTGCGCCCGTGACCGTGGGTGACGGCGCCTACACGGCGAGTGGCGCCGTCGTGACCCGGGATGTCGGCCCCGGCCAGACCGTTGCAGGGGTCCCGGCACGGCCGTTCGAACGCAAGGAGCGGGCCGAGTGATCAATCAACCTGCCAGTACCACCGTACCGATGCCGGGTGCTTGCGCACGCGGCCATGGGAGCCTGCCGTGGGCTTAGAGACGATCGCTACCATCGCCGTCATCGTGGTGCTGGTCCTGGTATTGGGCGCGGTGGCCGCGACCGAGGCCGCCCTCGAACGGGCGAACGACATCCGCATCCAGGCACTCGCCGCCCGGGGCAACCGCCAGGCGCAACGCATCGCGCCCAGCGTGGGCCAGCCGGGGCGCTTCCTCGGTGCGATCACCGCCGCACGCGTGTTGAGCGCTACGCTCATCCTTTCGCTCTTCGCCTACCTTGGCGCCCGCGAGTACTCGCCGTTCATCGGCGCGGTTGGTTTTGGCATGCTCGGCGGCACCCTCATCGCGGTCATCCAGCTCACCGTGGGGATGGTGGTCGCCCGGGCGCCCGAGTATGCCGCCCTGCGCCTCTCCGGGGTCGCTCACGTCACCCGCATCGTCTTCGCCATACCGGCGTTCATCCTGGGGCTGCCTTCCGCGCTGGTCGCCCGCTCCATCAGCGCCGTGACTCCCGATGCCGGCACCGACATTCTCTCGCTCGTCGAACGAGAAGAAGCCGCCGGCGGCGTGGAGGAGCAAGAGCGCCGCATGATCCGCGGCATCATCGCCCTGGAGGACAAGACCGCCCGCGAAATCATGGTCCCGCGGATCGACATGGCCGTGGCCGACATCGAGGACTCGGTCGGCGATATCGCCGCAATCGTCACCGAACGCGGCTTCAGCCGCGTGCCCGTCTACCGCGAGAACATCGACGATATCGCCGGCATCGTCTACGCAAAGGATCTCTTGCGCGCGATCGGAAACGGCGGGAAGGACCGCCCACTCTCGGACCTCCTGCGGGACGCATTCTTCATCCCCGAGTCCAAACGCCTCGACGAGCTCCTGACGGAGATGCAGGCGCGCCGCGTGCACATGGCCATCGTCGTCGATGAATACGGCGGGACCGCCGGCCTCGTCACGATCGAAGACCTCCTCGAGGAGATCGTGGGCGAAATCGAGGACGAATACGACGTCGCCCGGCCACCGATGGAGATAATCTCCCAGGATGAGGTCGTCCTCGATGCAGGCGCCAGCACCGATGTCTTGAAGGAGCTCTTCGGCTACGAGGTCGAATCCGAGGACTTCGACACGGTCGGTGGCTTCCTCATTCACCAGCTCGGCCGCCTGCCCGCCGTGGGCGATGAGGTCGAAGCCGATGGCCTCACGCTGCGGGTGCTGAGCATGGCGGGCCGGCGAGTGCGCCGCCTGCGCGTTGCCCGCGATCGCGGCGCCGTGCCCGAGGGGGCAATCCCACAATAGCGAGCGGACATGAGAGAATCCCCGGCCGTGACACACCATCCAGAACTGCCGTATTGGCTCGCCCTCAGGCGCGCCGGCCTGGGGAGCACGAACTTTGCGTTATTGCTCGCCCGGTTCGGCACCATCGAAGCCGCCTGGACAGCACCGGCCGGAGCCCAGGCCGCCGCCGGGATCGACCCCCAATACGTGCGCGCCATGGCGAAAGCCCGGGCAGGCTTCGACCCCGACAAGGAACTCCGGCTGCTTGAACAGCACCAATCGCGGGCGCTCACATGGCTCGACCGGGACTACCCGGCAAACCTCCGCGAGATCCCGCAGAGCCCGCCTGTCATCTTTGTCCGGGGCGCCGAAGGGCCGCAGTTCGAGCAGGCTGTTGCCGTGGTGGGCACGCGGCACGTTACGCCCTACGGCCGGCAGGCGGCCGAGCACTTCTGCGAAGCGCTCGCCCGGGCGGGCGTGACCATCGTCAGCGGCCTGGCGCGAGGCGTGGATGCCATAGCCCACCGCGTCGCCCTCGAACACGGCGCGCCCACCGTCGCGGTCCTGGCCGGCGGCATCGACCAGGTCTACCCGCGGGAAAACGTGGGCCTCGCCGAGCGCATCCTCCAGCATGGCTGCCTCGTCAGCGAGTACCCCGTCGGCATCCCTGCCCGCCGCGACTACTTCCCACGCCGAAACCGCATCCTTTCCGGCCTGGCCCGGGCAGCACTGCTGATCGAGGCGGGCGAAGGCAGCGGTGCGCTCCATACCGCGAACTGGGCGTTCGAACAGGGCCGCGATGTCTTCGCTGTCCCGGGCAGCATCTTCTCCCGCCAGAGCCAGGGCACGAACCAGCTCATCCGCGAGAACACCGCGAAGCTGGTGGCGACCCCCGAACAGCTCTGCCAGGAGCTCAACCTGCTGACCACGGCGGGCCAGCTCCCGTTAACCCGCGAGCCCTCCCCGGCGTTACAGGAGCGCGGGAGTGTTTCTGGTCCGCCGCCGGATGACCCGGTGCTGCGGGCCCTTGTCGCGGGCCCACGGCATGTCGATGAGGTCGCTCGTGAAGCGGGTTTGCCAGTCGCCCAGGTGAGCAGTTCGCTCCAGCTGTTCGAGCTCACCGGGGCGGTCCGGCAGACCGCGCCGATGACCTATGGCCTTGCCTGAGAGCAGCCGGCTTTCCGGGCACCCCCTAGACAGAGCGAAGACTCGCTCACTAACCTCGAAGTACTGCGCCATTCCGCTGGGCGCCGAAAAAGGTTGATATCGATTGACTACAGCAACAGCAACAACGGGCAAGAGCACCGCGAAGGCCACCGGCCGCACCCCGCGGAGGAAGCCTGAGCCCGCCCCCCCGGCAAACGGGCGCGCCCGGGGCAAGCACGCCCCCAACCTCGTCATCGTCGAGTCCCCAACAAAGGCCCGGACGGTCAAGAACATCCTCGGCGACGACTACGACGTGATCGCCTCGGTCGGGCATGTGCGAGACCTGCCGCCTTACGGTTACGGCGTCGAGGACATTGAGTCGCTGAACTTCAGGCCGAAGTACGTGGTCGTCAAAGACAAGCGCCGTGGGGTCGACAAGAACGAAGTTGTCGCCGATATCGCCCGCGCGGCGAAGGCCGCGAGCCGCATCTTCATCGCTACCGACCCCGACCGCGAGGGAGAGGCGATCGCCTGGCACATCAAGGAAGCCGCGGGCATCCCCGATGAGAAGTCGACCCGGGTGGTTTTCCACGAGATCACGAAACCGGCCATCGAGGCCGCCTTCGCCGAGGCGATGGGCGAACAGGTCGCCACCAACGCCGACGGCCACCAGCGCAAGGCGCCCGGCAAGATCGACATGGACCTGGTGGATGCCCAGCAGGCCCGCCGCGTCCTCGACCGGCTGATCGGGTTCCCACTCACCTGGTTCGTGCAGAAAAAAGTGAGCCGGGGCGCCAGCGCGGGCCGGGTCCAAAGCGTCGCCCTCGGCCTGATCGTCAACCGCGAGAAGCAGATCCGGGACTTCCGGCCGGTCGAGTACTGGACCGTGCATGCCGGCCTTGCGAAGCAGGCCCGCGCATTCGAAGCCGAGCTGACGAAGTTCGCTGGCGCCGTAAAAGGCACGAAGCTCAAGCCCACGTTCACGAACGCCGGGCCTGCCATCCCCTCGGAGATGGCCGCGAACGAACTCGTCGCGAAGCTCCGCCGCTCGCAGTTCCGCGTCGCCAGCGTGGCCCGCGGCGAGAAGAAGCGGTCGCCCGCCCCGCCGTTCACGACGAGCACCTTCCAGCAGGCCGCCGTCAACCGCCTCGGTATGAGCGCCGCCCGCGCGATGAGCATCGCCCAGGAGCTGTACGAAGGCGTCAACGGACAGGCTGGCCTCATCACCTACATGCGCACCGACTCGCTCAACATCTCGCCCGGTGCCCGGCTCCAGGCGCGCGACTTCGCCGCCCACACCTGGGGCAGCGACTTCATCCCGGCCAAGGAGCGCGTCTACGTCACCCGCTCACGCGGCGCCCAGGAAGCCCACGAGGCCATTCGCCCGACCAATCCTTCTGCCACCCCCGACAGCGTTCGCCGAACCCTGAATAACGACCAGCTGCGCGTCTATACGCTCATCTGGCAGCGCTTCATGGCCAGCCAGATGTCAGACGCGCGCTACGCCACCGTCACGATCGACATCGAAGCCACCGAGG
>JAANMV010003859.1_pt1 | contig 12514 bp, 14 predicted proteins | sample 7279661 | NCBI WGS metagenome assembly JAANMV01 (sample SAMN14094540, study PRJNA606508) | bioreactor metagenome | isolation source: A lab-scale SPAN reactor treating ammonium-rich wastewater day 121 | place: Ireland: Galway | collected 2017-05-16 | reverse complement strand
GTGGAAATCGCAAAATAAGGCGATGGATATAATTTGGCTACAGCAGAAAGTAAAAATAATGCTGAAATGATAAGGCGTAAAATCCAACTTAAGTTTTCTTTTTTCATGCTTTTTTTGATTTTTGATAAAAATACAATTTACAAAAAAGGTAATGTGTTAACGACTTGTTATTTATTTTCCATTAAAATCAAGGCGAAAACCGAATAGTTAATCATGTCTTGGTAATTCGCGTCAATTCCTTCGGAAACTAAAGTTTTACCTTTGTTGTCTTCAATTTGTTTCACACGAAGTAACTTTTGAATGATTAAATCGGTTAAAGAACTGATTCTCATATCGCGCCAAGCTTCGCCATAATCATGGTTTTTGTTTTCCATTAAGGCTTTCGTTTCTGCGATTTTTTCATCGTACAATTTCACTGCTTCATCTGCTGAGATATCAGGTTGATTGGCAACTCCTTTTTCCATTTGAATCAAAGCCATCGCACAATAATTGATAATTCCGATGAATTCTGATGCTTCACCTTCGTCAACTTTACGCACTTCGTTTTCTTGTAAACTACGAATTCTTTGGGCTTTAATAAAAATTTGATCGGTTAAAGATGGTAAACGTAAAACACGCCAAGCGGTGCCGTAATCATGTGCTTTTTTTGAAAATAAATCGCGACAAACCGCTATAACTTTATCATATTGTTGAGAAGTATTCGACATTATTTGCTTTATATTTGTGTGAGAATTTTCAAAAGTAATCATTTAAGTGAAAAGTGAAAAGTGAAAAGTGAAAAGAAATACAAATTAAGATGAATATCAATTGCAACGGAAATTTAATCGATTTATCAACTCCAAAGGTCATGGGGATTTTGAACGTGACGCCCAATTCGTTTTACGATGGTGGCAAGCATAAAGAAATCAATTCGATTATTCATCAGGTTGATAAAATGCTATCGGAAGGAGCTGATTTTATTGATATTGGAGCGTATTCGAGTAAGCCAAGTGCCGAATTTGTTTCGGAAATGGAAGAAATAAAACGTTTAGAATCGATTATCAAATCTTTAGTTGACACGTTTCCTAATGCTATTTTATCAGTAGATACTTTTAGAGCTAATGTTGCGAAAGCGGCTGTTGAAAATGGTGTAGCGATGGTAAATGATATTTCAGCAGGTTTGTTAGATGATAAAATGTTGGAAACCGTTGCCGCATTGAAGGTGCCTTACATTATGATGCACATGCGAGGCAATCCACAAACGATGCAAAGTCTAACCGATTACAAAGACATTGTAAAAGAAATGATTTTCTATTTTTCAGAGCGAATTCAAAAGGCGAGAAGTTTTGGGATTTCTGATATTGTGATTGATCCCGGATTTGGTTTTGCCAAAACATTGGAACAGAATTACGAAGTATTACATAAAATGGAATTGTTTTTGATACTAGAATTGCCAATCTTGGCAGGAATTTCAAGAAAATCAATGATTTATAAAGTATTGGAAAGTTCGCCACAAGAAGCCTTGAATGGAACTTCGGTTTTGAATACGATTGCATTGCAGAAAGGAGCTAATATTCTTCGAGTTCACGATGTAAAGGAAGCGGTGGAATGTATAAAGTTAGTCAGTAAATTAAAATAAAGAATGAAGAAATTAGTTGCTATTGTTGCCTTGATGGGCTTGTTTTCTTGTAATAACGAAGAAGTATTGTTGCCTCAAGAAAATGTTTCGGTTCTAAAAGAAATGACCGATCATTCACCTATTTATATGTTTTTTAAAACCGAAGAAAATCCAGACAACAAAGAAAAATTAGATACGATTGTAGAAGTGAATCGCAAGAATTCTATTGCATCAACGAATTGGGTTTTTAATATCGACAAACGTTTACCCTTGAAATTAGTCATTCCAGAAGTGATGAATTTACAAGACAAAAAGAAACGCAGTTCGCATTCAAAAGAAGGAACGATGAACGTTTTTACGTATTCGGATAGCGTGGCGAAGAATTTGGCTTTTTTCCCATTTACTGATGTAGAGTTCAAATACAGAAAATACTTTTCAAAGTTTTTTATAAAAAAACATGCCGAACACTATAGAAATTACCACAATTTCACCGTAAATTTCAATAAAGACAACAAAATAACGGTTGATGGTGTAGATGTTTCAAGAGAAGAATTTATCGACTACATCAAAGAATTTGCCGATTTTACTAGTGATGGAAAAATCACAATGCTACATTTGAATTTTGATAACCGCCTAACGTATGACCAATACATTCAAAATAAAATTTTGGCATGGAAAGCAACGAATAATGAAATTCAATTGTCTTCTTTTGAGTTTGTGTATGATGAGAGGAAGTTACCTGAATGTGGGTGTAAGCTTTAAGTTGGGAGTTGGGAGTTTTCAAAATGAGTAAATAGGTTTTATGAGATATTTTAAGTTATTCTTTTTCTTGATCAGTTTTGTTTTTGTCTCTTGTAATGAAGATAAAAGCAAGGTTCTTAACAATGATTTAGTTTCTGATGAAGAATGTATTCAACTTTTAAACGAAGTTTTATCTGATACTGTAAATTTAAAATTCATTCCTTCAAAAAGAATCATCATTTCTAATTGTGATTTTCATAGATGGAATTTTAGCAGATTTGAAAATTATTCAGATTATGAGATTTTGTATGAATTGTTAGAAGAAAAAGATACTGTATTTATAAAAAATCAAATAGATACTTTAGATTGTTTTAAAACAACTAAACTAAAAAACTTTGGTTTTCAGATTTATAACTTCAAAAAAGTGCTTGATAATGTTGAATATGATTCAATTCCTAGAAAAATAGAAAAAATCAATATTCAAAATGGGAATCCCGAATTTGGTGACGCTTTTATTATGCTTCAAAGACCTATTTTCAATAAAAAAAGAAATAGAGTTCTTTTAAGAGTTGACTATATGTATAGTGGAGAAGAATTTTTATTAACTAAAAAAAATAATACTTGGGAAAAGAAAAAAGTAGGTGCTTGGATGAATTAGTTTCCTTTTACCCTTTACCTTTATCCTTTTACCTTATCACTGATGATGATACGGTTCATTTCTCAAAATCGTAAATCCTCGATATATCTGTTCAATGACAAATAAGCGCACCATTTGATGTGAAAACGTCATTTCGGATAAGGAAACTTTGCCTTGTGCTTTTTGGTAAACGGTTTCGCTAAATCCGTACGGACCACCAATTACGAATACTAACGTTTTAATTCCAGCATTCATTTTCTTTTGCAAAAAGTCGGAGAAACCAACGCTGCTGAATGTTTTTCCGTTTTCGTCGAGTAGAATTAATTGGTCGGTTGGTGTGATTTTGGATAAAATCAATTCGCCTTCTTTTTCTTTTTGTTGGGCTTCGGATAAATTCTTTACGTTTTTGATATCGGGAATGATTTCCAAATCAAATTTCACGTAAAAAGACAAACGCTTGGTGTAATCATCAATCAAGGTTTGAAGGGCTTTATTATCTGTTTTTCCGATAGCTAAAAGACGAATGTTCATGCGGTTGGTTTTGTGAAATGAAAAATCACTCTTTTTAGGAGTGATTTTCGATATTAGTTAATTTCTTCCGTTTGCTTTTCTTTGAAGTCGATTTCACAAGCGTAAGAAAATAATTTTTCTTTCTTAATGATATCGGCAGTTCCTTCAGGAAGCATATCTTCCCAACCTGATTCACCTCTACAAATCATTTTTAATACTTTTCTTGAGAAAATATCTAAGTTCTTTTCGTCAAAATCTTTAATATCAATTACTTTTCCGTTGAATTTGAAGAACTTGTACAATTCTTTCATTCTTGGATGTACTTTTAAATTTTCAGAAGTGATGATATTACCACTTTCGTCTTTCATTGGGTACAAGTACACTTTTAAGTCGCGATAGAATAATTTTCCAAAAGCTTCCAAAATTCCACCCGATAAATGACGGTAGTATTTTTCATCGAAGATTTCGACTAAGTTATTTACTCCCATAGCTAATCCCATACGAGCTTTAGAATAATTAGAGAAATATTCTACCACTTTGAAATACTCTTGGAAGTTAGAAATCATTACCGTTTGTCCTAATTTACAAAGTAACTCAGCACGGTCTAAGAAGTCACGTTCGTCAATTTCACCTTCCGCTTTTAAGTTGGAAAGCGTGATTTCAAAAACAACAAAAGTATTCTCTTTATCTACTTTATTCTCTTGAATGAACATTTCATACGAACGCTCATACATATCCATATTTACTTTAGTAACTGGCCTGAAACTTCCTCTTAAAGCCAAGATATTTTTCTTGTATAAAACAGCGGCTGGTAAAATGTTTTTTCCGTCTGGACCAAACATTACGGCATCTGTCATTCCATTTTTTACCAATTGTAAACTCATCAAACGATTGTCTACATCAGCAAAACGAGGACCAGAGAAGTTAATGGTGTCAATCTCTAATTGGTCTTTATCTAAATGGTCGTACAAATAGCGAAGTAATTTTTTAGGATCATTGTATTTATAAAATGCTCCATAAATCAAATTAACTCCTAAAATACCAAGTGTTTCTTGTTGTAATTTAGCATCGTTTTCTTTGAAACGGATGTGAAGTGTAATTTCATTGTAGGCTTCATCTGGCTCTACTTGATATACAATTCCAACCCAACCATGCCCTTTGTATTGTTTCGCAAAATCGATTGTAGCAACCGTATTGGCATAACTAAAGAACAATTTATTTGGATGTTTGTCTCTACTTAATCGTTGTTCCACCAAGTTTATTTCGTGGGTTAACATCTTTTTTAGACGGCTCTCAGTAACATATCTTCCATCTTCTTCCACTCCATAAATAGCGTCACTAAAGTCTTTATCGTAAGCTGACATAGCTTTTGCAATGGTTCCCGAAGACGCACCAGCTCTAAAGAAATTACGAACGGTTTCTTGTCCCGCACCAATCTCCGCGAACGTACCATAGATACTTTCGTTAAGATTAATTCTTAAAGCTTTGTCCTTAATAGATGGGATTTGCTCAATAGCTTTATCTCCACGAACTTTGATGTCTGTAACTATACTTTTCATTAATTTACCTTTGAGGCTTTGGATATCTAAATAAAACTCTATTTGCAAAGTTAATCATTTTATAAAAAACTACCATAATTATTGTTATTTTTGTGCAAAAGGACAAAGCTGTGAAAATTTACTTTTTAGGTACTGGAACCTCACAAGGTATTCCTGTTATTGGGAGCCATCATTCTGTTTGTTTGAGTTCGGATGAAAAAGACAAAAGATTGCGAGTTTCGGTTTGGATTGAAACGAAAAACACATCAATAGTTATAGATTGTGGCCCCGATTTTAGACAGCAAATGCTAAATTCGAAATGTCAAAAAATTGACGCACTATTATTTACACACGAACATGCAGATCATACTGCAGGTTTAGATGATATTCGTCCATTCTTTTTTAAACAAGGAGCTATTCCTATTTACGCACATCAACGTGTTTTAAAGAATTTGGAGAGAAGATTTGATTATATCTTTGAAACCGAAAATAAATATCCCGGAGCTCCTTCAATTATTGAAAATGAAGTGGTTAACGGCCAACCTTTTTCAGTGAATGATGAAATAATTGTTCCAATAAATGCATTTCACGGGTCGTTACAAGTTTTTGGATATCGAATTCAAGATTTTGTCTATTTAACGGATGTCAAGACAATGGATACTTCCGAAATCGATAAAATTAAAGAATGTAAAGTTTTGGTAGTAAACTGTTTACGTGAAGAACCACATAACACACATTTTAATTTAGAAGAAGTGTTACATTTCATATCTTTGGTGCGTCCGAAAACAACTTACTTAACGCACATCAGTCATTTGTTTGGTTTTCACGAAGAAATCCAGAAGAAATTGCCGGCCAATGTTTATGTAGCTTATGATAATTTAGAAATTAATATTTAAGATTTATGAAGAATGTAATTTTGTATGCTTTGATTTTCTCATTATTGTTCAACGTGTTCCAATATGTGAATTCAACTAAAATATTGGATGCAAAAGAGAAAGAAGTAGAAAAGGTGAAGTCCAATTTAAAAACTTCGAGAGATTCTGTTGCTACTTTAGCAAATGCCAATTATTTTGCTTTAGAAAGTGACGAAGATGCGCAAGAATACTTCTTTTCGAATAACTTAGATTATGAAAAAGTAGCGGTAAAAGTAAAAGAAGACTTGCTGACTTTAAACGAGAATAAAAACGGAAATCCTTTAGTTCCTTACGAACCAATTGATGGCGTTCCGTTTTTAATTAATACGTCAAAAATTTTAAATCATCGTTGGATTATTGCCGAGTTTTCATGTGGTGATTTATGGGGACAAGTTTTGATAAAATACTTTGTTACTGAAGGAAAACCAACCGATTTTGAAACAGTAGAAACGGTTTTATACGAAAGACAAACGAAAGAATAATAAAATACAACACAATGTCAACTACAACTACGAAAACCCAATTAGAATACTATTTTGATGAGTTCAGAAAGGATATAATTGGAATCAATCAAACATTTAAATCGCCATTTGGGGAAAAGAAAATCATTTACACCGATTGGACGGCAAGTGGAAGATTATATCGCCCGATTGAAGAAAAGTTGATGAACGAATTTGGACCGTTTGTAGCCAATACGCATACCGAAACTTCTGTAACTGGAACTGCTATGACGATGGCATATCATGAAGCACGTCATATCATCAAAAAACACGTAAACGCTAACGAAAATGATATTTTAATTACCGATGGAACGGGAATGACAGGAGTTGTGAATAAGTTCCAACGTATTTTAGGACTTCGTATTCCTGAAAATTTAAAAGAATTTACAGCAATTCCAGATGCAATAAAACCGATTGTTTTTATTTCGCACATGGAACACCATTCGAATCAAACTTCGTGGTTAGAAACGATTGCCGATGTAGAGATTATTCCAGCCGATGAAAATGGATTATTTAGCATTGAAAATTTAAAGATTTTACTAGAAAAATACAAAGACAGAAGTTTTAAAATTGCTTCCATCACGTCTTGTTCTAACGTTACCGGAATCAAAACGCCTTATCATGAAGTAGCCAAACTAATGCATCAAAATAATGGAGTTTGTTTCGCTGATTTCGCTTGTTCGGGACCTTATGTGAACATCAACATGCATCCAGAAGATCCTGAAGCGTATTTAGATGCGATTTTCTTCTCACCTCATAAATTTTTAGGTGGTCCTGGGACTTCGGGAGTTTTGATTTTCAATCAGAACTTATACAAAAACAACGTGCCTGATTGTCCAGGTGGCGGAACCGTGAGTTGGACAAATCCTTGGGGCGAACACAAATACATCGATAACATCGAAGATAGAGAAGATGGTGGAACACCTGGGTTCTTACAAGTAATGAAAACGGCTTTAGCCATTCAGTTGAAAGAGAAAATGGGCGTTCAGAATATTTTGGACAGGGAACATGAGTTGATTGATTATATTTTCAACACTTTAGAAAACATCGATAATCTTCATATTCTAGCGAATCAACACCAAGATAGGTTAGGGGTCATTTCGTTTTATATTGATGATCTTCATTACAATCTAGGAGTAAAGCTATTAAATGATAAATTCGGAATTCAAACACGTGGAGGATGCAGTTGTGCTGGAACTTACGGACATTATTTGTTACACGTTGACCAAGAAACGTCGCATGATTTAGTTTGTAAAATTTCATCAGGCGATTTAATTCAAAAACCAGGATGGATTCGTATGTCAATCCACCCAACCACAACGACTGAAGAAATTGAATTTGTTTGCGAAAACATCAAAGCTTTAGCTGCCAATCACAAAGAATGGAGTGAGGACTACGAATACAATCCTCGAACCAATGAATTTAATCATAAAAATGCCAAAGGTGAAATCAAAGAAATGGTTCACAATTGGTTTCAATTATAAAAAAGAAAGCTCAGTATTACTGAGCTTTTTCTTTAATATGTTTCCAACGTTTATGTGTCCATAAATAAAATTCAGGTGCTTCATAAATTTGTTGCTCTACCAACTTCATGAATTGATCCGTTATTTCATAATTTGGCACCGATTTCACATCATCAGACAACAGTTCAAAACTTGCTTCATAATAGCCGCGTTTTACTTTTTTAGTTCTTAAAAAAATCACATTCATATCAAAACGTTTGGCTAACATTTCTGCACCTGTATGCACTGGAACCACATGTCCCATAAAAGATGCCCAATGATGAGCAGCACTTACTCTTGGCGATTGGTCACTAGCAAAACCATACAAACTTAAAACGTTATTTCGGTAATTATTCTCAATTGTAGCGATAGTTTCTTTGGTGGTAATCAATTCAGCTTTAAATTTAGAACGAATACGTTTCACCAATTTATCAAAATACGGATTTGCTAATCTTTTATAAATTCCAATTCCTTTGAAATTAGTATAATAATTCATCGAAATCACCCATTCGTAACTCGCATAATGCGCGCACATCAGGGCAATACTTTTATTTTTTTTCTCTAAATCATAGTACACTTCCATATTAGTAAAAACAAAACGTTTTTCCATTTCTTTTTGCGAAATGCTCATGGTTTTTATCATTTCTAAAAACATATCACACATGTGACTGTAAAACTTTTTCTCTACAGTAAGTTGTTCTTTTTCAGATAAATGAGGAAGTGCTAGTTGTATGTTTTTTCGAACTACTTTTTTTCGATATCCGATAAGGTTATACACCAAAAAGCAAATAGCATCAGATAGCAAGTAAAAAATAGGGAAGGGAAGTATAGAAATTATCCATAAAATGGGATAAACCAGTATATAAATCAATAATTGCATTACCTAAAATTTTTTACAAATATACTTCTTTCGTTCCAAGTAAATTTGACAAAGTATTCCTAAATTTACAAAAAAAACTTTATGAACATTGTTTTATTAGTGATTTTGGCGGCTAATGCTTTAATCAGTTACAAAGCCTTTAACGATTCTTCTTTTTTCAGAAAATACGAATTTCACATCGGAAGCATTCGCTCAGGCGAACAATACAGAATGTTTTCGTCTGGATTTTTACATGTTGATTTAATGCATTTGGTTTTCAATATGTTTACCTTGTATATGTTTGCACCATACGTAATTGAGATTGTTGGCGCCTTGTATTTTGCTTATTTGTATTTCGGAAGTTTGATTGCTGGAAACTTACTTACCTTATATTTTCATAAAGACGATTATTATTATAGAGCCGTTGGAGCTTCTGGTGCGGTAATGGGAATTATTTATAGTGCTATTTTATTAGAACCTAATTTGTACATGTACGGATTCATTCCAGGTTATATTTTTGGATTTGCGTATTTGCTATTTTCGATTTACGGCATGAAAGCAAAAAGCGATAATATTGGACACGTAGCGCATTTTGGAGGAGCCATTGGCGGATTCGGAATCACATTAGCGAAATATCCTTTTCTAATTTCCGAAGAGCCCAAAACGGTAATCGCCTTATTAGTTCCAATTGTGATTTTATTTGTATTGGCAAAGATGAAGAAAATTTAATGAGCTTCATTTTTGGCACAATACTTGAAAAGTATAAATTATTAAATAAGAAAATTATGAAAAAATTAGTGATGATACTATTATTCTCAGTAGGAATGATTCAGGCTCAAGAAGTTAAAACCGTTCCTCAAATTAGCGTTTCAGGAGAAGGAAAAATCAAAGTAACTCCAGATGAAGTGCTGATTACCGTAGCCGTTGAAAATACAGGAAAAGAGTCGGCAGAAGTGAAAAAGAAAAACGACGAAATTGTAGACAAAGTTTTAAAGTTAATCAAACAACGTGGCATTCCTACGGCGGATTATCAAACCCAACGTGTGAATTTGTATAAAAACTACGATTACAATGCCAAGAAATACAATTACGTAGCCAATCAAACCATTTCCATTCATTTGAAAGATTTGACCAAATACGATAAGTTAATGATGGATTTAGTAGATAGCGGCATCAACTCAATACAAGGAGTAGAATTCAAATCGTCTAAAATTAAAGAATACGAAAGCCAAGCACGAAAAAAAGCCATCTTGGATGCGAAACAAAAAGCAGAAGATTACGTTTCGGTTTTACCAGGACAAAAAGTAGGGAAGGCGATAGTAATTTCTGATAACTCGTTTACAAATTATCCACGACCAGTGTATGCTGAAATGAAAACTATGGCAATGGCAGATGGAAGTGCAATGCCAAAAGAAACATTAGCTATTGGAGAAATTGAGATTATTTCAAATGTTTCGGTTTCGTTTGTATTAGAATAGCAATTATTTAATAATAGAAAAGCCAGAATGAAAGTTCTGGCTTTTTGTTTATATTCCAAAAATGGCGAACAGCCATAAACAGCTTTTTTACGTTTCGAGGCTTAAAATTCAGCTAAAATCTAGTCGTTAGAAATTATAACAAAACATTCCATTCAGCAGCGGATTTTCCGTAGGAAAATCCGGAAGTAGCCATTGAAGCAAACCGCTTTTAGCAACTGGCTTTTATTTTCGGTTTAAAAATCTTGTGTCATTCATATTTAATCCGTTTTCATAAGTTCCGATTTTTTTGAGATAATAATATCTTAATCTTTCTGAACACGTTTTGTAATTGTCATATCCAGTCACTGAATATTTCAGCATTTTTATCGGCTTATATTCGTTTTTGTCAAATTCAAAACCATTTCCAATATATTCAATTCCACCTTTCGGATAATCTTTGTATTCATTAAATACTTTATTTATTAACAAACCCGCTACAATATTTTTTCCGTTTTTTGAATAAAATAATGTGTCAATAATGATTTTTTGATACTCAACTTTTTTCGGTAAATCAATTGCCCAATCTCTTTCAATTGTATCATTGTAATTTTGTCCGTTAAAATATCTTAGAGCTAATTCGGCTGGTCTTTCAATAATCTTCAATCTTATTAAACTATCAATCAATTTCTCTATTTTTAATTTATCACGATTATAAATATTTCGGTCAACTTTTACTTCATAAAGAAACTCTTTTGGTGTAGTCGTTTCCGTCAATTCCAGTGAATATTCTTTTGTCAAATGAGTCAAAGACATAAATGCTAACGGACAACTTAAAATTAATAGAAACCAAACACTGATTTTTTTGATGTTTTCCTTAAATGAAGAAAAAATGTAAATTAAAGTCGATAAAAATAGAATTATTGAAGTTATTGTAAAAGTGTCAATTACGTTTCCTAATCCTGAACCACCTTTATCATTAAGAATGTGAAAAATCGAAATTAAAATTCCGAATGCTAAAATTCCATATAAAACTTTAATTCCGTGTTCTTTCATTTATAAGGTGCTGTTTTAAGCTTGTTGCTAACGTTCTGCGGCTTGCTCTCAGTGGCGTTGCATCAACACCAAGCCATTACAAATATAACAAAACATTCCATTCGGCAGCGGATTTTCCGTAGGAAAATCCCGAAGTAGCCATTGAAACAAACCGCGGTTATAAGCCGTTTTTATTTCTGTTTTCTCCATTCTTCTAAAGTCAATATTTTATTGTTTATTGTGTCTAAAAACTTTATTTCAAAAGTTTCTTGATAAATGTAATAATTGAATGTTTTATTTTTTTCTGTTTTTACTCTAACCCAATAATAATTTTTATCATTTTCTTGTGGAGATTCTACAATTCTTGTTTCAGCCCAATTTTTATTTTCTGGAAGTTTTTCCATTAAATTAAATATTTTTGTTCTGTTTTTATCATCAGAATCCGCAATATCATAACTTGGGTTTCCTGTTGGAAAATATATCTCATTTAAAAGTTTTGGATTATCTTTTTGAAGCTCTTCCAATCTATTTACTGCAAGTTTGTAATAAGCATAATGTTTGATTGATTTATCATTTTTTATTTCACTGTAAATTTTAAATGCTTCGTTTTTATTTCCAATACTTTCATAATAATTTGCTAAAGCATAATCATATATGTAATATCCTTTCCCGATACTGTCGACAAACGATTTTGCTTTGTCAAGTTGCTTTAACTTTAAATAATTTGCTGCATATGCACAAGCTCTATCACCCGAAACAAAGTCATAGTCATCATCAAAATCTAATTCTATTATTGATTTTTTGTACTCACTTTTTTTATAATAAAGTTCAGCTTTTAGATAATGCAACTGGTCTTCAATTGTACCTTTTATTTGCGATTTGTATTTGTCTTTTTCGTTTTTATTTTCCAATAGTAAGCTATCAGCTTTTGATATGGTTAAATCAGGATTTTTTTCGGATTCTATATATAAGCTTAATAATTGTTTTTGAAATTTAGTATATTCTTCACCTACTTTATCCATTTCTTTATGCAATTCCATATGACTTTCATCTTCTGTTGATGTTGAAATTATATTTTTACAAGAAAATATTGTCAAAGAAATTAATACGATAAAAATTGATTTCATATGTTGTTTTTATTTCGTTCGGGATAAATGGCTTATAACGTCAGACTGTGAAAAAACCTCACAATCCTATTAACAAATATAGCTAAATAGTTGTAAGAAA
>JAANMV010003858.1_pt1 | contig 12518 bp, 10 predicted proteins | sample 7279661 | NCBI WGS metagenome assembly JAANMV01 (sample SAMN14094540, study PRJNA606508) | bioreactor metagenome | isolation source: A lab-scale SPAN reactor treating ammonium-rich wastewater day 121 | place: Ireland: Galway | collected 2017-05-16 | reverse complement strand
AGCGTCGGCCGCCGAACATCCCGATCAGGTCGTCCAGCGCGTTGCCGTTCCCATTGCGGTCCAGCACGTTGTTCAGCGTGTCCATCAGCCCGCCGCGGCTGCCGGGCGCCCCGGCACTCTCCATGCCCGGCGCGCCGGGGCTGGGGTTCAGGCCCGCATTCTGACCCGGCAGCCCAGGAATCACGGGGCCACCCCCCAGCACGCCCCCGGCCCCGCCCGTGCCGGTGCTGCCGGTCCGGCCGCCGAGCACGTCGCCCAGGCCGCCCCCCATTCCGCCGCCGAGAATGCCGCCCAGGATGCTGCCGATGTCCACGCCACCCGTGCCAGGGTTGGTTCCCATCCCGCCACCCCCGCCCTGCCGCTGCCGGCTCAGGTACGCGAGCACCAGGGGCGCCAGCATGGACAGCACCTGCATCGCCAGCTGCGGGTCGATCCCCGCGCGCTGCCCCACAGCGTTCGCGGCCGCGGACTGCTGCGGGCCGAAGATGTGCCCCAGGATCTTCTGGCCGTCGGCCGTGTCGGGCATCCGGCCCTGCCCGAAGAGCTCCAGCGCCTGCCCGTCGTGCCGCGACAGCGCACCCTCCAGCGCGGCGGCGCCGCCCGGCTGCGCGGCATTGCGGGTCAGGGCGCCCAGCAGCAGGGGCACGGCAGCCTCCACGGCCGCTTCCGTCTGGCTGGGGCTGGTGCCGAGCTGCTGGCCGATCGTCTGCCCGGTGCGGTTCATGCCGCCGAGCATGTTGAAAATGTCCATCATGACTGGGTCCTCCTTGAATGAACGGCCCGCGCCACCCCGGGAACCGGCCTGCTCTGGCCGGGGGCGCGCGGGTTGGGGGCGTCCCTTCAGGGTAGCCCCGCCCGCCGGGATCGCCTCTTCAGGAAATCCAGAAAAAGCCCGCCCGGCCAGCCCCCCGGCTGAGCACGGCATAGTGAGCGCATGACCCGGGCCGAGTTCCCCTCCCGCTGGCACCCGGCCGACTTCGCCGGCGACCCGGTCCTCACCGCCCGGCGCCTGCTGGGCAGCACGCTGGTGCGCACCCTGCCCGGCGGCGTGCGGCTCGCCGGACGGATCGTGGAGGCCGAGGCCTACGACTGCCCGCGCGACCCCGCCTGCACCGCCGGGCGCTTCCACGCCGCCCGCAGCGCCGAGATGGCGATCCCGCCCGGGCACTGGCTGTTCTGGACCGCGCACGGGCACCCGCTGCTGCAGGTGGCGTGCCGGGAGGCGGGCGTGTCGGCCAGCGTGCTGATCCGCGCGCTGGAACCCCTGGAGGGCCGCGAGGTGATGCTGGACCACCGGCCCGTCATCCGCGAACGCGACCTGACGAACGGCCCGGCCAAACTCGTGGCCGCCCTGGGGCTTCACCCTGCGCAGGTGAGCCGCACGCCGGTGGACAGCGCTGGCCTGCACCTGGAGCGCGCTGCGGCCCTGCCGGACACGGACGTCGTCACGACCGCCCGGATCGGCCTGCGGGAGGGCCGGAACCTGCCCTGGCGTTTCCACGTGCGCGGGAGCCCCTGGGTGTCGCCGGCCACGCCCAGCATGGACCTCCTGACCTTGCCGGACTGACCCCGAGGGTCAGGACGCGGGGGCGGCGCCGGCCGCCTGCAACGCCGTCAGCTGACCCAGCACCTCGCGCGCGTGCCCGGCCGGGTTCACGAAGCGCCAGTGCCAGCGCAGCACGCCCTGAGGGTCGATCAGGAAGGTCTGCCGGGACGCCACGCCCAGCAGCCCGGACAGGCCGCCCAGCACGCCGTATTGCCGCGCCAGGACCTTCTCCCCGTCCGGAATCAGCGGGAAGGCCAGCCCGCAGCGGTCCCGGAACGCCGCCTGCCGGGCCTCCGTGTCGGTGCTCACGCCCACCACGGCCGCGTTCCGGGCGCCGAAGTCCTCCAGGCTGGCCTGGAACGCCTGCGCTTCCAGGGAGCAGCCGGGCGTGTTGGCGCGCGGGTAGAAGTACAGCACCACCCACCGCCCGCGCAGGTCCGCCAGCGCCAGGTGCTGCCCGTCCTCGGTGCGGGCGCGGAACTCGGGGGCAGGCTGGCCGACCTGAACATTCATGCCCGCACTGTACCCGCCCGGCCCCGCGCCGCTCAGGAAGCCCGCGTGCAATCCGGGCCGGCGGGGGCCAGGGCCCCTACAATGCGCCCGTGACCGACCTCGCCGCCGCCCTGCGCCCGTACGCCGGTCAGCGCGTGCTGGTGGGCGTGTCGGGCGGCGCGGACTCCGTGGCACTGCTGCACGCCCTGCACGCCGCAGGCGCGCAGCTGGTGGCGGCCCACCTGGACCACGCCCTGCGCCCGGACTCCGCCGGGGACGCCCGCTGGGTGGAGGCGCTGGCCGCGCGTCTGAGCGTGCCGTTCGAGACCGCGCGGGTGGACGTGGCCGCCGTCGCCGCCCGGCGCGGCTGGAACCTGGAGGACGCCGCCCGCCGCCTTCGCTACGAGTTCCTGACTCGCACCGCCCGGAAGCACGGCCTGACCGTGATCCTGACCGCCCACACCCGCCGCGACCAGGCCGAAACGGTCCTGATGCAGCTGCTGCGGGGCGAGGCGGTCCTGACCGGCATCCCCCCAGTGCACGGCCGCGTGCGGCGCCCCTGGCTGGACGTGCCGCGCGAGGCACTGGAAGCCTACTTGCGCGGCCTGAATGAACCCTGGCTGGACGATCCCATGAACGCCGACCCGCACTACACCCGCGTGTGGCTGCGGCAGCAGGTGCTGCCTGCGTTGAGGGCGCGCTTCCCGGCGGTGGAGGCTGCCCTGGCCCGGCTGGCCCGCCTCTCCCGGGAGGACGACGCGGCCCTGCACGCCCAGGCAGCCGCCCTGACCGCGCACGCTCCTCTGAACACCCAGCCGCCGGCCGTCCTGCGCCGCTGGGTCACCGCGCAACTCGGTAGGGCTGGGCTGGGCTACCACACCGATCACGTCCAGGCGCTCGCCGGCGCGCTGGGCGCCGGCGGGACCCGGCACGTCACGCTGCCCGGCGGACAGGCCGCTACGGTCACCGGCGGGCACCTGCACCTGCGGCCCCTGGCCCTGCCGGGCCCGGACTTTCCCGTGCCGCCCGGCTGGACCCTGCGCACGCCGCGGCCTGGGGACCGCGTCCGTCTGCCCGGCGGCACCCGCAAGGTCAGCGACGTGCTCACCGACCGGCACGTGCCCCGGGAGGACCGGTCGCGGGTGCCGGTCCTGGCCGCCGGGCAGAGCGTGAAGTGGCTGGGCACGCCGGACCCCGTGTGGGCAGAGCACGCCCGTGAGGAGGCCGGCGTGTCCCTCACGCCTGAGCAGGCGGGCATGCGCGAGGCCCTGGCCCTGGCCCGTGAGGCCGCCGGGCACGGCGAGGTGCCGGTGGGCGCGGTCGTGCTGGACGCCGCCGGGCAGGTGATCGGCCGGGGCCGCAACACCAGCCGCGAGCACGGCGACATGACCCGCCACGCCGAACTGCACGCGCTGCGCGAGGCCACCCGCACGGCCGGTGCGTACCTGGGCGCGTGCACGCTGGTGGTCACGCTGGAACCCTGCCCGATGTGCCTGGGCGCCGCCCTGGAGGCCCGGATCGGGCGGATCGTGTACGGCGCCCGCAATCCCCGCGCCGGCGCGCTGGGCGGCGTGACGGACCTGCTCGCCCACCACTGGGGCCCGCGGCCCGCGGTGCAGGGCGGCCTGCTGGCCCGCGAGGCGGCCCGGCTGCTCCGGGCGACCTTTCAGGGCTTCCGCGCCGGACCGGCCGGCGGGGCGGCTCAGGAGGACAGCGGCGTGCCCGGGGCGGGCAGGGCCGCCGGACCGGAGTCCTGAATCTCGCGGTAGGCGTCCATCACGATCTCCGTCAGGCGCGGCAGGCCGTCCGGGTGGTTCAGGTCCAGCATCGCCATCACCTCGGCCGGGTCCAGGCTGGGGTTGGCGCACACCCGCAGCAGCACGTAATGCACCACGCTCACCCCGGGCCGCGCGCCGCCCGCCGGCAGCCACGCCGATCTCAGGCGCGGCAGCAGCACCGTCGCGAAGCGCACGATGCTCTGCGCGTTGCGGCGCAGTTCCTTGTCCAGGGTGCCCACCGAGTGCACGCCCACGTACTGCAGCAGGCCCGCCAGACGCTGCGGCCGCTCGGAGTCCGGCCAGCCGACCAGCAGTTTCACGTGCAGGGCGTCGGCGACCTCCGCGTCGATGTCCCGCACCGGGGACGTGGAGAGCAGGTGCGTCATGCTCTGCGCGTCCACGAACACGCTGTCCGGCGCCTCCTGCACCCGCGCCGGCAGATTCGCGGCGTAATCGCGGGACAGGCGGTGCAGCGCCATGAATTCCTCGTCTGCCATCTCCAGAAGGCCGGACAGGCGGTTGAAGCGCCGGCGCACCTCGCGCGGCACGGCGTCGCGGCTCTTGTACCCCAGGTCGTGTTCCATCTCCGCCCAGGCGTGCTGCAGGATGCTGCGGATCTGCACCTCGAACCACGGCGTGCTGGGGCCCTCCGGGCTGGCGGGCAGACGCACCACGTAGTGCACGCCGCGGTACCCGAAGCGGTCCGGGTCCTGCATCATGCCCTTGTCCACGGAGTTCACCCAGTCCACGGTCAGGTTCTCCTCCAGCAGCCGCCCCACCACGCCCACATCCGACTCGAAGTACGTGATCACGCGCACCCCGAGCAGGTCCGTGACGTCCTCCAGGCGGTGGTAGCGGCCCGGTTTGCGGCGCAGCTTGTCCTCCAGACTGCCCGGGCGTTTCACGCGGCTGGCGACGTGATGGATTTTCAGGCCGGCGTTGTGCAGCAGATTCGTGACGTAATGCGCGCACGCGACCCGCTGCCGTTCGTACTCCGGCAGGACCGAGGCGTACTCCTTCACCAGCGGGTCAGTCATGAATGCCCGCAGCATAGCCGCCCCCGGTGTCCAGCCGGGCCCCGGCTGCTTTCGTGAGCGTTCACGCTGCGCCGCACACCTGCCCGGCTGCCGGACGTGATACACCCGCCCTCATGCGTTCAACGCTGCTTCCGCGCCTGACGCGCGCGGCCTTCACGGCGGTCCTCACCGGCGCGGTCCTCACGGGCGCCGCCCGGGCCGCACCGGCCATCTTCGTCGCGTACCCGGAATCCGGCGCCCGCGTGGCCTTCGACCACGTGATCCTGCAGGGCAGCGTGACCCCCGGCAGCAGCCTGAGCGTCTCCGGCAAGGCCGTGAAGGTCGGTCCGGACGGCCTGTTCATGGAGTGGTGGCCGCTCCGGGCCGGCACGAACGACCTGAAGCTCGTGTCCACCCGGGCGGGGCAGACCGCCACGCAGGTCCTGCGGGTGATCCGCCCGGTGGTCCGGCCGCTGCCCGCCACGCCCACCAGCCTCGACCGGGCCAGCCTCGAGCCCCGCGTGAACGTCGAGTACTGGGACGCCGGCGGCGACACCGACGCCGAGCGGCAGGTCACCGTGGCCTTCCGCGGCTCGCCAGGCGGGAAGGCCAGCGCCCGCCTGCCCGGCGTGACAGTCCTGCCGCTGCGCGAGGTCGCGGCCGGACAGTACCGGGGCACCTACACCCTCCCGGCCGGCGCGACCCTGCCCGCCGCGGCGTTCGAGGTGAGCCTCACCGGCCGCGACGGCCGCACCGTCACCGTCCCCACCCCCGGGCGCCTCAGCAGCGTGCGCGGCCCCCGCACCGGCACGCAGCGCCCCGGCACGGTGCAGGGCTTGGGCCTGAACGAGGCCACCTGGGTCGCCACCGACCTGACCGGCCGCCCCGCCCTGTACCCCCGCGCGGGCATGACCTTCCCGCTCGTCGGCCGCGTGGGCGACGACGTGCGCGCCCGCATCGCGCCCGGGACGTCCCTGCTGATCACCGCGAAGCAGCTGGAGGTCACGCCCGGCCTGCCCCTTCCGGTCGCCGGCGGCCCGGTCACGCTGGATGGGGAGGGGCCGCCCGGTCCCGCGCTGTCGTTCCTGCCCGGCCCGGCGGGCACGCCGGAGGTGCCCCCACCGGTGCCCACCCCCCCGCTGGCCCCGATGAGCAGTGCACCGGCGCACCCGGAACTGGTTCTGCGCCTGCCGCTGGGCGGGGCGCGCCTGCCCTTCACCGTCACGCAGACCGACGGCGGGCGCCGGCTGGACATCCTGCTGTACGGCACCCTGGCCGCGCCGCTGCTGCCGCCCGCCGGCCGCGACCCGCTCCTGCGCGCCGTGGAGGTCACGCCCGCCGGGCCGGGCGTCACGCGGGTGAGTGTGCTGACCACCGCGCCGCAGGCCTGGGGTTTCACCGTGAACTACGACGGCCCGGACCTGCGCGTCGCCGTGCGGCGCCCCCCGCCCCTGGACGCCGCGCAGCCGCTGCTGGGCCGCGCCGTCACCCTGGACCCCGGGCACGGCGGCAGCCAGCGGGGCGGGGCGGGCAGCTTGCGCGTGCCGGAAAAGGACCTGAACCTGCCCATCGCCCTGCGCGTGGCCGAACTGCTGCGCGCGCAGGGCGCCACCGTGCACCTCACCCGGGACACCGACCTCACCCTCGGCCTGTACGAGCGTGGCCTGACCGCCGAGACCACCGCCAGCGACCTGCTGGTCAGCATTCACGCCAACGCCCTCCCGGACGGCCGGGACCCGCGCGGGGTGCGCGGGCCGGAGGTGTACTTCACGCACCCGCAGGCGCAGGGGGTCGCTGCCCGCATCCTCGCGCAGCTCCGCCAGCGGCTCCCGGACCTGGGCCCCGGGAAGGGCCTGATGCCGGGCGCGGACCTGGCCCTGACCCGCCCCGGCACGCAGCCCAGCCTGCTGATCGAAATCGGGTACCTTACGGACGCCGGGAATCTGCGACTTTTGATGAGCCCCGCCGGGCGCGAACGCCTCGCGCAGGCCATCGCCGCCGGCATCGGCGACTTCTACGCCGCGCAGGCCCGTCAGCCGTAAGGGGCGCACCCCCAACGTTTTCTCAGCGTGCCCGCCCTCTGGCGCCGGCCGGGCGCGCGCTAGGCTGCGCGGCATGTCCCGCCCTGTCACCCTGATCACCGGCGCGGCCGGCGGAATCGGCTCCGCGCTGGCCCGCACGCTGGCCGGCACGCACGACCTGATCCTCGCCGGGCGCACCCCCGCCCCCCTGCACGCCCTGGCGGCCGAGGTGGGCGGCCGCGTCCTGCCCCTGGACCTTGGCCAGCCGGCCAGCCTGGCTGGGGCGGTCGCGGGGGTGGGCTGCGTGACGAACCTCGTGCACAACGCCGGCATGGTGCAGCTGGGCGCCGTGGCCGAGCAGGAGACCGCCGCGTGGCAGGCGACCCTGAACGTGAACCTTGCCGGGCCGGCGGAACTCACCCGCCTGCTGCTGCCCGCCCTGCGAGCCGAGCGGGGCACCGTCGTGTTCGTGAACAGCACCGCCGGGCTGGCCGCGAGTGCCGGCTGGGCCAGCTACGCCGCCAGCAAGTTCGGGCTGCGCGCCCTGGCGGACGCCCTGCGCGCCGAGGAAGCCCCCGACGGCCTGCGGGTCAGCACCGTGTACCCCAGCCGCACGGCCACGCCGATGCAGCAGAGTGTCCGCGCGCAGGAAGGCGCCGCGTACGACCCGGCGAATTACATCGCCCCGCCGTCCGTCGCGGCGACCATCGCGTTCATCCTGAATGCCCCGCGCGACGCCACGTTCACGGACGTCACCGTCCGGCCCGGGCACGTCACGTGAGCCACCCGGCCGACCGGACCTTCGACGCCATCGTGCTGGGCGCCGGGCCCGCAGGCCTGAACGCCGCGCTCGCGCTCGGCGGCGCCACACGCCGCGTCCTGCTGCTGGACGGCGGCCCGCCCCGCAACGCCCGCGCCGAGGAGGCCCACGGCGTGTTCACCCGCGACGGCATCGTGCCCGTGCAGCTCAAGGCCATCGGCCTGCGCGACCTGGGCCGCTACGACGTCACCGTCCTGGACACGCCGGCCCGCGAGATCCGGGCCATCGGGGACGACTTTCACGTCCGGCACGAGCACACCTGGAGCGTGGCGCCCCGGCTGCTGTTCGCCACCGGCGTGCAGGACATCCTGCCGCGCATTCCGGGCCTGCGGGAACGCTGGGGGCACACCGTTCATCACTGCCCGTACTGTGACGGCTGGCCCAACCGTGACGCGCCCCTCGGCATTCTCGGCCGGCACCAGGAAGGCCATCACCTCGCCCTGACCGTCCGCGCCTGGACGGATCACGTCGTCCTGTTCACGGACGGTCCGGACGAACTCAGCGACGAGCAGTGGGAGGACCTGCGGCGCGTCGGCGTGCCGGTCGTCGACACGCCCATCCTGCGGGTCAGCGGCCGGGACACCGTCACCCTGCACTTCCGCGGCGGGGACCGCCACACCCTGGACGCGCTGTTCCTCAACCCGGCGCAGCGGCAGAACAGCCTGCTGCCGGAACTGCTCGGCTGCGAGATGAACGACAAGGGCCGCGTCGTCGTGAACGAGCACGGCATGACCAGCGTCCGTGGCGTGTGGGCGGCGGGCGACATGACCGGCGCGCCGCAGTATGTGATGAGCGCGGCCAGCACGGGCCTGATCGCCGGCATCAGCCTGAACACCACCCTGATTCACGCGGCGGTGCGGAACCTCGGCGCGGCCTTCACGAAAAGCGACGACGAGGCCGGCGACACCCAGCCGGTCAACGTGCAGTAGCGGCGTGCTGGGGCGCCCTGGGGGCCGGCCCGGTGCCGGAGGGTCCGGGAGGTGGGCCTCCTCAGTCCGGCCGCGGTAGGATCGGGAGCGTGTTGTTCAGTGAAGCGCTGCCCGTGCGGGAGATCGTTGAGCCGCTCCGCGCGGCGCTCGCCACCCACCCGCTGGTGGTCGTGCAGGCGCCCCCCGGGGCGGGCAAGAGCACGGCGCTGCCGCTGGACCTGCTTCAGGAATCCTGGCTGGCGGGGCAGCGGGTGATCATGCTGCAGCCCCGGCGGGTCGCGGCGCGCGCCGTGGCCGCCCGGTTGGCCGAGGCGCTGGGCGAGGAGGTCGGCGGGACGGTCGGGTCGCGGGTGCGCTTCGAGTCGCGCGTGTCGGCGGCCACGCGGCTGGAGGTGGTGACCGAGGGCATCCTCACCCGCCGCCTCCAGCGCGACCCGGAGCTGGCGGGCGTGGGCCTGGTCATCCTGGACGAGTTTCACGAACGCAGCCTGAACGCCGACCTCGCGCTGGCGCTGCTGCGCGAGGTGCAGGGCGCGCTGCGCGACGACCTGCGGGTGCTGGTCATGTCGGCCACGCTGGACCCGGCGCTGCCGGAACGGCTGGGCGCGCCACTGGTGGAGAGCGCGGGCCGCAGTTACCCGGTGGACGTGCGCTACCTGCCGCAGGACCCGGCCGGCCGCATCGAGCCGGTGGCGGCCCGCGCGGTCCGGCAGGCGCTCGCGGAGCACGAGGGGGACGCGCTGGTGTTCCTGCCGGGCGTGCGGGAAATCCGCGGGACGGCCGACCTGCTGGAGGACCTGGACGCCGTGGTGCTGCCCCTGTACGGGGACCTGCCGCTGGCGGAACAGGCGCGGGCGCTGCGGCCCGACCCCGGCGGGCGGCGCAAGGTGGTGCTGTCCACCGCCATCGCCGAGACGTCCCTGACGATCCAGGGCGTGCGGGTGGTCGTGGACGGCGGGCTGACCCGCACGCAGGTGTTCGACCCGGTGAGCGGCCTGGGGCGCATGGTGACGGGCCGCGTCACGCGGGACGCCGCCACGCAGCGGGCCGGACGGGCGGGCCGCACGGCGCCCGGCGTGGCGTACCGCCTGTGGTCCGAGCGCACGCACGCGCTGCTGCCGGCCGCGCGCGCCCCGGAGATCCTGGAGGCGGACCTCACGTCCCTGACGCTGGAGCTCGCGCAGTGGGGCGCGGCGGACGCGGCGCTGCCGTGGCTGGACGCGCCTCCGGCGCACCGCCTGGATTCCGCGCGCGCGCTGCTGCGTTCCCTGGGCGCGCTGGACGATGCGGGGCGGATCACGCCGGAGGGCGCGGCGCTCCTGCGCTTCCCCACGCACCCCCGGCTGGCGCACCTGCTGACCGCGCCCGGACTGGGGGCCCTGGCGGCGGACGTGGCGGCGCTGCTGGAGGAACGCGATCCGCTCCCCCGCGAGGCCGGCGCGGACCTGACCGACCGCGTGGCCGCGCTGCGCGCGTGGCGGGTGGGCGGGCGGGACGCGGCCCGCCGGGCTGGCGCGGACCTGGGTGTGCTGGAGCGTGTGGAACGCCTCAGCCGGCAGTGGCGGCGCCTGCTGGACGTGCCGGCCGGGCCGGACGTGCCCGTTCACGCGGACGTGGGCGAACTGGTCGCGCGCGCCTACCCGGAGCGGGTGGCGCTCGCCCGCGGCTCCGGCGCCGCCGCCCGGCTCCCGGGCCGCTTCCTGCTGTCCGGCGGGCAGGGTGTCATGGTCCCGGACGGCGACCCGCTGGCCCATGAGCGGACGCTGGCGGTCGCGCACCTGGACGCGTCGGGCGCCGAGGGCCGGGTGTTCCTGGCCGCCCCCCTGGACCCGGCGGCCCTGGAGGCCCGCGCGGTGTGGGCGGACGTGGTGCGCTGGGACAGCCGGGCCGGGGTCCTGGTCGCGCAGCGGGAGAAGCGGGTGGGGGCGCTGGTGCTGGAGACCGCGCCACTCGCGGAGGTGCCTGCCGAACTGCGCGAGGCGGCCCTGATCGGCGCGGTGCGGGCTGAGGGGCTGGGCGTGCTGTCCTGGACGGCGGACGTGGAGGGCTGGCGGGCCAGGGTGCAGGCCCTGCGCGCCTGGCGCCCCGGCGAGGACTGGCCGGACCTGTCTGGTCAGGCGCTGCTGGACACCCTGGAGGGGTGGCTCGCCCCGCACCTGGGCGGCGTGCGGTCCCGCGCGGACCTGACGCGTGTGCCGCTGCTGCCGGCCCTGCAGGCGCTGCTGCCCTGGCCGCTGCCGCAACAGCTGGACGAGCTGGCGCCCACGCACCTCACGGTGCCCAGCGGCAGCCGGGTGCGGCTGGAGTACCGCGCGGACGGCAGCCCGCCCATCCTGGCAGTGAAGTTGCAGGAACTCTTCGGGCTGGCCGACACGCCCGCCGTGAACGGGGGGCGCACGCCGGTGCTGCTGCACCTCCTGTCACCGGCGGGACGGCCGGTGCAGGTGACGCAGGACCTGCGGTCGTTCTGGAACTCGTCGTACTTCGAGGTTCGCAAGGACCTGCGCGGCCGCTACCCGAAACACCCCTGGCCGGACGACCCGTGGACGCACGCGCCGACCCGTCATGTGAAACGCCGCCTGTCCTGAAGGGTGCGCCTCAGGGCCTGCGGGCGGTGAACAGCACGCGCGTGAACGCGTAGTACACCCGCTCGCCGGGGTACACGTTGCGCAGTTTCTCCAGGTACCGCTCGGTGAAGCGCGCGGCGTCCGCCGGGGTCAGGCGGGACAGGTAGGGGACGAGGGCGGTGCCGCGCGTCCACTCCACGATCCCCTCCGCGCCGCTGAGCTCGACCGGGTACACCCGGCTCAGGGCGGTGATGTCCACGGCCCCGAGGGCGTTCAGCGTCTCGGCGTACCCGGCGGGCGTGAGGACGGGAGAGGCCCCGTGCGCGGTGCCGAAGCGGGTGAAGCCGCCCAGCTCGCCCTCGAACTCGCGGGCGGTGTCGGTCAGGAGGCGGTGGCTGGGGTGGTCATGGTTGGCGGGCACCTGCACGGCCAGCACGCCGCCCGGGGCGAGGTGCGCCCACAGGGCGGCCAGCAGGGTGGGGTGGTCGGGCAGCCATTGCAGCGCGGCGTTCGAGTAGATCAGGTCAAACTCGCCGTCCAGATCGCGCAGGTCGGCCTGCCGGAAGGCGAGATTGGGGGCCGAATGGGCGCGGGCGCGGCTCAGCATCTCGGCACTGCTGTCCACCCCGGTCACCTCGGCCTGCGGGTAGCGTTCGGCGAGGGTCAGGGTCTGTTCGCCGGTGCCGCAGCCGAGGTCCACGATCCGGCAGTAGGGGAGGTCTGGGAGCATGGCCTGCAGGTCGCGGGCGGGGGCGCTGCGGGCGCCCTGGAAGCGGTGGTACTGGTCGGGGTTCCAGGTCATGCATTCAGGGTAGACCCGCGCACGACGACCTGTACGTACCGTAGTGGTAACAACGTGATGCCACGCCACAAAAAACCGCCCCGAAGGGCGGACACTCAATGCTGAACGGTTACAGAAGCTGGGCCAGCCAGCTGCCGACGACCACCAGGGCCGCCACGCCCGCCGCCACCAGTCCCACCCGGCGGGCGGGGGGCAGGTCAGGCGCGGTCCAGTCGCTGTCCTGCGGCTCGGAGCGGTCCTGGCGGAGCAGGTGGACTCGCGCGGAGGCCTCAGCGGCGCGGCGGGGCGCCGCGCGGACGGTCACGCGGCCCGTCCGGAGTTCTGCATGGGGTGAAGGCTGCCCAGGGCGGCTTTCAGGTGCTTGTACACCTCGCGCTGCAGGTCCACGTCGTCGGGCAGTTCGTACTTCAGCTGATCCATGGCCTGCACGATGTGGGCGCCGCCAGCGCTGCGTTCGTGGTCCGGTTTGGCCCAGTCGGGCAGCTCGGGCGTGCGGACGGGTTCGCGTTTGGCGTCGTTCCAGTCCACCCACTGCTTGGGCAGGTCG
>JAANMV010003856.1_pt1 | contig 12527 bp, 10 predicted proteins | sample 7279661 | NCBI WGS metagenome assembly JAANMV01 (sample SAMN14094540, study PRJNA606508) | bioreactor metagenome | isolation source: A lab-scale SPAN reactor treating ammonium-rich wastewater day 121 | place: Ireland: Galway | collected 2017-05-16 | reverse complement strand
GGTCGCTCGTCGAACGGCGAGGGCAGTTCGCGCTGCATGCGGAAGAACGGCTCGAAGATCTGGCGGATCGGCTGCCCGAAACCCTCCGCGGTGTCCTGCATCCGCGCGTTGCTGCGGGGGAATCCGCAGGCCCACGGCAGCGAGCGGCGCAGCCGCCCGTGATAGAGGCGCCGCACCAGCAGCCAGGCGATCAGGAAGCTGGCCGCGATGCCCAGCAGGAAGATCGAGGGCCCGTAGCTTGCGCGCGCGAAGCCTGCCGGTGCGAGCAGCCAGCCGTTGGCGGCTACCGTGGCTGCCAGGCCGGCCTGCACCAGCTGGCGCGTCACCGGGTCGATCAGCTGAACGACCTGGTTGGGCAGCAGGCCGAGCGCGACGCATCCTGCCACCAGCCAGAGCATGCCGGCGCGCTCCCAGCGGCCGGCGTCGCGTGCATGCGCGAGCTTCTCCTCGCGCGGCTGGCCGAGGAAGATCACGCCGAAGAACTTGACCATCGTGTACCCGGCCAGCGCCGCCACGAGCGCGATCAGCGCCGCAACCACCGGGATCAGCATGTTGAGCACCGGATGGGGCAGGCCCGGCGTGAACAGGAAGCTCTGCAGCAGCATCCACTCGGAAACGAAGCCCGAGAGCGGCGGCAGCCCTGCGCTGGCCAGCGCGCCGACCAGCGTGGCCCAGGCCACCCAGGGCATGAAGCGGATCAGTCCGCCGAGCCGGCCCAGGTTGCGCTCGCGCGTGGCATGCAGCACCGAGCCGGTGCCGACGAACAGCAGGCTCTTGAACAGCGCGTGGCTCGCCACGTGATACAGGCCGGCGGTGAGCGCCAGCGCCGCGAGCATCTGCATGCGATAGGCCGAGAACACCAGCGCCAGCCCGACCGCCGCGCACAACAGGCCGATGTTCTCGATCGACGAATAGGCGAGCAGCCGCTTCATGTCGACCTGCACCGCGGCGAACACCACGCCGTAGAGCGCGGTGGCCAGCCCCACCGCGAGCAGCAGTGCGCCCCACCACCACAATTGCAGCGACAGCAGGTCGAAGCACACGCGCAGCAGGCCGTAGATCGCGGTCTTGAGCATCACGCCGCTCATCAGCGCCGACACCGGCGACGGTGCGGCCGGGTGCGCTTCGGGCAGCCAGACGTGCAGCGGCAGGATGCCGGCCTTCGCGCCGAAGCCCGATACCGCCAGCAGGAAGGCCACCGACGCCCAGAACGGCCCGAGCTGCTGCGCGCGCATGTTCGCGAAGGTGTAGTCGCCGGTGTTGGCCTGGAGCACACCGAAGCACATCAGGATGCCGATCGCGCCGACGTGGGCGACGAGCAGGTAGATGTAGCCGGCCCGGCGGATCTCGGCGATGCGATGGTTCGCGGTGACCAGGAAGAACGACGACAGCGCCATCGTCTCCCACATCACCATGAACGCGTAGGCGTCGTCGGCCAGCACCACCAGCGCCATGCTGGCCAGGAAGACGTGGTACTCGAGGCACAGCAGGCCCGGCGGGGTGCCTTCGCCGCGCCTGAAATAACCGGCGGCGAACGCCGATACGCCCGCCGACGTGACGCCGATCACCAGCAGGAACCAGGCCGCCAGCGCGTCGAGCCGCATGTGAAACGGCAGGCCCGGCAACCCGATCGGCAGCACTGCCACCTGAGGGCGGCCGAGCAGCGCCGCGAACGCAACCGCCGACAGCGCGAGCCCGAACAGGCCCCCGATCGGAAACAGCACTCGCGCGACCAGCCGGAACCTGCGCAGCGCGAAGACTCCGGCCGCGCCGACGGCCAGCCATCCGGCAATGACCAGCAGCGCCCAGTCGAGGGCGATCCAGTCGAGCGGCGAGCGCAGTTCAGCGAGCGCCGCCACCGGAGGCGCCTTTCGCGCGCGGCCCACGCGCAGCCCCGACGCGGGTCCGTCGGCCGCCAGCGCGCCGCCCAGCGTCGTCGTCACCGACCGCGTCTGCAGCCCCCGACGGCACGTATTGCACGCCGTGCGCGGCCAGGTATTCGCGGATCAGGCGACGCACCACCTGCGACGGCGTCACGTCCTGGCTCGCGCACAGCCGCTCGAACGCCGCTTTCTTGGCGGGGTCGATCAGCAGCGTCAGGCGGGCGGTCTTCAGTTCCATCGTGTGCAGCATGTTAAACGCATTAACATGCGCTGCACATTCTAGGCGCACGGCGCCGCGCGGGCAAGGACCGGAGGCGGTCAGGCTGCGGGGTTCAGGGCTCGAGTGCGACGTCGCCGCTCACCGTGACGCTGACCGTCGTCTTGCCCTCGGCGCCGGGCAGCGGCACCGGCGCCGATTCGGCCGCCGCGGCCCTCGACATCATCACCCGCGGCACCGGCTCGGGCCGGTTCGGGCCGGCGCCGTCGACCGACACGGCGCGCACCGCATAGGTCCGGAAGCCCAGCGCCTTCGTCGCGGTGTCGGCCTTCGCGCGAAACGCCGCGATCGCTTCGGTGATCAGCTCGCGTTCGACCGCCAGCTGCGCAGGACGGCTCAGCCAGTAGGCGACCGACTCGACCTCGAGCTTCGTAGCCAGCTCGCCCACCAGCCGGTTGAACGCCTCCGAGGGCTGCCCGCTCAACTGGATCGCGCCGCGCGTGCGCCAGCCGACGACGCGGCTCTGCTGCCAGACCGGATCGGTGCGGTAGCCCGAGCTCTGCACTTCCAGGTCGGCATGCGTCTTCAGTTGTGCGAGCACCGGGGCGAGCAGCGCGCTCACCTGCGCCTGTCCTGCCGCCGGCTGCGCCGATTCGCGCTCGGCATACAGGGTGACGGTGACGCGATCCTGGGCAACCTCGCGATACGCGCTCGCGGCGAGGCTGAGCCGTGGCGCGCGTTCGGTCTGGGCAGCAGCGTCGGCGCTGCGCGGCTGCGCGTGCGCGGCGCAGGGCAACGCGAAGGCCAGCAGCAGCGCCGGCAGGAGGGCACGGCGGGCCGTGCGGTGGGTGCACGGGCGGGTGTAAGGTGCGCAAGGGCGAACGGACATCCTGGTACCTCCTCGGAACGGGTGCCGGTCATCGTAGCCTGTCGGCGGCCCGGGGTCGTGGGCTTGCAGCCGGCAGCCGTTGCCAGCGAAAGGAGTTCGGCATGCAGATCGCGATGGTCGGCCTGGGCCGCATGGGCGCCAACATGGTGCGGCGACTGCTCGGCGACGGGCACGCGTGCGTGGTGCACGATCTCGATCCGCAGGCGCGGCGTGCGCTCGAACAGGCGGGCGCGACCGGTGCGGCAACGCTCGAAGAACTCGTCTCGCTGCTCGCGCCGCCGCGCGTGGTCTGGCTGATGGTGCCCGCCGCGGCGGTCGACGCGGCCATCGCTTCGCTCGCGCCGCTGCTCGATTCCGGCGACACGATCGTCGACGGCGGCAACACGCACTATCGCGACGACGTGCGTCGCGCCGCCGAACTGGCCGGGCGCGGCATCCACTTCGTCGACGTGGGCACCAGCGGCGGCGTCTGGGGGCTCGACAACGGCTACTGCCTGATGGTGGGCGGCGAGGCCGCCGCAGTGCGCCGCCTCGAGCCGGTGTTCGCGTCGCTCGCGCCGCGCTTCGATTCGGTGGCGCGTTCGCCCGGCCACAGCGGCGCGCCTGCCGGGGCGGAGCGCGGCTTCCTGCACTGCGGGCCGAACGGCGCCGGTCACTTCGTGAAGATGGTTCACAACGGCATCGAATACGGCCTGATGGCCGCGTATGCCGAGGGCTTCAACCTGCTGCGCGCTGCCGGTGCGGGTGCCGCTGCCGGCGATCGCGCTGCCGACGCCGAAACCGCGCCGTCTGCCGGTGCGGGGGCGCCGCAATACGCACTCGACCTCGCGCAGATCGCCGAACTGTGGCGCCGCGGCAGCGTGGTGCGCTCGTGGCTGCTCGATCTCACCGCCGATGCGCTGAGGCGCGAGCCCGACCTCGCGTCGCTGCGCGGTCGCGTCGCCGATTCCGGCGAAGGGCGATGGATGCTGCAGGCGGCGATCGACGACGGCGTGCCGGCGCCGGTACTGGCGACTGCACTGTTCGCGCGCTTCGCTTCGCGCGACGCCGACGACTTCGCCAATCGCGTGCTCTCGGCGATGCGCCTCGGGTTCGGCGGCCACGTCGAGCGCGACGCCGCCGCGAAGGGAGGCTGATCGTGGACGCGATCGAAGCGGATGCGCTGGTGCTGTTCGGCGCGACCGGCGACCTTGCTTTCCGCAAGATCTTTCCGGCGCTGCAGGCGCTGGTCGCGCGACAGGGTTTCGCATTGCCGGTGGTCGGCGTGGCGCGCTCGGGCTGGAGCCTGGAGGCCTTGCGCGAGCGGCTCGCCGCGAGCATCGACGCGCACGGCGATCGCACCGATCGCGCCGCCGCTGATCGGCTGTCGGGCCTGCTGCGCTACGTCGACGGCGACTACCGCGAAGCCGGCACCTATCGGCGATTGCGGCAGGCGCTCGGCGCGGCCCGGCATCCGCTGCATTACCTGGCGGTGCCGCCGAGCCTGTTCCCGACGGTGATCGAAGGCATCGGCGACTCCGGTTGCGCGGCAGGCGCGCGGGTGGTGGTCGAGAAGCCGTTCGGCCGCGACCTGGCGTCGGCGCAGGCGCTGAACCGCGCCGCGCATCGCGTCTTCGCCGAGCCGTCGATCTTTCGCATCGATCACTACCTGGGCAAGGAGTCGGTGCAGAACCTGCTGTTCTTCCGCTTCGCCAACGCTTTCCTCGAGCCGTTGTGGAATCGCGACCACGTGGAGGCGATCCACGTCACGATGGCCGAGGCGTTCGGCGTCGAAGGCCGCGGCCGCTTCTACGAGGAGGTCGGCGCGATCCGCGACGTGATCCAGAACCACCTGCTGCAGGTGGTCGCGCACCTGGCGATGGAGCCGCCGGTGGGCGAGGGTGCCGAGGCGCTGCGCGACGAGAAAGTGAAAGTGTTCCGCGGCATCCGCCCGCTCGCGGTGGCCGACGTGGTGCGCGGCCAGTATGCCGGTTATCGCGCCGAGGACGGCGTGGCGCCCGACTCGCAGGTCGAGACCTTCGCCGCGCTGCGGTTGCACCTCGATTCGTGGCGCTGGGCCGGCGTGCCGATCGTGCTGCGCGCCGGCAAGCGCCTGGCGAGCACTGCCACCGAAGTGCAGGTGTTCCTGAAGCGGCCTCCGCAGCAGGTGTTCGGCGAGGCGGTGCCGCCGCAGTCGAACTATTTCCGTTTCAGGCTCGGGCCCGACCGGATGGCGATCGCGATCGGCGCGCGCACCAAGCGTTCCGGCGCGGGGATGGTCGGCGAAGACGTCGAGCTGCTCGTGTGCAACGAGCGCGGCTTGCAGATGGACGCCTACGAACGCCTGATCGGCGACGCGGCGAGGGGCGACCCGACCCTGTTCGCGCGCGAGGACGGAGTGGAGGCCGCGTGGCGCATCGTCGATCCGGTCCTGGCGGCGCCGGCGCCGCTGCATCCGTATGCTCCCGGAAGCTGGGGGCCGGCCGAGGCCGATGCGCTCGCGCGGGCCAGCGGCGGCTGGCGCGCGCCGCACCAGGGCTGACGCAGGCGCGATGCGGATCGTCGTGGCACCCGATGCCGATGCGGCTGCGCGCCGTGCCGCCGCCTTCGTCGCGCGCCGTGCGGCGCGGGCGGTGCACGCTCGGGGACGCTTCGCGCTGGCGCTGAGCGGTGGCCGCACGCCGCTGGCGATGCTGCAATGGCTTGCGCGCGAGCCGATCGACTGGCGTCGCGTCGAACTGTTTCAGGTCGACGAGCGCGCGGCGCCGCGCGGCAGCGGCGAGCGCAACCTGAGCGGCCTCGAACGGCTGCTGCTGTCGCGCGTGCCGATTCCGCGCGCGCAGGTGCACGCGATGCCGGTCGACGAGCCCGACCTGGAAGCGGCTGCGGCGGCGCACGCCGGCACGCTCGCCGGCGCACTGGGCGAGCCGCCGGTGCTCGACCTGGTGCACCTTGGCCTGGGCAGTGATGGCCACACTGCGTCACTGATGCCGGGCGATGCAGCGACGCGCGTTGCCGACGCCTGGGTGGCGGCCACCGATGCCCATGGCGGGTGGCGGCGCATGACGCTGACCCTGCCCGCGATCGACGCGGCGCGATGCGTGCTGTGGCTCGTCTGCGGCGCATCGAAGGCGCCGATGCTCGAGCGGCTGGTGCTCGGCGATCCGACGATTCCCGCCGGACTGGTACGGCGAGATCGCGCCCGGGTGGTGGCCGACGAGGAAGCGGCGGCCTTGCTGCCTCGTCGGAGCGTTGCGCCCGGGCGCGCGCGGTCATGAACTGGCCTGCAGAGCGCTGCGACGAGTCGGGCGACGCACCCGGCGCGCCGGGGATCGCGCCCACCTGGGCGAGCAGCGCGAAAGACCTGGTCGGCACGACGCTTGGTGCGGCGCGGCTGTGGTTCACCACCGCTTTCGGCATCGTGAACGAGGTCTACTTCCCGCGCGTCGACCTGCCGCAGATTCGCGACCTCGGTTTCATCGTCGCCGACGGCGCCGGTTTCTGGGTGGAAGTGAAGCGTGCCGGCAACTACCTCATCGAGACCGCCGCACCGGGCGTGCCGGCTGCGCGCATCGTGCACCGCCACGAGCGCTTCACGCTCGCGCTCAGGATCACGCCCGATCCGGAGCGCGACGTGCTGCTGATCGAAGCGCGGCTCGACGGTGCGAACGAAGCTGCGGGCGAGGCCGCCAGCGGCAGCGCGCCGCGACTGCGGCTGTACGCGCTGCTCGCGCCGCACCTGGGCGGCAGCGGCGCGGGCAACTGCGCCGAAGTGGGGCGCCACGGCCGCCGGCGTGTCCTGTGGGCCGAGCAGGGGCCGTTCGGCCTTGCGCTGGCCGCCGTCGACGAGGCGCAGCGCGACGCCTGGCTGCGCGGCAGCGCCGGCTACGTCGGCGCGAGCGACGGCTGGCAGGATTTCGACCGGCACGCGCAGATGCGCTGGGAACACCGGCGCGCCGGGCCGGGCAACGTCGCATTGATGGGCGAGCTGCCGCGGCGCTGCGTGCTCGCGCTCGGGCTGGCCAGCAGCCGCGAGGCGGCCGCGGCGCTGGCGATCGCCGCGCTCGCGCAGCCGTTCGAGCAGCCGTGGCAGCGGCAGGTGGCCCAGTGGAAGCGCTGGCACGCCAGCCTGTCGGCAGCGCTGCCGGCCGGGCTGGCGCCACATCTGCGCGACCAGTTCGCGACCTCGGCGATGGTGCTGCGCGCGCACCAGGACAAGATCTATCCCGGCGCGATCGTCGCGAGCCTGAGCGTGCCCTGGGGCAACCGGCACGACGAGCGCGGCGGCTACCACCTGGTCTGGCCGCGCGACCTGGTCGAATGCGCCGGCGCGCTGATCGCGCTGGGCGAACTCGATCGCGCGCGCAACGTGCTGCGTTACCTGATCGCGTCGCAGCAGCCCGACGGTCACTGGCACCAGAACCAGTGGCTCGGCGGCGCGCCCTACTGGCGCGGCGTGCAGCTCGACGAGGCCGCGTTTCCGGTGCTGCTCGCGGCGCTGCTCGCCGAGCGCGATGCGCTCGACGGCATCGAGGTCGGCGACATGGTGCGCCGGGCGATCGCCTTCGTGGCGCGCACCGGCCCGGCGAGCGAGCAGGACCGCTGGGAAGAGGACGCGGGCGTCAACGCGTTCACGCTCGCGGTGTGCATCGCCGCGCTGGTCGCCGGCGCCCGCTTCGTCGACCCGGCGCTGCGCGAGTTCGCGCTCGCGCTCGCCGACGACTGGAACGCCCGCATCGAGAGCCTGACCGCGGTGCACGACACCGCGCTCGCCCGGCGCCTGGGCGTGAGCGGCTATTTTGTGCGCATCGCGCCGCCGGCAGTGGTGGGCGGCGAACCGGCGCTGCACCGGCGGCTGCCGATCCGCAACCGGATCGAAGCCGCGCCGCCGGCCGACGAGCAGATCGCCACCGACGTGCTGCAACTGGTGCGCTTCGGCCTGCGCCGCGCCGACGACCCGCTGGTCGTCGACACGGTGCGGGTGATCGACGCGCTGCTGAAGGTCGATACGCCCAGCGGAGCGGCCTGGCGTCGCTACAGCGGCGACGGCTACGGCGAGCACGAAGACGGGGCGCCGTTCGACGGCACCGGCTGCGGCCGCCCCTGGCCGCTGCTGGCCGGCGAGCGCGGTCACTACGAACTGCTCGCCGGGCGTGATCCGCGTCGGGCGCTCGAAGCCATGGCGGCGATGGCCGGCGGCGTGGGCATGATTCCCGAGCAGGTCTGGGACGGGCCGCCGATTCCGTCGCGCCGGCTGTTACCGGGGCGTCCGACCGGATCGGCGATGCCGCTCGCGTGGGCGCACGCGGAATTCGTCAAGCTCGCGGTTTCGGCCGCGCTCGGTCGCGCCTGCGACTGCCCGTCGGCGCTGATCGAACGCTATCGCGGCGAGCGGCCGGTGCCGCGGCACTCGGTGTGGCTCGAACAGGCGCGCACGCCATCGTGCTTCGAGGGCAGCGACCTGCTGGTCTGCCTGCGCGAGCCCGCGCTGGTGCACTGGGGGGTCGACGGCTGGCGTGAGCCGGCCGACGCGGTTACGCAGCCGGTCGGGCCCGGCCTGCATCTGGCGCGGCTGCCCGTCGCCGGCCTGAAGAGCGGACAGACGATCGAGCTTACCTGGCGCTCGCGGGGATCGGGTCGCTGGCTCGGCGCAGACCATCGCCTTGCGATTTCGCCGGCCTCGCGCGCCGGTCCTCGAGCACGCCCACCACCAGGAACGCCGCCGGGATCAGCAGCAGACCGTAAGTGAGCCAGTGCCCGTAGACGCCTTCCGGCCCGTAGGGCTCGGTGGCGATGTGCCACCAGGCGTTGTCGAGCCACGGCAGCGCGCCGGCTTCGCTGAATTCGTGGAACGCGTAGATCACCAGCTGGATCGAGAACAGCACCATGAACACGCCGGTCACCTGGAAGAAGCGCGACAGGTTGACGCGGCGCCCAAAGCGCGTCCAGGCCCAGGCCATCAGGCCGGCACAGGCGACGCCGAGCGCGCCGCCGATGAACATCTGGTCAGGGCCGCTCTGTGCCGCCATCGACGCGAGCATCGTCGCGGTCTCGATGCCTTCGCGGCCGACCATCAGCAGCGCGAACAGGAACACCGCCGCAGCCGCTCCGAAGCCCGCCTTCCCGGACAGCGCGTCCAGGCGCTTGCCGATCTCGCCCTTCATGCGCTTGCCGTGGCGCATCATGTGCACCGTGCAGCCGATCACCAGGATCGCGGCCACCAACGCGAGCCAACCCTCGGTGGCCGAGCTCAGTGCGCCGATGCGCGCCAGCACCACGCCGAGTGCCGCGCTGGACGCGACCGCGACCGCCACGCCGGCGCGCAGCGACGGCAGCAGCGCCGCGCGACCGGTCTGGCGCAGGTAGGCCGCGCTGATCGCCACGATGAGGAACGCCTCGAGTCCTTCGCGGAAGGTGATCATCAGCGTCGCGTACATGGCATCTCCCGGATCCCGAAACCGGGGGCAGCGATCGACGCAGCGGGCCGCCCCCAAAAATTCAGTATAAACGCAAATTGTTCGCGTTCGCAATCATGACTGCCCGTTGCACCGCGATCGCCACGACTTCCGCGGCGAGCACTCCGAGCAACAGCAGGTTGCCCGGCCGTTCGGCGGCGCCGGTGCCGAGCGCGAAGAGGGTGTCGCCGTCGTAGCTGGTGTGCACCGGATTGATCGTGCGCGCCAGTCCGTCGTGCGCCTGACGGGCGATGCGTTGTGCCTGCGCCTTGGTCAGCACGGCATCGGTAGCGACGCAGCCGATGGTGGTGGCGGTGCCTTCGAGCGGCGCGACGGGCAGTTCGCCAGCCAGCAGGGCTGCCCGCGTGTCGAGCAGGCTGCCGCCGTCGGCGCTGCGCGCACCGGCCAGCACCCGGCCGGTGGCCGGATCGGTCACGTCGCCCACCGCGTTCACCGCGACGATGGCCCCGACCGTCAGCCCGTCGACCGTCAGCGCGGCGCTGCCGAGGCCGCCCTTCATCGCGCGTTGTCTGCCGAACAGCTTGCCGACGGTGGCGCCGGCGCCCGCACCCACGCTGCCCTCTGCCGGAGGATTCGCGCTGGCCGCCACGCAGGCCTGGTAGCCGGCGTCCGCGTCCGGGCGGATGCGCGGATCGCCCGAATCGAGGTCGAACAGAACCGCCGCGGGCACGATCGGCACCTTCGCCACGCCGACGTCGATGCCTATTCCGCGTTCCTCGAGGTAGCGCATGGCGCCCGACGCGGCGTCGAGCCCGAATGCGCTTCCGCCGGCCAGCATGATCGCGTGTACGCGGTCGACCAGGTTGCACGGCGCGAGCAGGTCGGTCTCGCGCGTGCCCGGAGCAGCGCCACGCACGTCCACGCCGGCCGTCGCGCCCGCGTCGGCGATGATCACGGTGCAACCGGTGGCGCGCCTTCGATCGGTGTGATGGCCGACGCGGATTCCCCGCACCGAAGCGATGCTGCCGGAACCGGGCAGGGTGAGCGTGGGGCTGGTCACACGTTGAACCTGAAGTGCATCACGTCGCCATCCTTCACGACGTAGTCCTTGCCTTCGAGCCGCATCCTGCCCTTCTCTTTCGCGCCAGCCTCGCCGCCCAGGGCGACGAAGTCGTCGTAGGCGATCGTCTCGGCACGGATGAAACCGCGTTCGAAGTCGGTGTGGATCACGCCGGCGGCCTGCGGCGCGGTGGCGCCGACCCGCACCGTCCAGGCGCGCACCTCCTTTTCGCCGGCGGTGAAGTAGGTCTGCAGCCCGAGCAGCGCGAACGCGGCGCGGATCACCCGGTTCAGCCCCGGTTCGTCCATGCCCATGTCGGCGAGGAAGACGGCCTTGTCCTCGGCCGGAAGATCGGCGATCTCGGCCTCGATCGCCGCGCACACCGGCACCACGATCGAACCCTCGGCCCCGGCGTGGCGGCGCACTGCGTCCAGGTGCGGGTTGCCTTCGAAGCCGCCCTCGAGCACGTTGGCCACGTACATCGTCGGCTTGGCGGTGATCAGGCACAGCGGCCCGAGCAGCGCCTTCTCCTCGTCGTAGAGGTCGAGCGAGCGCACCGGCTTCGCCTGGTTCAGCGCCGTCATGCACTTCCCGAGCACCGCGACCAGCCGTTGCGCTTCCTTGTCGCCGCCGGCGCGCGCCACCTTTCCGTAGCGGACCAGCGCCTTCTCCACCGTGGCCATGTCGGCCAGCGCGAGTTCGGTGTCGATCACCTCGATGTCGGAGAGCGGATCGATCCGCCCGCTCACGTGCACGACGTTCTCGTCCTCGAAGCAGCGCACCACGTGCACCACCGCGTCGGTCTCGCGGATGTTGGCGAGGAACTGGTTGCCCAGCCCCTCGCCCTTCGAGGCGCCCGCGACCAGGCCCGCGATGTCGACGAACTCGACGGTGGCCGGCACCACGCGTTGCGGGCGAACGATCTTCGCAAGTGCCTCGAGCCGCGGATCGGGCACCTCGACGATGCCCACGTTCGGCTCGATCGTGCAGAACGGATAGTTCTCGGCCGAGATGCCGGCCTTGGTCAGCGCGTTGAACAGGGTCGACTTGCCCACGTTGGGCAGGCCGACGATCCCGCATCTGAGGGACATGCGTCGAGGCTCCGGACGGACCGCCAGCCAGGGCGGTCGGGTGAAGGCGGACCGTGATTGTCGCAGACCGGGACCACGGTCCGTGCGACACCGTGGGGCGAGCCCGGCGCCGCCATCGGGTAAGCTGTAGAGTCCGGCTCACCCGTTCGACCACGGTTTTTTCATGTACCGGCATTTCCTGAAGTCCAAGATCCACCGTGCGACCGTTACGCACTGCGAGCTTCATTACGAGGGGTCGTGCGCGATCGACGAGGACCTGCTCGATTCCGCCGATATCAGCGAGAACGAGCAGGTGCACGTCTGGAACATCGACAACGGCGAGCGCTTCGTGACGTACGCGATCCGCGGTGAGCGCGGCAGCGGAATCGTCTCGCTCAATGGCTCGGCTGCGCGACGCGCGGCGGTCGGCGACCTCGTCATCATCGCCACCTTTGCGATGCTCTCGGAAGCCGATCAGCAGACGCACCGGCCGCGCGTCGTCCTGGTCGATGAGCACAATCGCTGCACCGAACTGCGCGAGGGCGTGCCGAGCCAGGGCGCCGGGGCGGGCTGAAGCCCGGCGATCGTGCCCGCATCGCTCGATGGCAAGCTGGTCGTCGCGATCTCCTCGCGCGCGCGGCCACGACGCCCCCGAGGTGCGTGCGCTGCGCGAGGAGATCGCGCGGCTGCAGGCGCGGATCGCGGCGATTCCGTTCATCGACACGCTGGACCTGCGCTACCGGCACCGCGTTCGCGTGCCCGAGCCGACGACGCAGGCGGTGATGTTCTGCATCATGGACGTCTCGGGCTCGATGGACGAGGAGCGCAAGAGCCTGGCCAAGCGTTTCTTCATGCTGCTGTACCTGTTCCTCGACCGCAACTACGAGCGCATCGACGTCGTCTTCATCCGGCACCACACCGTCGCCAGCGAGGTCGACGAGGCCGAGTTCTTCGGTTCGCGCGAAACCGGCGGTACCGTGGTTTCGAGCGCGCTCGAACTCGCGCGCGACATC
>JAANMV010003854.1_pt1 | contig 12529 bp, 15 predicted proteins | sample 7279661 | NCBI WGS metagenome assembly JAANMV01 (sample SAMN14094540, study PRJNA606508) | bioreactor metagenome | isolation source: A lab-scale SPAN reactor treating ammonium-rich wastewater day 121 | place: Ireland: Galway | collected 2017-05-16 | reverse complement strand
CGAACTACGCAGCGGCAAAGGAAGGCATCGTGGGGCTGACGCGGACGCTGGCACTCGACCTCGGGAAGTACGGGGTAACGGCGAACGCGATCCGGCCGCGGGCCGCGACACGTCTGACGCTGAGCCCGGAGATGGAGGCCGCCCGGGAGCGGCGGCAGCAACTGTCTGCGAGCGGGGCGGCCCCCGCCGCGCCGGCAACGCCGGCCGAACAGGCGGTGGTGGGCATCGCGGCGATGGCGCCGGAGCTCGTGGCGCCGCTGGTGGTGTACCTCTGCTTCGACGAGGCCAGCAACATTAACGGGCGCGACTTCATCGTTGGTGGCAACGAGGTCAGCCTGATGTCCTTGCCCCAGCGCGAGCGGACCATCTACAAAGAGGGTGGCTGGGACGTGGACTCGCTGGTGAAGGTGTTCCCGAGCACGCTGGGGGCCGGGATGGTGAACCCGAAGCCGGCCGAGGGGAAGTAGGGGCTCACCCCTCCCGGCAGGGATCGGTTGCCCGGGGCATACTGTGGAAGTGCTCGATGATTGCCTGTCTTCGGGCAATGGGGGCTCCGTGAAAGGTTCCAGCGCACCGGCTTTGCCCACGTTCCGAAGGCCCAATGCCGGTGAAAGTTGGCACTGGTCGCAAGGCTGGTAGGCTCCGCGCCCACAACCCCACGGGAGGTCGACTATGGCTGAGCGTCCAATCGAATTCGGCATCCAGACCGGTCCCCAGCACGTCACGTACCTTGAGCTGCTCGCCGTCTGGCACCACGTGGAGCGCGAAGGGTTCGACCACGCCTGGACCTTCGACCACTTCATCCCCATCTTCAGCAACCCCCTCGGCCCCTGCTTCGAAGGGTGGACGACGCTCACCGCGCTGATGGCCCAGGTGCCCCGGCTACGGGCCGGCACCCTGGTCACCGGGAACTCGTACCGGCACCCGGCGCTGCTCGCGAACATGGCGGCCACCCTGGACATCGTGAGCGGCGGGCGTCTGGAAATGGGGATCGGCGCCGGCTGGTGGGAGATGGAGTACCGGGCGTACGGCTACGACTTCCCGCGGGTCGCGGACCGCATCCGGGCACTTGAGGAGTCGGTGCAGATCATGAAGTCGCTCTGGGTCGAGCCGAGGACGAACTTCGCGGGGAAGCACTACACGATTACGGACGCCCTGTGCGAGCCAAAGCCTGTCCAGTCGCCCCACATCCCTATCTGGATCGGCGGCGCCGGGCCGAAGCTCACCCTGGGGGTGGTCGCGCGCCACGCCGACGGCTGGAACACGTTCCTCATGCCGCGCGAGGACTACCAATTGCTCCTCGGCGCTCTCGAACGACATTGCGACAAGGCAGGACGGGACCCGGCGAACATCCGGAGGTCCCTTGCCTGCAGCCTCGTGATTGATGCGGATTCCGCGAAGCTGGACGAGAAACTCGCCGCCATTGCCCGGCAGCGAAATGCGACCCCGGACCAGGTACGGCAACGGACGCTGGTCGGGACGCCGGACGACGTGGCGGCGCAGGTGCTGGGCCTCGCTGAACAAGGTGTAGACCACATCATCCTCAGCGTCCGCGCACCGTACCCGTTGGACGACCTGTCGCTCTTCGCACGCGAAGTCATTCCTCGAGTGCGAAAAGCGGGGCCCTAACCACACAGGGCTAGACGATCACCTGCTCGCGGTACTCGCCGTAGACCTTCCGCCACATGTTGCAGACCTCGCCGACCGTGGCGCCGGCGCTCACGGCGGCGATGATGTAGGGCATCGTGTTCGCCCTGGGGTCGCGGCTTGCCTGTTCGAGGGCGGTCATGGCCGCGGCGTGGGCCGCGGCGTCGCGCTCCGCCTTGTGCTTCTTCAGCCGGGCCAGGTGGCGCTTCTCGCCCTCCGGGTCGAACTGGAGGATCGGGATGTCCGGCTTCTCTTCGCTCACGTACTCGTTCACGCCCACGATGATCCGGTCGCGGGTATCGACTTCGAACTGGTAGCGCGCCGAGGCGTCCGCGATCTCCTTCTGGAAGAAGCCCGTCTCGATCGCCGGGATGACACCGCCCAGCGACTCAATCTGTTCGAAGTACTTCAGCACTTCGTTCTCCATGTCGGTGGTCAGCTTCTCCACAAAGTAGCTGCCGCCGAGCGGGTCGACCGTGTTGCTGACGCCCGACTCGTGGAGGATGACCTGCTGGGTGCGGACGGCCAGCCGGGCGGCCTTGTCGCTGGGGAGGGCGATCGCCTCGTCCATCGCGTCGGTGTGGAGCGACTGGGTGCCGCCCATGACGGCCGCGAGGGCCTGGATGGCCACGCGGACGAGGTTCATCTCGGGCTGCTGCTCAGTCAGGGAGACGCCGGCGGTCTGGGTGTGGAAGCGCATCAGCCACGAGCGCGGGTTCTTCGCGCCAAAGCGCTCGCGCATCTGGCGCGCCCAGATGCGGCGGGCAGCGCGGAACTTCGCGACCTCTTCGAAGAAGTCGTTGTGGCTGTTGAAGAAGAAGCTGATGCGGCCGGCGAACGAATCGATGTCCATCCCCCGGGCGATGCCCCATTTCACGTACTCGATCCCATCGGCGAGGGTGAAGGCGAGCTCCTGGGCGGCCGTCGCTCCGGCTTCGCGGATGTGGTAGCCGCTTACGCTCACGGGATTCCAGAGCGGCATTTCGTTCGCGGCGAACTCGATCGTGTCGGTCACGAGCCGCATCGAGTGGTCCGGCGGGTAGATGAACTCGTTCTGGGCGATGTACTCCTTCAGGATGTCGTTCTGGAGCGTCCCCGCGAGCTTTGCCCTCGGGATGCCGCGCTTCTCGGCGGCGGCGATGAACAGCGCCCAGACGACCGGTGCGGGGCTGTTGATGGTCATCGAGGTGGTGATCTTCTCGAGCGGGAGGCCGCTGAGGAGGATCTCCATGTCGTTGAGCGAGTCGACGGCGACGCCGCAGCTGCCGAACTCGCCTTCGGCCCACGGTTCATCGTGGTCGTAGCCCATGAGGGTGGGCATGTCGAAGGCGATGCTGAGGCCGTTGTTGCCGGTGGCGAGGAGATCCTTGTAACGCTGGTTGGTCTCTTCGACCGAGCCGAAGCCGCTGAACATGCGGATGGTCCAGGGCTTGCCCCGGTAGCCGGTGCGATGGATGCCGCGGGTGAAGGGGTAGTTCCCGGGCAGGTTGATGTCGCGTTCGTAGTCGAGACCGGCGATGTCGGTGGGGTCGTAGAGGCGCTCGATGGGGCGGCCGGAGACGGTCATGAACGGGCCGGCGAGCTCTTTGCCCTCGTTCAGGACGGCTTCGTCGTACTCGGTGCGGAGCTGCTTCGCGCGCTCAAGGTTGTCGGTCATGGCGGGCACACCTCGCCGGAAAGAGGGTGGAAGAAGTGTAGCGGGTTTCCCACGGCCGGGGGTCGCGGTGCCCGGAACCGTCCGAGACGTGTAACCTTCATCCATGGCGAAAGACGAATCGTTCGACATCACCACCGGCTGCGACCTCCAGGAGGTCGCGAACGCGGTCAACCAGGCGCGGAAGGAGATCTCCACGCGGTTCGACTTCAAGAACGTCGTGGCTGAGATCGACTACGAGCACGGTGCGACGAAGATGGGGCTGCACGCGGCCGACGACTACAAACTGGAGGCGATGTGGCAGGCGCTGAGCCAGCGGCTCATCGCCCGAAACGTGCCGGTGAAGAACCTGGTCCGCGCGACACCGCAGAAGGCCTCCGGCGGGACAGTCCGGCAGGAAGTGACGCTGGTCCAGGGGATTGAGCAGGACATCGCGAAGAAGATCGTGAAGTTCGTGAAGGATCAGAAGTACAAGAAGGCCCAGGCGCAGATCCAGGGGGACGCCGTGCGGGTGAGCGCGCCCGCCCGCGACGAGCTGCAGCAGGTGATTGCCGACCTGAAACAACAGGACTACGGGATCGAGCTGAAGTTCGGCAACTACCGGTAGCGGGCCCCAGGCCCGGCGCATGGCACCCTGAACGTGGCGCTACTACCTGACGCCGAACGCCTCGAAGGTGAGGATGGTGAAGGTGTCCCGGATGTGCGGGATCGTGTGGATTTGGCTCTCGATAAGGCGGCCGAGACCGTCAACGTCTTCGATGTAGAGCTTCACGAGGAGGTCATACTGGCCGGTGATCGAGAAGCATTCGGAGAAGCTATCGACCTCGGCGATACGGTTGGCCACTTCGGTTGTGTGGCCGGGTTCGGCTTTCACCATGACGAAGACTGCGCGCATGGCGGCAGTGTACGACAGGGCGTGCCAAATCGCCGTCTTGCCGCACCCGGTGGCGATCAGTAATCGTTGGGAGCGGCTGAACCGCCGAGGGCGTCGCGCAACGCGGCGATTCGGGCGCGTTCAGCAAGCAGGTTCAGGATTTCGAGCGCCTCCGAGGGAGTAGGCGTCTCGCCCGCCTCCTGGATGAGCCGGGTGACCTGGCGGTCGATGTCGCGGATCTGGCGTTCGACCTGGTCAAGGGTGACCGAAGGGCTACCGGCGCCGGGCGTGGGCGTCCTCTCGCCCTGTCCCGGCCCTGGGGTTGCGGCACCGGGGGTGCCGGCGCCGGGTGTCCCGGACCCCGGAGAGGGCGTGCCATTCCCGTTCTGGCCGTTGCCACCCGGTGATGGCGTCGCCTGGGGGCCGGGTTGCGTGGGCGATCCTCCGGGCTGGTCGCCGGGCCCAGGTGTGGGAGTGGCGGTCTCTGGCGGTGGTGCAGGGGGGTAGAGGAGGCGGAGGACCACTTCGTAGTCGTGGCGCGACTCATCGGTGGGGACTTCGAGGAGGGCGCGGCGGAAGGCTTCGAGAGCCTCGGGGAGGCGTTCGGCGGAGAACCGGTGGTGGCCGATGCTGGCGTAGGCGCGGGCGCGGACATCAGGGCTGTTCGAGACGAGCGCGCGGCGGGCGGAGAAGATCGCCTCATCGAAACGGCCGACGGCATGATAGGCAGCGGCCAGGTTGATGGCCACGTTGGGGTCGTCGGGGCGGTCGACCTGCGCCTGGAGGAACTTGTCAACAGCGAGGGCCGTATCACCCTGTTCGAGGGCTTCGCGGCCGGCTTCGTTGGCCTCGTAGGCGCTCGTTGCGCAACCGGAAAGCAAAAACATTGCGGCCGCCAGCGCGGCTCCCCGGCGCCAGCCACCGCGACCGATGCGTTCGGCGAGCGCGCCAAGGACCAGCAGCGCGAGGGCGGCGCCGGCGAAGTAGCGGTGGCGCTCGATCGGTATGGTCGTGGGGCGGGCGTCTACCTGGGCGCGTTCCAGTGCCTGGAGGCGCCCATCGACCACTCCCGGCACGACGGAGAGATCGGAGCCGAGGTAGCGGCCACCCGCGGCGGCGGCGAGGGCGCGGAGGAACGGTTCGTTGAGGCGCGTGACGACGGGCGCGCCGGACTCATCCCGCAGGGGCTCCTCGGTGCGGGTGCGGAAGTCGAACACCGGGATCGTGGCACCGTCGGCCGTACCAATGCCGGCGACCAGGAGGTCGGCGCCGGATTCAGCGACGAGGAGCGCGCTTGCGGCGGAATCCCCTCCGAGGTCGTCGCCGTCGGTCAGCAAGAGAATGACCCGGCCACTGGAGGACTGGCCGGTCAGCAGGTTGACCGCCTCTTCCAGCCCGGGGCCGGCAGCTGATCCGCCTTCGACGAAGACGACCCCGGTGGCCAGGGACCCGATGACCTGGTTGGCGGCCGCGAAGTCGGTTGTGAGGGGGAAGCGGGTACGGGCACTGCCGGCGAATACCACGAGACCGACCCGGTCGCCGCCCAGGCGGGCGAGTGTCGCCGCCACAGTATCTTTCGCGGCCTGGAGGCGGCTGGGCGCGATGTCACGGGCGTCCATGCTGCGAGAGATGTCCATCACGACGACGAGGTCGGCGCCGGTGCGGGGTACGCGGGACTCCTTCGTGCCCCAGCGCGGCTGCGCGGCTGCACCGATGGCGGCCACGGCGGCAAGCGAAAACAGAGCCGCCGCCAGGTAGGGCGGGGCCGCACCCCGGACGCGAGAGACGGCGCGGGCGCGTTGCTCGCCGTGGCGGACGCCCCGGAGCCAGGCTGCGAAGCCCACGGCCACCACGGGAAGCAGCGCGAGCACCCATGCGTTGGCGAAGGTCACGTCGCTCATGCGGGCGACCTCCTGAGGAGCGTGCCGCGGAGCACCAGCTCGAGCAGGAGGAGGGCGGCAGCCCCGCCGGCGAACCAGGGAGCGAGCTCGGTGAAGCGTTCGAAGGATTCGCGGCTGATGCGGCTGGTTTCGAGGCTGCCGATCTCCTCGTAGACATCCGCGAGCGCTTCGGGGCTGCTGGCGGTGAAGTAGCGCGCGTTAGTACGTTCGGCGATGTCGCGGAGGAGCGCTTCATCGACCTGGTCGTTGTTGAAGGGGCCGCCGCCGGAAACGACACCGATGGTATAGACGCGGATCTTGAGGGCGACGGCGAGCTGGGCTGCCTCCTCGGGGCTGATGGAGTCCGCGTTATGTTCGCCGTCGGTCAGGAGGATGACCACCCGGCTGGCGGCGGTAGAGTCCTGGAGCATGTTGAGCGCGTTGGCAAGGCCGACCCCGATGCCGGTCCCATCGGGCAGGAGGCCGCTTTCGACGCCGGAAATCATGCGGTCGAGCGCTCCGTAGTCGAGGCTGGGCGGCGAAAGCGACAGCGCGTCCTTCTGGAAGACGACCAGGCCGATCCGGTCGTTCTCGCGCTGCTTGATGAACTCGCGGATGACGTCCTTCGTGACTTCGAGCCGGGTGGAATTACCGAAGCGCTGCTCCATGGAGCTGGAGATGTCGAGCGAAAGGGCGATATCGATGCCTTCGCCGGGGATGGCCGCAGTTGCGTTGCCCCTGCGGGGCCCGGCGATGGCAACCGCGAGAGCCACCACCGCGAGCACGCGAAGGACCGGCAGGGCCCGGGCGGCGCGCAGGCGCCAGGTCGGCTGGATGGCAGCGACCGGCGAGACCGAGGGCACGGAATAGCCGCGGGCGCGGCGGCGGGCGAGCCATGCTACCGGGAGCGCCAGGAGGGCGAGTGCGAGGGCGGCGGGCAGGGCGAACTCCATCAGGCGCTCTCCTCGACGATTTCGCGTGCCATGGTGAGGTCGGCCTGGCGCCGCTCGGCCGCGGGGCGGTAGCCGGCGTAGATGACGGCATCACACTCTTCGAGGAGGCCGCCGACCAGGCGCGCCTGCCAGCGGTCAACGCCCCGATCTTCGAGCCGCCGTCGCAGTTCGTTGCTGGTGAGGGCGGTCGCGCGCAGGTTGTAGCGGCGGGCGAGCTCCGTTTTCACCACGGAGGACATGACGCGGTAGGCGGAGACCGGGTCGGAGTCAATGACGGCTTCGGCGGTCTGGAGACCTGGCAGCTCCTGCACAACCGCGGGGCGGGCGACGACGGGGCGCGGACGCCGCATCCAGCGCATCACGAGTACCCAACTGAGCACACTGAACAGCGCAACTCCCAAGACTGCGCCAGCAGCGATGGCCGGGCGCAAGAATGGCGATTCGGCGCCCTCGATGGCGACCGGGGGAAGCAGCGGCGTAAGCTCCAGCGGGTCGTCAGGGCCGAGCGCCGGGAGGACGGTGAGCGGGACCGCGGGAAGCGTGCGGGTGGTGACTTCGGCCCCCGACACGATGACGACGGTCGGGGCGAACGCGATATCACCCGGCAGGAGCGGCGCGACCTTCACCTCGAAGATCCAGAGCGATTCGGCGCCGCGGGTGACCACCGACGGGGAGGCTGTCGTGACAAGTTCGACGCCGGCCCACGACGGTGTGCCAGGGGTGATTTCGACGACGGTCCCGGCGGGGGCAGTCACGCGGATGGTGGCAGACAGGTGCTCGCCGAGGAGCGCGGATGCGCGGCGGAGTTCGACCCGATCTCCCTCGGCGGACTGTGCTGCGACGAACGTCACCGGGACCAGCCCGGCATACGCCAGGAGCAAAACCATGAGGGCGCTTCGCATCAGGCGACCCCCACGGACCGGCGCCGGAAGAACTGGAGCAGCGCGGGCACGTAGTCAACGCCGACCATGAGGGGGATTTCGTCGATCCCAATTGCGCCAAACAGGCGCCTGCGTTCGTCATCGAGTTCGGCGACGCGGTGAGCGTAGGCGTCGCGGACTGTGCGGCTGGCGGTGTCGACTTCGATTGGCTGGCCGGTCTCGCTGTCACGGAGGGTGATGAGACCGGCATCTGGGAGGCGCTCGTCGATGGGTTCGCGGGTGCGGAGGGCGATGATGTCGTGGCGGCGGGCAGCGGCGCGCAACTGGCGCGGGTCGATACCGGCGAGGAAGTCGGAGACGAGGAAGACCGTCGCGCGGCGCTTCTGGACGCCGGTCAGGTATTCGAGGGCCGCGCCGATATCCGTACCGGTGGTCTCGGGCCGGGCCCAGAGCATTTCGCGGACGACGCGGAGGACATGGGTGGCACCGCCAGAAGGGCGCACGTAGCGCTCGGGCTTGCTCGCGAAAAGGAGCAGGCCAACCCTGTCCTTGTTGCGGATGGCGGCGAGGGCGAGGACCGCGCAGACTTCGGCAGCGAGGTCGGCCTTGCTCTGGGGAAGGGCCCCGGCACGCTGCGACGCGCTCACGTCGACCACGAAGAGGACGGTCAGGTCGCGGTCTTCCCGGTAGCGGCGGATGGAGGCCTGGCCGGTGCGGGCGTAGGCCTTCCAGTCGAGGGAGCGCACGTCATCGCCGGGGACATAGGGGCGCAGCTCGTCGAACTCGATGCCGCGGCCCCGGAAGACGGCGTGGTACTCACCGAGGAAGAGGCTGTTGACCAGGCGGCGGGCCTTGATTTCGATGGCGCGGACGCGATCGAGCAGTTCGGGTGGAATACTGGCCGGTCCGGCAGCGGGCGCGCGGCGCTTCTGGAGGCGTTCCCAGCGGGGGTCGGTTGGCGGCCTGCGGCGGAATGGCAGCTTCATGGCGAAGCCCTACCCGGCTAGGGGACATCAACCCCATCGAGCACGCGGTCGATGAGGTCGTCGGTGGAAAGTTCCTCGGCTTCGGCCTCGTAGGTGGTGACGATGCGGTGGCGCAGGACATCGTGGGCGAGCGCCTTCACGTCGTCGGGGGTGGTGTAGGCGCGGCCCTGGAGGAAGGCGTGCGCACGGGCCGCCTGGGCCAGGGCGATGCTCGCTCGCGGAGAGGCGCCGAACCCGATGAGGGACTGGAGCTCGGGCAGCCGGTAAGCCGCGGGGCGGCGGGTCGCGAAGACCAGCTGGATGATGTAATCCTTGAGCGCGTCGTCGATGGCGACCTCGCGGACGGCGCGGCTGGCCTCGGCGAGCGCCTCGCGGGTGGCGACGACGTTCGCGCCGTGGCCTGTGCCGTTGAGGCTCATGTCCAGGATCTGGCGCTCCTCCTGGCGGGAGGGGTAGTCGACCTTCACCTTCAGGAGGAAGCGATCGAGCTGGGCTTCGGGCAGCGGGTAGGTGCCTTCCTGCTCGATGGGGTTTTGAGTGGCCATGACGAGGAAGGGCTCATCGAGCGGGAAGGTTTCGCCGCCGATGGAAACCTGGCGTTCCTGCATGGCTTCGAGGAGGGCCGACTGGACCTTGGCGGGAGCGCGGTTCACCTCGTCAGCGAGCACAAGGTTGGCGAAGATGGGGCCGCGGCGCACGGAGAAGCGGCCTTCGGCGGCGTTGAAGATTTCGGTGCCCATGAGGTCGGCGGGCAGCAGGTCCGGGGTGAACTGGATGCGGACGTACTGGAGGTCGAGCGCACGGGCGAGGGTGGAGACGGTGAGCGTCTTGGCCAAACCGGGGACGCCCTCGACCAGGATGTGACCCTGGCAGAGCATCCCGATGAGCAGGCGGTCGATGAGGTCGTCCTGCCCGACGATGACGCGATGGACCTCTTGGCGCACGCGGGTGAGGGTCTCGGAGGCGCGGGCGGCTGCGGGGGAAAGGGAGAGGGCTCCGGTGGCCAAAGACTGCTCCGGGGCGAGTGGTTCTTTGCATTGTACGGGGCCATTTGAGAATTCGGGGGCTGGCTGGTTGACCGAGGTAAGGACGACGGAAGGGTGACATCAACCACACGCATAACGCGGACGCGCGGTGGATTCAGTCATCAATCGGTGCGGTCGTCGTTGGCTCGTAGCTCGCGCGGGCGAAGGCGACGGCCCAGACCTCGCGCGCGCCCGCGTCGCGCAGGACGAGCGCGCACTCGTGGACGGTTGCGCCCGTGGTGACGACGTCATCGATGAGGGCAACGCTCTGGCCGCTGAGGCTCGGGCCTGCATAGACGAAGGCGCCCGCGACGTTGGTGCGGCGCTCGGCGATGCGCTGGCCGACCTGGCGGTCGGTGCGGCGGACACGCGCCAGGCCGGGCGAGGGTTGCGGGAGCGGAGTATTCCGCAGCAGCAGTTCCGACTGGTTGAACCCGCGCTCGCGGAGGCGGGACCGGTGGAGTGGCACCACGAAGGAGGCATCGAAGGAGAGGCCGGGCAGTGCCTCAGTGAGCAGGCGCCCCATAACGGGCGCGATGGCCCGGTAGTAGCGGTACTTCAGGTCGTGGACGAGCTTGCGGGCGGGGCCGGCCATCTCGAAGGCGGCGCGGACTCCCGCCAGGTGCTGGAGGTGGAAGCAGCGCGGGCAGAAATCGGCGCCATCCCAGCGGGCCGAACAGTGGCGGCAACGTCCCTGGCCGGTGGCCGGCTGGAGTGACGCCTCGCATGGCCCGCAGAGTGCCGTATCGAAGGCGCCACAACCGGCGCAGCGGAGCGGCAAGAAGAGGTCGGCGGCGGCTTGCACCAGGCGGGGCGGCACGGGCGGCAGTCTACGGGAACGGGCGGTGAAGCGGTGTTTGTCTCTACAATGGGGTGGTGAACGTAACCGTGTTGCTTTTCGCTTCGGTGGCTGACCGTGCGGGCACGCGCCGGGTGGAGTTGCCATACGTGGCCGGGGACACGGTGGCGAGCATCCGCGCCCGGTTGCTGGAGCGGTTCCCGCAGCTGGCGGCGGCGGTCCCGACGCTCATGTACGCCATCAACGAAGAATATGCGCGCGAATCGGACCCGGTCCCCGCCGGGGCGACCCTCGCGATGATCCCGCCCGTTTCCGGAGGCTGACCGATGCTGATCCGCGTGACCCCAGACGAACTCGATACGGCAGAAGCGATCCAGGCGGCTGGATCGCCCGCGGCTGGCGCCATCAACGTTTTCCTCGGTGTGGTTCGCGACAACAACCTTGGCCGCAGGGTGCAGTACCTGGAGTACGACGCCTACCCCTCGATGGCGGAGAAGGTGATGCGCGAGCTGGCGGTGGAGGCGAAGGAGCGGTTCGCGCTGGAGGACTGCGCGGTGTTGCACCGGACTGGGCGCCTGGAGATTGGCGAGGCGAGCCTGTTGATCGCGGTGAGCTGCGGGCACCGGGCGGCATCGTTCGAGGCGGGCCACTGGCTGGTGAACGAGATCAAGAAGAAGGTGCCGGTGTGGAAGAAGGAAGTCTGGGAAGACGGCGAGGCATGGGTCGAGGGGCCGGAGTCGCTGGGCATTCAGCAGGCTCCGGCGAGCATGCGATGAGCGTGCGATGAATGGCGGGAGCAGCCACCCGCACGCCTTCAGCCGGTTCTGCATGCATTGTGGCCAGCGGCTGACCTCGGCCATACCCGAGGGAGCGACGAAACGGCGGATGGTGTGCCTGGACTGTGGGTTCATCCACTACTTGAACCCGCGGCCTGTTGCGGGGACGATCCCGGTGCGAGGGGACGGGCACATCCTGCTGGTGCGCCGCAACATCGAGCCGCGCTCAGGGTACTGGGTATTTCCCGGCGGATATATGGACGTGGGCGAGACCGCCGAGGAAGCGGCGCTCCGGGAGACGCTGGAGGAGGCCCGGCTGGAGGTTGGCAGCCTTGAGCTTGTAGGCGTCTTCACGCGGACGGGACCGGGCGTAGTCGTGATCGTTTATGAGGGGGTGGCGCTCGGCGAGGGTGAGGCAGGCGACGAGACGAGCGAGGTACGCTGGTTCGCGCCGCACGAGATCCCGTGGAGTGAGCTTGCGTTCGACAGCACGGAGTGGGCGCTCAGGGCGTGGGCGGCGAAGCGCGGGTTGTAAGGCATGATAGGCTGGAAGCGATGACTGCGACCCGGTACATACTCAGCGACTACCTCAATGCCGCTCTGGACCGTGCTACGTTCAAGGCGATCGAGGACGGCTCGTTCGCCGGGCGAATTGCAGGGTGCGATGGCCTGGTTGTCTTTGGCGAAACCATCGAGGAGTGCGGCGATGAGCTACGCTCGACGCTCGAGGACTGGGTACTGCTCGGGCTAAAGCTGGGGCACACCCTCCCGGTGTTCGCAGGTATCAACCTCAACATCGAGCCAGCACTTGAGCCGGTGGACTCCCTGTAAGCGCCGTGACTTCATGCGCAAGCTGCGCGCGCTCGGATTTGCCGGGCCATACTCGGGCACGCGGCATCAGTTCACGACCCTGGGGGCCGCACGTCTCGCTATCCCGTCCTCAGAGGAAATCGGCGTCGCGAAGGTCCGTGAACTGATCCGTGAGGTCGAACTATTGGTGGGTCGAACCATCGAGGTGGATGAGTGGAACCGCCTGCCTTGACTGTCCAAGGCG
>JAANMV010003852.1_pt1 | contig 12534 bp, 14 predicted proteins | sample 7279661 | NCBI WGS metagenome assembly JAANMV01 (sample SAMN14094540, study PRJNA606508) | bioreactor metagenome | isolation source: A lab-scale SPAN reactor treating ammonium-rich wastewater day 121 | place: Ireland: Galway | collected 2017-05-16 | reverse complement strand
GGGGTAGGTCTGCCAGGCGTAGCGGAGGAAGAGGACGGTGGCTTCCCGGCCGAGACCGTTGCCGCGGAAGCGCCCATCGCCGATGGAGATGCCGAATTCGGCGGCTTCGCGCCCGTGGTCGGCGTTGTAGAACATCACGCTCCCGATATGCGCGCCGCCGTTTGCCTCGATCGCGAACTGAGCACGGTCCGGCTGAACGAAAGCGAGGTCGTGTTCGAACACCTGGAGGAAACGGGTGAAGCCCTCGCTGAACGGCTGCATACCGTTGAGGCGGGCGTTCTCCGGGTCGCGGCGCCAGGCGTAGTCGTCGATGGCGTCGTCACGGGTCTTGCGGCGGACACGGAGGCGCGGACCAGTGGCGACGACGAGGTGGTCGCGAGAGCTCTGCCGAACCTCGATGGTCACAGTGGTTCTCCCAGCTTTCGCGCGGCTTCGGCCACGAGTTTGCGTTCTCCATCGTACGTGAGCCTGGCGAGCGCCTGGTCGGCCGGGAGCCAGCAGACGAAATCAAATTCGTGGTCGTGGAGGGATACGTCGCCCCCGATGGGCTGCATCAGCCAGTGGTGGACGTGCTTGTGGTAGCGGATGCCGTTGGCGGTGAACCAGTATTCGATGGAGCCGAGTTCGTCTCCGAGCGCCACCTTGAGACCGGTCTCCTCCTGGACCTCTCGGAGTGCGGTCTGCTCGATGGCCTCATCGGGGTCTGGCGTGCCCTTCGGCAGCCCCCAAACATGGTCGGAACGGCGACCGCAGACGACCACCTCGACCCTGCCGGCGGGGCTCCGGCGCCAGACGACGCCACCGGCGGAGATTGCTTGCTGGATGGGGAGCCTGCGTGCCATCAGCCGGGGCCTGGCTCCCCGAAGCGCCGGAACAGGCCACCGGTGGCCGCAAGCTCAATGGCGACGTCGACCACCTCAGTCAGCTCGGGCGGGGCGTTCTGCCGGTAGTCCTGGAGGAGCTCGCTCGCCGCTTCGCCACCGATCTCACCGAGGGACTCGATGGCTGCGAAGACAACGTCGAAGTCCTCATCGGCGAGCAGCTCGCCAAGGGGTGGGACAAGGTCTTCGGAGCCAAGGCCGCCGGCAGCGACGGCCGCTTCGAGGCGGAACTCCTCGTCGCCGGAGTTCAGTTGGTCGGAGAGGTATTCGGCCCACCGTTCCAAGGCGGAATTGCCCATGGCGCGGACGGCGGAGATGCGCATGGCACGGTCTTCGGATTCATAGGCAGCGGCGATGAGGCCGGCGACCCAGGACTGGCCGCAAGGACCCAGCGCCTCGATAGCCGCGGCGCGGACTTCGACAGGCTGGGAGGGGTCTTCGAATGCGCGGCGGAGCGCAGAGACCATCCGCTCGCCCTCCGCGCCGTTCAGCCGGCTGAGTTCCGCATCTTCGACGAAGCGCCGCAGGTTGACAGCGGCCGCGGCGCGGACGCCTGGCGCCGGATCGGCCGTCAGCAGCTCCACCAGGCGGTCGCCCACCAGACGGTCGTCAGATTCCCAGAGGCTCAGGACGGCGTTTTCGCGGACCTCGGGGTCGGGGTCTCCGAGCCCGACCTTGCCGAGTTCAACGAAGTTAAGCTCAACGTTGTCCTCCGCAAGCTCCGTCGCGCGAGCGAAAAGTTCGGCCCGGCACGCGACGGGGATTTCGAGCCAGCGCTCGCGCAGCCAGCCGGCCGCCGGGCGATCCAGGTCGGAAAGCAGCACGAGGTCCGCGTCTGTGGGAGTTCCGCCGGCAGCGAGGTCCGTTATGAGTTGATCGAGGGCACGTGAGACGGTCGCAGCCATGAGACGATCGTAGCATCAGTCATCCCAAGCGGCCTCGCCCTTCAGGGGCCGGGAAAGCAGATCTCCCATCGCTTGCGCGATCGTCTTGTGGCCACCGACGACCCGGGCGACCTCCCCGGTGATGGGGAGATCGACGCCGACGCGCCGGGCCAGGGAGAGCGCAACTTCGGCAGTCGCCGCACCCTCCACTGTCTCGCCAATCAGGCCCAGGGCGTCGTTCACGGAACTCCCCTGAGCCAGGAACTCGCCGAAGCGGCGGTTGCGGCTGAGCGGGGAGAAACACGTCGCGGCCAGATCACCGATGCCCGCGAGCCCCTGGAACGTGAGCGGCTCGGCTCCGCAGGCGACACCCAGGCGGGTCATCTCGGCCAGGCCGCGCGTCATGATGGTAGCGACGGTGTTCGCGCCGAACTGGAGCCCCCAGGCGGCGCCGGCGGCGATCGCGATAACGTTCTTGAGGGAGCCGCCGAGTTCGACGCCGACGATATCCGGGCAGGTATATACCCGGAAGGCGGGGCCAGCGAGGGCATGTTGCCAGGTGCGGGCAGTTGCGGGCGAGACGCTGCCAACGACGGCCGCCGCGGGCAGGCCCCGGGCAATCTCGTGTGCGAGATTGGGGCCGGAGACGGTGGCGATGAGCGCCGGAGGCCAGCCTTCGGCCTGGAGAACCTGGCTCATGCGAGCACCGGTATCGAGTTCGATGCCCTTGGCGGCGGAGAGGACCGGGATGTCGCGAGCCAGGCCGGCACCACGGACGCTGGCACGGAGATACTGGGCGGGGACGGCCACCACGAGGCCGTCGAGAGGGGGCGCGCCGGCCGGGACAACACCAATGGCCACCTTCGGCCCGAGCCGCAGTTCGGGCAGGCGTTCGAGGCCGCGGAGCCTATCAACGGCAGCTGCTTCGGCCGCGGTTCGCGTGAGGACCACCACGTCGTTGCCCGAGCGTTCGAGGAGGCCGGCGAGCGTGATGCCCCAGGAGGTGGCTCCGAGGACGCCGTAGCGGGCCATCTCAGCCCGTTGCCGGGCGGTCGCCACCCTGCCCGATCCTGGGCTCGGTGCCAGAGAGCAGCCGCCGGATATTGGGAAGGTGCTTGTATTCGACGAGGACGGTGGCAAAGATGCAGTACCAGGCGTAGGACCAGTCGAGCCAGCCACCAGCGGCGGCTGCGACGACGATAGCGGCGCACAGCGGGACGCCCACCACGGACATGACGGAAACGTACCGGGTGGCGCCGATGAGGGCCGCGCCAATGAGGGGGAAGACGATCGAGATCACGGGGGCGAGGCCGAGCACGCCGCCATAGGTGCTTGCGACGCCTCGCCCGCCGCGGAATCCAGCGAAGACGGGCCAGACATGCCCGACAACGGCCGCACCGGCACCGACGGCGGCGACTTCGTTGCTATCGAACACGAATCGGCCTACGAGCGCAGGGACCGCGCCCTTGGCGATGTCGAGCAGCATCACGAGTGCAGCCGGCCCTTTCCCCGCGGTGCGGAGGACGTTGGTCGTCCCGGTCTTGCCGCTGCCAGAGTCGCGGATATCGCGCCCGAGCCAGAGGTAGCCAACGATGAGCCCCCAGGGGAGCGAGCCGAGCAGGTACCCGAGTGCCGCATTGGCGGCGTATTCGACGATCACGACCGCGAATCATCCTCCGTGCGGGCCCTGAACACCAGCTTGATGGCCGTCCCTTCGAAGTCGTGCGCTTCGCGGATGGAGCGCTCCAGGTAACGGCGGTAGCTGAAGTGCACCAGCTCGGGGTCATTGACGAAGAGGATGAACGTGGGCGGGTCGATCCCCGCCTGGGTGGCGTAGAAGAGCTTGAAGCGCTTGTTTCGGACCAGCGGCGGAACGTGCTCGCGCATGGCCCTCGCCAGGAGAGCATTGAGATCGCCCGTCGTGAGCCGCCGGCGGCGGGCCTCCCGGGCTTCCTGGGCGAGCTTGAGCACCTGGGTGAGCCCGCGACCCTCGAGGGCCGAGATGAAGGTCACCATCGCCCAGGGGACGAACTTCACCCGTCCGCGCATCTGCCGTTCGGCCCAGTCGCGGCCAGCCTCCGGGTCTTCCCAGAGGTCGGTCTTGTTGACGGCGATGACGAGACCCTTGTAGTGGTCGATAGCGATGCCGGCGATGTGGGTGTCCTGGGCGGTCACCCCGTCCACACCGTCGATGACGAGGACCGCGACATCGCAGCGTTCGACCGCGGCGGTGGCGCGCATGACGGAGTGGAGCTCGACTCCCTTGCCGAGCTTGCCGGGACGGCGGATGCCGGCCGTGTCGATCAAGAGGAAGGAGCCTTCGGGAGTGTCGACTTCGGTATCGATGGCGTCGCGGGTGGTGCCCGCGACATCGCTCACGATGACACGCTGCTGACCAAGGACGGCATTCACAAGCGCCGACTTGCCGACGTTGGGGCGACCGATGATGGCAATCCGGGTACGGTCGGTCTCGACGAGGGGCTCGGATTCGGGCAGCAGGGCCAGGACTGCATCCAGCATGGTGCTGACGTTGATGAAGTGGAGCGCGCTCACCGGGATGGGATCACCGAGCCCGAGGGCGGATGCCTCGGCGACGCCCTCGATTTCACGCCGCTCGTTGTCCGCCTTGTTGACCACCACGAGCGTGGGCCGCTCGGCACGACGGACAACATCGGCCATGTCGTAGTCGCTCGCGGTGAGACCGTCGCGGGCGTCGACGCAGAAGAGCACGACGGCCGCACCTTCCATGGCCGCTTTCACCTGGTCGATGATGAGGGAGGCGTAGACGTTCTCCTCATTGGTTTCATACCCACCGGTATCTATCAGGCGGAAGCGGCGGTCGCGCCATTCGACATCGGCCTCGACCCGGTCCCGTGTGGTGCCGGGTTCGTCCTCGACGATGGCGCGCCGTTCGCCGAGCACGCGATTGAACAGCGAGGACTTGCCAACGTTGGGGCGGCCAACGATGACGACGCGAGGGAGGACATCAGACGCTGCGATCACGGGCCACCTCCCGATGAGGCGACCAGAGTCACCTGGACATTCGCGACGGGCTCGGCTTTCAGGCCCCCGGGGACGGTGACTGTCACGGGATAGCCGCGTGTCCCCAGTGCTCCGCCGGCGAGCGAAACCGTGACTTTGATGTCGCCCGGCTTCAGGTCTCGCAGCTGGGTGAGCGGTCCGGTGATCTTGACTTCGACAGAGTAGAGACCGGAATGGGTAAGGCCAGCAGGGGTGTTTTCGAACGTTGGGCCGACCACGAAGGTCGTGCCGCCACACGGGGCCCCGGCCGGCCCACTCGAACATTCGATCGGGCGGATCTCGACTGTGACGGTCACAGAAGGCCGGCCCAGCGACGTGTTCTGGGGCTCGTCAATGGTGCGGATGAGGGTCTGGTCAGTCCGGGCACCGGAAACGTCGAGCGCGGGCGTGGTCAGCTTGTTCAGTCCACTGACAACGGCCTGGGGCCCGGTGACGGCAACGGTCGCGGGTTCGACTTTCACGTTGGTGATCATGTAGCCGGAGGCGACGTCGCCGGTCGTGAGCACCTCAACGGGGAGGGTCCGCTGCACGAAAGTCTGTTCGATCTGGAGGGTCGCTTTGGCCCGTGCCGGCGTAATGGTGACCACCACCTGGGCGCCGCTCTGGGAACGGGCGACAAGGTCACCTTCGACTGTTGTGTTATCTCTCACACCACTCAGGTTTACATCCAGATCGACTGAGCGCACGCTGGCGACGCGTTCGGGGAGGCCACTGATGACCACCGCCGCGGGTTCGACGGTGGAGGCGGTCTCCACTTCCTGGTACCCGGCTGCGACCTGTCCGGTACGGCGGATGGTGATCGGGAGCTCGCGCTCCACGGGCTCGACCACCGTAACACGGACGGCAGAGGGGATGACTTCGACAACCCTGACGCTGCTACGGCGCGACTCGACCTTCACCTCGCGCACGTCCTCGATGTCGGCCTGCATGCCCTGGACATCGATGTAGGCGCGGAAGTCGCCGGGGACCAGGTTCTCGAGGTCCTTATCGCGGCCTTCGAGAACCACGGCCACGGCGAAGCTGTCTTTCATGATGAGGTTCCCGGCATTGCGAGCCTCGACGGGGACGGCCGCGGGCAGTCCCTCGGCCGGGAACCGGACGGTGACACGCGGGTTCTCGACGTCTTCGATGACGAACCAGATTGCGAAGGCAGCAACCAGGCTGAAGCTTGCGAGCGCCCAGTTCCGGTAGATGCTCCCAATGGATGAACGGGCGAGGGCGACCAGCAGTCGCGGCCACAAAAGGCGGGGCGATTCGGGCATCGTCATGCCGGCACCGCCCCGCGCCCGTTGCGGCCCGCGGCGCCGGGTTCGAGCACCCATTCCAGCACGGCGCGCAGGCGCCGTTCGTCGGGCACCCGGGTGAGCCGGCCGTTGAGCGCGACACTGATATCGCCCGTCTCCTCCGAGACGACGACGGTCAGGGCATCGGTCTGTTCGGTGATGCCGATGGCGGCCCGGTGGCGCGTACCCAGCTGCCGGTCTTCGGGATCGTTCGCGAGGGGCAGCACGCAGCTCGCGGCGACGACGCGGCCATCGCGGAGCACGACTGCCATGTCGTGCAGGGGTGAATTGGGATAGAAGATGCCGCCCAGGAGTTCCGGGGAGACCTTCGCGTCGATCGGGACGCCGGTTTCTATCACATCCTGGAGCCCGGTCTCGCGTTCGAGGACGAAGATCCCGCCATGGCGCTCGGCCGACATCCGGCCAGCCGCGCGGACAACAGATTCGATGAGTTCGTTGTACTTGCCCTCGGTGAGCCAGCCCTGGAGCCCCGTCCGGCCCAGGCGATCGAGGGCCCGCCGGATCTCCGGCTGGAGGATGATGACCGCGCCGACCACGAGCGCGGTGACCGAGTTCGCCACCAGGAAATTCACGACCGTCAGGTCGAACAGGCGGCCGAACACCACGAAGACGAGAAAGAGCGCCAGCGCGCCGCGCAACTGCGTCAGGCCCCGGGTACCGCTGAGGACGCGCAGGGCCGCGAAGATGACGAGCGCGATCAAGAAGATATCGATCGCGCTCCAGACATCGAACTGTGCGAGAACGTCCCGGAAATGTTCGGAATCGAGCATGAGTGGCGCGGCCAGCCCCTGGTGGTCAGGCCCATGATACGCCGTAAAGGAGGAATGCCGGGTTAGCCTTCCACGCGGCCATCGACGCCGAGCAAGAAGGCCACGACGGCAGCCTGGGCCCAGACACGGTTTTCGGCCTGGTCGAAAATGATCGAGCCGGGCGCCTCCATCATTTCGTCCGTGATTTCGTCGCCGCGATGCGCCGGGAGGTCGTGCATCACGAAGGCGTTGGCGGCGGCGTGGCTCATCAGCTCGCGGTTGAGCTGGTAGCCGGCGAAATCGATCCGGCGGCGTTCGGATTCGCGCTCCTGGCCCATGGATGTCCAGACATCGGTGTACACGGCCCGGGCGCCCTCTACGGCCTCAACCGGGTCGTGGACCAGGGTCAGTTTGCCGCCGCTCGCATCGGCGCGGGCACTGGACTCGGAGACGACGTATTCGGGGAGCGTGTAGCGCCGGGGCGCGGCCATGCGGACGTCCATGCCCAGTGCCGTCGCGGTGAGGACGAGGCTGGCTGCGACGTTGTTGCCATCGCCGATGAAGGCAATCGAGACGCCGCGGAGGTCGCCGACCTTTTCCTTGAGGGTCAGCAGGTCGGCGAGCGCCTGGCAGGGGTGCTCCTCGTTCGTCAGCGCGTTGATGACCGGAATGCCGGAGTAGTGCGCGTATTCCTCGACGATGACCTGGCCAAAGGTGCGGACCGCGACGATGTGGACGTAGCGGTCGAGGACGCGAGCGACATCCTTGATGGCCTCACGCTCGCCGAGGCCGACCTCCTGGGGTGCGAGGTAGATGGTCTCGCCGCCGAGATGGCGCATGGCGACCTGGAAACTCACACGCGTACGGAGAGACGGCTTTTCGAAGAGGAGCGCGAGTTCCTTGCCTTCGAGGAGCTTCTGGGGACGCTTCTTCAAGTTGCCCGCGATGTCGAGCAGGTGGGCGGTTTCCGCGGCCGAAATATCAGCCGAGGAGAGGAGATGCCGTACGTTCGTGTGCATCGCCCGAGTATAGGAAACCGGCTTGCTTATGTCCGGCGGCAGCCTGGAAGTGTGAGATGACTCCTATGTGGAGGTGCTGGCGATCTGCCGAAATAGGAGGCAGGAGGCACCCGGTGGACGAGCAGCGCATCCTCAGGCCGGCATGGGCGCGAAAATTCGCGGAGGGCAAGATGTTCGAGCGGATGGACTGCACGCGCTGCGGGGCCCAGTTCAACTTTGGCCAGGCGCCGCGGGCGACGCGGGTGCCGCGGTGCCCTTCTTGTGGTTCGTTTGGGGCGCAGCCGCACGCGGCGTAGGGCGGTCCGCGTTTTCTGTAGGTCCTGATTTGGTACGATAGATGCCTGCGTAGGGGTGTAGCTCAGTTGGTAGAGCATCGGCCTCCAAATCCGAGTGTCGCGGGTTCGAATCCTGCCACCCCTGCCAGAACCCCTGGGCTGAAACCCTCACGCGGCTTGCCGCTGGGCCCATCGGGTACGTAACATCGCCTTATTGCCCAGGTGGTGGAATGGCAGACACGCTGTCTTGAGGGGGCAGTGCCTGTATAGGCGTGTGAGTTCAAGTCTCACCCTGGGCACCATCACTGGTTCGGTCGGCGCCATGGCCAAGTGGTAAGGCAGAGGTCTGCAAAACCTTCACCGCCGGTTCGAATCCGGCTGGCGCCTCCAACTCACAGAGCTATCGTGGCGGACTTCACGTCGCGAAGAGTGGCCCCGCAGCATTGGCGGGGCCGTTTTTGGTTCAGGCGAGCGGCGAAGGGGTTCCGGGCGGCGGCTCACCGCGTAACTGAGAAGGTTCCTGAGACGCGGACCTTGTAGGTCTTGATCGATCCCGGCTCGATGCCCTCGATGTCCTTGCAACTAAACTCGCCTTTCACCTCGTTTGCGCCCTCATCGATGGTCACCGTGCAGTCGGTTCCCCACGCCCCTGCCGTGGCGAGTTTCGTGTGAGTAATTGAGAGGCCGCCGGCTTCGTCCTTGGAACCGGCCTGAAACGCCAGGATCACTGAGGCTTCGTCACTCACGAAGGTCAGGAGCGTATACCCACCGGTGGCGATTCCGTTGCCTTTCAGGTCGATCTTGAAGTCCTTGTCGCCGGAGACTTCGACATGAACCTCGCCGTCTGCGAATGCACCGTCCTTGATCGACGGGATATCCGCGTCGCCGTTCGAGGAGCGGGAGTCGCCGCTGGCGGCAGTTGGCGACGACGCCTGGCCACTGGAGTCGTCCGAGTCACCGCCTGAATCGTCGTCGTCACCGCCGCCGCCGCACGCGCCGAGGAGGGCCAGGGCCGGGATAAGGACCAGCAGCGATTGGCGAAGGGAAATCACGGCGGCATGTCTCCAGGGTTGTCTGCTCGGTGTCCCGGCTCGGCGGGCCAGCAAAGCGGATGGACTATAGCACCGAGTGTCAATATTGCTGCGACAGTGGAAGCGGACCACTCGTGACGACGGGCTACCCTCGCGCGGGCACCGCCGTCCCGGTAGCATGCGGCCATCACTTTCGACAGGAGCACCAACATGGGTGGACTCCGGGGCGACGCCGCAATCGTCGGCATCGCCGAATTCGCGCCGGTGCGGAAACCGGACCGGCTCTGGATGGGCCTTGAGGGCTACGCCGAGCTGGCGCGCCTGGCCCTCGATGACGCGGGGCTCAAGCTCAGCGACGTCGACGCGATGATGACGGGGCACGTGGCGGAAGCGGGACCGATGTTCATGCCCGGCCACCTGGCCGAGTACCTTGGCATCGAGTCGCACTTCTCAGAGATCGTCGACCTCGGCGGGGCGGCGAGCGCCGGAGCTGTGCTTCGCGCCGCAGTCGCCATCGAAGCAGGGATGTGCGAGACGGCTCTTTGCATTTTCCACACGCTCCCCCGTCCCCAGAACCCCATGGGCGGCAACCAGCGCTGGGGCCGGAACTGGGGGTCGCCGATGACCGAGTTCGACTACCCCTATGGCGCCATCGGCCAGAACTACGCCTACGCAATCATCACGAACCGCTACGCCCACGAGTACGGGCTGACCGACGAGCAGCGCGCAAAGGTGGCGGTCGACCAGCGGACGAACGCCACGGTGAACCCGAAGGCGGTGTTTCGCACGCCGATCGATATCGACGACGTGCTGAATTCGCCGATGATCGTCGACCCGCTGCGCATGCTGGAGATTGTTATGCCCTGCTTCGGGGGCGGGGCGGTGGTGGTGACGTCGAAGGAAAAGGCGAAGAAAGCGAAGAACCGGCCAGCCTACATCATCGGCGGGGGCGAGAACACGACGCACCTCTCGGTGACCTACGACCCGGACATGACGCACACACCCATCAAGGCAGCGGCCGACCGGGCCTGGGCGATGGCGGGCGTCAAGCCGAAGGATATCGACCTTGCTTCGTTGTATGACTGCTACACGATCACCGTCTTGTTGACGCTGGAGGACACCGGGTTCTGCGGCAAGGGCGAGGCGGGGAAATTCGTCGAAGCGCACGACATGACCTATAAGGGCGACTTTCCGATGAACACGCACGGCGGCCAACTGAGCTTCGGGCAGGCCGGCATCGCGGGCGGGATCTCGCACATCACCGAGGCGTACCTGCAGATGACGGGCCGGGCGGGTGACCGGCAGCTAAAGCGCTGCGACACGGTTTTCGTGCACGGCAACGGTGGGCTGATGAGCGAACAGGTCTCGCTCATCCTGCGCGGCGAGTAGGAGAAAGAGATGCCGAAGTATCGCAAGGGCACCGAGCCGGTGCCGGTCCCGACACCGATCAGCCAGCCATTCTGGGATGCGGCCAAGCAGCACCGCCTGACGCTGCAGCGTTGCGCGAACGGGCACGTGTTTTACTACGCGCGCTCGCACTGCCCGAAGTGCCTCTCAAACGAGCTGACCTGGTTTGACGCATCGGGCAAGGGCACGATCTACAGTTACACGGTGGCGCGGCGGCCCACGTCACCCGAGTTCGAGCAGGACGTGCCGTACGTCATTGGCGTCATCGAGCTCGCGGAGGGCCCGCGGATGACCAGCCTGGTGGTCGAAATGGACCCTGATGCGGTGAAGATCGGGACGCCGGTCCAGGTGGTATTCGATGACGTGAGCGAGGCGATCGCGCTGCCGTACTTCAGGCCGGCGTAGGAGGGGGCGGCGGCGCAACCTCCGGCCAATCCCTCGCGTTGCGGAGACGGATGCCGGAAAAGTGGAAGCTGTGCTCCCACGCTCCGTAAAGCGGGGCGAGCGATGGCATGAGTCGCAGTTCCACGTCCTCGGCGCCAAGCACCGAGACGAGGTCGCCGAGCGGCTCGACGGAGCGAGGCGAGGCGGTGATGGTGCTGACCCACATCCAGGGGTCGGCTTCGAGCGGCCGGAAGCCGGCCGGGTCCATCTCGTAGCGAAAGAGGGGCGTGCCGCGCATCCGTTCGAGCCACGCCCATTCGACGCAGGCGATGCGCGCGTCAGCGCGGCCCCCGAACCAGCGATCCAGGTCGGCGGCCGTGGTTTCGGGGGTGGGCCAGAGGAGCACCCTGGGACAGTCGCGCGGGAAGAGGTAGGTCCACGCACGAGCTTCGTCGACGGTCCAGACCATCGGTGGCACGTCGGGCCGATGGTTCAGGGTCCGGGGGACGAACAGGCGGATATCCGGATCCTCGGAGAAGTGGAAGAGGCGCACTTGTGTTGTAACGCCGCGCGCCGGCCAGGCGTTAATCCGAGAGGTCCGACGCCTGAATGTCGAGCGCGACGGCCATCGCTCGACCAAGTTCGCGCAGTTTCACCGCCGGGACACTGCCGACAAATTGGGTGAGCCGCGTCCTGGGGACGCTCGTCAGTTCATCACATCGAGCGTAAGAGAGGCGCTTCAATCCGGAGTGCTCATCCAACGCAACCTCCGTGGGGGTGCCAACATAGGACGTGTACAACGGTACACAGAGTACCGACGAATAGCGTGACGCGATGAGTTCGGGCCGCGACACCACGACGAAAGCGCGTCTTCGGCGGGGGTCCGGAAGGTTCGGGGCTGTCAGGTAGATCTCACCCCGCTCCAACCGCTGCCACCTCCTCGAATGGATCACCCAGTTCCATGGGGTCGATCGAGTAGTCCAGGACGTCGGGCGGCTCAGGCCCTTCGACTATGGCGTTCAAGCGGGTTACCTCCTCTTCGAACGCCTCCTGGCGGCGGCGGCGCCTGACCCACTCGCCAGCGGCTTCTTCCAGAACCGCTGAGCGACTGCGGCCGGGACCGGCGATTTCGTCGATAGCAGCGAGCAGTTCTTCGGAGAGCGAGACCGATGTCTTGACTTTCATACCACCATCTTACCACCGGGACTCGGCTCCCCCTATAGCCCGTATGCGCTCGGGCGGGTCCGTACCCACTCGCCGATCATCTCACCGATCATGATCGAGGTGAGGTTGGTGTTCGCCCGGGGGACCGTCGGCATGATGGAGGCGTCCGCGACGACGAGACCCTCGACCGCGTGGCAGCGGCCATACTGGTCGACCACCGCCGTGGGGTCACCGGCGGGGCCCATACGCGCGGTGGCACAAGGGTGGAAGCCGCTGGCCGCGAGCCTCCGAACGAAATCCGCAATGCTCTCATCGGACAGGTCACGGCGGGGGTCGGGGAAGGTGACCTCCGCGATGACCTCCTTCATGGCAGCCGACTTCGTGAAGGCGATCG
>JAANMV010003851.1_pt1 | contig 12536 bp, 10 predicted proteins | sample 7279661 | NCBI WGS metagenome assembly JAANMV01 (sample SAMN14094540, study PRJNA606508) | bioreactor metagenome | isolation source: A lab-scale SPAN reactor treating ammonium-rich wastewater day 121 | place: Ireland: Galway | collected 2017-05-16 | reverse complement strand
GTTCAGCGCCCATTGCGCCGAGGAACTGGAACGGCTGATCGCGGCCGAGGGCGCCGACACCATCGCCGCCTTCATCGGCGAGCCGGTGCTGGGCACGGGCGGCATCGTGCCGCCGCCCAGGGGCTATTGGGATGCGATCCAGAAGGTGCTGGCGCGACACGACATCCTGCTGATCGCGGACGAGGTGGTGACGGGCTTCGGCCGGCTGGGCAGCATGTTCGGCAGCGATCACTATGGCATGACCCCCGACATCATCACCTGCGCCAAGGGCCTGACCTCGGCCTATGCGCCCTTGTCGGGCAGCATCGTCGGGCAGAAGGTCTGGGACGTGCTGATGCAGGGCACCGACGAACATGGCGTGCTGGGCCATGGCTGGACCTATTCCGCCCACCCCATCGGCGCGGCGGCGGGCATCACCAACCTGCGGCTGATCGATGAGCTGGGGCTGGTCGAAAACGCCGGCCGCGTCGGCCGCTACCTCAACGACCGCATGCGCGGGGCGCTTGGCGATCACCCGAACGTGGGCGAGATCCGCGGCGAGGGCATGCTCTGCGCCGTCGAGCTGGTCCGCGACCGCGACACGCGCGGCTTCTTCGACGCGGCCGAGGGCATCGGCGGCAAGGTCGTCGCCGCCATGCTCAGGCGCGGGGTGATCGCGCGGGCCATGCCGCAGGGCGACATCATCGGCCTGGCTCCGCCGCTTTGCCTGACCGAGGCCGAGGCGGAGGTGATCGTCGATGCGACCGCCGAGGCGCTGCGCGAAACGCTTGGCTGAACCTGCCGGCGGGCGGCGGCCTATGCGGCTGCCCGCCGAATGTGTCGCCCGCAACCCATGCGGCCGCGTCCGCGACGATGTCGCCTTGCAAGAATTTCGCGCTCGCCTTCACCCAAACGGGTGACGACAGCCCCCTGCCCCCGGCCCTGTAATCGGAACCGGGCCTTGCGCCCGTGATTTCAGGTTTTCTTGGAGGGTTCCATGCAGACGGGCAAGATCTTCGGCGGCGTCCTGGCCGCGTCAATCACGCTGGCGCTGGCAGGTTGCGGCGGTAGCAGCGGGTCTGGAGGCGGCGGCGTGCCGGGTGGTGGTGGCGGCACAGCGGACGGCCAGACCTTTCTGGAACATGACGGGCCGTTGATGGAGATGGAGGGCCGCACCGCAGCCCTTGCCCCGACCAGCACCGCCGCCATGCCGACGACGGGCAGCGCCACCTATGACGGCTATGCCTTCGTCGAAATGAACATGACCGGCGGCCCGGTCGATGTCGGCGATCCCGGATACGAGACCGCGAACGCCAGGATCGCGCTCAACGCGGATTTCGCCAGCAGCAGCGTTTCCGGGCAGATCCACGAGGTCGGCGTCGAGGACGGCCCCACCCTGACCGGCAGCCTGCCGATCACCGGCGGCAGCATCAGCGGCAACGGCATGACGGGCCGCGCGGCGGGCACGCTGGGCGGCGGCGACCGCGGCGACATCGGCCTCGACCTCGCGCTGGACGGGACGTTCAGGGGCAGCGCCGCCGAGGCCGTGCGGGGGACCATCACCGGCACGGTCGAATATGACGGCGCCACGGGCGCGGTCTTCGGCGACAGCGGCTTCGCCGCCGAGCGCTGATCCCGCCGAATGCTGCCCGCATCATGGAAGGCGGGCTGGCGGGCCCGGGTCTTCGCCAGCCTGCTGCCCTGCCTGGCCTCGCCCGCCTGGGCAGAGCAGCCCGACCGGACCCAGGCGGCGCTGATGTCCGGCTCGCCCCGGCTGGCGGGTTTTGCGCTGATGCGCGACCGTCCTGCCGGGCGGGCGCCGTTGCTGGCGCGGCTGCTGCATCACGAAGGGATGCTGCGCGACGGCCGCCCGCAGCCGGTCCTGCTGTCGCGGCACCTGACCGCCCGGCCGCTGCTGCGATGGGACGACAATATCAACGGCGGCATCCCCGGCGAAAGCCTGACGGTCGGGGGCATCGACCTGACGGTCAGCCCGGAAAGCCGCGCCCGCGGCGGGCTGGTGCTGGGCCTTGCCGCCTCGGCCGGCGCAAGATACCGGCTGGCGCCGGGGCGGGTTCTGCGGCTGGCGGGCCAGGCGACGGCGGTCTATTCGCCGCGGCACTATCTTTCGCGCCAGGATCTGGGGCTCGGGGCCTGCCTTGCGCAGCACCTGGGCGAATGGCGCTTTGTCGACCTGTGCGGCGGCTACGCCTTTGGCCGGACGGATCTGTCCGAAAGCCATCTGGCCTGGACCGGCCTGCGCGGCACCAGGCTATTCGAGGCCGCGGGCGCCCTGCACGAGATGTCCCTGGGCCTGCGGCAGACCTGGCGCAAGGATTATCGCCAGGCCTTCGCGGACCTGTCGCTCGGCAGCGCCGTTTCCGGGATCGGCGCGGTCGGGCTTCAGCTTTCCGCCGGCGAAAGGGTCGCCGGCCACAACGCCATCCGCTATCGGGCGGGGCTGTCGCTGACCCGCCCGGTCGGGAACCGCCCCGTGACCCTCGGCATCGGCTGGCAACGGGAAGAGGGCTCTGCCGTCTTCGGCACCCCGCGGCAGGACGATGTCCGCACCCTGGGCATCGAGGTCGCGCTGACGCCGAAATTCACGCTGCTGCTGGCGGGGCAGCATCGGTCGTCGACGGTTCCGATGTATGACGAAAACCGGGTCATGCTGGATGTCCGCTGGCGCTGACCGGACGGCGCGACAGCCCCTCAATTGAAAAGCCGCCGGCGCCAGTAGCCCAGGAAAACCCTGGCCCGTCGCAGCAGGGGTTCCCGGCGCTGCATGTAGTATCGCGCATTTTCGTAAAGATAATCGTCCTGGTATCCCCGAAGGAATGGAGAGATCCTGTGTCCCTTGCGAAAGGAACCCCGGATGCGAAGCAATCGCAATCCCCATTCCTGGCAATGAAAGATGCGAATATCCTCGCCATTAACAAGGCGCAAGCCCCAAAGGCCGTTTTCCGCCACATAATCCTCGGCCGCGCCTTCGACCAGGAACCTGCCGTATTTCGACTCGGAATCCTGGGTTCCGGCCTGGAGCGTCCTCCAGATTTCCGGCTGGATCACCAGGAAGCAATTGCTGATGCTTTGCGTCAGCATGAATTCCGGCCTGGCCGTAGGCCGGTCCGCGCGATAAGGCAATGTGCTGCCGGTCATGAAGCAGGCACCCGTTTCCTTCATCAATGCAAGGCCCGCGTCCTGCCAGGCCACATTCCGGGCGCGATAGGGAATGGTATCCAATCGCACCACGCATCCAAGATCGACTGTTACCGCATCGAACTGCTTTTCCAGAAGCTGCTGTTCCGAATCGGTGGTTTCCCGCGGCGTCGTCCTGCCCATGTCATGCAGGCGAATGCCATGCGCTTCGCATAGCTGCCGGACGCGGGTTTCTATGCGGGGATCCTTGCCCAGATGCACGACCAGCTCGGCAATCGGATGGTCGAAAAAGGCAATCCAATCTTCAAGGATCACGCAATGATGCTCTTCAAGCACAAAGGTCAACAGCGCGACTGACGGAGCCTCGGGCGCCTTGTCAGATATCAGCATGCAGCATTTCCAGTTTGCAGAAACAATTACCCCGGCCGATCCTAAGGATACCGGCGCGGAATGCGAGCGAAAAGAGGCTTCGCCCTAAATCTGCGCCCATCGCCTGCCCCCTTCGCCGCGGATTCCTGCGCCCCTGGACGGCCCGCCGGCCTGCACGCGGCGCCGTCTGCTGCGGTATCCACATACCAAGCCTGCCCGGAAAACCCGGCTGCGCCGTCAAGTGCTGCGTTGACACCCGTGGCTTTCTTCAACATGTTTCCTGGAAATCAGCTTTCCGGGTGCCATGGTGCGTCGCTATCTTTTCCTGTGTCCCGACACGCAAACGGCATCGGGCGGGATTGCCGTCATCTATGACACGGTGGCTGCGCTGTGCCGGGCGGGCTATGACGCCGCCATCCTGCACAACAGCCCCGCCGCCGGCTATCTGGACCATCCCGACAAGCCGCCGCTCTGCTATACCTATGACTATTATATTGCCCGGCAAAAACAGGGGTTGGACGGCCGGCGCGCCCGGTTCATGTCGCCCTTTATTCTCATGGGCGAAAAACTTCGCGGCGGGCCCCTGAAACCCTGGCGGCCGGGGGTCGAGGATATTCTGGTCATACCGGAATTCATGATCACCGCGGCAATGACGGCTTTTCCGCAGTCCCGGCTTGGCGTTTTCGTGCAAAACCCGTTCGCCTTCCAAGAGGCACATGCGGAAGCCATGGAAAGGGGGCTCGACATCCGCGAACGCGCGGACTGGTTCCTGGGCGTTTCGCAAATATGCCTCGATCAGTTCGAACTTCTGAATATCCAGACCGGCCATCACCTTCCCGTCTCGATGAAGCCCGAGGATTTTCCCTTTCGCGAGGAAAAGGAGCGGCTGATTACCTATATGCCGCGCAAACGCTCGGCAGAGGCACGCCAGATCGTCGATACGCTGGAGCGCCGGGGGAAATTGAAGGGATACCGGATTCAGGAACTCGACAATATGCCGCGGCTGAATGTCTCGGATCATTTGCAACGCAGCCAGTTCTTCATTTCGCTGCTGCGCATGGAATCGATCGGCTTCCCGGCGGCAGAAGCAATGGCGGCGGGCTGCATCGTGGTCGGTTACACGGGACTTGGCGGGCGGGAATACTTCACCCCCGAAACCGGGGTTCCCGTGACCGAGGACGATACCCTGGGGCTTGTGCATGCGCTGGAGGCGGCGGTCGCGGAATATGCCGCCGCGCCGGCGCGTCTTGATGCCATCCGCCGCCACGCAAGCGCGGTGGTGAATGCCAATTACAACAGCGATACCTTTGAAACGGCGCTGCTGACGATCTGGCGCGAACTCGATGCGGCGTAAGGGCCGCCGTCCAGAGGACAGCTGGCCGAGGTAAGGCTGGCCCGCAACCCCTTTTCCGGGCAGCAGCACCCTGCGAATGCGCGGGCAAGGTCGGGGTATCGGCGCCCGCAGATGAAGGCCCGCTTCAGTCCTGGGGGAAATAGCCCGGACGGTTCTGCCGGATCGCCAGCGTGATGGATTGCCGCAAGGATCGCAGCAGGAACAGCCCCACCGCCATGACAAGAATCGCGCCCATTCCACCCAGGGAATATGCCAGGAAAACGCCCAAAAGCGACAGGTTCAGGAAAAGTGCCAGGCTGACCCCCATCAGCCCTCCGGCTATCGCTGCCAAGATATAGATGACCAGCTCTCCGCCTGTAGAGCCACAGTCATGGTCGAATGCTTCGCTGCTGGCAGTTTCGGAAAAACGGCACTTCGTCAACATGGCTACTCCTCGTCATATTCTGCCTTGGGCAAATGCGGATTGGTCGGCACGTTTCGAAAGGGCCGGGGCGCAAGCCCCGGTTCACTGCTGCGCGCTGGCCCGCCCCTTGAAGGGAATGAGGCAGGCGGTCGCCTTGATCGGCTCGGGTTCGGGCTGCACCGCCGGCGCGATGCGGCTGATCTGGTCGCGCAAGCCGCTGAGCTGCCGCAGAAGCCCGCGGATATGCCATTCCAGATCGTCTATGTCCTCGTCGCGAAAGGCCTTGCCGTCGGCATAGGCCCGGCAATAGGCGATCTTGGCTTGGGCCTCGGAAAGCTTGCGTTCCAGGATCTTCGTGACCTTCGCCGGCGGCACGCCCGGCTGGTTCAGGTCCATGTCCTGCACATCCTCGAGCCCGAGTTCCCGGATGAAGCCGGCCAGGAATTCGGCGCTATTGCCGAATTCGTAGAATGCGCTTTTCTGCGGCAGGTTATCCAGGGCGTATAGGCCGACCCGGCAATTCGGGTTCCTGTCCGTCAGCTCTATCGCCATGGCCAGCAGATCCGCCGAGTCCTTGCGGTGCCGCGTGCGGATCGCGATCATCATCGCGGAATCGACAATTCCAACCATTGTTTCCTCGGGATCGAACGGCCGGCCGCCTTGCGCGTCCTTCGCAGCCTTGCCGCCGGATTGCTGGGGGGCGGCGGACGCGCCCGGCCTGGGCGCACCCGCGTTTTCGTGCGTCAGGCGCCGTGCTCGTCGTTGAGGCTGCCCAGGCCGGCCAGCAGGCCGCCGCCCAGAAGCCCGTCGACGGCATCGCCCAGCGGCGCCAGCAGATCGCCGGCATTGCCGCTGCCAAGCAGCCCGCCAAGCGTATCGCTCACCCCGCCCAGCAGGTCGCTTTCGCCGCCCAGCAGCCCGTCCAGGGTATCGGCGACGCCGGCAATCAGGTCCTCGCTGCCGCCCAGCAGGTCGTTCAGCAGGCCGTCGGGATTGTCGCTGTCCTCGCCCAGCAGGCCATGGCCGGTCAGCTCGCCCAGCAGCCCGCCATCGGCGAGGACCGGATCCAGCAGGCCATCGCCGGGCGCGACACCCAGCAGGCCCGTCAGCGTACCGCCGACATTGCCCAGCAGGTCGCCCTGGCCGCCAAGGAGCCCGCCCAGCAGGTCATCGCCACCCAGCACGCCGCCGACAACGCTCTCGACCGTTCCGGTCATGGTGTTGAGCAACCCGCCTTCGCTGCCGAGCAGACCGCCCAGCAGGTCATTCCCGCCCAGCACGCCACCGACAACGCCATCGAGCGTCCCGGTCACGGTGTTGAGCAAACCGCCCTCGCCGCCGAGCAGACCGCCCAGCAGATCGTTCCCGCCCAGCACGCCGCCAACAACGCCATCGAGCGTCCCGGTCACCGTATCCAGCAACCCGCCCTGGCCGCCAAGCAGGCCGCCCAGCAGGTCGTCCCCGCCAAGCATGCCGCCGACAACGCCATCGAGCGTCCCGGTCACCGTATCCAGCAACCCGCCCTGGCCGCCAAGCAGACCGCCCAGCAGGTCGTCCCCGCCACGCACGCCGCCGACAACGCCGTCGAGCGTCCCGGTCACGGTGTCCAGCAACCCGCCCTGGCCGCCAAGCAGACCGCCCAGCAGGTCATTCCCGCCAAGCAAACCGCCGACCACGTTGTCCAGCGTTCCGGTCACGGTGCCCAGCAATCCGCCCTCACCGCCAAGCAGACCGCCCAGGAGATCGTTGCCGCCGAGCAGCCCGCCAAGCAGGTCGTCCCCGCCCAGCACACCACCCACGACGCCGTCGAGCGTCCCGGTCACGGTGCCCAGCAAGCCGCCTTCGCCACCCAGCAACCCGCCAAGCAGGCCGCCCTGGCCGCCCAGCAGCCCGCCGAGCAGGTCGTTGCCACCCAGCACGCCGCCAAGCAGACCCGAGAGACCGTTGGACCCCTCGCCGGCCGCCCCGTCCTTCAGCAGGCCGGTGCCGGTCAACTCACCCACAAGCCCTTGCGAGCCGGTGACGGAGCCCAGCAGCCCCTGGTCGCCGATCAGATCGCCCAGCAGCCCCTCGGAGCCGGTGATCGCGCCCAGCAGGCCGCCGTTGCCGGTAAGGTCGCCCAGAAGCCCGCCATCGGCCAGAACCGGATCAAGGACACCGGCGGAACCGTCCACCCCGTCACCCAGGAGGGGAACGCCCAGCAGGCCACCCCCCAGCCCGCCCAGCAGCCCATCCTGGCCTAGCAGGTCGCCCAGCAAGCCGTCCGAGCCGGTGATTGCGCCGAGCGGGCCGTCATTACCCGTCAGGTCGCCCAGAAGCCCGCCGTCACCCAGGATGGGATCAAGGAAGCCCTGCACATGGTCCGCACCATCCGTCGGATCGGTTCCATCGGTCGGATCCGTGCCATCCGTGGGGTCGGTCCCGTCGGTCGGATCCGTGCCATCCGTCGGGTCGGTTCCATCGGTCGGGTCAGTGCCGTCCGTCGGGTCAGTGCCGTCCGTCGGGTCGGTTCCATCGGTCGGGTCGGTTCCATCGGTCGGGTCGGTTCCGTCAGTCGGATCCGTGCCATCCGTCGGGTCGGTCCCATCGGTCGGATCCGTGCCATCCGTCGGGTCGGTTCCGTCGGTCGGATCGGTGCCGTCCGTCGGATCGGTTCCATCGGTCGGGTCAGTGCCATCCGTCGGATCGGTTCCATCGGTCGGGTCAGTGCCATCCGTGGGGTCGGTCCCGTCGGTCGGATCCGTGCCATCCGTCGGGTCGGTTCCGTCGGTCGGATCGGTGCCGTCCGTCGGATCGGTTCCATCGGTCGGGTCAGTGCCATCCGTGGGGTCGGTGCCATCCGTCGGATCGGTCGTATCCGTCGGATTCGACGAATCGCCCGAGTTGCCGATGATGGTGCCGCCGCCGATGGCCGCCAGGGCGGCGGAACCCAAGGCCCAGACGCTGGCGGCGCCATCGTCGAACATGCCGGCGCCAAGGCCGGCCGCCGCCTCTTCGTCGCCATCCGCCAGGATGACCGTGCCGTCGCCCAGGACCAGCCGATGGGCCGTGCCGTCGGCCGCGGCCATGTAGAAGTCCTTGATCAGGAACTCGTCGCCACTGTTCATCCGGACGATCAAGTCGCTGCCGGACCTGAGATAGCCGCCGACAGCCGCCGGTAACGCCGGAATGGTGACATCGATCAGCGTGCCAGCCTGAATGATGCTTTGAGCCATGGAATCATCCTTTTGGGGGCGGCCCTGGAGCAACGCGGGCCAAGGTAGAGATTTGGTATAGGGTCATATACGATAGTATGTGGCAATAACACATACTAAAGGACAGTCAAGCCACGACGGATCGCTTTCGACGATTCGCTGCCGGACAGGGGGAAGGCGCGCGATCCGGTCGCTCTTGCCGCGCCATCGCCCTTTGGCCAGAATCGCGTCGTTGCCGGGTTCACGAGGAAAGACATGACCGAGATTGCCGATACCGAGGGCCAGGAACCGGGCGAGCTTGCCCCGCTGCCGGCGGGGATGCGCAAGGATCTGGCCAATTCGGTTCGCCCCATCCTGCAGGCCCTGGCGCGGGTGATCGCCACCGACAGGCGCGCGGTGGTGCTGGCCAACCAGCGGGGCGAGATCCTGCTGGCGAATCGCTCGGCCCAGCAACTGGGGATCGGGCAGGACGAACTGACCGCGCGGCTGGATTGGGCCGGGGCCTGCGCCCGCGCCCGGCGCTCGGGCAGCGTCTCGGCGCAATGGACCGAGAACGGCCAGAGCTTCGCGGGCGAGGTGGTGCATGTCCCCCTGGGCCCGGCCGAGGGCTATCTGCTGCGGCTGGCCGAAAGCGACCAGGAATCGACCTGGCTGCGCAACCGCGCGCGCTCGGCCATGCTGATGCGGGTGGCCCATGACCTGCGCACGCCGATCCAGTCGCTGCTGGCCTCGGCCGAGGCGCTGATGCAGGGGCCGGGCCGGGCCGCAGCGCCCGAGGACGCCGGCGCCAGGATGCGCCGCGCCGCCGAACTGGCGCTCGACCATATCAGCAACGTGCTGGCCGTGATCCGCGGCGAACAGAACCCGCGCGGCATCCAGCCGGACGAGGATTTCCGCATCGTCGAGGAAGTGGGCAGCCTGGTTGCCCTGGTCGAGCCGATCGCCAGCGCGCGCGCGACCGAGGTGCAGCTGACCGTCGACGCGCCGCCCGACCTGACGCTGCGCGGCCCGCTGCGCTTCGTGCGGGCGCTGTGCCAGAACCTGATCGACAACTCGGTCAACCATGGCGGCGGACGGGTGGAATTGCGGCTGTCCTGCGCGCCTCTGGCCGATCCGCTGCCCGGCGACGAGCCGGCGGCCGAGATCTGGCGCGTCGGGATCGAGCTTCTGGACGAGGGGGGCGGGCTGCCGCCGCCGCAAAAGGCCCGCCTGGCCAAGGCGCTGGGACTGCCGCTGGACGAGGCGGCCGTGCCGGCGACGGCCCCGGACAAGCGCCCCTCGGCCGGGCTGAACGTGCTGGCCCATGCGCTGAAACAGCTGGGCGGCCGGATCGAGATCCAGGATCGCGGCAGCGACGGCCTGGCCCTGCCGCCCGGAAGCCCCGGCCGGGTCATCGGCACCATCTTCCGCGTCAGCTTCAGCCTGCCGCGCGCCCCGGACATGCGCCGCCAGCCGCTGGCCGAGCCGGCGCAGCCCCAGCAGGCCCTGGCGGGCCGGATGCTGATGCTGGTCGAGGACAGCCCGGCCAGCCGCGACTGGCTGGGCCATCTTCTGCACAGCTTCGGCGCCGAGGTGGTGGTGGCGGGCAGCGGCCCCGAGGCGCTGGCGATGCTGTCGCGCGACGAGCTGGCCGGCCGGGTCGAGCTGGTGCTGACCGACGTCACCCTGCCCCGGATGAGCGGGATCGAGCTCGCCGCCCGGCTCAAGGCCGGGGATCCGGCCTCGGCGGCGCGCTGGCAGGGCAAGGTGGTGGGGCTGACGGCCCATGCCGACGACCGCATCAAGGAGGCGTGCCGCCAGGCGGGGATGGTCTGCGTGCTGGAAAAGCCGATCCGGCCCGACACGCTGCGCGACGCCTTGGCCGGGATCCTGGCGGGCGCGCCGTCGCGGCAATCCCCCGGCGCGGCGCCGATCCGCTGCGAGGACGCGGCCGTCGACCCGGCCGCTGCCGCCGATCTTGCCGAGCGCGTCGGCCGCGAGACGGCGCGCGGCTTCATGCTGCGGGCCCTGGCCGAGGCGCAATCCGTGCTGGACGAGCTGCGCCAGGAAGGCGTCGGCAAGGATACCGGGCGGCGGCTGCACGCCGCCACCGGCGCCAGCGGGCTGACCGGGCTGGTCCTGGTCGAACGGCGCCTGCGCGCCATCGAAAAGGCGGTCGAGGCGGGCCAGCCGGACCTGGAGCCGCTGTTCGCGCCCCTGGACGAGGCGCTGATGCAAAGCCGCCGGTCGGTCGAGGAGATGGCGTGAACGGGCTGTTCTCTGCCCGCGCGATGGGATACCTTGATCCTGCCGTGGGTAAGGGGGATGTGATTGCACCGGCATCACGCCGTTTCTGGATGTCACTCGACGGACCGCCGCCCCTGGGCGGGCGGCGATGCCGAAAGCAGAAACCATGAATGAACAACAAGAAAACACATTGCGGGTGCTGATCGCGGACGATCACGCCATGATCCTGGAAATGCTCGAGATGTATCTGACCGGCGTCCCGGACATCGAGGTCGAGACCGTGCCCGACCTGCCCGCCGCGCTGGAGGCCATCGACCGGCACGGACCGTTCGATCTGGTGTTGGTCGACCTGGACATGCCCGGCATGGATGGCGTCGCCGGGCTGGGCAAGGCGCTGGAACACAATGGCGGCAAGCCGGTCGGCATCCTGACCAGCAACCCCCCGCCGCGCGTGGTCGAAGAGGTCATGGCCCTGGGCGGGGCGGGGATCGTGCTGAAGACCACCTCGCTCAAGAACCTGGCCAACGAGATCCGCTTCATGGCCGGCGGCGGGCGCTATCTGCCGATCGAACTGGTGAAAACCCGGCAGCAGGCGCAAGAGGACCAGGGCGCGCTGCTGTCCCGCCGCGAATCCGAAGTGCTGGGCCTTCTGGCCGAGGGCAAGCTGAACCGCGAGATCGGCGTGGCGCTGAACCTGGCCGAACCCACGGTCAAGATGCATGTCAAGGCGGTCTGCAAGAAGCTGGGCGTCAGCAACCGGACGCAGGCGGTCATCGCCGCGCGCGACCGCAAGCTGATCTGAGACCGCCAACTCCATGCCAAAGCCCGTCATCGTCTTTGCCGGCGCCGTCTATCCGGGCCAGTTCGGCCCGCTTTGCGACTATCTGCGCAAGGCGGGCATGGCCGAGACCTATTTCCTCACCACGCCCGGCCATCGCCAGCGCCATCAGGACAAGGGCGCCCATATCCTGGCCTTCCAGCCCGACGGTCCCATCACCGGCGCGCAAAGCTATTACTACACCGCCAAGCTGGAGCGCTCGGCCCGGATCGGGCGCGGGCTGCTGCTGGCGCTGCGCGAATTCCAGAAAAGCCGCCCCATCGACGTGGTCGTGGCCCATTCGCTGTGGGGCGCGCCGCATTTCCTTTATGACGAGATCGACGCGGCCATCGTCAGCTATGTCGAGTTTCCCAGCTTCCATGCGCATGGCTGGGATCCGGCCTATCCGCCCGACCTGTCGCAGCGCATGAGCGACAAGAACACCGAGATGCTGCATTTCCACCAGGCGCTGCGCAGCGACCTGGTGATCTGTCCCAGCCATCATGCCAAGACGATGTTCCCGCCCGCCCTGCGCGGCAATATCGAGGTGCAGCTGGAAGGGCTGGACTTCGGCCCGGCCTTTGCGCCGCCCCCCGGCCCGCGCCCGTTCACCATCGGCTTTTCGGCGCGCGACCTTTCCAGCGCCAAGGGGTTCGATACCTTCGTGCGGATCGTGGACCGGCTGGCGCGCGAAGGCTTCGATGCGCGGTTCATCGCCCTGGGCGGGGCGGACGGCTCGACCTATGGCTACGAGCAGCAATGGGTGCAGCGCCGATATGGCGGCGAGGTGGAGGATTTCTGCACCCATCTGATGCGGGAATTTCCCGCCGCCGCCGCGGTGCTGGAACGGCCCGGCAAGCTGCCCTATCAGGATTTCGTGCGCGAACTGTCGCAGATCGACCTGTTCCTTTATCCGCTGCGCCACGGCGTGGCGAATTGAGAACGGCGGTGAGAAATTAGGCCACGGAAGCGGCGGCATGGAGCTGCTGCGGGCGGCGTAAAAGTCGTCCACCTTTTCCCTTTCTGCGACAGCAG
>JAANMV010003850.1_pt1 | contig 12536 bp, 8 predicted proteins | sample 7279661 | NCBI WGS metagenome assembly JAANMV01 (sample SAMN14094540, study PRJNA606508) | bioreactor metagenome | isolation source: A lab-scale SPAN reactor treating ammonium-rich wastewater day 121 | place: Ireland: Galway | collected 2017-05-16 | reverse complement strand
ACCTCCGTGCCAGAAGAACCGCTTTCATCCTCACGAGTTGACCGGCACGGATGGAATGCAATCATTAGGCCATAGGCAGCGAACGTGCGATTGCCCTGCACTGGCTCCCCCCGCCGGTCGGCGCCTGCTTGAGAACGGCCGCCGCTTGCTTTCAACACGTCGGGCTAGCAATCGTCCACCCCCAGTTCCTTGTCCCCGGCACATGAAAGGCGCGAACCCGGATGGCCAAAACGACCGTAGTCCGTTTCGCGCGGAATACCTGTCGCCTGCTCCGCGCGGCAAGCTTGAGCATGGCGACGGGAATGAAACGCGCCATATAATTTGGATTGCCCCGCCCATCGTCCTTGATGCGAAGGAGACGCTACTGATGAACGAACGCCAACTTGGCGGTAGCGGCTTGACCACGCCCCCGCTGATCCTCGGCGGCAACGTCTTTGGCTGGACCATTGATCAGACGGCCTCTTTCTCCATTCTGGATGCCTTCGTTGCGGGCGGGGGGCGAATGGTTGATACGGCCGACGTGTACTCGTCCTGGGCGCCCGGCAACCAAGGGGGCGAATCCGAGACCATCATTGGCGCCTGGCTGGCGGCGCGTGGCCGCCGCGACGACGTGCTGATTGCGACCAAGGTCGGCATGGAGATGGGTGGGTCAAAGGGCCTTGCGCCGGCCCGGATCGCCAAGGCGATGGACGCCTCGTTGGATCGGCTGCGCATCGACTATGTCGATCTGTACTTCGCCCATCTGGACGACGCCGAAACACCGCTCGAAGAAACGCTCGAAGCCTTGGACCAGCTCGTGCGAGCCGGCAAGGCGCGCGCCATTGGCGCTTCCAACTACGACGCGGCGCGCTTGGAGCAGGCGCTCGACATCAGCAAGGCAAAAGGGTTGGCGCCGTACACGGTGCTGCAACCGTTTTACAACCTGATGGAGCGCGCCAAGTTTGAAGGTCCCTTGCAGGACTTGTGCGCGGCTCGCAATGTGGCCGCCGTGCCGTATTTCGGCCTCGCCTCTGGATTTCTGACCGGGAAGTATCGCAGCCAGAGCGATCTGGCCGGCAAGGCGCGCGGCGGCGCCGTGGAGCAATATGTCAATGAACAGGGGATGCGTGTCCTGAGCACCCTCGACCGCGTGGCCGCCCAGTGCGGTGCGACGCCGGCCCAAGTCGCTTTGGCATGGCTTGCCGCGCAACCGGCCGTGGCGGCGCCGATCGCCAGTGCGACCAGCGTCAACCAGCTTGAGGAACTGCTCGGCGCGATGCGTTTGACGCTCACCCCCAAGCAGCTTGCAGAGTTGGACGTCGCGAGCAGCAAGCTCGGTTCATCGCCGCCCGCCTCTTGATCGGGAGCCGCGCGGCGTCGATCCACGGGCCGACGCCGCGTGCTCGCCGGAAGGCGCATTCCACAACCAACGGCTTGAACCGGCGCTAGTGTCCGATGGTCACGCCGCCGTGAATGTGCGTGCCGTGGCCGTGGCCGTACTGGCGGTGATGATGATGGTGATGGTAATAGCTCGGATAGGAATGGTAATAATAGGTCGGCCGCGGCGCAACGTGGTGGTGATGTTCTTCAACCACCACCGGCGCGGAATAGGCCGGCCGCGGCGCGGCGAAGGTGTTCGCCAGCGGCGCGTTTTGCATGGCCGAGATGACCGGCTCGGGAACGCCTTGCTGATGCAGGAACACCACGTCGGACACTTCCAGCCGGCGCGTCACGCCGTTTTGCCGGATGTGGTTGATGATCAGGTGGGGATCCACGCCGCTTTGCGCCATGGTCACCACGTCCTGCACCGACACGGCCCGCGCGGCGGCTTGCGCCCGCGACTGCTGCTGGTAGGCGGCTTGCTGCCGGTAGGCTGCCTGGCGGCGGGCTTCCTCCTGGTCCCGGGCGTCGCCGATGACCGATCCAGCGACCACGCCCACCGCGCCGCCGATTAGCGCGCCCACGGCGGTCTCGCCGTTGTGGTTGCCAATGGCGGCGCCGGCCAGCGCGCCGCCGAGGCCGCCAATCACCGCCCCCCGCTCGGTATGGCCTTGGCCATAGCCGGACAGCGGGCACAACGCCACAAGGGGCAGGACCAGCAGCAGAGATCGAACCTTCATCGCATCGCCCCGGGAGGTAGAGGTTGCCGAATCGCGCCTGAATGCGCGTATCCGTCATCGTTATCGGCAAGCGTGGGCGGCAAAGTTGAAAAACATTCACACCCTCTCCCGCGGCGATCCGGCTTTCGCGTCACGCCACTTCAAATCCGGCGCGTTGTTCGCGGCGCAGCAGGGCGTCGGCCTCGGGGTCGTTCACAAAGCGTTCTTGCTCGGGGTTCCAGCGCACCGTGCGGCCCAGCCGCAGGGCAATGTTCGCCAGGTGGCACGCGCTGACCGAGCGATGCTGGCTGACCACGTCGGAAACCGGCGTGGCGCGGCTCAGCACGCAGTCGTAAAAGTTGCCCATGTGGTTCACAATCGCATCGAGCTTGCCGGTGCGCGGCGGCCGGTCGAGGTTGTCGTGTTCGTACAGCCGGAAATCTTCCCGATTGAGCGGCCGCTGCGCCAGGTCGTCCACCGGCTTGCCCGCCACCACGCCGCGATTCACGAATATCCGTCCTTCCGTCCCTTCAAATAACACCCCATTGCGGCCGTTGTCTTTCACTTCCATCACCACGCCCTGGGCGTAGGTCAAACGGGCCTCGAAGTCGAGCGGCACGTTATAGCCATTGGCCACCTTCGGCCAGCGGGCGGTCCCCGAGATTTCGATTGGTCCGGAATGTTCGGCGCCCAGGCCCCATTGGGCGATGTCCAAGTGATGCGCCCCCCAGTCGGTCATTTGCCCGCCGGAATACTCCAACCACCAGCGGAAGGTGTAATGGCAGCGTTCGGGAATGTAAGGCGTGTCGGGCGTTTGCCCCTGCCACAAGTTCCAGTGCAAGTGTGGCGGAACGGGCCGTGCGGCGAACGGCCCGCCCGCCACGTTTTTGCCTAGCACCACTTCCACCCGCCGCAGTTGGCCGATGCGGCCGGCGCGGACCATCTCGCACGCCAGGCGAAAGTTGTGGTCGCTGCGCTGCCACGTGCCGACCTGCACCACGCGCTTCGTCTCTTGCACCGCCCGCAGGATTGGCTGGCCTTCGTCCACCGTAAGCGTGAGCGGCTTCTCGCAGTACACGTCCTTGCCGGCGCGGCAAGCGTCGATGAGCATTCGCGCATGCCAATGATCGGGGGCGCCAATGGTCACCACGTCCACATCGTCGCGAGCCAGCAAATCGCGATAGTCCTCGTACAGCTCAGCCTGCCCGCCGAACTGGGCGCGGGCTTTCTCGGCGATTTCCCGGTCCACGTCGCAGAGGGCCACCAGGTCGCCATAGGCTTGCGCTTTTTCGGCAATAACCGAACCTTGATACCGCAGGCCAATGGCCCCCACCCGCAGCCGTTCATTCGGCGACCGCGGCTCAGCGGCCCGCGCCGCAGCCGCCACAAAGAACCCCGCCGTCAGACCCGCGGACGATTGAAGAAAGCAACGACGCGTGGAGCGTGTGTGTGGCATGAGTGTGGAAGGTCGAAGGCGGAAAGGTCGAAGGTCGAAAGACGAAAGCGGAGATGAATCGCCGCACTCCAAATGTGGAGCGAAAACTCATTTCCGCTTTCGACTTTCCGCCCTTCGGTTTCACTAGAATGACGTTCCACGGCCGCGTTGGCAAGCAGCTTCTTCCTCGCTCTCACGCTCCGCGCCGCGGACGTGCGTGACGACGCCGAGCGTCGTCACGACTTCTGACTTCCTCTTTCCGGCGGCGTGGCGTCGCTGGACTGCCGTGTCTGGCGTAAAATCGGCGGTATGGCTGGAACCTTGGAACTTGAAATTTTAGCGGAGTCGCCCACGCGGGCGCTCTCGCCGGCCGAGGAGGCAGGGGTCTTTCGGCGGCTGCGGCGAAGGCTCTTGGCCAGCCTGATCCGCGAGATGCTTGCCACGCGCCGGTTGTGGCTGACGGCCCTGGTGGTGCTGACCGCCGTGTTCTGGATTGGGCTGTTCGTGCTGTTCTCGCAGGGATTTGCCTTCCTGCAAACGGCGCTGCCGCACCCGGCCACGCGGGCCATGACGGTGCAGGCCATCTATAACGTGTTCTTCCTGGCGTTGACGGCCATGCTGCTGGTCTCTTCGGCCATCATCCTTTATGGAGCGCTGTACCGCAGCGAGGAGGTGGCGTTCCTGCTCACCGCGCCGGTGCGGCCCGAGCGCGTGGTCCTTTACAAGCTGCACGAAGCGATCTTCTTTAGCTGCTGGGGCTTTGCGCTCTTGGGCAGTCCGCTGCTGATCGCTTACGGCGTGGCGAACGACTCGCCGTGGTACTACTACCTCTTGCTGCTGCCGTTCATGACGGGGTTTGTGCTGATCCCGACCTCGCTTGGCGCGGCGGCGTGCGTGCTGGTGGTGTACTTCCTGCCCAAGCTGCGGGTGCATGCCTTGGCCACCGTGGGCGTGGTGCTGCTGGCGGCGGGCGCCTACCTGGCGTGGCGGACGCTGGTCGGTTCCGCGCACCAGGCGATGACGCCCGAATGGTTCCAGGACATGCTGGCCCGGCTGCAATTCTCCGAGCAACGGCTTTCGCCCAGTTGGTGGTTAAGCAGCGGTTTGCTGGAAGCGGCCCATCCGACCGACGTGATCGCCGGCCGGCCGGCGTGGGTCGAGAGCCTGTTGTTCCTGGCGGTGCTCCTGGCCAACGGCCTGATGATGCAACTGGCGGCGGCCTGGGTGGCGGCGCGGCTGTTCCGCCGCAGTTACAGCGGCCTGCGCAGCGCCAGCAGCGGGCGCAAGCGGCCCGGCGCCGCGTGGCTCGACCGCGTGGCGGGCGTCCTCTTCTTGCCGTTGCCGCGGGTGATGCGGCTGTTCATTGTGAACGACCTGCGGCTGTTCCGCCGCGACCCGATGCAGTGGTCGCAGTTCTTGATCTTCTTCGGCCTGCTGTCGTTCTACTTCATCAACATTCGCCGCTTCAACTACCACGAGGCGCTCTCGGGCTGGATGACCATCATCGGCTTCTTGAACCTGGGGGTGGTGGGGTTGATCCTTTCGACTTACACCACGCGGTTCATCTTGCCGGCGATCAGCCTGGAGGGGCGGCGGTTCTGGATCCTGGGCACGCTGCCCATTGCCCGCGACGTGGTGCTCTGGAGCAAGTTCTGGTTCTCGTTCCTGGGAACGCTGGTCCCCTGTTCGGGCCTGATCCTGTTGAGCGATGTCATGCTGCAAACGACCGCCCGGGCGCCGGCCGTCGCGTGGCTGCACCAGTTGACGTGCGTGGTGCTGTGCGCGGGGCTTTCGGCGCTGGCGGTGGGCGTGGGGGCGCGGCTGCCGAACCTGCGCGAACCGTCGCCGTCGAAGATCGCCGCCGGATTTGGCGGGACGCTGTGCCTGGTGATTAGCACGGGGTTTATCATCGCCACGGTACTGGCCACCGCCGCGCCGTGTTACTTTTGGATCGAGGGCGCCGCATTCGCTCCCTCCCGCGCCGCCGGCTGGAGCGCCCGGCTAGGCTGGGGCACGCCCGGCTCGGTGGCGCTTGGCGCATTGCTCACGCTGCTGTTGGGCGCGGCGACGACGATCATCCCCTTGCGGATCGGTTTCCGTGCGTTTCGGAAACTGGAGTTTTAGCGAGCAAAGGTGGGAAGACAAAGGGCGAAAGGCGAAAGCGGAAATGAATTTCCGCACTCCAAGAAGCTACTTCCGTGCAACCACGTCCTGTTTTGCCGCCGCGACTGACCGATGGGCCGCTGCCGCCGTATGCCTACGTGCCGGGAAGGTTCCCGCATCCGGTGCGCGATCCGCGTGGGCACACTTTCGGTCAGGCGCCGCCGCTGGTGGTGCTGGCTGAAAATGGCGACTGGCGCACTTGCCGCGCGTATCTGGCGGGCATGGACCTGTTCAATTACGGCTACTATTGGGAGGCGCACGAATCCTGGGAGTCGCTGTGGATTGCGCTTGGACGCCAAGGCGCCGAAGCCGACTTCATCAAGGGGCTAATCAAGCTGGCCGCCGCGGGAGTCAAGGCCCGCGAAGGCCGCCCCGAAGGCGTGGCCCGCCATGCGCGCCGCGCCAAGGAATTGTTCCAGGCGACGATGATTCAACCCACCAGCGACGGCGCAACCGGGTGGGGACTGCCGCTCTCGGAGCTTATTGACGCGGCCGAACAAATCGCGCGGCGCCCGCAATCGTTCGTGAACGCCGACGTTTCGCCGGTGGTCGTCGTGTTCCCCTTCGCTTTGCAACCACCGAAACATTTTCCCAACGAGCGGCCGGCGTGAGTCGGCCAGTAGCGGCGCCTCGACCACTCGCGCCCGCCGTAATCCAATCGCCCAAAATGAACGGAGTTCACCGGCGACGCAACCCAGGGGACCGACGCCTTCGCTCGCCTTTGGCTCGCGTTGGAGGACGTTATCGGAGTTGAAGAAGACGGGTCGTTCGTTCTTCCACCACGCGGCCGATGATGGCGGCGGGCACGTCGCTTTGCTCGGTCAGGCGGGCGAGGACGGCGGCGGCGTGTTGCTCGGCCACGGCCAGGAGCAGACCGCCGCTGGTTTGCGGGTCGAAGAGCGCGGCGTACTGGGGCGTGGCGTACAACCGCGGCGGCGCGTCGATCTCGGTTTCCGCCGCGCGGTTGGCAGGCGCGAGGGTGCTTTCCACGCCCGACGCCAGAAGGGCGGCGGCGCCCGCAAGCAGCGGAATCGCGCTTAACTGTAACTCCACCACAAAACCGCAAGCGGAAGTCACGCCAACGCGCTGCTCCTCTGGCTGACTCCTGTCTCCCGCATGGAGCATTTCCAGCAAGTGGCCTGCGAGGCCGAAGCCGGTCACGTCGGTGACGGCGGCAATGTCGAACTCGTCCAATAGCGACGCGGCATCGGCGTTGCTCAAGAGCATCGACTTCAAAAGTTCTTGCATCCACTTGGCGCTGCAAAGGGCCTGCCGGTGGGCGGCCAGCAAGACCCCCGTTCCCAGCGGCTTCGTCAGGATCAGCCGGTCGCCGGCGCGAAGGCCGCCTTTGCCTCGCCGCGGTGAAGCGCCGGCATCGGCCAACACCGTGTAGCCGATGGTGAACTCAGGCCCTTCAATCGTGTGTCCGCCGACGAGCGTGGCGTTCATGCGGCGGAACTCATCCAGGCCGCCCGCCAAAAGTTCGTACAACGCTTCTTCTTGCCGATTCGCGGGGCCAGGAGGAAGCGTGGCCAGGGCCAGCGCCGCCAGCGGCCGAGCGCCAAAGACAAAGGCGTCGCTGGCGGCATTCAGCGCGGCGATGCGCCCCGTTGTATACAGATCGTCCAGCGGCGCGGCGAAGAAATCGGTGGTCACCGCCAGCGGCCGGCCGCCGGGCGGTTGGACCAGCGCCGCGTCGTCGGGCGCCTCCAGACCCAACAGCACGTGCGCGCTCGGTGGAATCTCCAATTGTTGCAAGACGCGCGACAACACCTGCCCGCCCACTTTGCCGCCGCAACCGGCACAGCGCATCGTGAGGGGCGCATCGGCCTTTGGCGGCGGCTCGCGGCGCTCCATGGGCCGGTAGTCCTGGTACATGTCCATGAAGCGGCCGTCGATGCGGTCCTTGAGTTTCCACACCCAGCGGCCTTCAAAGGTCCGCCCCTTCCAATCGCCCAGCGCCCGGCCGTCGCCGGTGTTGAGCAGTTTCATAAAGCCCCGCTGCGGCTTATACGGCTGGAGCGGCCGACCGGCCAGCAGGCGTTGCAGGTTCTCCCATAGCACCGGCCCTTGCCGCACCGCATACACGCCGGACTTGGGGAGCGGGTGGTCTTGAAGGGCGCCCGTGTCGCCCACGGCGAAGATTGGCGCCCCGGCCACGGTTTGCAGCGTGGCTTGGGTGAGTAAGAAACCTTCGTCATCGGTGGGCAGGTCCAGTTTCCCGAGCAGCGGCGGGGCGGCGGCGGTGGTGGCCCACAAGATCAGATCGGCCGGAAGTTGCTGACCATCGTCGAGGGTCAGGCCGTCGTCGGTCACGCGCGTCACGCGGCGGCCCAGGATCAGCCGCGCGCCGCGCTGCTCCAGCTTGTGACGAATCCGCCGCTCGGTCTTCTCGGCCACGCCGCTGGCCACGTCGCGATGTGCGTTAACAAGCGTCAGTTCCCACGGCCGCTCGCCCAAGAGCTTCTCGATCCGCGCCGGCAGGCAAAACGCAATCTCGATCCCGCCCGCGCCGCCGCCGACGATCGCCACGCGCAGCGGCTGGGGGCCGCGCAGCGCGTGCCGTTCGCACAGCCGCCGCTCCAAGCGCGCCAGGAAGGTTTGCATCGGCTTGATGGGCAGGACCGCATCGCCCTCGATTGTGACCTTGGCTCGCGAGGGCGTGGAGCCAATGCCGATCGACAGCACATCGAACGCCAGCGGCGGCCGGTCGGCGAACAGCAGGCGGCGCTGCTCCACGTCCAGACCCGTCACGTCGCCCACGATCAGCCGCGCCCCGGCCGCGGCGCACAGCCGCACCAGGTCAATCTCCATTCGCCTAGGCGGATACTGCCCGGCCAGCACGCCCGGCAACATGCCCGAGTAGGTGACCACGGGGAAATTCGAGACGCACGTCAACCGCGCATCGGCCAGCGGCGCCATGCGCCACTGGCGCAGCACGTGGGCGTTGGTGTGTCCCACGCCCAGCAGCACGACCTCGAACCGCGGAAGGACATTGTGCATCGCGGCATTGTACGAGAAGGCACACGGGTAGAGCGACCCGCAATGGCGTCCCTACAAGAAACCGCAGCGTCACTATAATGAAGGGCGCCTTGGGGAGCCGGCCCCATGCCCGTACAGGATCGGCCCGTGGGGCAGGCATCCTGCCTGCCGTTCTCCTGTTCTTTGGCAGGCAGGACGCCTGCCCTACGTTCACCCGCTACGGGCGGCAAAAACGCCTTGCCCGCCAGCCGGTGGAATGGTATACATAATATCAGCATCGACGGCGGTTTCTTTTCCCTCGAAAATATTTTTCCTCTTCTTCCTCTCCCGTGACCAGACGTGTCCTGACGTTGGCGAAAAATAGGGTGTGAAAGGAAACACGCAACTCGCCTTTCTCTCTCCACCCCGTTTTTCCACGAAGGAGCAACGCATGGTCGCTGCCACCAGCAACAATCGCATGGCCAAACGAGAAGCCAAAAATACCGAAGAAAAGTCCTCCAACGGCAAGGCCGCCAAGAAGGCCGATACCGCCGCGCGGGTGGGCATGCTCAAAGAAAACCCCCAGCTTAAGACCGTCCTCCAACAGATCGAGAAGACCTACGGCGAAGGCTCGATCATGCCGCTGGGCGAAGATCGAATCGTCGCCATCCAGGGCATCCCCACTGGCAGCCTGTCGTTGGACGTGGCGCTGGGCGGGCAAGGCTTGCCGCGGGGCCGCATTGTCGAAGTCTACGGCCCAGAATCCAGCGGTAAGACCACGCTCGCTCTGCACGCCGTGGCCGAAGCCCAAAAGAACGACGGCATCGCCGCCTTCATCGACGCTGAACACGCCTTCGACCCCACCTGGGCGCGGAAGCTGGGCGTACAGCTCGACACGCTCCTGGTCAGCCAGCCCACCAGCGGCGAAGAGGCCATGCAGATCACCGAAATGCTGGTCAAGTCCAACGCGGTCGATATTATCGTCATCGACTCGGTCGCGGCCCTGGTGCCCAAGGCCGAATTGGAAGGCGAGATTGGCGATTCGCACGTCGGCCTGCAAGCCCGCTTGATGAGCCAGTCGCTCCGCAAGTTGACCGGCGCCATCAGCAAGAGCAAGACGGTGGTGGTCTTCATCAACCAGATTCGCGAGAAGATCGGTGTCATGTACGGCAGCCCGGAAACCACTCCCGGCGGCCGGGCGCTCAAGTTCTACTGCTCCTGCCGGATCGACGTCCGCCGCGTCTCGCAGCTCAAAGAGGGCGAAGAGGTGATCGGCCAGCGGGTGCGGGCCAAGGTGGTCAAAAACAAGGTGGCGCCTCCCTTCCGCCAGGCGGAATTTGATATGATGCATACCAACGGCATCAGTTACGAAGGCGACATCCTCGACTTGGCCGTGGCCCAGAAGATTGTCGCCCGCAGCGGCGCCTGGTTCCGCTACGGCGACTTGCAACTGGGACAAGGCAAGGAGAAATCCCGCACCTATTTGATTGAGAACCCGGCCATCACCGAGGAAATCAAGCAGAAGGTGCTGGCCGCAACCGCGGGGATGCCCGCCCCGCCGAGCGAATCTTCCGAAGAGGAAGAGACCCTCGACGCCGAGTAAAGCCGGGAGCGCCCCTGGGGCGCACTCGCGGGAGCAAACGCCTTCAGGGCTTGCGCGGCAAGCCGAGACGCGCTTGCCAAGCGAGTGCGCCGCAACTTTTCGAACCCATCCGGCGGCTGCTCCCCCGATCTTGAGGACCAGCCGCCTATGTTTTGCGCTCATCCCTCCACTCCATCAACGCATCCGGCAAGCGGCCAGCGTAACCCGGCTGATGGATGCGCCCTGATTGCCGGCGCCGGCCTTCCCCTCCGTCGCGCACGTTCCCTCCAAGTCCAACGGCAAGCCAATCAGGAGCGTGGCGGCCGCTCGCCCTGGGTTCGCCTGGCGTTTCTGTTTGTTCTTCTGGCGTCGCTGCCTTCTTCTTTGTTTGCCCAGGAGCCGGTCGACGAAGCCGATTTGAACGCGGTGCTGGCGGTCGAACGGGTGTTGACGCAAGCCATCGAGAAGGCCGAGAAGTCGGTGGTGGCCATCGCCCGCGTGCGCCGCCGTCCGCAGCAAGCCGGCTCACGGGTCCGCACCGCCGAGGGGCAATTGACCTTCCCCTCGCCGCGCACCGATCCCACCGATCCCGACTTTACCCCCAACGAGTACGCTACGGGTGTGGTGGTGGACGCGGGCGGGTTGATCCTCACCAACTACCATGTGCTGGGCGACGCGGGGCAGTCCGACTATTACGTGTGGATTCAACGCCGCCCTTACCTGGCCCGCGTCAAGGCCGAAGATCCGTGGATGGATCTGGCGGTGCTGGAGATCGAAGCCCAGGGGCTGACGCCCATCACCTTTGGCGACACCGCGAACTTGAAGAAAGGGCAACTGGTGCTGGTGCTGGGCAATCCCTACGCCCTGGCCAAAGACGGCCAGGCCAGCGCCGCGCGGGGGATCATCGCCAACTTGCATCGTCCGGCGCCGCAGCTTTCCGAAGGGCGCGACGCCGCGCCCGGCAAGCCCACGCTCCACCATTACGGCACGCTCATTCAAACCGACGTCAAGTTGCTCAAAGGCACCAGCGGCGGGGCGCTTGTCAACTGGCGGGGCGAGATGATCGGCCTGACCACCGCCTTGGCCACTCCGCCCGGTTTTGAAGAGGCGGCCGGTTATGCGCTCCCGGCCAACGACGCCTTCCTGCGGTCACTAGAGAACCTCAAGCAAGGCCGCAAGGCCGACTATGGCTTTCTGGGCGTGGCGCCGATCCACCTGACCGCGTTTGAGCGCCGCCAAGGACGTTTTGGCGCCCGGGTGCAAGAGATCGTGCCCGGCGCGCCCGCCCGTCGAACCGACCTGCGCGAAGGCGACGTAATTACCCACGTGGACGGCGCGGCGGTGCTAGACGCCAACGACTTGATCCGCCAGTTAAGCCAGGCGCCCGTCGCGGCCGAGGTGCAACTGACCGTCGAACGCGCCGTCGGCATCGGTCGTCCGCAAACACGGAAGGAGACGGTCACACTCTCGAAGAAGCACGTGGCCGCGCCTCGGCCGATCATCGCGGAAGTCAAAGAGCCTTCGTGGCGCGGGTTGCAGGCCGATTACGCCACCGCGATTCCCCACTTTGACGAGCGGGCCGCGGCGGTCGATGAACAAGGTTGCGTGGCGGTGACCGAAGTCGCGGAAGGCTCCCTCGCGTGGCAAGCCGGCCTGCGTCCGCACCAGTTCATCAGCCACGTCCAGAACCAGCGCGTCGCCACGCCCCAGGAGTTCTTCGAGCTAATCGCCTCGCTGGAAGGCCCCGTGCAAGTGCGCCTGACCGAGAAAGTAAGCGAGAGCTATCTCGTCACCATCCAGCCGTAAGACGGCAGGAGTCAGGAATCAGGGGTCCGCGGCCAACGGGATGGTGGAAGGACGCACAAGGCGAAAGCAGGAGTACTTTCCGCCAATTGGGAGCGCGGCGATTCATCGCCGCTTTCGCCTTTCGACCTTCGTCCTTCGTCCTTCATCTTTCGCCCTTGCAACAGGCGAAAGTGAATCGCTGCGCTCCAAAGAAAGCGTTACGGGTTGTTGGCGCCGACCGATCCTGGCCAAATTTCGGCTTTACCGCCGAGCAGGTTGTCGGCCAAGAGGTTTTCCTTGCCGCCGCGCACTTGCAGCACCGGCAGCGGGGCTGGCTCTTGAGCGTCAGGCCGGTCGTCGCGAATCAGGCAATCGGAAACGCGGCTGTACAACACGTTCTCCAGCCGCAGCTCGACGCCTTCGCAGTCAAGCACGTTGCAGCCGGTCATGTTCACCCGGCGGCAGTCTTCCAGCAGCACGCCCACCGGGCCGAGAATTCCGTGGAAGAGGTTGCCGGTGAACACGATGTCGC
>JAANMV010003848.1_pt1 | contig 12538 bp, 8 predicted proteins | sample 7279661 | NCBI WGS metagenome assembly JAANMV01 (sample SAMN14094540, study PRJNA606508) | bioreactor metagenome | isolation source: A lab-scale SPAN reactor treating ammonium-rich wastewater day 121 | place: Ireland: Galway | collected 2017-05-16 | reverse complement strand
CGCCCATCCTTGCCATAACCCGGCGGAAAGCAGTATGATGCTGCGTGACATGAACGGGTGGGCCAACCGATCATAGCGCACGGCAGCAAAACCACAGGCTATCCGGCGCCATCAGTACCTCAAGGACAGTGGCCACCCCGGACAGCCCTCACCTATCATTATTTTCATCGCCCCATCCATTTCCTTTTCCAGACGTTTTTTTGAGACCGGATTTGTGCTCGATGTTTGGGGGAAAACAGCTTTTTCTCCTGAAATCGAACATCACCGTTCAAACGTTCAAACGTTCTAACGTTTGAGTCAATTGGGTGGGGCTCACGGTGACTCGCAGTCACCCGCACAGGACTATGCAACCACAACCACAAAAACTTAAAACAGCTTTGTTTGTCGATTTCGATAATATCTATCTGGGGCTCAAACAATTGGATGAGACCGCAGCCGAGCGCTTCGCCGCCGATCCTGGACGCTGGCTGGCGTGGATGGAGCAGGGCATGCCCACGGGCAACGAGACCCACGCCGATGGCCAGCCGCTGCAACGGCATCTCCTCATTCGCCGCTGCTATCTCAATCCTCGCGATTTCTCACGTTACCGGCCCAATTTTACGCGTAGCGCCTTCAATGTGATCGATTGTCCTTCGCTGACACAGCAGGGCAAGAACAGCGCCGATATCTACATGGTGATGGATATCGTGGACACGCTGGAGCACAAAACCCATTTCGATGAGTTCATCATCCTCTCCGGCGACGCCGACTTCACGCCGGTGCTGCTGCGGCTGCGCGCGCATGATCGCCGCACCGTGGTGCTGGCCGCCGGGCCTGCATCCGAGGCCTACAAAGCTGCCTGCAATCAGATCATCGCCGAGGATGTGTTCATCGAGTACGCACTGGGCATGTCTGCGGAGGGGGAAAAGGAGACGGCCCGCCCCGGCGCCACCATCGCTGCCAGCGATGACACCCTGGATCGCATGGCCGCGGCCCTCTACGCCGAGGCCAGCGCCAACGGCGAGATCCTGGCCACCGACCTGCCCCGGCTCTACATCTCCTTCCCCGAATTCCGCCGCGATGCCAACTGGCTGGGCTTCTTTTCCCTGCGGGCGCTGACCGTGGAGCTGGCCCGCCGCCGCAACGAACTGCACGTCACCGAGGGCGACCCCTGGCGCGTGACCGTCGAGATGCCGGCGCGCAAGGCCCGCAGCCGCCGCCGCAAAGAGCCGGAACGGGCCGCGCCCGCTGCCGCGCCGGCGGCAAGCCCCGGCCCCAATGGCAGCGCGGTCGCCGCCGCGGAGCAGGAACAGGAAACCCTGCGCCACAAGATCGTGCAGTTGGTGCAGCGCATGGTGGCCGAGGCCGAGGAGCCGATCCTGATGGCCAAGGCTGCACACGACGTCACCCAAAAGCTAGGCCCGCAGGTGATCGAGAGTCACTGGGCAGGGGCCGGCACCTTCAAAAACCTGCTGATGGAGGAGGAGATCGACATCGAGATCGCCCCCTCTCCCGGCTATCTCTACGACCCGCGCCGCCACCAGCCGCCCACGGCCGCGGTGGAAGAAGCGCCCGCCCTGCCCGCGGGCCTGCCCGATCTGATCGCTCGCGTGGCCCAGGCCACCGGCACCCCTGATCTGACGCCGAAGCAATACGCGGTGCTCTTCACCGCCATCGCCGACGCCCTGAAACAGGAATCGTACAACCTCACCACCACCTCGAAGACGGTGCGCGATCTCAGCATCGAGCGGGGCGAGTCGATCTCGCGCAGCATCGTCTCGTTCGTGCTCAAGGGCATTCTCTACCGCGGCCACCGCTTCAGCCGCCGCGACACGCCCCTGAGCCTGGCCCGCCATTTCCGCAACAGCGTGGTCAACCGCTGCCAGGATACCGAGCTGGAACTGACCAAAGAGGATCTGAAACTGATGGATCTCTGGTTCCTGAGCGGCTTCAAGGCGTGATCGGGAGGCGGATTGACCGCAAAGACACACCCTCGCGCCCGATGGGGGCGCCGGCTGCGGCTGGGGCAGGCGGCGCTGGCAACGCTTGCCCGCAGCCTCGCTTCTCCACATCTGCGCCCCCTGCTGCCCGGCATCTGGCGGTGGTCGCGGGGGCTGCCCGCCCGCTATGAAGCGCAGTCCCTGCCCGATTTCCTGACCGCGCTCACCCCGGCCCATGCCGATCTGGCCGGGGTGAATGGCGAGCATCTGCGCGAACTGATCGATCTGCTGGCCCGGCTGGATCGCGGCTCACCCTTCGGGCTGTGCCTGCGGCGGGCGCTGTGGCGCTATCACTGGCTGCGACGGGCGGGGCTGCCCCTGGGCATCCTCTTCGGCGTGCGCGTGCGCGGCGCGACTGAGCTCTCCGAAATCGGGAAGGCGGAGCCGGGCGGGGCCAGGATCGTGGGGCACGCCTGGAACACGCTGGCCGGGGAGCCCTGGCACGAACGCCCGGAGGACAGACGGGGCTTCAGCGTCCTCTACCGCTGGGAAGGGCCGGTTCAGTCGCCGGTGTAGCGCAGCCGGAACACGCTGCCCGCCACATAATCGAGCACATAGAGCGCACCCTCCGGGCCGACAGCCACATCCAGCGGACGATCCAGGCCGGTGATGAAAGGCTCGGCCTGGGCGGTGTAGCTGTCGCCGGCAGGGGTGAGGCGGATGCGCTGCACTTCGTGGCCCACAGGCGTGGACGAGAAGATCTGGCCGAAAAGGGCCACGAAGAGATTTCCCCGATACGCGGCGGGGAACTGATCCGCCTCGTAGGCGACGATGCCGTCGGCGCTGGCGTGGGGCGCGAAATTCCACACCGGGGTGCGGTAGCGGCCGCCGCCGCTGTCGTCGCCGAAGGCGTGGGGGTATCCGTAATGCTCGCCGGGGAGGATGTGGTTCAGCTCATCAGGCGCGTCGTTGTAGTCGGGGCCATTCTCGGTGGCGAAAAGATGGCCGGCAGCGTCGAAGGCCACGTCGTAGGCGTTGCGGTTGCCGCGGGAGAGGATCTCCAGGTCGGCGCGTGTGCCCAGGTGGGGCAGGCGCACGATGGTGGCGCTCAGATCATCCGCCTCCTCGGCAATGTCCCCGGTGGAGCCGATGCCGAAATAGAGCCAGCCATCCGGCCCCCAGGCCATGCCGTTGTTTTGGTGGCGGCCCCAGGGCAGTTCGCTGACCAGTTCGCGGTATTCGTCGGCGCGGCCATCCCCATCCACGTCACGCAGGGCCGTGATCGTGGCCCGGCTGCTGGCGTAGAGGGTGCCATCGCTGGGATGCCACAGCAGGCCCACCAGTTCGGTGAACCCGGACGCGAATAGCGTGGCCTGATCGGCCTGGCCATCGTTGTCGCCGTCGTGGATCAGCCAGATATCGCCTGTCTGCTGGCTGAGCCACAGCCGGCCCTGCGGGTCCCAGGTGATGGAGGTGGCGTTGGGGAAACCGGTGGCGTACACCGTCAGATCGAACCCGGCAGGCCAGGCCGCGCCCTGGGGCACAGGCGCGGGCGAGATCGCCCGGCGCACCTGCTGCACAAAACGCACCTCGTCGACCTGGAATTCGCCGGCGATCTCAGCCCATTCGAAAACGATCAGGAACTCGGCCAGGCGGCTGAAGTCGGGGGCGAGGCCGTCGGCATCGCGGAACCAGCGCAGGGGCGCGGTGAAGGTGGCCCAGTTGCGCGTCACCGGCCCAAATTGCGTCAGATCGACGAACGCGCGGCGGCCATCCTGATCGATCAGGTAGAGGTGCGGGCGCAGGCCCTTGCCGCCGCCGTCGGCGTCCTCGCCCCGCATGCGCAGCTGCAGGGCCTGAAAGGGGGAGACATCGCCGGCCGGGCCGGCGAGATCGGTGCGCCAGACCGCGTAGGCGGCGCCGCCCACATCCTGCACGGTCAGGCTGAGAGCGCCGGAACTGTGTGAGCAGGCCAGGCTGGCGCCCTGCTCGCCCGCGCAGTAGGTGGCGCCGCCAAACCGGTTCTGGTCGATGCCGGCGCTGAAGTCGAACAGCAGCAGGTCAGGATCATCCGCGGGCGTAGGCCTAGCAACGCACGCGGTCAGGAGAAAAAGCAAAGAATAGATGAAAATGTATCGTTTCATAATATCCAATATCTAATACGCACCAAGCATCACTGCCCGCGCCCAAACACTATCTGCTGCACAGTCTTCAGCATCAGATAGAGATCGAAGGCCAGGCTGGCGTTTTGGATGTGGTAAAGCTCGTATTCGAATTTGTGCAGGTGCGAGGTGTCGTCATCGGCGTAGCGATAGCGAATCTGCGGCCAACCGGTAAGGCCGGGCTTCATGGAGAAACGCAGGTGATAGAAGGGGATGCTCTGGGCCAGGCGGTCGGCGTTGATCTTGCGAATGGGGCGCAGCCCGACGATGCTCATCTCGCCGCTGAGCACGTTCCACAGCTGCGGCAGCTCGTCCAGACGGGTCTTGCGCAGCCATTTGCCCACGCGGGTGACTCGCGGATCCTCGGCCTGTGCGTACGCGGCTTCCCCCTCCTCTTCATGATGCGCGTACATCGAGCGAAACTTGGCGATGGTGACCGGCTGCTGGCGCAAACCCAGGCGCTGCTGGCGAAAAATGGCAGGGCCGGGGCTGTCCAGGCGGATGAGGATCACCAAAGGCAGCCAGAAGGGCAGGCTGAGGGCCAACCCCAGCAGGGCCAGGAGGATATCGACCAGGCGTTTGAGTTGCCACACCGCGGCAGAGCCGTAGGGCTGGCTGAGGTGATCGAGCACCCAGCGGGCGTCGATGGTCTCGATCGGCACCCGCCCGGTCATGGCGCCGTAGAAATTGGCCGCGTCGTACACGCCGATGCCGGCGAATTTCCAGTCGATCGCTTGCTCCAGGTAGTGCGGGGGGAAGCCGTCGCGGGCGGAAAAGACAAGGGTGTCGATGCGCTCCTGGCGCACGACCTCTTCCAGGGGGCGGCCCTGATCGTCGCGCAGTTTTCCATCATTCTGCGACGCGGGCCCGGCCACGGTGAAGACGCCGGCCACTTCGTAATCGCCCAGTGGACGATCGCGCAATTCGACCTCGATCCCGCGCTCCACGGGGTTGGAGATGACCAACAGCAGGCGATGGGGGCGGGCAAAGCGCAACAGCCGGGCGAAAAAAAGCCGCCGCCAGGCATAGAGGGCCAGAAAAGCCAGGGGCAAGTGGAAGAGGACCACGAAGCGGCCCAATTGCAGCCCGCGCAGGAAGAAGGGAATGGAGGTGGCCATGGTCATGCCGACCGCACAGGCCAGGGCCAGCACCACCGCGGCCCCGCGGCGGCGGATGTTGCGCTGCAAGTTGTATTGATCGAAGATGTAGAGGGCCACGAGATAGCCGGCAACGAGGACGATCGCGCCGCCGGGCAGGGGCCACACCCGCACCTGGGCCAGAGGCGCGGCCTCGATGTAGACGCGGCGCAGCGCCACCGCGGCCATCACCGTCAGCAGCAGCAGCAGGGCGTCGCCGATCAGGAGGGCCAGTTGCCGCCGCCGGGCCGCGCCGGTCCACAGGCTGGAGCGATGCAAATGCATCATCTGGTTTTTTCCTCCAACAAGCGCAGGTAGAGAGAGAGCGTTTTATTCTGCATGGTTTGGATCGTCCAGCGCTCATCTACCAGGCCGGGCCCATAGGCGGCCATCTGCTGCCGCCGGGCCGGGTGCGCGATCAGCGCTTCCAGGCCGCGGGCCAGCGCGGCGATATCGCCATGCCGGTAGATGTGGCCATTGCAGCCCTCGTGCACCAGCTCGGCCACGCCCTCGGCCGCGAAGGCCAGCACAGGCAGGCCCACCGCCGCGGCCTGCACCAACACCTGCGGCAGCCCCTCCCGCTCGCTGGCAAAGAGCTTGACATCGCAGGCGGCCATGACCTCGGCGATGTCGGTGCGGTAGCCGCTGAAGATGACGCGGTCGCTGACGCCCGCGGCCTGGGTCAGCGCCTCGATCCGCGCCCGGTCGAAGCCTTCGCCGGCGAAGAGCAGGCGCAAGTGGGGATGGTGCGGGGCCACGTCGCGCAGCATCTCGATCAGAAAATGGTGGCCTTTGCGCCATTCCAGCGCCGCCACATACCCGGCCAGGAAGTGATTTTCGTCCAGGCCGAATGCGCTGCGGATGCGGGCGCGGTGCGCGGCTTTGGCCTGGCCTGCGGCCAGAAATGCCGCCAAATCCATGCCGCTGTGGATGATCTCGTACTGTTCAGGCCGGCCCACACCCGCGGCCAGGTAGCGTTGGCGCAGATCCTCGCCCACCGGCACGATGCGGTCGGTCCAGGGCGCGGCGATTTTCTCCAGCGCGAGGTAGAACGCGTGGGTCAAGGCAGGTTGGACAGGGCTGAAGGTGGCGCCGTGCAGGCTGTGGATCAGGATCGGTGTGCCTGCCCGCCGCGCGGCCCAGCGGCCAAGGATGCCGGCCTTGGCCAGGTGGGTGTGGACGATGCTGTACTGGCGCTGCCGGAAAAGGTGGAGCAGGTCGCGGGCGGCGCGGGCGTCGTGCAGGGGGTGGATGCTGCGGCGCAGGCTGGGGATCTGCACCCAGCGGACGCCGCTGCCCTCGGCCCGCCAGGCGTCGGCGCTGGCCCCCACCACCAGATCGACCTCGTAGCCGGCAGCGACCAGGCCTTTGCAGGTGAAGAGTGTGTTTTTGGCCCCGCCAGCGCCGTGGAAGCGGGTGATGATGTGAGCGACGCGAGTGGACATTTTGGTCAGTGGTCAGTATTCAGTGGTCAGTATTCAGTGGTCAGTATTCAGTGGTCAGTATTCAGTGGTCAGTATTCAGTGGTCAGTATTCAGTGGTCAGTGGTCAGTGGTCAGTATTCAGTAATCAGTCGTTATAACACGAAAAAACTGAATACTGAATACTGAATACTGAATACTGAATACTGAATACTGACCACTGAATACTGATCACCGATTACTGACAGAAATGATCGCAGCAGTGAGGGCGGTGGTGAAATGGTCGAGGCTGAAGTGGGCGTGGGCGTGGGCGCGGGCGGCATCGCCCATGGCGCGGCGCAGGGTCGGGTCGGCGAGGAGGTGGTCGAGGCGGGCGGTGAGGGCGTCGAGGTCAGCAATGGGCACGACAAAGCCGGTTTCGCCGGCGAGGGTGGTCTCGCTGTGGCCGCCGGAGGCGCTGCGCACACAGGGCACGCCCGCGGCCGCGGCCTCAGCCACGACCAAGCCAAAGCCTTCGACGCGGCTGGGCAGGGCGAGGATGTCGAGGGTGCGGTAGAGGGCGGGGGTGTCGGCCAGCCAGCCGGGGGTGTGGAATCTGCCACTGACGATCAGGGCCTGGGCCGGAGCCAGCGCCGCCTGCACCCAGGAAGCATACGCAGGCGGGGCTTCTCCGGCAAGAATGAAATGCGCGGCAGGATGCCGATCGGCCAACCGCACGGCCGCCTGCACAAAGAGATCGACCCCTTTGCGCGGGGTCAGGCTACCCACCTGACCGAGAACCACGGCCCCCGGCGGGATGCCGAACGCGGTGCGCAGGTCGGGGCCGGCCGCGGCAAAGAGGTCGAGGGGGATGCCGTTGGGCGCATAGCCGATGCGGGCGGCGTGGCCGGGGTGGCGGTGCTGAAAGGCAGTCTGCACATCGCGCGAGCAGGCGACGGCGGCGGCGCTGAGGCGCAAGGCCAGACGATCCATGCGCCCGCGGTCGAGGTCTTGTTTGATGTGCCAGAGCAGAGGCACGCGGGCGAGGCGGGCGGCGGGGCCGATGGTGAGCACGGCCCGGCGGTTGTTGGCATAGAGCACCTCGCTGTGCAGTTGGCGCAGCAGCCGGGCCAGGCGCAGGGTCCAGGGCAGCAGTTTGGCGCTCTGGCGCAGGCGGGCGCGGGCCCCGCCGGTGAGCAGCGCGCCGCCGGTTTGGGCCAGCTCCGCGGGCAGGGGCAGCACGGTCAGGGGCAGGCCGAGCGCGGCGACGCGGTCGGTGAAGGGGCCGGCCGCGGGGGCGATGATGTGCGGCTGAATGCAGGCGCGGTCGAGCGCGGCGAAGTAGCGCAGCAGGTCGAGTTGGCCGCCGTAGAGGTGCTGGGGGGAGGATTGGTAGAAGAGGACGCGCATTTTTTTAACGCAAAGATTTTTTTAACGCAAAGATTTTTTTAACGCAAAGGCGCAGAGGGGACGCAGAGGTTTTTTTTGAGGGGGGTTAGAGACCGTTGACGATGCGGTGGACGCCATCTTTGACGATGGCGTCGCCGAAGTTGATTAGGAGACCAAGGCGTAAACCGGATAGACGCAGATAAGTGAGCGTCTGGGTGAAGAAAATCGGGTTGATTTGCTCAACTGCCTTGTTCTCGACGATGACCAGACCCTCGACAACCATGTCGATGCGCAATGGCGAGGCCAATTGCTGGCCTTTGTACACCACAGGCACTGCCACCTGCCGTTCCACACGCAATCCCCGCATGCGCAGTTCCACCTCTAACGCATCTTCATAAATGCTTTCCAGCAATCCCGGCCCGCCCAGCGTGCGATGCACCTCGATAGCCGCGCCGATAATCCTATAGCTGATCTCATTCTCATGCATGATAACCTCTATTGAATGTATTGTGACAAAAAAAAGACTCTGCGTATCTCTGCGCCCCTCCGCGCCTTTGCGTTAAAAAAATCTTTGCGCTCCTTTGCGCACCTCTGCGCCTTTGCGTTAAAAAATCTTCGCGTTAAAAAAATCTCTGTCACTCTACTACAAATATCCCAAGCCGCGTAAATGCTCCGCCAAACCGGGGTCGAGGCTGCCGGCGGCCGCGGCAGGCGCGGCGGGCGGATGCGCGGCCAGCCAGTCATCCAGGGCCGCGCCAAGCCGGGCAACGAGGTCGGGCCGGGCCGCGGCCAGGTCCGCGGTTTCACCGGGGTCGGCTGCCAGATCGTAAAGCTCGGGCGGGCCGTAACTGGGGCGGATCAGCTTGTGACCGGCCTGCACGATGGCGTCGAAGGTGCGGTCGAAGCCGCGGCGGGCAGGATCGAAATGGGGATGGCGGCGGGCGAAGCGGTGGCGGTGGGGCGCGGTGTATTGAATGATGGAGGGCTGCGTGAGACGTGCGGAGGGAGGCGTGAGGAGAGAGCGGCCGGGCAGGCGCGGGCGGGCGGCGGCAGGCGCGGCAGCCAGATCCAGCAGCGTGGGGAAAAGATCGGTGTGCTGCACGGGCGCGGCATCCTCGCCGGGCGGGAAAGCGGGGGGATAATGGAGGAGCAGGGGCACGTGCGCCAGGCTGTCGTAGACGCAGTATTGATGATCCATGAGGCCGTGATCGCCGATATTCTCGCCGTGGTCGGCGGTGACGATGATCAGGGTGTGGTCGAGGGCGCCGGCAGCCTGCATTGCGGCCAGCAGCGCGCCGAATTGGGCATCGACGTAGCGGATCTCGGCGTCGTAGAGGCCGCGCAGCCCGGCAAAATCCGCGGCGGCCATCTGTTTTTCCCCGGCCATGAAGGCCCAGGCGTCCTGATTGGCAGCGCGGGCGCGGCGCAGGGCCGCGGGGTCGAGCAGGGCGCGGGCGTGCGCGGGCGGCGGTTTGTAGGGCAGATGCGCGTCGAGATAGAGGGCGAAGAGGAAGAAAGGCCGGGCGGGGTCGCGGTCACGGCGCAGCCAGCGCGCAACATGGCGATTGAGCTTGGCCGCGCCCTTGTCGCCCCGCTCCAGCACACGCTTGCGCAGGGCCTTCTCCCACCAGGGAAAGGGCGCCGCGCCCATGCCGGGGAAAAGCCGCCAGAGGCTGGCGAAGTGCTGGAAACCGCGATCCAGGCCAAAATGGGGGCCGACCCAGGCGTTGGTGCTGAAGCCCGCGGTCTGATAGCCCAGGCCGGCCAGGGTCTGGGCCAGGGTAGGCAGGGCGGGATCGAGCCGGCGCTGCGCCACATTCACGCCATGCTGGCGCGGGTGCAGGCCGGTGAACAGGCTGGCGTGGCTTTCCAGCGTCCACACCGCGGCGCTGCGGGCCTGGGTGTAGCGCCGCGCGCCCGCGGCCAGCGCGTCGAGATGCGGCGTGACCGGGCGGGGGGCGCCGTAGCAGCCCAGGCCGTCGTAGCGCACACAGTCGAGGACGAAGAGGGCGATGTTGGGAGGCATGGGGGATGGGAGAGTGGGCATGGTGGTTATTGCTTTTTATCCTGGCATTTTGCATTATAATGCGTGGTGTTACGATTTCCCGCCTTGCCCTGCCCGAGAGGTCTGCCATGCCCCTTCCCCTGCCCGGCGCCAACCAAGCCCCAGCCGCTGCAGAATCCGGCCATCTGCGCCTGCTGGCCCTGATCGCGTCGCCGCTGAGCAACGCGGCCGGCGACGGCCCCCCGCAAGGGCAGCAGCTGGATGTGTGGGGCGAGTGGGAGCGCCTGCGCCAGAGCATCGCCGCCGCGCATGACCCTGTGAACCGGCGCGCGGCCCCCTGGGAAGTGATCCGGCAGGCCCCGTCCACAGCCGCGGGCCTGCAAACAGCGCTGATCGCGGCCCCCGATGTGCTGCACGTGTGCGCGCACGCCGGGCCTGAAGGCCTGCTGATCGAAGATGACCTGGGCCGCGAGGCGGAACTGCCGCGGGCGCGTCTGGCCCAGATCGTGCGCGGCCGGGGCCTGAAGCTGGCAGTGCTCAACGCCTGCGCCACCGCTAAGATCGCCAAAGCCCTGCTGGATGCGGGCGTGCCCGCGGTGGTAGGCTCCAGCGACAAGATCTTCGATGGCGAGGGCATGGTCTTTGCCCGCCATTTCCATGGGGCGCTGGCCACAGGCGCCAGCGTGGGCGAGGCCCTGGCCGCGGCCCAGGCCGCCATCATCGCCGCCTATGAAAGCCGCGAACTGCCGTGGCGGGTGGGCGCAAGCGACGCAAGCGAACAGCGCGCCGCCATCTTTCAGTTGTGGGGGGATGCCGACCTGCGCCTGTCCCGGCCCGCCGCGCCCGCTTCCGCTCCCCTCGTCCACCTTCACCCCCGGCCCATCGGCGGCGCCCCGCCCTTTGATCTGCTCACCGGTTTTGTGGGCCGGAGAGAGCAACTGCTGGCGCTGGGGCGCTGGTTCGACGCCACCGGCAAGGGCGTCTTCGCCATCAGCGGCGTGGGCGGCGTGGGCAAGACCACCCTGGCCCTGGCCGCGGCCCTGCGGCACCTGCACCGCTTCGCGGCCCTGGCCTTTGCCAGCGCCAAGGCCCAGCCCGATTTTGGCCTGCGCCAGGTGCTGGAGGCGACAGCCGCGGCCCTGCAGGTGCAGCCCGATGAGCGCATGTACGCCAATCCCGCCGCGGCCATCGCCACCCTGCTCAACGCCCGGCCCCTGCTGCTGCTGCTGGACAACCTGGAAAGCCTGGACGCCGACGCCATCCAGGATCTGGCCCGGGCGCTGCGCGGCGCCGACTTTCGCAACGGCTCGCGGGTGCTGCTGACCCTGCGCCCGCACGAGCGCAGCCCCCTCACCGATCTGGCCGGGGGGGATCGCCTGGCGCTGGAGACGCTGGCGCGGCAAGATGCCTGCCGCCTGGTTCGGGAGGAGGCGGATCGCCTGGGTTTGCCCGACGAGCGCCTGCGTCATCCTGACCCCGCCACCGCCGGCAGCCTGGGCATGACGCGCCACGACGGACAACTGGCCGCGGGCATCGATCAGATTGCGGCGCTGTGCTTCGACCATCCCGGGCTGCTGCGCCTGGCCCTGCGCATGTTGCGGCGGCACGACCGGGCCGGCCTGAACCTGCGCCTGCACACCCTGCAGGGCAAAGAAGTGCAGGCGGCATTGACAGAGTTCATCGGATTGATGGTGGCGGATCTGGAAAAGCAATCGCCGGCGGCGGTGCAGACCCTGGTCGCGGCCGCGGTGTTCGTGGGCGGCGCGGCAGAGCCGCTGTTGGCCCAGGTGGCGCGGGGCGAGCCTCTGGCCGAGGCCGAGCGCATCGCCTGGGAGGATGACTGGCTGTTGCCGGCGGTGGATGCGGGCCTGCTGCGCCAGGTGAGCGCGGGACGCTATGATCTGGACGCGCCGGTGCGGGGGTTTTTGGGAAAAGTGCGGCCCCTGGCCGCGGAAACGGAGCGGCAGCTGCACCTGCGCCATGCCCAGGCCCTGCTGCCGGTGGTCGCGGCCTGGGGCGATCTCATTGCCGCCCAGGAAATGACCTATGCCGCCCCGCGGGAATGGGACAATGTGACCGCGGCCTGGGATCGGCTATGCGAAATGGGCGGCGCGGACGAGGCGGGGGAAACGCTGCTGGCTTTTAGTGAAGAGTGGGGAAATACCGTCCGCAATAACTATGACCCGCGGCGGCTGCACTGGCTGGAAAGCGCGGCCCAGGCTGCTTTTCGTATAGGAAGCGAATGGCAACAGGCCAACGTCCTCAAGGCCCAAGGCGACGTCCTCGCCTTCCAAAACCAAAACGACGAAGCCCTCCAACACTACGAGCACGCCTTCCGCCTCTTCCAACAGGTCGGCTCAAGCCTCGGCCAGGCCAACGTCCTCCAGGCCCAAGGCGACGTCCTCGCCTTCCAAAAACAAAACGACGAAGCCCTCCAACACTACGAGCACGCCTTCCGCCTCTTCCAACAGGTCGGCGACCGCCTCGGCCAGGCCAACGTCCTCAAGGCCCAAGGCCACGTCCTCGC
>JAANMV010003844.1_pt1 | contig 12542 bp, 9 predicted proteins | sample 7279661 | NCBI WGS metagenome assembly JAANMV01 (sample SAMN14094540, study PRJNA606508) | bioreactor metagenome | isolation source: A lab-scale SPAN reactor treating ammonium-rich wastewater day 121 | place: Ireland: Galway | collected 2017-05-16 | reverse complement strand
TGATTAAGAAAAAAAGTCCAACGCCTAAGATTATATGAACTAAAAGTATCTCCATTTTTTTTGTCTAGTTTGTTGTCGTCTTTAAAATGCCCTATAACGATTTGGGTATTGCCGAAGGCGGGGATTTTCAGCACAAAAGTTCAATAGAAGAACGAATGTTGAACCTTGCACAAATGTCCAATCGAAGCCGTTCAGCCCCGCTTTTGGCAATACCTTGTTACCAGCAGTTTTTATTTGATTTCCCATACTTCTTTTACAATTTCATAGAGTAGTTTACTTCGGTATTCCAATGCATCATTATCAAAATTGTCAATAGGAGTAAACTCTAATCCTGTTTTGTTTTTAAAATCAGAATTAAAGTTAGCAAATCTTGAGTTTGTCTTATGGTAGAAAGTGTCAATAAGTGTTCTTCCCCAAACTAATCCATTGTTATAGGTTTTTCTTTTTCCGTTGTAATATTGTTCGTTGTTTGAAATAATGTTGTCCATATTGTAAAGAAGCAACAATCCTCCGAGTTTATTTCTTTTCAGCTCAAATTCTTCTTCGGTTCGGAAATAATCTTGATTTTGTTTATTTCTCGACAAAATATGTTCAATATGATAACCTGTCTTATGTCCTGTTTTTGTTGAAATATAATGAACTGAACTTTCCATTTCTTTGTCTGTACAATCGCAAATGTATTTTTCAACTCTTGCAAAGAAATATCTCAAAGGTCGCCTATCAATATCTTCGTACCCTCTCATTGCAAACTTGTCGTACTCAAGAACTGAACTTACTTCCGTTACATTTCTTGCTTCTTTGATTGTTTCAATTATTAGATTGTCAAAAACGCTTCTGTATTCGTCTGGATTTTTGTTTGGAAGCAAAGCGTTAAGATTGTATTGAAGCTCTGTAAAATCATTACTGCTGTATATTCCATTCAATCGCAAAAGCATATAAAGTCTATCAATCTCTTTTGAAATTGTTTCGATTTTCTTCTGTTCTTGTTTATCATTGACTTCACAAGCAGCTAAAATATTTTGATATTGACCCGATAAGTCGTTTATGTCGTAGTTGTAACTTAAATATAAATAATCGTTTTGTTTTATTCTCGAATAGAGGTCGGTATAATAAACAAGGTTGTTTTCAATAAATGATTTTATGCTTTTTAAATGGTTGTCGTCTTTCTTTCTAAATCCTAACTTGTTAGCGATTTCGTTATCTGCAAAGATATATCTGTGATATTCATTGTTTATGGCTTTTTCAATCTCTGCATTCTTCTTGTAAATGAACTTTCCTTTCAAGTAGTCAATGAAAAAAGCATCTTCATTTCCTCTTATTTTATTTAAAGATTTTTCCCAAATCTCACTGTATTTGTCTGTGTCGTCTTTATCTAGCGCTCCGATTAATTTTCCTTTTAAAATTTCAAATGGTTTCAAAGCAACTCCTCTGTCATTGATTACTTCAAAGACCATTGGTGTATCATCTTTTTCAATTTTAAGTTCTACAAGTACAAGTCTTTCCAAAAAATACATTATAAATGCTTGAAGTTTTTCTTTGGTTAGTTTTTTATCTTCAATGTATTTATCAATGTCTGAATATCGGTTTAGTAAACTCTCTTCTGTGGTATATTTTAGAGGTTTGGTATATTCATCTTTAGGATTGGAAATTATGTGTTGCATCACACTTCCTCTTTTTTCATTGTCAATCCAAAAAATATTTCCTTTGTATTTGTCTTTTCCAAATACGCAGTCTTTAAGAGTATCTAAAATATTTTCAAAATAGTCCTCATTTTCACTTGCTAAATGAAACAATTTAGTTGCAATTAAACAAAGTGTAGAAAGTCTTTGTTGTCCGTCAACAATGTATTCTTTTCCCTCAATTGTGTTGGTAATGTAAATGTTTAGATAATACCAATTATACTTTGCAATAATTTCAGGTGTTAAGTCTTTGCCTTTATGTTCTTCATAAGCAAGGTCAAAAGAATAAAAAATGTCGTCAAGTAAAATTGTTACGGTTTCTTTATTCCAAACATATTCTCTTTGGTAAAAGTCAATGTAATAGGTTCTCTGTTTTAAACACTTCTCAACAGTTTGATTATTCGGTTGTATGTTCATATTTTAATTTAACTCTTTCGTTTGGGTACGGTGTTTCTGTAAAATTGCTGGTAACGGTCTCGGCTATGCGTAGTGCGGGATTTCAAGGCACTTCACTTTCCGTTTAGCAGTTAGTTTATTTAATGTAATAACCTTCATATCAGCACTTTAACCCGCATTACGTATAGCCATTGTTGTGCGGTCGTACTTTTTTCGTCCGTCTGTCAGCGTTGGCAAAGACATACTCTTTTGCAATTTTTGGCTTTCGCTTGGGCTGGTGCGAATTGCAAATGTGTATGGCTTTTAGCGTTGGCATTAGTCAAACAGTTCATTAAATGGTTTCCAATTTTCTGTCAATTTCCCTGGCGTATAATCGTAGTCGAATTTTACTCCGTATTCCGCTTGTGGTTCTTCAACTCCGTTTACTGTTGGTTCTAACAAATACTTTTCGTTATTGAAATAATACCATTGGTTATTTTCCAACACTACAAGTCCGCCAACATATTTTCCACCGTTTTCATTTAATCTTTTCAGTTTGTTGGCAAGTCCTTCAGCACGTCCTTCTGGATTTTGAGCTGTCTGTCCGCTTTTTGTGTCAAATATTCCAATTCTTCCGTCCTTAAATTTCAAAATCCAATCAGGGTAGAAGAGCGCTTCTTCTTTTTTCGCTGTGTTGTAGTATTTCAAGCAATAAAATTCTTTTCCTGAATCTCCATTTTTAAACCACCAATCCAATTTGTCTTTTTTCTGTTCGAGGTAGTTCAAAAACTTTAGTTCGTTATCACGCCCTTTGTATTCTTTTTTCAAGTAGAAAGGTTGGATTGCACTTAATTCAGAGGTTCCTTCTTGTGTAGTTAGTTCTGCATAATCTTCTGTAAAGGTGTATTCTTCCTTAATCTCAAAAAGGGGTGCTTCTCTTTTTTCTATATCTTTTTTACGCTTTTCAAGATATTCCTTTTTAACAGGATAATATTCTTTCAAAGTTTTGGTCAATGCTTGTCTGAAAATACTTGACTGTTCTTTGTTTAAGTCGTTTATTAAAATGCGGTAATACAAATTGCTGTCTTGGTCAAATATGCTTTTAAACCAAACTCTAAATGCTGATTTTAAAGGCGACCAAGAACGAGAAACGTTTGAAACTTTTGCTTCTGTTTCTGTTTGTTCTGAAAGAAGTTGAAAGCAATACCAATTAAATAATTTCTCAACATCATTTCTTGAAATTTCGTAATCTTCTTCGTGTCCTTTTTTGGCAAAGTCTAAATTGATTTTGTCATAATCTGTAAACTCCGCATCAACAATTAATTTGTTTGTTAAAGTTGGGTTTATGTTTATGCCTTTTGCTTGAATTTTTTCTCGCATTATGGCTGGGTGGTCTTGCTCTTCAAAACCAAAATAATTGTCAAATGATTTTAAGAAACCCATTTGAAATTTTACTGCGTGACCTAAATCGCCATAATCTACACGAGAAACAAAGTCTGAATATAAACCTTCAATATTTTCTAAATCTTCCTTGCGTTTTGAAGTATAGATAAATGGTTTGTTTTTAGTTCCTTGGTCTGGGATTTCTACATCATTACGCTTGTAGTTGGTGTATAAATATCCTGTTCTTAAATTCGGATTGTTTTTGTAATCGTCTTTACGATTTGGTTCTGCCATTCGTAATATTCTACCAATTGTTTGAACATAAAAGGAAGCAGAATTAATCTCTCTGAACATCACTAAAATATGTGCTCTCGGACAATCCCATCCTGTTCCTGCCGCTTGTTTGAAAAGCATAAAATCAACATTACTTTCATTGTGTGTAATGAAGTCCATATTTTTTTGCTTTCCGTCAAACCATAAAGCAACATTACGCTCTATGTTGATTTTCTTTTTTTGAAGATAATCTAAAACTATTTCCTCTTTGGATTTTTGTCCTGCATCTTTCAAACGACTATCGTCATTTGGTAATTGAATTAAAACTAAAGGATTAATGTCTTTACCCAAAGTTTTATATTCTGCTTTGAGTTCTTGTTGGCGTTCAATAGCTAAATCTAAAAGCAACTCGTCCAAATCTTTGTTTGGATATTTTGCTAAATCTTCTTCGGTTTGAACTGCAATTTTTTCTTTGATTAAACCTTCTTCTACAACTTCTTCACGCTTTACTCCAACGTAACCTGCTGTTACTTCTTCAATTTCGTCAATTCCAGGAATGTTTTTGGGCGTAGCAGAAACATTGAGAATTACTTTTGGATTGATAATGTCAATTACTTCTTGGGCTAAATCCGTATCTCGGTTTTTATGGCTTTCGTCAATGATTAAAACAAATTCTCTACTTTCTTTATGTGTGTTTTCGATTAAGTCCTCAAAATAGTAACCTTGCTCTTTTAAAAACTCTTCTTCGTCTGGTCGTCTTAATAATCGGCTTTCTTTTTTAGAAGCAACCAACTTTTGCCAATTGATAAATAGAATATCGTTTTTGTATAGTTTACCTTGTTTAAAATCGTTTACTGTAAGCAAACCATTTTCAAGATTTGTATTGAAGTATTCTTGAAATTTGTCTTTGCTTTGCATTGCCAAATCCTCTGAAAATGTGATCCAGATAAAGGCTTTATCATAATCCCAAGTTGGCATACCATTTAAGCTATGCACAAAATTGGCAACCATAAATGTTTTACCACTTCCTGTTGGTGATTTGAACGCTAAAAGTCTTTGCGGTTCTGCGTTGCCCCACAACTTTGTAAAAGTGGAAACCAATTTATCTATGGCTTTCTGCTGAAAGTTTAATGGACTATATCTGCTCATACGGTTACTATATTGTAAATCTTTTTGTAAATCTCTAAAATAGGCTGTGGAATAGTTTTAATAGTAATGTGTTCCAAATGGTCGAACAATGCCTCAAACTCACTTTTGTTGCCCCAACTAAAAAGATACAAATTGATTGGTTTTTCTATGTTTTCAACTTTTTCTAAAAAAGTCTCCATTTCTGTCATTTCTTCTTTGAAGTAAATGGCGGTTACTTTTTTGTCGTTTTCAAAGAGTTGAAAGCAACTACTCAATTCAATTTCTTCCAATGTATTTTCGGCAATCGAAAGCAAATAACCTGCTTTGTGTGCTAAAGAAGATTTATCTTCATCTGTTGCTGAAAGAATGTTATTTGAACCAACAAAATCCGTTTTGTAGTATTTTAAATTCCCTGCTATTGGCTCATTGGAAGCATAACCATTGAAGCTATTAATAATTCTTTGATAACATACATTTTCAGCGATTTTTTCTTCATTGTTGGTCATTAAGATAAATTGTCTATTCCCATCATCTTGTTTATTCAGTCTTAAAACCGCTTCTCCTGTTGTACCTGAACCTGCAAAAAAATCTAATACAATTGCATTTTTATTGATGTTTGATTTTATAATACGCTGAATCAAATCAATTGGCTTTTTACCGTTTTTAAATTCAACACCTCCTTCAGCCTCCAATCCTGTAGTTCTGATGTCATACCAAATATCACCTGGGTGGTATTTTAAATTGTCTTCTGCAAAAATGAATTGTACACGAGGACTTTTCGAACTAGATGAATAGTCACCTTTGACCAAGTATAGTAGTTTATCTCTAGATGAAATAACACTGAAATAAGTTTGATTAATTACATTTCTTTTTTCATCTGCTAACCTTTTTACCGAGGAAGATGCAGCAGTTCTTAAAATTCGCCAAGAATTGTCAAATAACCATTTTTCAATATCTCGCTCTTTTATATTTAGTTCTTTAATTTTTGCACTAACTGAATTTTTCTTTACCCTGTTTAGTATTTTATCAACTACTATAATGTCGTCTTCGTCAATTTCCTCTTTTAAACTTATTGAATCAATTAATTCTTTGTCCTTTTTTGAAAAATTATCCCAAAAAATATTGTACTCACTATCCCATTCAGTTTTGCCTATTTTATCAAAATAAAGGTTATTTATTCCCGAAGGCTTTGCATATATAATGTATTCCTTATATTTTGGAATATTATTCACTTTGGAAGTCGCACCCATTTTTAAACCCGATGCTTCACTCATTTTAACAGCAACGATTTTTGTATTACCATTACTGTATTTATCTAATAGCATTTTAAGTTGAGCAACTTCATTGTCATCAATAGAAACAACCATAAATCCATCTTTTTTTAAAAGATTAAATGAAAGTTCTAATCTTTTACTCATAAAAGAAAGCCAATAACTATGTCTTAATGGGTGGTCTTTTGGTACATCAGAACCGTCAGGATATTTGTCAAGAACTCTTTTGTCTTTATATCTAAAGCCGTCTGAACCTGTGTTGTAAGGCGGGTCAATATAGATTAGGTCAATTTTGCCTTTGTGTGTGTAGTTTAAGCAAGTAAGAGAATGATAATTGTCGCCTTCAATTAAAATGTGGGTTGGCTTTCCGTCATCATTTTTTATGGCTTTTTCTTTTACTTCTGTCAAAATAGGAAGTTGGTTTTCGCTTTCTTCCTCAAATGCTTCTGGCACGTCCAACCAAGTAATTCCGTATTTCTCGGTTTTAATTCGGTTGTTGGCAACTTCCAATTTCTTTTTTAGTGCCTCTATTTCAGCAAGTAGTTCCTTTTCTGTCGCCATTATATATTCTCTTTGTTAGATATTATTAAATCTTTCACGTCAATGTGAAGTAGTTCGCTAATTTGAATTAAGGTTTCTAAAGACGGTTGCACTTCATTCGTGCACCATCTTGAAACAGTCGTTTCGTTTTTGTCGAGTTTTTCGGCAAGCCATTTATTGGTCTTACCTTGTTCTACCAAAACAACTTTTAGTCTGTTAATTGCTTTTTTATTCATATTAATTAGCATCAGGTGCAAATATATAAACTTTTGACGTAATGTCGTTTTTTTTTCAGCGGTGGGTAAGGGCAAGCTCTTTTGGTTTTTCAGGGTTGGCTTTCAGCGTTGGCAAAAAACCAAATGTGCTTGACCGTGCGGTGGCTCTTTTTTGTATGCCGCACAACGTTTTGAAGCTTGGCGAAGTGGCGGATTTTGAAGCACTTACTTTCAATTTAGTACTAATGTTTATTTGAAAACCAAATGTTCATTTTAGCACTAAACCCGCCATTTTGCCAAACTGCTGTTACCTGCTGCCCTTATTGCTGTTGTACTATTTTTATGTCGTCTGTTTTAAATTTTTGCTTTAACCATAGGTCTATTTTTTTTATTTCAATTTCTTGATTCGGCTTATCTGTTTGATACAGTAAAACAGTCAATATTGTTGTGGAGTCTGTATTTGGGTTTGTAATGTGTCTACCAATAGATACATCTTTCAACTCAGGAAATAAGATTGCTAATTCTTTTATTGTTTCGGTGTTGTCAATTTTGTATTCGTTTAGTTCTCGTTGAAGATTATTTATTAAAATGTCTTTGTCTGACAAACTTTTGTTTTGTTTTCCTAACTCATCCAAAATTTCTCCTTTAATGTCTTTTGTATCTTGTCTAATGTTTAGCTCTGTATTAGTTATGTCGTATTGTAATAGTTTCTTTTTTAAAACTTCCAATTCTTCTGGCGTAAATTTTTTTGTTAAAAATGCAAACTCCATTTTCTTTGGATTTGTCTTGTACGTAATGTTTTTATATATCAAGGTGTATCCATTGTCAGAAAACTCTTTTGTAACAAACTGTTCTACTTTTTGATTAAATGTTTTTTCTTGAAATAATGTATAAGCCAAATAAAAACTTGGTAAAATCATTAAAAATATCAGTACTGTAATATTATAACGAATTTTTTTCTCAAACTTTTCATTCAAAATCTTTACTGGTGGGTATTTAAGGTACTTAATGATTAAGAATGTTGAAATACAAATAAAAAAGCAGTTTATAGAATAAAGATAAAATGCCCCGAAAAAATAGGGGAAATTTGCAGTTGCCAATCCATATCCTGCTGTGCAAAGAGGTGGCATCAATGCTGTTGCAATAGCTACTCCAGGAATAGGGTTTCCTTTTTCAACTCTTGTTAACGCAATAACGCCAACTAAACCACCAAAAAATGCAATCATTACGTCATAAATATTCGGTGAAGTTCTCGCTAATAATTCTGACTGTGTTTCTTTGAACGGGCTAATAAAAAAATAAATAGTCGCAACTGATAAACTAACAAAGGTAGCAATAAGCAAATTTTTCACTGACCTTTTTAGCAAATCAAAATCAAAAATAGCTAAAGCAAACCCAGCTCCAACAATTGGACCCATTAGTGGAGAAATAAGCATTGCACCAATTATTACAGCGGTTGAATTTACATTTAAACCAATCGAAGCAATTACAATAGCACAAGCTAAAATCCATAAATTAGAACCCCGAAAAGAAATGTTAGATTTAATATTTTCTAAAACCTTTTCTTTTTGTTCTTCACCTGTATGAAGATTTACAAAGTCAAAAAAATTATTGCTCATCGTCTATATATGTTTTGTTTAAATTCTGTCTCTTAGGGTTGCAGGTAACGGGCCGGCGATAAAACAAGTTGCCGAAGGCAATTTGCCCGAAGGGCGTAGTGACCGAAGGGAACGAAGTTTTATTGCCTGTTGGGCGCTGTTAAATGGCGCGTAACCACAGCGTTTCTTTTCCCGGCCGATTCTCTTCTCTATTTGCATTGAGCGGCACTCATTAAGGGGAGTTGGTTGATTCTCTTTATTTTCAATTACCCCAATCTATTCCATCAAAACCAAGAGACCTTATTTTTCGCCTTTAAGAACTTAGTATTCCCAAGTTATAGATCAGCATAATAAAACCGTAATCCATCTTGAAATGGTTGTCAATTACAAATTAGCAATTTAACATCCCAAGCACTTTTAATGCGTCACTTAAAGCTCTTACATCATGCGTACGGATGTAATCCACACCCATATAGCTTATATAAATTTCAGCAGCCAGGGTCGCTGGCGTTCGCTCGTTGACTCCTCGCCCAACAATAGTTCCTAAAAAAGATTTCCGAGAAACCGAAACAAGAATTGGTAATTTAAAGTATTCTTTTACTCGAAAAATATTTTTCAAAACATATATTGACGTTTCTGGGTTAGAGCCTAAGAAGAAACCCATCCCTGGGTCTAAAATAATTCTTTCGGATGAAACGCCTGAATTTTGAAGTGAATTTATTCGTTGCGAAAAGAAATCAATTATTCCATTAAATATATTTTCGGGAACAGTTTCGATTACTTGGGCTTTCCCAAGCCGCTGTATGGAATGCATAACAATGAGTTTGCAATTAGATTCTGCCAATTCAGGATATAATTCTGCGTATGGAAACCCTTGAATGTCATTTAAATAGTGGACATTCTTTTTTAAAAAATATTTTTGAACTTCGGGTTTGAATGAATCAACAGAAACTGAAATATTTTGAGAATGCAATTTGTCGATGACATCATTTAAACGGATTATTTCCTCATGAGGCTTTACTTCTTTTGATTCAGGATTACTGGAAGCGGCTCCTACATCAATTATGTCAGCGCCATCCTTAACAAGTAGAAGTGATTTCTCTATAGCTTTATCATAATTTAAATAAAGGCCGCCATCTGAAAAGCTGTCTTCAGTAATGTTTACTACACCTAGTATTGTAGGCTTTTTTAATTTCATATGTTTTTTCACTTTAATTGCCTTTTCTATTCTGCTCTGTCTGTGGTTTTATTTCATATCTTTTTAATTTAATTCGCGGATTATTGTTTCCCTAAACTGTGCCGCTCGTCTTTTGTTTTTATATTTCTCGGCCGGGCTATTTATTTAACGCGCCATTTAATTGCGCCCAACGTTTTCCGGCTTGGCGTAGTGGCGGATTTTTAGCACAAAAGTTTAATCGAAGGACTACACTTGAACCTACCACAAAACTGTCATACAAAGCACTGCACCCGCCATTACGCCAAACCGCTGTTGTGTGCCGTTTTTTTATTCAATGTATTTTTCAAATGGTTTTACAAATTTCTTAATCATATCGTCTGCTCTTTTTTTTGCTTGTGTTACAAAATGTTTCAAATATAACTTTGCCCAATTTTCCATAGTTCCGTTGTATGTTTGGTCTAAGTCCCGAACGTGAAACTGAATTTGCATTGCAGCCGCCCAATTTATGTAAAGTTCGTTTGGTTGTGCTTTGAACAAACAAGCAAAATGTGTGTCCTTGCATACTAATTTGTCGTTATCCAACAACCAATCAATTTCAAAATAGTTTATGGTGAAATTATCAAACTCTTTGTTGTCGAGCATTTTGGCACAAACTTGTGCTAATTTGAACGCTGAAATAATGTTAGGTGGTTGTGCTGATTTGGAAATATTACGAGTTTTGATGTCTATGATTTCGTAAAAATTGTCTTTGACTACAAGAATGTCGGCTGTGTCATTTTGTTTTTCGTCAAACGGATTTTCAATACTCCATTTGTCTGTTGCATTTTTGCCACGACTTAGCAAAAACAAAACTGTTGGCGAATTGAACAATGCTTGTCGTGCTTCAAAGCCAATTACTTCGGGATTTTTGCTAAACAAATCGTTTAAATACTCGTATTGACGAAATGTATTTTTGGGAAATTGCTTTTTGATTTCGCTGTAAACGTGTTTGTCAAACGGTTCGCCTGCTGCGTGTCCCGACAATGTTCCCGAAACTGGTTTGGGAACAGAAGTGCCTTTGATGTTTTGTGCTAACTTGGTATAATTTACATTCATTTTTGGGTTTCAAAAAGTTGATTAAACAATGTGGTGATTTTTGAAAGCAACTTTTCGTCTTTGTTTGTCAGAAATTGTTGTGTCAAATTTGTAATGGAATTGTGTAATGAAACTTCGTTTTCATTATTCCAATCAATTTTTTTGAATGGAATACTTGCAAGCGGCTTTTCGGAAAACTCAACAATGTTGCCTTTTACAATACCATTACATTTTAGCCAATCAAAAATTATGGGTTGGTTGAGATAAGCCAAAATGTATTCAATACTTTCTTTTGTTTCGGGCTTTTTGAAAATTGCTGTTACGTCTTGCGTAGGGAAAACCCCACCTTCAACTAATGCAAAACGAAAATAATTTTTATTGGAAATTCGTTCTTTGCAAGGAACAAAAATTCGGTTTTCAGGCTTGCTGAATAGATTGAAATTTCGTAAAAAAACCCATTCCCAATAATTTATTTTTCGGTTGTATTGATAACGTTTTTCTAAATCAGTTTTATACTTCTGAAAATGCGCATAAAAATTAGGATACATTTTTTGGAACTCGCTTTCTTCCAAGCCTTCATTGATGAAAATGTATTTTGTAATTTGTTCGGCAAAAAACGGTTTCAAATCTTTTGCTTTAACTACCTTAATGGTTGCTGATTTTTCGGCACTATTTAATTTTTGTCCATTTAATTGAAACGCTTTGTCCAAACCGCTTACAAGTCCATTTCCGATGTCGCAGATTTCACCAATTGTATGAAATTCTGTTTTTTCATCGTCAAAAAAACTAAGCAATGAAGTCGGATTTTGCTTTTTGCAAACTGTTTCTAATTGTTGCAATTCTTCACGGACTTCATCACTTTGCAAGAGCCAACGTTCATTGGTTTTGAACTGCGACACCTGTAAATATTCTGCATCTTTGAGATGAATTTGATTTTTCAAATTTTCAAGGGTTACAGAAGTCAATTTTTGATTGGCATAAAATTTTGCAACCTTTATTATGTCGGTTTTTTGTTTGCTTTTTACAAACTTAAAAATAACTATAGAAACTGTTACTTTGTCAAAAATCGGTGTTTCGTTGAAGTGATAAATTTCTTCAAAGTAGCCGTTTTGCACCATATAGTTCCGCAACGAAATGGAATGAGTTGTATTCATCCAATATTCGGGACAAATGAAAATCAGTTGTCCGTTTTCGTTTAGCAATTCAATAGATTTTAGAATGAAAATATACAGATAGTCGCAAAGCGAATTGAAATATTTATTCCAAAGCGGATTGGTGGAAAGTTCTTGCTTTAATTCCTCTTCTAAATTTTTCCAACGTATATATGGCGGGTTTCCGATTACTAAATCAAATTTTTCTTCAATGCTCGCAGAAACAAAACTTTCATAACGAACGAAAGGGAAGTCAGTGGCTAAGTTTTGGTCAATTTCAAAAGCGGTTAAGTTGTTGTAGCCTTTTTGTTGCAACTTTTTTAAAAAAACGCCTTCGCCACAAGATGGCTCTAAAATTTTTGAGTTTGTAGAAATATCAGCCAAACCAATCATAAAGTCAGCCACTACTTCGGGTGTAAAGTATTGTCCGAATTTGTTTTTGCTACTCTGTTTTACTGCTACTTCCATCTGAATGTTTCTTTTGCTAAGTTACAAATTTTAGTAATGGTTTTTGTGTCTGAAAGTGGAGTTAATATTTCAAAAATTCGATTGACACACTGTCGCTTCAAAATGGCACACAACTTATTATTTCCTGCAATAATATAAATTATTATTTTAATAAGTAAATTTACTGCGGGAAAACCAATTTATTTGGAGTTATGGCGTATGAAAGTAGAT